>Ga0306926_10005289_pt1 | contig 13712 bp, 12 predicted proteins | sample flu12Cox44000178_FD_203759 | JGI IMG/M metagenome (GOLD analysis project Ga0306926, IMG submission 203759) | Lab enrichment of tropical soil microbial communities from Luquillo Experimental Forest, Puerto Rico - flux8day.12C.oxic.44.000.178 (v2)... | ecosystem: Environmental > Terrestrial >... | reverse complement strand
TGTCGATGCCGTGCTTGACCGCGGTCGACAGCTCCTGGACGTTGTACATGAACCCGCCATCGCCCGAGACCGAGACGACGGGCCGATCGGGCCGCCCGACCTTGGCGCCGAGTGCGGTCGCAAAGCCGAAACCCAAGGTGCCCTGGTAGCCGCTATGGATGTAGGTGCGCGGCTGGTAGACCGGAAACGCCATCCGCCCGACATAGCCGACCTGCGTCAGATCCTCGACATAGATCCCGTCATCGGGGAGTTCGGCGCGGATCGCCTTCAGATATTCGCATTGCGGGGCGAGCTTGTCGGCGACGCTCGCCAAGGTGCGACCCTTCAGTGCTTCGAGCTCGTCCTTGCGCGACCGGCGCTTGATATTGCGCGGTTCGAGCGCGCGGTGGAGCGCGGCAAGGGCGGTCTTCGAGTCGGCGACGATGCCGAGCGCCGGTCTCGTGATGCGGGTAATCTCGACCGGATCGATGTCGATGCGGATCAGCTTGAGGTCGCGGTCGACGCCCCAGCGCACCTGCGGCTGGTGCAGGCGGGTACCGACCGCCAGCACGACATCGGTCTCGCGCCACAATTCGTGACCGGCGAGCGACGGCTGGGCCAGGTAATGACGGTCGCTGAGGATGCCCTTGCCGCCGGTAAAGCTGACAACCGGGGCCTCGAGCATCTCGGCGATTGCCAGCACTTCTTCGGCCGCGTCGACAGCGCCGCTGCCGACAAACAGCAGAGGCTTTTTCGCGTCGGCGAGCAAGGCCGCCGCCTTGTCGATCAGCTCGGGATCCGGCATCGCCGGCGCCGGCGATGCGTCGGCAGTCGGCAGCGACACCTCGGTCGCGAGCGCCAGCACATCGGGCGGGATTTCGAGCCCGACCGGGCGCGGCCGGCCGTCGTGCAATTGCCGGAACGCCTCGTTGACGAGCTTGCCGGTTTGCGTCGGGTGGTCGATCCGTGCGGCCCATTTGGTCAGCCGCTGCAGGATCCCGAGCTGGTCAGGGATCTCGTGCAACAGACCGAAACCGCGGCCGATCAGATCGGAAGCGACCTGGCCGCTGATGCACAGCACCGGCGCGTTTGTCGCATAAGCCGTGGCGAGAGCCGCCGTGGTGTTGAGTAGGCCCGGCCCCGGCACCACGGCATAGGCGCCGACCTTACCGCTCGCCCGGGCATAGCCGAACGCCATATAGGCGGCCCCCTGCTCGTGCCGCGTATGGATCACCCGCAACGCCTCGCCGGCGTCGTAAAAAGCGACAAAGAGCGCATCGTTCTGCACTCCGGGCAGCGCAAAGATCGTGTCCACCTGGTGCCGGCGTAGCATCTCGACCAATGCGGCGCCGCCCGTCATTCTCGGCATCTCTCCCTCCGCCCTATTCGAACGCATACCAATAGGCGCCGTTCCGCCGGACGATCCGTCCGACACTCGGGGCCGGGAAATGCGCCGGCAGTACCCGGCTGCCGCGCTCGGCATGCTCCTCGATCAGCCGGGTACGGGTCTTGCGCGACAATTCGCGGTCGCTGCAGGCCATGGTCGACCACTCCGGTTTCAAAAGCTGCAGCGGGTGGTGGATCACGTCGCCCATAAAGACCGCGGTCGCATCGCCCGAGCGGGCATGGATCACGACATTCCCCGGCGTGTGGCCCGGGGCAGCTTCGAACCACAACCCGTCCTCGAAGGCATAATCGTCGTCGACCAATTCCGACTGCCCGGTGCGCACGACCGGCAACACGCTGTCCTCAAACGCGCGGCGGTGCGGTGTGTCTTCGCCACCCTCGTGCAGCTTCTGCCAATGGGTAAACTCGCGGCGGGCCATCACGTAGCGCGCGTTCGGGAAGGTCGGAATCCAACGGCCGTTGTCGAGCCGGGTGTTCCAGCCGACATGGTCCCAGTGCAGATGGGTGCACATCACATAATCGACGTCCTCGGGCTTGACCCCGACATGTGCGAGATCGGCGAGATAGGGTGAGCGCATCCGATGAAATTGCGGCCTGGTCGGGCGCTCCTTGTCGTTGCCGAGGCAGGAGTCGATCAGGATCGTGTGCTTGCCGGTCTTGACGACAAAGGTGTGAAAGCTGAAGACGAGCTTGCCGCTCGCCGGCTCGATCAGCCGCGGTCCGAGCAGTTCGGCGTTGACACGAACGACCTCGGGGTCGAAGTCGGGAAAGAAATCAGCCGGCGGGAAGAACGGGCCTTCGAATTCGGCCACCCGATGTACTTCGAAATCGCCGATGCGCGTCGACTGCATCTTCCCCTCCGCATGTGTTAAGCCGGAAGGGTACGCCGAGGGGATGCAGAGGTCGATAGGGAGCGGGGCACCCGCCGGTCTCAGTGTAAGAGTCGTATCAATGCGGCGACACCGCCGAGCGGGACGACCATCTGGGCGAGCATCCACGCTTTCGTGGCCATCGTCCTGTGGATCTCGCCGAGTTCGGCACGGATCAAGGCAAGATCAGTCTCGATTTTGGCAAGCGGATTTTCGTACGCCGCGATCTCTTCCGCAGCGTCGCGTGCCTTTTCTTCCGGCGCGCCCGCGGCGATAAGGGCATCGTAGGTCTTCGAGAGCATTACCGGCATTGGTTGATCCGCCGCCCCATGATGTGGTAGGCGCGAAGAGGAATCGAACCCCTGACCTCTCCCATGTGCTAGGAGCGCTCTGCCACTGAGCTACGCGCCTATAGCAATCTCCCGCGCTGTGGTGGGCGCGACAGGGATTGAACCTGTGACCCCACCCGTGTGAAGGGTGTGCTCTCCCGCTGAGCTACGCGCCCGGCCCACCGCATTTAGAAGGCCCCTCGAAACCCTGTCAAGGCACGGACGTCCGTAGTTCCTGCAGGGCATCGGCCACCGTAGCCGGGGCTTCCTGAGGCAGGAAATGCCCGACGACCGGAATCACCCGGCGCTGGTAAGACCCGGCAAAGAAGCGGGCGTGCCCTTCCGAACTTTCCGGCGGTGACACCCCGTCGCAAGCGCCGTGCAGAACTATCGTCGGCACCGTGATCGGCGGCTGCGCGGCGAGACGGTCCTCGATCGGCTGCAGCGCCGGATCGCCCGGCGCCAGGCTGAAGCGATGGCGATAGGATTGGATCACGACCTCGACAAAATCGGGATTGTCGAAGGATATGGCGGTCCGCTCGAAGGTCGCATCGTCGAACCGCCAGTTCGGCGACCACAATTCCCACAACAGCCGGCACAGCGGCCTGCGGTTCGCCGCCAACCCGGCGCGGCCCCGCTCGGTGTGGAAATACCACTGGTACCACAGCCGATGCTCGCGATCGGGTGAGGCCGGCTCACCTGAGCGGGCTATATTCTGGATGTTGTAGCCGCCGATCGAGACCAGGGACGTGGCCCGCTCCGGCCACAACGCGGCGACGATGCAGGCGGCGCGTCCACCCCAGTCGTAGCCGGCAAGCGCCGCGCGCTCGACGCCGAGCGCATCGAGAAACTCCAGGAGGTCATGGCCGAGTGCGGCCTGCTGGCCCGACCGCGGTGTTCGCGGATCGAGAAACCGGGTCGGCCCGTATCCGCGCAGATAGGGCACGAGCACCCGCCATCCTGCGACGGCGAGCGACGGGGCCACACCGTCATAGGCGCGCGCGTCGTCGGGAAAGCCGTGCAGCAGGACGACCGGCGGCCCGTCCGCCGGCCCATTTTCCTCGTACGCGATCTCAAGGATCGGGGTGCGGATGGTTTTCAAAACACGGCCCTCCGCGTGTTGAGGCCTTGCCATTCAATCGGCCGACCCTCCATCTTCCACCCTGTTCGGACCGGGATAACAGGGGGAAAATCGCTTCCAGACTGGTAATCGAGTGAGATAATCACCAATTAATTACTCAATATCAAGCACTTAAAAAACCCAGCACGACTCTTCGAACAGGGTGGATTTTTGCCCCTCGCAGGGAGCCAAAATCGGCTAACAGGGTGGAAACAGGGGGGAGCAAAAACTGCCGGCTGCCCCGCCGATCGATAACCGGGAGAGAGGCCATGCCGTCCAGCATCATCCGCGCCCGCACCATCCTCACCGAGCCCGCCGACCGCCGCAATTGGCGGCAGATTTCGGACGGCGCGGTGCTGCAGCATGACGGGGTCATCGCCAAGATCGGCCCCGCCGATGCGCTGATCGCACAGCATCCGGGGGTCCGCGTCCTCGGCACCGGCCATAAGGTGATGCTGCCGGGGCTTGTCAACGCCCACCACCATATTGGCCTGACCCCGGTGCAGCTCGGCTCCCCCGACATGCCGCTCGAGTTGTGGTTTGTGACCCGGCTGGTGATGCGGCGGGTCGACCTTTATCTCGACACGCTCTATTCGGCTTTCGAGATGATCGCCTCGGGCATCACCACGGTACAGCATCTGCACGGCTGGGTGCCGGGCGGCCTCGAAGCGGTCGAAGCCGGTGCCGGCGAGGTGATCCGCGCCTACCAAGACATCGGCATGCGCGTCTCCTACTCCTTCGCATTCCGCGACCAGAACCGGCTCGTCTATCAGGACGACCAGGAATTCGCGGCAAGCCTGCCGGCCGACCTGCAACCGGCATTAGAGCGCCATTTCGCGCGCTTTGGGCTGAACTTGGCGGATTACGGCCCGCTGTTCGAGCATCTCCGTGCCACGCACCACGACAAGGAGCGGGTCAAGATCCAGCTGGCGCCGGCCAACCTGCATTGGTGCTCGGACGCCGCCCTCGAGATGCTTGCCGACCTCTCGGCGCGTCATCAGGCGCCGATGCACATGCATCTCGTCGAGACCGCCTATCAGAAGGAATATGCGCGCCGCCGCGGCGGCGGCACCGCGCTCGACTACATCGACCACTTTGGCTTTCTCGGGCCGCGCCTGACCCTCGGCCACGGGGTGTGGCTCAGCGAGGCCGATCTCGACCGCGTCGCCGCGACCGGCACCCATATCTGCCACAACTGCAGCTCGAATTTCAGATTGCGCAGCGGGGTGGCACCGCTCAACGCCTTTGAGAAGCGCGGCGTCAATACGGCGATCGGCCTCGACGAAGCCGGAATCAACGACGACCGCGACATGCTCCAGGAGATGCGCATGGTGTTACGCGCGCATCGGGTTCCGGGGATGGCGGACGAGGACGTCCCGAGCCCGGGCCAGGTGTTGCGCATGGCGACGACAGGCGGTGCCGCGACCACCCCCTACGGCAGCCATATCGGCACGATCGCGGTCGGCAAGGCCGCCGACCTCGTATTGCTCGATTGGGACAAGCTTGCCTATCCCTATCTCGACCCGGAGACTCCGGTTCTCGATGCCGTCGTGCAACGGGCCAAGACCGATGGCGTCGACCTTGTCATGGTGGCCGGCGAGGTCGTTTACGAAGGCGGCCGCTTCACTCGGGTCGATCGCGACTCCGCGCTGCGCGAATTGCATGAGTCACTGCAGCACCCGCTCGTCCAGGACGAGGTCGAGCGGCGGGCTTTGTCGAAAGCATTGCTGCCCCATGTCCGGCGCTTCTACGCCGGCTATTTCGACCTCGAAACCCACCAACCCTATTACCGCCCAAGCTCGCGAAGGTGAGGCTTCGAACTCCGCACGGCGGATCGACGCGACCCGATATGTCCCCCGATCGACCCGATCCAGAATTTTACTCGGATTTCATCGCGCATGACCACGTCGCATTTTTCCGTCCCGCGAGATTTCCCGCAATCTAGGGCTTGATCTCCCGCAAAGAACACCGCACTCTTTACCGCACTCGGTCTGATTTGCGGAGTGCATTCGCTCGGGCCCCGTGCCATTTCTCCGGTTGCCCCTACCTCTGAGGCGGCAACGAGCGGCTGGAGGCGCTGCGATGAGAGAGCACTTTGACTGGGCGAATTCGCCGAGGGGCCGTCACCTGCGCGAGCGCTGTCAACAGCGAGGTGTGCGCAAGCGCGAGCTGCGCATGATACTCGACGCGGCCGATCGGCTTGTGCCGCTCGGCGGTGGCCGTGCATCCGTCACCCTCAGCCACGCTGCGGTCACCGGATTGCGGGCTGAAGGAGTTGTCATTGCCGACCTGGAGCGCGCACGCCGGCGTGCGGTGGTCATCGACGCGGACGGATACCCGATCACGGTAGTGATCCCCTTCGGCCGGCGCGGACGCAGCTACCGACGAGGAGTCGCCCGCCGGCGGCGTTCGAGGCGATGAAGGAGAGACCGGCTATGGCTGATATTGTTCCATTTCGCGCGTCCAAAACGAAACCGACGCCCGAGGATCTGGCGATGCGGGAAAGTCAGAGCCGGGCTAATCGTGCTGAGTTAGCTCGCCAATTACGCAACGAGCTGCGCCCGGGATCCAAAAGGGGTCCCATTATGCGCCGCGAGGACCAGATCGCCGTTGCACAGGCGCTGTATGGGCTATTGAAGCGGGTTGAGGAGCACCCGGGCATCCCCAAGAGGGCGGTCCTGATAGAGGCTGGGATCGGAAACGAGAAGGAGGATCCCACCAAGCACCTGTCGGAGTACGCGATTCCTCCGAATCTGCGGCCCGAGGAACGCGCGAAGAAGCGTCTGTGCAAGAACGCGAAGCCCTATGAGAGAATCGCCAAAGCGGCCGCGAAACTAGCCGCATTAGACGAAGACGAGGTGCTACTAGAAGTATTTGGGCAGGCCGACTTCTGGACTCGGGGCGGTGCACGCAAGCCAGCGTCCGAGTTCGAGGAACTCGCTTTCCGCCTGCGCTTTGTCGCAGAAGGGGTCGCAGCGAAACACAACCTCACAGCCTTCTTTCGCGATGTCGAGAGGGCTCGTGTCGTGGCCGCTCCCAGCCGGGAGTGCGAGCGCAGAGAGCTCGACGGCGGCCGCTTGCTCGAGCCGGGAGAGATCGAAATCGAGTTCTTCCGCTGGCCCTTTGGATTCCAGTGGCCGTGGCCAATTGAGTTCAATCAACCGAGTTGGGAGGCAGAAGTCGAAGAACAGGCGGCATTCCCTCCGTATCCTTCGCTCGTGCTTGGGACATGGCCGCTCAGCAACGCGTTCCCCGTTTCCGTCGTCGCCGAAATGAGGTCCACCGACGGCAACGCCCGCCAAGTATCCGGCACGACGCAAGGCCAATACGTCGTTCATCTGCGCCTCTGCATCGCGCCGATTGGGAAACAGCTGCGGGCGACTCTGGTGCTTCGGGTCCGCCTCGGGGCTACGTTATCTCCCCTTCAACTTCCCACCTGGGCTGCGCAGGGGGATGAAGCACCGATGCTGATCTTCCCGACGTTCGACCCGGGGTCGAACGCGGATGCCTTCTGGCTACTAAGGCCCGGGCAGTCGAAGATTGTTGGCCACAACGCCGCGACTAACGAGGAGGCCGCCTGCGAGGTCCGCATTGAGCGCGACCCGATCCCAAGCCCTTTCAAGGGCTATTTCAAGGACCTCGATCGACTGACATCAGATGACGAGTCTTCGGATGGGTCGCAGAGTTCTGACCCAGCGCTCCAATTCCTGCCGATCACGGGTGCGATATGCGAGGACTGGTTCAAGTTCCTCCTAAATGAAAATCAATACAATGTGATGGAACGGTCAATCGCGGAACGCGCGTTGGGCATGACTTTCTCCGGGGTTCCACGGGGCTATGGCCCATTCGACCGTAGCACGCTTGCCGCCGCCCTCGATGACTTCGTGTGCGAACCCTTGGAGGGTCTTGACCTGTCCCTAGAAGAGCTAGCGTTGCGTCTCAAAGCCGCCCTCGAAAAGGCCCGATGTTCGGCCCTTGAGGACCGGGCGGCGGGTTGGGAACGCGTGCGCGAGCGCTGGATTGCTTTCTCTGGCGCTGACGAGTGACGACTGACGGAAACACTGGGCGTAGAATCATGGGATACAGTAATTCGAACAGCAGAAGAAGTGCGAGATTTTCGAGTGTGTTTCAACACCAAGCGCGGGACGAAGACACTCATGGTCTGGAAAAGCTGATTGTACAAGTCACTGATCGCTGTATAAATCGCACTAATGTTAATAATACTTATCCGGTCATTAGTGACACATTATTGACAGTCGTCCAGGATTATTATAAAATTCTTAAAACACTTCTCGACGAAAAGCTGTACTGTCGCACGTTCAACCTTAAGGAGAACTGGTCCATCTCCGACCAATTAACATGGAAATGGTCGGAGGCGACCGGCAAGTACGTAGGATGCCCGTTCTGGAGTGTACGTGCCGAGGAAATCTTCAAAGCGGAACTTGAAAGGCGATTCGATAGTGATTCGACATCGTTGGACGATGCCTGGAATCTAGGCGAAGAACTCAGCAGAAGAAGAAAATACGGAGATCGAGCCCTCACTCACGAGCATGTCTTTCCAAGAGCAGAACTATCCCGAATCCTGCACCGCGCTTCGCTTTTTCCCCAGTATACCCGCGACGCTGATGCGTTAGAGAACCTATTCCGGCGTCTCGCGATCGGATGTGTTGTCCTTGAGAGCGAACATCGGCAACTCAGTCAGATGGGTGACCCCGAGAACCCATGGAAACGGTACACGCGAGGTGTTCGCATAGCAGTGGTTAACAACCCGCTATGGCGGGAGGATCACAGGGAGATGATCGAGGAAGCGGGGTTAGTAGGCTAAGGTGCAGAGCGCTTCACGGCACCGTCGCCGATTTTTCAGGAAAGGAGAGCATAACGCTGGGAGCTTAGGCGAACTGTGAGGGGGTCATCGCCCAGATCGGCTCGGCTGCCGCGCTGATCGCGAAGTATGTGGGGATCCCGGTCCTCGGCACCGGCCGCCAAGTCTTGCTGCCGAGGTTTGTCAACGCCCATCACCATATCGGCCTGATCCCGGTGCAGTTGGGCTCGCCCGACATGCCGCTCGAGCTGTGGTTCGTCACCCGGCTGGTGATGCGGCGGGTCGACCTCTATATCGACACGCTCTATTCGGCCTTTGAGATGATCGCCTCCGGCATCACCACCGTGCAGCATCTGCACGGTTGGCTGCCGGGCAACCTCGCCGCGATCGAGGCCGGCGCCGGCGAGGTTATCCGCGCCTACCGAGACGTCGGCATGCGCGTCTCCTGCTCCTTCGCATTCCGGACGACCAGGAATTCACCGCGAGCTTGCCGGCCGGCCTGCAACCGGCATTGCGCCGCCATTTCGCGCGAGTTGGGCTGAGCTTGGCCGATTACGGGCCGCTCTTCGAGCACCTCCGGTCCACGCACCACCACAAGGAGCGGTCAAGATCCAGTTGGCGCCGGCCAACCTGCACTGGTGCTCGGATGCGGCGCTCGAAATGCTGGCCGATCTCTCGCCTCGCTACGCCGCGCCGATGCACATGCATCTCGTGGAGACCGCCTTTCAGAAGGAATATGCGTTACCCCGAGGCGGCGGCACGGCGCTCGACTATATCGACCGCTTCGGCTTTCTCGGGCCGCGGCTGACATTGGGCCACGGGGTGTGGCTCGCTTAAAACGGCCTCCATTCTAGAAAGTAGGCGGCGGCGGTGTGTTACAGCCCGAAAAGACGATGAAGCTGATCGAGCGCCGGGTCGTTTTGCAGCAGAAAGCGCCATTCCTCGCCCATATTGTCGTCGGTGATCAGCGCCATTGCGGCGGTGCGCGCGCGGATGCTGGCGCACGTTTCGAGCGCCGCGCTGTCGTCCGATGCGCGTTGACCCTCGATGGGCGGGGTTAGCAGCGCCATCAGCGCATCGAGGCTGGCGCGATAGCGTGGGTCCGACACATCGAAGACCGGCCGCCCGTCGATGCGGTAATCGATCAGACTCGCGCGCAGACGCTCCGGGTCGAGGCGCAGCGTTCGATTGCTGACGACCATAACGTTGATCTCGCGAAAGCCGCTCTTGAAGGTTTCACAGCCGGTGCGCTGGGCGCGGGCTGAGCCGGTAGTGTTGTACATTAAGATCCCGCCATCGCGCAGGTGATGTGCCACCAGCGCCATATATTCCTTCGAGAGTAGATTGGTCACGTTGGGTCGGTAGAACCAAGTGGTGTTCTGAACGATCGCGTCGAACTGCAAATCGGGATGGCGGTTTAGCCAGCGGCGACCGTCATCGATGACGATTTCGACCTTGGGATTGGCCAACAGACTAGCGACGGCCGGGTAGCGCTGGATGATTCCGAGATAGCCAGGGTTGATTTCGACGACTGTCAAATGCTTGACCGAGGGGTGGTTGACAACAATTTGCGCCCACGCGCCGGTCCCCAATCCGATCATCAGAACGTCCTGCGGATCGGGGTGAAAGAGGCTCAGCGATATCGGGCGGATCAACAGGTTTTGGTCATCGAGCATATCCGTCGCGATCATCCCGTCGTAAACGCCGCTGCCGAAAACCACCGTGTTGCGGCTGACGTTGATGACGCCGCTTTTGTTCTCGACGGTGTCGACAAATTCCTCCCCGGCCTTCAAAGGTGCCTTGTAGGTCAGTGCTTCATAGACGCCATCGAAGGCGGGGTTTGCGACGCTCGTCATTACCGCGGCGACCAGGGTGCAGCCGATCGCGTAGCGCAGGCGCGGGCCGGTCGAACCCAGTGTCGGGAGCGCTATCGCCAGCGCCGCGGCCAGGCCCAGCACGCCCAGCAGCAGGACGATCGCTTGGATCGACAGATAGTCCATGAGGACGAAGCCCGTCACCAATGTGCCCGCAACCGAGCCAAGAATGCTGGCGAGATAGACCTTGCTGACGCGGCTGCCGGAACCGTCATCGGCTTTGATCCCCCAATGGCATAGAATCGGGAAGATCCGACCCAGCAGCGTGGTCTGCACGAAAACCATTAGCAGCATCGGGTAGAAATAGCCAAGGCCGTGAAACACGCTCGCCGCAGTCAGCGGCAACAGGGCAAAGCCGATCAGGCTGCCGGAAAGCACAGCGCTCGCCACGGCCTGCGCCGCCCGCGCCTTTGAGAACTCCGCATTGAACAAAGGTTGCGCGCGCCAGGAGCCGTTGGCGATTCCGGCCAGAAAGACGCCGAGGATGACAGCAAATGCCGAGGCGGTGCTGTTGGCAAAAGTGAACGCGCGAAACCACAGAATCTCATAGGATAGCGAGATGTAGCCGGCGAGCCCGGCGAGAATGACCGCTAGCGCGAAGTCGCGCCGCGAGCGCGGCCACGCATCGGCCGCCGCTTCTGCCGGCAGCGCTGGCGGGTCAAACTTGCGGCGCCAGCAATGCCCGTCCGATGGCGCGTGCGAAAGACCTCGATCAGCGCCGCGCCGCCGATGATGAAATTGATCGCGGCGGCAATGCTGACCGCGCCCTGCATGCCGGTGGCATGCATTAGCCCGAAGGCGCCCGCAAAGCAGGCGACCGCAGAGCCGCAGGTGTTGACGCAATAGAGGACCCCGACCGCCTGACCCACATTCGCCGATCGCCGTACCAGATACGCGACGAGGATCGGCAACGTCGAACCCATCAACAGGGTAGGCACGAACAGCAAGATCAGGACGAGGACCGTGATTTCCGCTCGCGGCAGCATTAGAGTGTGCGCGCCGACAAGGTCGAAAACACGCAGCGACACTGCTCCGAACGCGCCGATCGATGTCTCGATCCCCCCGAACAGCGCAAGCAGCGGCACCGATCGCGACTGCGACAAGCGTCCGCCGGCGAGGCTGCCGATGCCGAGACCAAAGAGAAATCCCGCGACCACGACGGTTACGGCCTCGATGTTGATCCCGTACAGCGCAAATAGCGAGCGTTGCCAGATCAGCTGGTAGATCAGCGCCGGAAAGCCAGAAACAAAAAACACCAGCGCCACAAAGTACGGCACTGCCGCAGTGCGCACGATGGCTCCGGACGACGTCCGATTTTCCGCTGCTACAGCCATGATCATTCCAGCGCCGCCGCCGAAAGTGAGAGAAAGGCTATAGGGCGCTCATGTGAACTTGTGGTAAACGCCGTTGGACCAAACCGGTTCGCGGTAGGGCACGCCGTTTACTTCTTGCATTCAGCCGAGAGAGCGTTCAGCATCGCTCCGAGATTTCATCGGTGTTCGGCTCTCGCCCGGCCCGGCCGCCTCGCTAGTTTAATCTGCCATCACTCCTCTCGCTGTTTGCGGTATCCGGAATCGCACCGAATCTGCTTCGCGGCGGAAGACGCCACGGTTTCCTCGAGAACGCCGTTACCCACCCCGAACTGCGGGGACAGAGTCACGGCAAAGCGGTAGTGCAAACAGTGCTTGCTCATGCCTGGGCGGTGGACTGCCATCACGTGCTAACGCAAAGCGGTTGCGCGGATCCGCGCGTGCGTATGTTCTACGAACGGCTGGGTTTCAGGCCCGGGCTTCGGGTCGCATATGTCGCAACGCGACCGACGACAGCGAGCGAATGACCATCCCTTACCCGATCAGACGTCTCGACCACGACGCGGCACCCTGACCGGTGATTATCGTCAATGCGTTTCAAGCGCCGGGGTACTGGAAGGCGGCCGGCGGTGACGTGTAGCCTGCTCGTAGGCATAGGCCAATTTGATCAATTGCGGCTCGCTCCAGGCACGGCCCAACAGCTCGACCCCGACCGGTAGCCCGTCCGGAGTGAAGCCGGCGGGGGCCGTGATCGCCGGCAGGCCCGAATTCGCGCTGAGCTGGCAGTTGCTGCCCATCTGCTGTTCGCCGATCACATTGGCCGTGCGGCGAATCGTCGGATAGGCAAGCGCATCGACCCCGTTGTCGGCCATCGCCTTCAGGATTGCCTCGCGCAGAACATTGCGCTTGACGATGTGTGCCAGGTATTCCGCAGTGTCACGGCTCTCCACCGCTTGGGAATTACGCAAATTCGTCTCGACTGCGGGGTGGAGTTTGCCGGAGGCCAGCACCTCTTCGAGACTATGTACCGGTGCGCTCGGATGCGCCGCTAGATAGGCGTTCAGATCGAACTTGAAGTCCTGCCGCAGAACCAGAAAGCCGTTCGCCCGGTCCGTCAGCAGATCACTCAGACCGGAGATCTCGACATCGACCACCTCCGCCCCCTGCCCCTTCATTTCCTCGACCGCGCCGCGTACAACCCCGCCCACCTCGGCGTCGGCCGAGTCGGTGCCGAGCAGGGCAGTCAGAAGACCAATGCGGGCACCGCGCAACCCAGTCAATTGGAGATGGTCGATATAGCTTTTCGGGATATTGCCGACGCTCGCGGCTGTTTGCGCGTCGCTGGGATCATAGCCGGCCGTCGTGTCGAGCACGATCGCGAGATCAGTGACAGTCCGGGCGATCGGCCCGCCGATGTCCTGCGTGCTGGAAAGTGGAATGATCCCGCTGCGGCTGGCGAGCCCCTGTGTCCCGCGGATTCCGACCAGGCTGTTGTGCGACGCCGGGATGCGGATCGAACCGCAAGTGTCGCTGCCCATGCCGATGGCGGCAAAATTGGCGGCGATCGCGACCCCGGTGCCGCCGCTGGAACCGCCGGGGTTGCGGTCCAGCGGCATACGGGTTGCGGGTTTGACCGAACAGCGAGCCGAGCGTGGTGATGCCGTAGGCGAATTCGTGCATGTTCGACTTGGCGATGATGACCGCCCCCGCATCGCGCAACTTCTTGACCAGGAATGCGTCGTCGGGCGGTATCCATCCCGCCAGCGACCGCGAGCCGGCCGCGGTCTGCATATCGGCGGTGTGATAGTTGTCCTTGACGATGACCGGGATGCCATGCAGCGGCCCGCGCAGCTTGTTCGCTCGCCGTTCGGCGTCTCGCGTATCGGCCTCGGAGAGCGCGTTGGCATTGGTCACGCTGATTGCGTTCAGGGCAGGACCGCGCTGGTCATAAGCGTCGATCCGTGCCAAGTACATCGAGACCAGATCGCGAGACGTGACGGTC
>Ga0306926_10005288_pt1 | contig 13713 bp, 10 predicted proteins | sample flu12Cox44000178_FD_203759 | JGI IMG/M metagenome (GOLD analysis project Ga0306926, IMG submission 203759) | Lab enrichment of tropical soil microbial communities from Luquillo Experimental Forest, Puerto Rico - flux8day.12C.oxic.44.000.178 (v2)... | ecosystem: Environmental > Terrestrial >... | reverse complement strand
CGACGCCGTGCGCCTCCCTGTGGCGAAACCCAGGGCGGCCCCCGCCCTCTGACGACGTCGGCGTCTTCCCTCGTGTCGCCGCGAAGCGGGTCTGCGGATCGGCCCCGTGCCGCCTGGCTGCGCGTACCCGCGGGCGGCGAAAAGCAGGGACGTCAGACCGATCTGGGGCGGCACCCGGCGCACGACGACGCCGTGCGCCTCCCTGTGGCGAAGAGCGGGGCCGGGCCGATCTGAGCCGACAAACGTCTCGCCCTACGAATGCAAGGCCGTGGATCCGCGGAATCGCAGCCACCAGTCATATGCCACGCGGACGGAAAGCAGGTCTTCAGGGCCGACGCTCCTTGGACCGTCGCGCCGACGACGACCCCGAGACGCGCGGGGTTCGCGGTTGTGAGAGCGCCTGAGCGTGGCTCGCCGCGCCCTGCTTGCGCGCCGTGACGCCGGATGTCGATGCTTCTGCTCCCGCTGCGAGGACCAGTGGGGCGGCTGACCGTCGAGCACTCATCGCATCGTGTGGAGGGAGAGGTAGAGCCGCGCGGATTGTCGGCTCCGCAGCGCTCGGGTCTGCGCGTCGCGACATGTGAAGCGGTCTCTCTTGGGTGGTGAAGCCGCCGCTGTCGGCCCTCAACCGTCGAGCTCTCGGACCGACTAGGCGGTTTGGAGGTGGGGTTCGAAGATGTCGGTGGCGAGTTCTCGGCGGCTGCGTACCCCGACTTTTTCGAAGATCGACTTGAGGTGGTCTTGGACTGTGTATGGGGAGATGAACAGCTCGGCGGCGATCTCGCTGGTACTGAGGCCGCGCAGGACGAGTAGCGCGATCTGTGTCTCGCGTTGGCTGAGGTGGTGGGCGCGCGCGATCAGCGGGGCGATCTGGCCATCGCTGGCGCGCTCAAGCACGATCGCGGTATGGCGCTGGTGGTCACTGCGGGTGAGAGGGGTGGCGCGCACGTGCAACCAAGTTCCGGTCGGGAGCCGCACGCGTGCGCTGGGAATGGTCGTGTCGTGGCTGCGGTTGGGGCGGGCACGGGCGGCGCCAACCACGGCTGCGATCGCCGAGGGCGGGATCTTGAGATCGGTGTACCCCCATTCGCTGAGCCAGTGCTCGGCCTCGGGACTGATCGAGTCGATCTCGTTGTCACGGTCGAGGACGATCAGACCGGGTATCTCCGGGGGTCGCGGGCTGGCGGAATGGTTTGCGTCGGCGAGGATCCAACGGCGCAACGCGTGCGCGAGGTGAGGGACAAGCGAGTCGACGAGCGCGACCTCACCCGAGCTGAAACCCGGGTGGCGCCGCTCGAGATGCAGCGATCCCCAGTGCATGCCGTCGGCCACCAGGGCAGCACGAAGCTGATGCTCGGGCCCGTTTGGCGCCAGCACCCGCTGATAGACGCGATGGTGTTCGCTGCGCTCGTCGACGATCTCCCCTACCCGCGCGACGTGGCGGCCTGACCGAACGACCCGGCGGACGTCGCGCGGCACGACCCCCCGTGCGACCAGCTCGTGAGCCTCCCAGATCAGCGGAGTTGTGTGCGGAATCGTGGTGCCGGCCGCGCGGGTCGGCAGCAGCGACGCTGGGTCGACCGCACCCCAGCAGAACGCGTCGAACGGAACAACACGCGCGAGCGCTTCGATGAGCCCGTTGGGGAGCGTTCTCGGGTCCATTGGGGCGTTCGCCGGGCGCTCAAATCGCCGGGCATGCGTGATGTGGTTCATGGGTCCCAGAACCAAATGTACGCCCCACCCGTAGGTCGCGAAATCCCAGCATTGCTGGGATAGGCGTGGACTCGATCGCGACCTACCCTCGCCGCGGAGCTACCCCGAACGAAGTCACCACGAGCAACAGGAGACGAACATGACAACTGCCGAGATCGGTACCGCGCTGGTAGGCGCATGGCACGTGCACCTGACATTCACCGACGGGCCACAGCTAGGCAAGCACGAACGGCTCCGCTGGACCTTCCTCCCCGACGGGCTGATCGTCGGCAAAGATGCCGAGGGCGGGCAGCTCCCTCCCGCGATCGGAGAATGGACTGCGGAGGACGATCGCTTCTCCTACTGGCTCAACGCAGTCCGGACCGACCTCGCCGGACGCCCGGCCACGATCGTCCACGGCCACGCTGAGGGGACGCTCGCAGCCGACGGGCAAACGCTGACAGTGACCGGCGGAAGCGAGGTCTATGGCAGCAACGGACAGCTGCTTGCAACCAATCGAGCCGACGCCCACGGGACCCGGATCCGAGCGTGATGAGCTCGACGAGCGACGACAGCTCTCTCGGTTTGGCATCCGAGAAAGGCGCGACCCCGACTCGAAAGTGCCGGATTGCACGGGCCCGTGGGTCGGGTCGAGCCACGCAAGCAAGCGGAAGTGACGCTCTGCTCGGGATCGATGGCCGCGTGAGCAATCCAGCGCCGCCGCTGCTCGTGCTGCACTGCCGCCGCGACGACGGGTGGGGTATGGACGCCGCAACTCCGCGGTCTGCGCCCGCGGACCGGGCTGTGCCATTGCCGCCGATGCGGCGGCGCGGCGCACCGGATGGGTCGAAGGCGCTGGCCGAGCATCAGCACAACGGCCGCGGACGCACTGAGGTCCTGACATGAGCCCAGCGCTGTTGCGCGCGCTCACCAGCGCACCCATCACGGATCCACGACGTCGTCCCGCTAGGAGGCGGTACGGCACCACCAAGGAGAGTCCAACGCGATGAACACGCGGAGCTCAGCTGCACCGAGGTACACGCTCAACAGCAGCCCAGCCGAGCACCACCGGCTGCGAACCCAGTCCGAGAACCTTCGGGGGCACAGCGCCGCCCTGCTAGCGCGCGTTGAGCTGCCGCCCTGCTCCAGCGCGATCGACCTTGGTTGCGGCCCAGGCGGGATTGTGGACCTATTAGCCGAGAAAGTCGGAGCGCACGGCCGCGTGATCGGCGTGGAGATCGACGAGGCGAGCGTCGCTCGGGCTCGTGCGTTCGCTCGAGAGCACCGGCTCGCCAACGTCGAAATCATGATCGCCGACGCGGAACACACCGGGCTCCCGGCGTCGTCGTTTGACCTCGTCCACGCGCGGCTCCTGCTCGCCAACATCACAGCGCCGGAGCAAGTCGTCGCCGAAATGGCCAGACTGGTCAGACCCGGCGGCTGGGTCGCACTACTGGAGCCGGACATCGCGCTTAGCGTCTGCTATCCGCCACATTCGGGGCTCGAGCAGCTGACCGAACTTCTCACCAGGGCATACCGGCAGGAGGGCGCAGATCCCCACATCGGACGCCGACTGTCGCGTCTGCTCGCACGCGCCGGCCTGGGCGAGATCGCGATTCAGGCCCACGCCGAGGTATGCCCACCGAACCACGCCCAACGAGTAGTCATCCTCGACCTCGCCAAGAACATGCGAGCGAAGATCCTCGAGCGCGGGCTCATCGGCGAGCCCGAGCTCGAGCAGCTAGACAGGGAAGCACGCCGGCATCTGGACGACCCCGCGACCCTGTCCCTGCCTGTCACCTACTTCCTAGCCTGGGCACGCAAGGTTCGTTGAGCCTCACCGACGCTCGCCCTGAAAGTCAAGACCGGGTACGTGACGCCGTTTCGGCCGGCCGTCTGTTCGCGCGGCCCTGAAACTCGAGCAATCACGTCCGCGACACCCCGGCTCAGCTACGCAGCGCTCACGACAAGCGACCAGCAGCAGCTGGGCGCGCGTCTACCGCGAGCTGCTCGACCTAGAGATCGTCCGCGAGACCGAGCACCCTCTTGCCGGGTTGCCAGTCTGCGGGGTGCACGCGCAGCCGCGTACGACTAGAACGACCCAGCCCCGCATTCACGCGGCAAGAGGTATCTCGGCCGAAATCGCCCCGGACCTGCTCATCACCACCTGCGAGACGCGGCGCGCGATCGGTCGATCGGCCGACCGGCGGGCCAGTTCCAAGTTACCCTGTTGACGCGAATGCAGGTCCGGGCGCTCGGCTGCCGCCAGACTGATCGGGCGGCCAGAAGAAATCTGGAAGCGGACCGCCCTGGTTTCGGTGGAGCGTCCTGCCTTGCGCGGATCTCGCGCAGTCGGCGGCGCCGGTGCCAGCCGCGGCGCGCGCGCCGGCCCGCTGGGCCTTGCTGACCGCGCAAACCAGGGTGCGCACCCCAGTGCCCTCGTAATCATCAAACCAGGGAAGAGGCACTTCTGCCCCGCTTCGCGAAAGAACGAGGGCCTGGGGCGACCGCGGCGGCCAGCCCAGCCGTCGACGACGCCTTAAGGCTCGAGACTGGCGACAAGGAGGTAAGTCGGCCGATTCAGCGTGAGACCTGCCTTTGTGGCGGCGCGCAACTCGGGCGGCGCGCGGAGGAGCAGCGGCAACTGCCGGGGGGCACACGCTGCCGCAACGGGTTCTACTTGGGGCCTGTCGATTTCTGGCTTGCTCGTTCGACGCAGAGGTAGAAGCAACTCAACCGATAGGAGGCATCGCGGATGCGAGTTATGGTGCTTATCAAGGCGACGGAGCAGAGCGAGGCGGGCGAGATGCCGAGCCAGGAGCTGCTCGAGCAGATGACAGACTTCAACGAGGATCTCGTCAGGGCGGGAGTGATGCTCGCCGGGGACGGTCTTCACCCCAGCTCGAAGGGCGTGCGCGTCGAGTTCTCGGGCAGGGAGCGCAAGGTGATCGACGGCCCGTTCGCCGAGACCAAGGAGCTCCTCGCCGGCTACTGGCTGTGGCAGGTGAAGTCCCTTGACGAGGCGATCGAGTGGACGAAACGGATCCCGAACCCCACGGGCGAGCACGGCGTCGTAGAGATCCGACCCGTGTTCGAGGCAGACGACTTCGGGGAGGAGTTCACGCCGGAGCTGCGCGAGCGAGAGGCGCAGCTGCGCGCGCAGGCCGAGACGAGCGCGTAGCCTCCGGCCGTGGCGAGCGCCCAGGTGAAGCGGACCATCGAAGCCGTTTGGCGGATTGAGTCCGTGCGGCTGATCGCCGGCATTGCCCACCTGACTCGCGATGTCGGGCTCGCCGAGGACCTCGCCCAGGAGGCGCTCGTCGCCGCGCTCGAGCAGTGGCCCGAGTCGGGCGTCCCGGAGAACCCGGGCGCCTGGCTCATGGCCACCGCCAAGCATCGCGCCATCGACCGGCTGCGGCGCGCGGAGGTCCACCAGCGCAAGACGGAGGAGCTCGCGCGCGACGCGGAACTCCGCTCGCCCCCCGGCGACGAGGAGCTCGCGGCCGCGGCCGACGACCCGTTCGACGACGACCTGCTGCGGCTCATCTTCACTGCCTGCCACCCGGTGCTCTCGACCGACGCGCGCGTGGCGCTCACCCTACGGCTCCTCTGCGGGCTAACGACGCGCGAGATCGCTCCGGCCTACCTGACGACCGAGTCGGCCGTAGCGCAGCGCATCGTCCGGGCGAAGCGCACGCTGTCGGCAACGTGCGTACCTTTCGCGGTGCCGGAGCACCGGGAACTCCACGAGCGACTCGCCTCGGTGCTGGAGGTCATCTATCTCATCTTCAATGAGGGCTACTCGGCCAGCGCGGGGGAGCGGCCGATCCGCCCCGAGCTGATGGAGGAGGCGCTGCGCCTCGGGCGGATCCTGGCGGAGCTGCTCCCGCGCGAGGCGGAGGTGCACGGACTCGTCGCGCTGATGGAGCTGCAGGCGTCGCGGACGCGGGCGCGGAGCTCGCCTTCGGGGGATCAGGTGCTGCTTCTGGACCAGGACCGCTCGCGTTGGGACTGGCTCCTCGTGGGGCGAGGGCTGGCGGCGCTTGAGCGCGCATACGCCACCGGGGGCGCGGTCGGGCCGTACACGCTGCAGGCCGGCATCGCCGCCTGCCACGCGCGCGCACGCACGGCCGAGGACACAGATTGGGAGCGGCTCGTGGCCATCTACGACGGGCTGGCCCAGCTGATGCCCTCCCCCGTCGTCGAACTCAACCGCGCCGTGGCCGTCGGGATGGCGCACAGCCCGCACGCGGCGCTCGAGATCGTCAACCGGCTGCGAGAGGAGCCCGCCCTCGATAGCTATCACCTGCTGCCCAGCGTGCGCGGCGACCTGCTGGACAAACTGGGCCGCTTCGATGAGGCCCGGGCCGAGTTCGAGCGGGCCGCGCTACTCACAGCGAACTCACGCCAGCAGGCCGCGCTGCTCGAGCGGGCGGCCGCCTGTGCCGCCCGGCGTTGACGCTGCAGCCCGCGCCAGCAGGCGGACATGACGTGGGTCCCGCTTCTGTCTCAGCGCGACCGGCACGCCCGCAGACCCGAGTTGCACGGCGAGCAGGGTCCGTCGACGCTGGGGCGTGGTGGTCGGGTCGGTTGAGATCGCTGCGTCAAGCCGGGCGAGGTCGGCTCAAATTGATGGCTTGCGAGCGATTCCGACGATCATTGGCTTCTCCCAGGGGAGGCTGCCCTTCGGCTGCTCTCCCCAGCGGACGTGTTCGAGCTCGAGCGGCGAGGCCTCGATCGTGGCGAGGGTCCTGCGGTTCGGCCGGCAACCACAGATCGCTCGTCGCACGAGCGGCGTCACTCGGTCTTGCCGGCGCGCCGTTCGCTCGCTGTCCTCTGAACGAACGTGCTCCAAGAACAGGAAACGCCCGCCCGTGTCGAGTACGCGCGCGACCTCCGCCAGGACCGCGTCGGGGTCATCGACAGTGCAGAGGGTCCAGGTCGAGACCACGGTGTCGATGGCACCGGCATCGAACGGAAGTTGCTCGGCTGGCGCTTGGATGATCGTGGCGTCGCGGCCCGACTCTTCGAGTCGGCATCGCAGGCGCTTGACCATGTGGGGATCGGGTTCGGTGAGCGTGAGCTCGGTGACGGCCTCTGGGTAGTGCTCGAGGTTGAGTCCGGTCCCGGCGCCAAGCTCGAGGGTGCGTCCGCTCGCGTGTGCGAGGAGGTTGTGTCGCAGTTCCGCGCCGCCCTCGCGCTCCAACTGCTTCATCGCGCCGTCATAGAAACGGGCGAACAATCTTCCGTAGATCGTTCCGCGGCTGGGTCTAGCCTCAGGACGTTCAGTCGAGCCGGCATTCGTCGGGGACGCGCTCACCCTGGGCCATGGTGCGGGAGCGCTTCCGATCGCGGCGGTGGCGCCGCCGGTGGGCTGCTTGGCCTTCGTCTTCATTGGGTGCCTCCTGTGGTTGCTTATTTCGCTGCTTGTGCTGTGGCCTCGATCGGCTGGGCACCGCCTACGCGTCCCATGCTTGGACGCCTGACCAGCGGGCGACCTTGCCGTCGCGGAGGGTCAGCAGGGTGTGCTCGACGACCTGGTTGCCCTCGGGGTAGGTGCAGACGATTCGCAGCGCGCCGCGGTCCTCGGCGATGAAGCCGTCGTCGACTCGCATCCGGATGCCGCGACGCTCGAGGTCTTCGGCGAGCGCGATCAGCGCGTCACGCCCGGTGTGTCGCGCTGGCGTGGCCGGTGGTGTGCGCTGGTCGATCTGCGTGAACTCGATGTCGTCGGTGACGTACTCGGTGAGACCGGCCGCGCCGCCGTTGTGGACGGCGTTCTTGATCGCTTCGAGGTCGAGGACGGCGTGGGTGCTCATTGGCACTCCTCTCGTTTGGTTGTGGACGGGGGGAATGTCGCGCGCGAGCGTTCTCGCAGCGCAAACCGAGCGCAAATCAGGTTTGGGCCCGTCTAGGCTGTGCGCGGATGGTGCGGTTCTGGGTGCTCGGCCGGTTCGCGATCGAGGCGGACCGCGTGGTGGTGGAGCCGCCACGGGCCAGTCGCGCGCGTTCGCTGTTGGCCTGGCTGGTGCTGAATCCCGGGCCGCACCCGCGCTCCCGACTGGCGGCGCGGTTCTGGCCGGAGGTGCTGGATTCCAGCGCCCGAGCGAGCCTGCGCGTCGCGCTGTCGGAGCTCCGGGGAGCGCTGGGCTCGACCGCGGATTGCTTTACCGCCGATCGAAGTCAGGTGGGCCTGGTGGCCGATCGCGTTTGGGTCGACGCGTTGGCGTTTGCGGAGCTAGAGGCCCGCGGTGAGCTCGAGGCGGCGCTCGAGCTGTGCCGGGGCGAGCTCTTGCCCGAGCTCGACGATGACTGGGTGCTCGAGGCACGGGACGATCACGCCGCCGCGGTCGTGGACGTTCTGGCGCGGCTGGCGTCGCAGCGCGAGGCCAGTGGAGATTTGGATGCGGCGATCTCGCTGAGCAGGCGAATGGTGGCGATCGACCCGCTTGGGGAGGCGGCCACCCGCGACCTGATGCGTCGCCTGGCTGAGGCTGGCGAGCGAGGCAGCGCGATCGCGGCTTACCGGCGCCTGGCCGAGCGCCTGCAGAGCCAGCTCCGGCTCGCGCCCAGCGCCGCAACGCGTGCTCTCGCCGACCAGCTGCGCGTTCCTGACCAGGCGGGACGCGCCCAGGTCGATCCCGAGACTTTGAGCACGAGCTTCGAGTTGGCGGTGTCTCACTACCAGCAGGCGGTCGAGCGGGCCGCCCGCACCGGCAAGGGAGCTTCGAGACGGGGTGAGCTGCTGGCCGGGCTGGGCGCCGCGCAGGCGCGGGCCGGCCGCACCGGCGAGGCACAAGCGGCCTTTCGCGAGGCGAGCGAGGCCGCCAGGCAGCTGGGGGACCCACGGCTGCTCGCCCGGGCGACGCTCGGACTCGCGGGGATCGGCGTGACGATCCTGGACGTGGACGAGGAGCTGGCGGCCCAGCTCGCCGATGCCCTCGAACTGCTGCCGGAGACGGACGTGGCTCTGCGCGCGGAGCTGTTGGCGCGGCTCGCCATTGCCCGGGCCTACAGCCCCGATCGCGACGAATCGGTGCAGATCGCCGAGCAGGCCGTCGAGCTAGCCCGCACCCACGATGAGCCCGCGACCCTCGCTCGCGCGTTGTGCGCCCGCCACGTGTCGCTCGGGGGGCCCGACTGGCTTGAGCAACGGCTGGCGACCGCGACGGAGATGCTCGAGCTCGCCGATCGAGCCGGGGACCGCGAGAGCGCACTTCAAGCCCGCAATTTTCGTGTGACGGATCTGCTCGAGGCGGGCGACGTCGCCGCTTTTGACCGCGAGCTCGAAGCCTACGCCGCGCTCTGCCACGAGTTTCCACTGCCCGCGTTCCGCTGGTACATCCCGCTGTGGCGCGCCACACGGGCGACGATCAACGGCTCATTCGACGAAGCGACCGGGCTCGCGGCGCGTGCTCGCGACGAAGGTCGCCTGGCTGGCGAGGAGAATGCGGAGCTCTTCTGGCGACTCCAGATCGGCACGCTGATGCTCATCCAGCGACGCCTGGAAACCGACATCGACACCGCCTGGATCGAAGATCACGCCCGCAACTCCCCGGCAGGGACCGCCTGGTGGACCGTACTCGCCTGGATATGGGCACAACAGGGCCGCCGCACGGACGCCGAAGCGGTTGTGGGCCGGCTCGCCGAGCGCCAGTTCGCGGTGCTCGAGCGAGACATGAACTGGATCGCGGCAATCGCCGAGCTCACCGAAGCCTGCCACCTCCTGAACGACGCCGAGCGAGCCGCAGTCCTGTATCAGCAGCTGCTTCCGTTCGCCGGCCGGATCGTCACATGCGCACGGGGAGCGCAAGCCTACGGGCCTGTCGACTACTTCCTTGGGCTATCGGCGCAGACCACAGGGCAACCCACTGTCGCGCGCCAACATCTGTCCAACGCGCTTGCGCTAAGCGAATCGTGCGGCGCCCACGCCTGGGCACAGGCCGCGCGCCAACACCTCGGCCAGTAGCTACCTGAGAACTATCATTCGTGACGGCTTGCGGAAGGACGGAGCCACATAGGGATCTCGCGTGCTGCGGACGACGAGTAGCGGTTGACTCGACCGCCTCGGTCCCTGAGAGCAGTCGCGCCCAAAACAGCAAGCGTTTGGCGAGACCCGCTTCGCTGGCGCCGCGGTATTCCCCCGCACTCCATCCAGACGCCTGCCTTGCGCGGTTGGCGGGTCCGGGAGCGGCTTCACGACGTCGACGACGGTCGGCGCGGCGACCGAGACGCGCCGACCGCGCGGAGCAAGGCGCGCGACCCACTTCCCTGCTCATGGGCGAGGCGGGGAAGAGGCTCGTCTGCCCCGCTATTCCGGAAACGAGGGAAGCTCGACGAGGGCGGCGGACTTCCCGCCGTCGATGACCTCGAGAGACCCGAGGCTGGCGAATACGACGTCTCTCGCGTCGCTCGCGGCGAGTCCCGAGTTGATGCCGGCGCGGGTATCGCTACGGAAACGAGGTGAAGCGCTAACGAGTAGTTCCTACGCGGTGCCGTCGGAGGCCTCGACGGGCCCCTTAAGCCCGGGCTGTGGGACGCGGTGCCAACGCCGCCATACCGCGGCAGGAGGATCGTGGCCAGGTCCGGTGGCCGGTGCGATCGACGGTGACTCGGGTGGCGTGGCTTATTGTGTGGGTTGCCTAACGCCCGGCTCGGGGCGCGGTATGAGCGCTTTTGCGGGTGGCAGTTCGGCGGACGCGCCGCGGTGTTGACGGTAGATCTGCGCGACCCATTGGCCGCCCGGTCGGCGGGCGAGTGAGTCGACAAACTCGCGGAACGAATCAGGCAGGTCGTCGTCGGCAACCATCGCGTACGGGAACCTGGCGGGACGCGGCACGGGGTAGAACAGCGCCGCTGCGGTTAGGTCGGCGACGGTGAAGCGGTCGCCGACGAGGTAGCCGCTCGGGGAGATCTCGCGCTCGAGCCGGTCCATCGCGGCGACCATCTTTGCGCGGCTGTTCGCGGCGGCAGTGGCGCTGATCTCGAATCTCCGTCGCATGGCCACACGGAGGATGGGGAATCCGGTCCGCAGCAAGGCGCGCGCCGCGCGCGGCCGACCTTGGGTGAACAGCGGTACTACGAGCTCGGGATGGGGAAGCAGCTCGTGGTAGAAGGCGCGGCGGATGTGCGGTCCGAGCTCCTCGTCGAAGAACTCCTCGAGCTCGACGGCGCGACGCCGCTGCGCCGGATCCTTCGGGTAGAGCGGCGGCTGGGGCCAGCGCTCCTCGATCAGCGCGATGATTCGGGAGGAGTCGCCGGTAGAGCGCCCGTTGATGGTGAGCACGGGCGCCGTCGAGGTGTCGCCGGTCAGCCGCTTGGCCTTTACGGCGTGAAGCCCCGGAAGCAACGAGCGGCGAATGTGGGGGACGCGCTTGTAGTCCAGCGCCCAGCGCACCTTCTCGACGTAATGCGAGACCTGAACCTGCCACAGCACCGGCACGATCGGGTCGGGGTGGTCGCTTGGTGTGTCGGGGCCGCCGCGGTGAGGATGCCCGCGCTCCTGTTGTCGATCGGCAGTCGCATGTTGTTGTGTTGATGTGCTCACGATGGCTCACCTCGCGTTCGTTCTGGGGCGAGGTTCGCGCTGCCGCGTGTTGTTCGCGACGTGGGGGACCACCTGCTTTTTCACGAGTGGACCGAGGACTTTTGGTGGCGTAGGATCGGCGCGTGGCCGCTGTTGTTGGCGGGCAAGCCCTTCTGGAGCGAGACTCGGCTCTCGCACAGGTCGATCAGCGGCTGGGTGCCGCGGTCGCCGGCGAGGGTTCGCTGCTTCTGGTCGAGGGCCCAGCGGGGATCGGCAAGACGCACTTGATCCTTGCGGCCCTGCGGCGGGGCCGCGAGCTCGGCTTGGACACGCTTAGCGCGCGCGGCGCTGAACTCGAGCGGGACTTCGCCTACGGCGTCGTCCGACAGCTGTTCGAGGCCCCGGTCCTCGCCGCATCGCCGCCGGAAAGGGCCGAGTTGCTCGCCGGCGCGGCCGGCCGCGCGGCGGCGCTGTTTGGTGCTGCGGCGCCGCAGGATGACGCGGCCGGTGGGCTGCTGGACCCGTCGTTCGCGATCCTGCATGGCCTCTATTGGCTGTGCGCCAACCTCGGCCGACGCTCGACGTTGCTGCTGTGCATCGATGACGCCCACTGGGCTGATCAGGCATCGCTGCGTTTCCTGAACTATCTCGGGCGAAGAGTTGAGGAGTTGCCGATTGCCGTGGTCGCCGCGACCCGGCCGGCGCAGTCGCCCGAGGGTTCGCCGCTGGTTGCCGCGCTCGCCGCCGAAGCGTCGGCCGAGCTACTCGCGCTCACACCGTTGAGCGAGCGGGCGGTTGCCGAGCTCGTACGGGCGGGACTCGGGGACGAGGTGGACCCAGCTTTCGCCAGAGCGTGTCATGACGCAACGGGCGGAGTTCCGTTCCTCGTCAAGGAACTGGTGCGGGCGATCGTTGACGAGAGGATCGAGCCAACGGCGGCGGCGTCCGCCAGCGTCGCGGGCCTCACCCCACGCGCGGTTTCGCAGTCGATCGTGCAGCGGCTGGGGCGGCTCTCTGTCCCCGCGCGCGAGCTCGGACGCGCGGCAGCAGTCCTCGGTGAGGCCGACCTCCGGCTCGCGGCAGGCCTTGCCGACGTCGACCCCGGCGCTGCCGCGGCCGCGGCCGACGAGCTCGCCGCGGCTGGAATTCTCGAGGAGGGTCGCCCGCTGCGGTTCGTCCACCCGATCGTCCGGACGGCCGTGGAGGGAGATCTGTCCCGTGGCGCCCGGGCACGCCTGCACGCGGCCGCGGCGCGTCGCCTCGCGCGCGAAGGTGCGTCTGCACTCCTGATCGCGGCTCACCTGCTGGCGAGCGACGCGGCCGAGGACGACTGGGTCGTTGATTCACTGCGGGCAGCTGCCAAGCTCGCGGACGCGAACGGCGCTCCGGACTCGGCCGTCGCGTATCTGCGGCGGGCTCTGGCTGAGCCGCCCTCCGAGCGAGTGCTCCCTGACGTCCTCCTCGAGCTTGGCTTCGCCGAGTCGTACGCGGGAGATGGGCAGGCGGCGGCTCATCTCGAAGCGGCGCTCGATACCGCAGCCGCCCCGAGCGCTCAGGTGTCGATCACGCTTGCGCTGGGACGCATGCTCCAGATCGACGGGCGCAACCGTGAGGCGCTCGAGGTCTTCGACCGCACACGCGCCCGCCTCGGCAGCGCCGACCGGCGCGCGGCACTCACGCTCGAGGGCGCCGCGCTCGGCGCGGCCCAGTTCGACGCAGAGACCGCGGGGGATGCCGCACCGCGGATCGCCCGCCTCCGCCGGGTGGCCGAGGAAGAGCAAGACGTTCCGCCGAGCGTGTTCGGCACGCTGGCGATCGCAGCGACGATGGCAAACGAGCCCGCGGAAACCGCCGCGCGCCTAGCGCTGCGCGCGCTCGAAGGAGCGGCCAAGCTGCTGCCCGAGGCGGTCGACCGACCCCCGTTCTTCTACCACGCCTGCAACGCGCTCGCGTTCGCCGAGCGCTACGACGAAGCGCTGCCGCGGTTCGACGAAGCCCTCGCGGATGCCCGCCGGCTTGGCTCGCTCCCCCACGTGCTTGGGCTCTCCTGCTACCGCGCCCTCGCTCACCTCCTCGCAGGCAACCTCCTGGACGCGGAGGCCGACGCGCGCGTCGCGCTTGAGACCGCCCCCCGCCCGCCCGGCGTCCACGCCGCCGCCGCTCTCGCCGTGCTGCTACACACGCTCGTCGAGCGCGGGGAGCTCGAGGCGGCCGAGGCGGCCAATCAGCGCTACCGCCTGGCCGAGGAGTTCCCGACAATGCTCCAGGCAGGATGGCTGCTCGCGGCCCGCGGCCGGCTTCGCCTGGCCGAACTTCACCCGGCCGCGGCGCTCGTCGATCTCCTCGCCGCTGGCGACCTCTTCGTCCGCCTCCACAGCCCAACCCCCACGACCGCGCCGTGGCGCTCCGACGCCGCCCTCGCCCAGCTCGCGCTCGGCGAACGAGCCGAAGCAAGAGCGCTCTCGGCCGAGGAAGTCGCGCTGGCCCACGTGCAC
>Ga0306926_10005287_pt1 | contig 13714 bp, 18 predicted proteins | sample flu12Cox44000178_FD_203759 | JGI IMG/M metagenome (GOLD analysis project Ga0306926, IMG submission 203759) | Lab enrichment of tropical soil microbial communities from Luquillo Experimental Forest, Puerto Rico - flux8day.12C.oxic.44.000.178 (v2)... | ecosystem: Environmental > Terrestrial >... | reverse complement strand
CCCACGCTTGTTGCTGAGGGGAATTGGCACTTAGGTCGCTATTCCGGTCGCTATTGGGGGTAAAGCCGACATCGGTTCCACGCTTTGAAATGACCCTAATGACCCATCGCGACACTTTGTTCCGTTGAATTGCTGCTCCGCAAAATGACGCCTGATCCCCATTTTAACCTGCGACAAATCCTTGGTGTAATTGCGCGCTGCAAGCCGGGATGGCTGGGTCCCAAAGCCTTTTGGGGGATGCAATGCGGCGACGCCAAGGAGTAGATTGCTGATGTTCGGCAACAGCGTTCCTGGCTGATTTTCTGTTCCTAAATCGCAACTCGTGGAGTTGAGCCTGTGACAACAACATCTTCATCGTGGGCTCCATTCGGGAATGGTGCCACGAGCAAGTCTAATTTCAACGATGCCGACGGAGAGCTAATGCTCTTTTGCGTTTCCGACGATGACCTGGAGCGTACGAGCGTCGCATATAACGGAGGCGTTCCGACCCTTGTGGGGACGTATTGCATGACCTGTCCTGTCGGCCAGGAGATCACGAGCTGATCCGGTAAACCTGAGCGATTATGGGCAGCATCCAGCCCAGCGCGCGCCGATCACGCGGCGTCGGAAACGACGCAAATGACCCATATGCGACATCAGCGCGTATTTTCCGCCGTGGTGCACAATACTAGGCTGGGGCCGCGAAGCATTGGGGCGACGATTGCGACGGCGCGACTTCATTTCCCTGTCAGTTGGAGCAGCTTTTAGCTGGCCGCTCGCCGCACGCGCGCAGCAGGCGGCTGTGCCCGTGATCGGATATCTTAGCTACACTTCACCGAGTGAGCGGCCCACGCTATTGGCAGCATTTTTGCAAGGACTTGAACAGGCTGGGTATGTTGATGGACGCAACGTGCACATCGAATACCGCTCAGCGGATGGTCATTATGAGCGGCTGCCCAGCTTGGTTGCCGAACTGGTGAGTCTCCCGGCTGCCGTGATTGCCGCGACGGGCGGAGAAGCTTCAGGAAAAGCAGCAAAGGCAGCTACTTCGAAAATCCCGATCGTTTTTACAATGGGTTCTGATCCGGTTAAAACCGGATTGGTAACATCGCTCAATCGTCCTGGAGCAAATGTGACAGGCGTCAGTCTGATCAGCTACGAGCTGGACGCTAAGCGGCTTCAGCTCCTTCACGAGTTCATTCCCACGCGCACGACCATTGGCATCTTAGTAAATACCAAAAATCCATCTTTTGAGCATATCTTGGTTGAATTGAGGGTAGCTGCGCAGGAAAACGGACAGAAGTTGATGATATTGGATGCGAGTACAGAGGCCGAAATTGAATCGGCGTTTTCGTCTCTCGAGCCGCAACATATCGATGCAGTCCTAGTGACGACCAATCCATTTTACGAAGGACGTCGGGAACAGCTCGTGAAGATTGCAGAACGCTATTCCGTACCTGTCGTATATCCTTGGCGGGAATATTCGACCATTGGCGGTCTAATATCATACGGCCCGAAATTCACGGAATCGTATCGCCAAGCCGGCTTATACGTTGGCCGAATTTTAAATGGCGAAAAACCAAGCGAACTTCCCGTTGTCCAGGCTACCGAAATAGAGCTGTTGGTGAATCTGAAAACTGCCAAACGTCTCTCCATCGAAGTACCAACCACAATCCTATTGCGTGCCAACGAGGTGATCGAATAGGGCCTCCTTTTTGCTGCATTGCACTTCGGTCGTTAATGGCACATAGCGACCGTCCAGCATGTCGCTGTTGCGGTCGCTTGCGGGGTAAAAGCGGATATCGGCCCGAGCGCCCGAAATGACGCTAATGACCCATAGCGTCGTTTCGGTCCGATCATTTGCTGTGGTGCACAACAGCCCTCATTCGATGTGGTAGGCTGTCGCCTCGGGTCTGAGGAAGCCTCATGAAGCGACGGAAGTTCATAACGTTGCTCGGGGGCGAGGGTAAGATCCGACATGGCCGGAAACGGTCGAATACATCGCCATATCGACCGATGTCGATTTGCCTCACTATCCTGAGCAACCTATTGTCATCGACGCTCATCGACTGCACCAATCAGCTCGATTTGAGCTCGCTGAGGAGGCAAATTGGGAGGATCATGTGCGGGCAAGACAATCAATCTTCTTGATCGGCCTTTGCTGTTTGTCGGCTGCGGCCATGACAAATTCGACCGTCGCTCAAACTAGCGGCGCGAACTCGGAAACCGGCACGATCCTTATCACGCTCGGCACAGGAGGCGGGCCACTGCCAACTAAGAACCGGATGCAATCGTCCAATCTCTTGATCGTCAACGGTTCACTGTACTTGATCGATGCTGGCGGCGGGGTGACGCATCGCTTGGCGCAGTCCGGATATGACTTTCGCCAGATCAACAAGATTTTCATTACTCATGCACACGGCGATCATAGTGCCGGGTTGGTGACGTTGCTGTCGTCCGCTTGGGAGTACAAGCCCGCCCGACCGGTTGACGTTTACGGCAGCGGGACCGAGGCACTGGTCAAGGGCGCAATCGATTTTCTGACGCCAAATGCGGAAATTCGCTGGTCCGAAGGCAAGCGCTGGTCCATGAGCGAGCTATTCCGCGGCCACGAGGTTGGAGCTGGCTTGATCTATCAGGACGCGAACGTGAGAGTGACCGCGGCCGAGAATACCCATTTCAACTTCCAGCCGGGCACGCCGGGATATGGCAAATATCACTCCTATTCCTATCGCTTCGAAACCCCAGGCCGTGTTGTGTTTTTCACCGGCGACACCGGTCCGAGCGACGCCGTAGTGGAATTGGCAAAGGGGGCCGATCTCTACGTGACGGAGACAACCTCACCTGACGACGTCGTCGAAATATACAAGAGGAATGGCTCCTGGCAGGCAAAAACCGAAGCCGAGCAGGAAGCCTTCCTGAGACACATGCACGATGAACACGTTACGCCTGAGGACATTGGCAAGATGGCTGCAAAGGCGGGCGTGCAGGCCATAGTCATGAGCCACCTCGCCCCATCCATCAATGCCAATGACGACTATCAGCGTTTTGTTGATCAGGCAAAGAAGTACTATTCGGGGCCGATCACGCTCGCTAGGGATTTGATGAAGTTCTGATTCTCCCGCTGTCACATATCGATTCAGCAACCTACTGAGTTAGGTGCGACGTCGGTGCGCGACCAGCGGGCAAGTCGCCATTGCGGTCACAATGGGAGGGAAAGCAGACATCACCCAGTGCTGCAAAAATGGGCGAAATTGACCCATAGCGACACTCCGATCTACCGAATTGCTGCTGCGCAAAATGAGCTTAAGCCCCATTCCGTTGCAGGGTGATCCCTGCTGTAATTGCACCAGCAGTCAGCTTGGTCCTGGCCTTGGGGCAGCAATGCGACGGCGCGACTTTATTGCGCTTGCTGGCGGTGCCATGGCGGTTTGGTCGTTTGCCGCTCGCGCGCAGCAGCGAGCGCAGACGCCGCGGGTCGGCGTGTTGATGGGCGCTACAGTCGCAACCGACCAGCAGGCGGGCCTCGCAGTGTTCAAGGAAATCCTGCATCAGTTGGGTTGGATCGATGGCCGCAATGTGCGACTTGAAGTCCGATGGGCTGGCGCTGATCCCGCGGAGGCTCGTAAACGCGCGGAAGAATTGGTCGCGCTTCCGTCGGACGTTATCATGGTAACCGGCCAAGTCGTGGTGCAAGCGCTGCTACAAGCGACACGCTCGGTACCTATCGTGTTTAACAGTATCGTCGATCCCGTCGGCAGTGGCTTTATCGACAGCTTGGCGAGACCGGGTGGCAACGCTACCGGCTTCCTTCTATTTGATTATGCGCTGTCTGGAAAATGGGTGGAGTTGCTCAAGCAGCTTGCTCCAACCGTCACGCGGGTGGCGGTGCTTCGGGATCCTGGTCTTCCCGCCGGCATCGGCCAATTCGCCGTGATCCAAGCCGCCGCGCCTGCGACGGGAATGGACGTGAGCGCGATCAACTTGCGAGATGCCCGGCAGATCGAGCAGGACATCACGAGATTTGCGAGCTCCCCCAATGGTGGTCTGGTTTTGACGGGAAGTGCGCTCTCTCTCGTCTACCGTGATCTTATCATCGCACTTGCAGCACAGCACAGACTGCCCGCGGTCTATTACCGACGCCACTTTGTCACAGGCGGCGGCTTAATGTCATATGGCCCTAATGTTGATGAACAATTCCGCGGGGCGGCTAGCTACGTCAATCGCATTCTCCGGGGTGAAAATCCTGCGGATCTTCCGGTGCAAGCACCGACGAAGTACGAACTGATAATCAATTTAAAAACTGCAAAGACGCTAGGTTTGGATGTGCCGCCGACTATTCTTGCCCGCGCTGACGAGGTGATTGAATGAAGGCGGCGCGAGTTCGACATTTTGCCCAGATACCCAGGCGAGCTTGGCAAGAGCCGTGACCACGACGTTTATACTCGACCGCTCTTGGTGGTCGCTCCCGTCGGTGCTCATGACCGCCGCGACTCGCCGTGTCGATGCAGTACTCTGTAGTGACGTACCAACTGTCATCGAGTTGCGATAGGCTCTCTCAAGTGGAGTCACCTCCTGCCATGACCACACAAGACAAAAGATTCAGTCTCGAACTCAGTCGCCGCAAGCTGCTTGCCGCCGCGGGCATTGGCGGCGCCGCTGCATTCGCACCAAACATCATGGGAACTAGGGGAGCAGCGGCTGCAGCTGACACACGGGGCGTGCCCGGTCAGGTGCCAACGCCGCCAGTCGCCGGGCTCCACCTGCAGTTCGGAGCGGATGCATCGTCGGAAGTAGCAGTGTCCTGGCACACGCTGCAACCGGCTCGCCGTGCCCGGGTTTTGCTGGGACTTCTTGACGGCAAGCTCGAACGGACGGTTGACGCTAACGAGACGAACTACACCGACGCCAAATCAGGGCAAGTCGTTTACGCCTACCATGCTAAGCTCGTCCAACTGCAGGCCAACTCCGCTTATCTGTATGGTGCGCTACATGAGGACGCGGAGCCGGAGTTCGGTACCTTCCGCACTGCCCCACGGGGACGGGCGGCGTTCACGTTCACCAGTTTCGGCGATCAGGCTACGCCGACCCTGGGCAAGCGGTACGTGCCGCCAGCGGGCGTCACCATACCGGACCCACCATACGTGAGTGACAATCTCGGCTCGCCAGCGGCGGGCGATACCACCCTTGGCGTGGAGCGGCTGCGGCCTTTGTTTCATCTGCTCAACGGAGATCTCTGTTACGCCAATATCGCCGATGACCGAGTGCGCACCTGGTGGGATTTCTGGGAGAACAACAGCCGCAGCGCGCGCAATCGTCCCTGGATGCCGGCGGCTGGCAACCACGAGAATGAACTCGGTAATGGGCCGATCGGCTATCAAGCCTATCAGACCTATTTCTCGCTGCCGCCCGCGACCGACCAGACCGACCTCACGCGCGGGCTTTGGTACGCCTTCACCGCTGGCTCGTTGCGGCTGGTCAGCATCGCCAACGACGATATCGTCTACCAGGATGGCGGCAATTCCTATATCCGCGGATATTCCAAGGGTGCACAAAAGGCTTGGCTGGAAAAGGAACTGGCTGCCGCCCGCAGCAATACCGACATTGATTGGATCGTCGTGTGCATGCACCAGGTCGCAATCTCTACGGTCGACAAGTTCAATGGAGCGGACCTAGGCATCCGCCAGGAGTGGGTCCCTTTGTTTGACAAATACGGCGTCGATCTCGTGGTTTGCGGACATGAGCACCACTATGAGCGCTCACATCCGCTGCGCGGCTGGCAGTCGAACGCTACTTTGACGCCGGTTCCTGCGGCAACCGCAACTGACGTGATCGACACCACTCAAGGGACAGTGCACATGGTCATCGGCGGCGGAGGAACGTCCAAGCCATCGAACCAGCTGTTCTTCGACCCGCCGGCATGCCGGGTCATCACCGCCGTTGGTGCACCCGACCCGGCGACCGGCAAGCGCCCGCCGATTTACGTCAAAGAGGAAGCGCCGTGGTCGGCCGTGCGCAACGCGGCGCACTCCTATGGCTTCGCTGCCTTCGACCTCGATCCGGGATCGCGTCCCGGCGATTTCACCTCAATCAGGGTCACCTACTACGACGTTGTTGGGCCGAGCGGCCGCTTGGCGCCGTTTGAAAGCTTCACGCTGCGCCGCCCGCGCCGTGACCAAGCATGAGATCACGTCGCTATTACGGTCGCTAACGAGGCCAAAGCGGACATCGCCCAAACCAGCCAAAACGTCGCGTTTGACCCAAAGCGATACTTCGGTCCGCTGAATTGCTGCTCCGCAAAGTGACGCCGAAACCCCATTTCGCCGGTCGCAAATCCTTGCTGTAATCGGAGCGCATGGCCTAGGTCTATTTTGAATCAGAGCCCGGCCGGCGCAACGTGGCGAAGCTGCTGAGCTACGATGAGGCGCGGCGGATCGCGGCTAATATCGCCAAGCTGCCGGAGCTGCTGCGCGCCAAATAAAAAAAGGCCACCCCACTGAGGCGGCCTAAGGTGATGTCAGACGGCAGGGCCGGACCCGAGCAGGTGCCTAGGAGCCGTTCGGTTCGGCATTGCCGCCTCACATTGGGAGTGTCATGCGGGCCGCAAAATAGCGACCCGATGTTGTGGGCGCTTGCGAATCTAAGCCAAAAATCTGCTTAAACGGGTACAGCGAAACATTCGCCTCCAAACGTCGCGGTAGCGGAACGCCAGTCTTGAGCCCTGCGTTGGCATCCGAAGGGGTTTTGCCTCCCGAGTCGCCAACTTCCGGCCAACCCCTCCCCGGCGGGTCCCAACCCGCCGGGGTTCTTGTAACTAGGGCCAATTTAGCCAAACGGTGACGAACGTCACTTACCGGCGCCGCCCCCGTGACATGATTTCGCCTGAGCCCGTCGCCAAGGGGGTTTCGCATCGTCACCTAACCCCCGCTCGTTAAAACCGATTGCACAAGCGGCGAGCTCACCTTGCCGGATTGCTCTAATGCCATCGCGCAAACGCCCCGACTGGTCGCGGCCCCTGCCCCGGCCGCTGGTCGTTCCCGGCGTGATGAGGCTCAAGACGCTGGCCGACGTCCGCAAGCTGATCGGGCGCATGCCGATGGACTTTCGAACCAAGGAAAACGTGGCAGCGCATTGCCGCGCTGGTGGATGATGCTGCCCGCGGCAATGCCGATCCCACTGAAGCCGTGGCATTGCAGCTAGTGCTGATGCTGAAGCCGTAGACGCCGATCTCGGCGGCACGGTACGCTCGACCAATTGAACCTAGGTTTGGCGATATGGACCGCGCGATGTGGCGGCGGCACTTGGCGGTGGCGGAACGGCATGTCGCCGAAAACCAGCGCCATATTACTCACCAACGCCAGATCGTCGCCGAGCTTGAACAAGGCGGGTACGACACGTCCATAGCGCGAGCCCTACTGACACAGTTTGAGGCGACGCAAAAGCTGCACATAGAGGACCGGGACCGGCTGCAAGCCGACCTATCTCGCGCTGAGCAGCTACCTTTGCCACTGCCAAAGCCGTAGACCCGGCTCCGGACTCATCGCCGCCAATTCGCCAAGCTGCCGGAGCTGTTGCGGAACTGGGCTGTCAAACGAAGCGGGTGAACTTCATTCCTACCCACCATGCTGCTTCTGGCGAATAGCTCGCATCGATCTTGTCGGCAGCATAGACCTTGTCGAATCTCTTCCTCACACGCTCAACGTCTTGGCGTTCGAATCGCGCGACGTAAATCTCGCGGAATTGCTCATTGCTCGGCGGCGACAGCGTGTCGGCGTCATTCATCCATCACCGGTTTTTGCTCACCAGATTTGGCCGGCAGTAATCGCATGAATTGCCTCACCGGCAAGAAAGCCTACAGCAATTATCAAAAGCAGCAGAACAATCGGAATATCTCGAGTTCGCTTGCTCATAGGCGTGCCTGCCCAAACTGCCTCAGAGATAAGGAGCCGATATTTAAAATTTTCGGTGGCGCTGAATGGAGGAAGACGAAGGGACAACCTCGGGGGTCACGCCCCTTCGCTCCCCAGTTACCGCTGCGCCATTTTAGTCGGCGCCGGCGGCTGCCCCGACCCAAGATCCGGAATATGCAAACTTCGATTGTCAGGAACATGTGAATGCAGGCCAAAAACTTGCTCATTTAGGTCAAGCAAGCGACAGCTGACCTTTATGCCCCTAAACGGTCGGCCATGTCGGGTCATTCAACTATTGCCCGTGATGAACGGCGAGGCTCACTACAGGATCAGAAGCGTGCAAACCGAACATGAGATTGCCGCAAGCGAAAGCGAGCTACGGCCGCTCCAGGGGTACGCGACACCCTAGAATCATAGCATTTTAGGCAATTTGAACACCAAAGTTTAGATGTTCTAGCGTAGCCAAGCGGCGATTTTTAGCTGAGGAGGTTGCGGTGCTGTCAGAAATTTTCTTCCTGAAACTGGAAGCAGCTGTGAGGCGTAGTGCGGCGGAAGAGGCCCTAATCCCAAACGCTCGCTTTGTCCCGCTAGCACCCAACATTGCGCCCGTAATTGCGGGTGCCCTTGTGCCGAGCACTGCACCACAACAGTAGTTATTGGCACCGGCCGGGCGACGCGGTTTAAACGCGGCCAGTGGGCGAGGATCACACTCAGTGGACACTCTAGACAACTCCGTCGACGAGTTCGAATTCGCCGATGACTTGAGCGACGATGAGCTAGAAATTGCGGCAGGGGAGATGCGGGTCACGCTCGCAGCCTGTACCAACGTTTGGTCGACCTTCTGCAATAGTTGAGAGGCTGTTTCCCTTATTATCGGCGCGGTGATCCTGCTGCTGGTCTAGAGGCTGATCAACCGAGCCTGACAGTTCGGGCCTCTTAGCATTCCGCGCAGCCTACCGGCTTTGCAATCTCGCGATGTTCCGCCAAGACGCTTGGCGCCGTCGGGTCACTCCGGCAATCCTGCCTTGCGCAGGCTCTCAAGGAAGCGGACCCGATCCTCCGCCCGCCGGAATGGCGGCGCTACCCGATTAACATTGCCAAGCCTCAACGCGGGATCGACCTCGCGCAAGCGGGCTATCGCCGCCTGCGCTTCGACCATCCGATTCGAGAGAGCATTGGCAACCGCCGCTACCCGCAGTGCCGTGGCCCAGTTCGGTTGCTCGTGGAGAGCCTTGGTTGCCCAGGATATCGCCTCGTCGTAATGACCGGCACAGGCATGCGCTAAGGCCATGCCCGTGGAAGCAAAATAGGTCAGCGGATCAAGCGGGCTCAGCCGCATAGCTCGCTCGAAATGTTCAATAGCGCTGGCGGACTCGCCGAGGTACATGCGCACCCAGCCACTCGCATTCCAACTCGCCGCGGAATTCGGGTTCAGGACCAGCGCCCGGTCGATGTACGCGGCGCCCGCCTCGACCTCATTACCCAGATAAGCCAGGCTAAGGCCGCCTGACCACAGCGCGGTTGGATCATCCTTGCCCACCGCGACCGCGCGACGCGCCAGCATCACCGCGTCAGCGATCTCACTCTCGCGATCAACCATCCAGCCAAAGCTGTTCCTGAGCGCACCGGACCATGACGCGATCCCGTAGGGAGAGGCGTAAATCGGGTCGAGTTCTGTCGCGCGCGCGAAGAGCCGCGTCGCCAGCAAGAGGCTGTCTCTATTGAGCAGATGAAAACTGGCCATTCCGCGCAGGAAGTAGTCGTAAGCGTCGAGGCTCTCGGTCGGCTTTCGTCCCGCACGCTCGATCTCCGCGCGTTGGAGCCGTGGCTCGATAGCCCCCACCGCCTTTGCGGTCACCTGATCCTGCAGGTCAAATACGTCCTCCAGGGCACCATCGAAGCGGTCCGCCCAAATGTTTCCGCCGGTTGTCGCATCGATGAGCTGCCCGGTGAATCGCACGCGATTTCCTGCCTTGCGCACGCTCCCCTCGAGCACGTAACGCACCCCGAGTTCGCGCGCGACCTGTTTTACGTCGACGGCCCGGCCCTTGTAAGTGAAGCTGGAGTTCCGCGCGATGACAAACAGCGACGGAAAGCGTGACAGCGCCGTGATGATTTCATCGGCCATGCCGTCGGCGAAGTACTCTTGTTCAGGGTCCGCGCTGATGTTTTGAAACGGCAGAACCGCGATGGACGGTATGTCTGGAAGCGTGGGGTTCGAGGAACTGGCGGCCATGGGAAAATCCGCGGCCTGCGGCGCTGCGGTGGGGGCACCTTGGTCCCGGATGCTGACCGGGCCGACGAACCGATAGCCTCGTCTGGGCAAGGTCTCGATCCAATTCTCGCCGTCAGGCTCCTCCCCAAACACCCGACGTAGAGCTGCGATCTGCACTGCGAGGTTGCTCTCCTCGACAGTGAGACCGGCCCACGCGGCTTCCATCAGCGCACCCTTGGAAACCGGGATACCCCGTTTCTCCACGAGCACGCGCAGCAATGCGACAGCCCGGTGGCCCAGCGAAACGGGTTCGCCGCCACGGAACAATGTGTCCGTCTCTGCATCAAGGCGGAACGGACCGAGGGTGTACGTTGCTGCCATCTCCCGACCTAGTGCCATTTCAGAAACGCTTAAGAACTTTTTCAGCACAGTTTCATGACTTCGGGCCGGTCTGGGTTCAGATTCTTGGGGCCTGATAACGGACGCTTCGCATCATGGTGCGGATCGTGCGCCGAGGCAAGGAGATCGCCTGGTATGTTCCTCGATAGAGTCCACGATCAGAGCGCAAAAGGAGATGACGATGCGGTTGGTTTTTGAAAACAGAACAACGATTGTGACCTACCTTGACAACGGTCACCTGCTGCACATCGACCACACCACAGGGCAGCTATATCGTAGTCGAGAGACATGGAAAGATTGCGAGGGAGCTAAACGCGCTTACGACGAACTGATGCGCTGTACTGATTGGGAGCTGATCCAGGGATCAAGCACGGGTTATGTATCGTAGGTCTACGCCCGCGACGGCGCCCGCGCGTTTGGCGCGTGAAATCCGAACCCGGAAATTCGTCTCGAGGTTACGGGGTCATGTTGAATTCTGCGGCAATCGCATTGCCATTACGAGTTTCAGAGATGCATCGCGAGCCGCGCGGCGTGAACGATGACGGACCGAAATTGGTGCAGTTCCTCAATAGAGTCCACGATCAGAACGCAAACCCGACTTCACTACTTAATCGATACATTGAAGGTTGGGCGCAGACCGACTTGGAAAAGATCCTCGATGGGACCACCCCGGGCTATCGGTTCACTGATCCGTTCGTCGGAAGTTTCGATGGCCGGTCGCTGCACAAATACTTCGAACTCTTGCAGGATAGATTCTTCTGTACAGGAGAGATCAGTCGGCGCGAGTTCGCTTTCTTCCTGCAAGGCCCAATGAAGCTGCGGTCACATAAGGAACTTCAATTCTGGCGCGAGGCGCCGCGGATCGGGCTCACTGGGGTGTCCGAGATCGAAATCGGAGAACGAGGCGTCGCAGCCGAACACGTTGCATACGACCTCAACTTGGCGTCCGACATATTGTGCCACGCCCCGGCCTTTTGCGGCATGAGACCGTCATGACCATTCAGTTCTCAAAGCAACCGATAGCAGTGCGCTCTGATGGCCTCCCGAAAATGGGGTCAGGTCTCGTTCGCAGACTCGTTTGTGCCCGGGATGATCCCAGCAAGGAGCGCATCCGCATGTGGCTCATCGACCTCGACGACGCTCAACTACAGTCGGGCCTCGGCCTGACAGTAGAAGACATTGCAGTCCTGCGCACTGGTGCGAAAACGACGTCGCCCTCGCGTTAAGAAAAGCACCTCTGGGAGAGCATGATGTCAAATGAAGGCAGACTTCAGACGTGCAAGGCTTGGAAAGCGGGCTTCAATCCTGCGCAACACAGGATAATTGATGTCCGCACCAGCCGTTATGCTGGGACCTACGCGCATTGGCAGCGCGATCCCAGCGGTGGTGCGCTGCGTGCGAGGGCCGCGCGCGCTTAACTTCCCGTCATTCCGGGGTGCCAGCGAGAGTTTTAAAATGTCTATCACACTCACAGCCAGAGAGGCGCGCCCCGCAAGCGGTCTAATTCTTCTCACCATGTCGCTCGGTGTGCTGATCGCGCAGATTGACACCTCTGTCGTCAATCTAGCAGTCAAACCGATCGGCACGGATTTGAAGGCCAGCGTGACTGAGCTGCAGTGGATCGTTGATGTCTACAACTTCGTCTACGCGAGCCTGCTTGTCACAGCCGGAACACTCGCCGATTTGTACGGGCGGCGTCGCATCTTCGCGCTTGGGATCGCGCTCTTCACGCTGGGGACGATAGTGTGCGGGCTAGCGCCCGAGGTGCCCACCCTCGTTGCTGGCCGCGCCGTGGCCGGTCTTGGCGCTGCCCTGGAAGTGCCGGCCTCCCTTGCGATCTTAACCATCACCTATCCGGACATCAAGGAACGCACCCGCGCGCTAGGAATCTGGGCGAGCTGCTACGGGATTGCCCTTGTCATTGGTCAGACCGCCGGCGGCGCGCTCGTTGATGCGTCCGGCTGGCGCAGCATCTTCTTTCTGATCATTCCCTTCTGCCTCGTGACGCTTGTTTTGGTCATGACCGTGGTGCCGGAATCGAGCAACCCGCAAGGCCGCCGGCTCGATCTTCCAGGACAGGCGCTTGCGATTGCCTCGCTCGGCAGCCTTTCACTCGCAGCGATCGAGGGGCCGCGCTGGGGCTGGGCTTCGATTGGAAACGTGGCTGCGTTTTCGCTCTCGGTCCTGGCGGCGGCGCTGTTTCTGCGCCGCCAGGCGGGTGCAACCGACGCGGTGGTCCCGCTGCCCATGCTGCGCCACCGCGTGTTTGCAGCTTGCCTTGCCGTAGCTACCGCGATGAACTTCGGCGCCTACGCGATGCTGTTCCTCACCCCGCTTTATTTCCAGACCGCGCGCGGCGCTTCGGCACTGGATGCTGCAGTCGTGCTGCTGCCGATGTCCCTGAGCTACATGGTAACATCGCAGCTGTCAGGCCGCATCGCTAATAAACTCGGGCCTCGCGTTCCCATGACGGCTGGCATGGGGCTAATGGGACTCGGCATGCTCGTCCTCGCGCTGATCCCGTTCAACGACAGCCTCGTTCTGATCGAGAGCGGGTTACTCGCCATGGGCTGCGGGCTCGGCCTCAACGTCGGACCGATGAATGCGGTGGCAGTGGTCAACGTGCCGGCGGCCCTATCCGGCACCGCATCGGGTCTCATCAACACCGCCCGCATGATTGGCGCAACTCTCGGCGTAGCGGTGCTCGGCGCGGTATTTGCAATGCATGTAGCGGTGGGCGCAGGCACGCGAGGCCTCGCGACCGCCTATTTCGGCGGTGGGATGGGCGAACTGATCGGAGCTGCCGTGGCGTTCGCGTTCATCCGCTGTGACTCATTGCGCCGGCCGGCGCAATCAGGATGGGAGTGAAAAAACGCGACTATGTATCCAGTTTTGAGGGACGGTCAGGGAGAACTGCCATGGAACTGGCAGGGCATTTAAAAGGACAGCCTGCAAAATGATCGAAACGAGACCAGCGCCGCCTGACCTAAGTTACCCTCGAGAAGCAGAGAAAATGGACAAGCAATGGGAAAAGGAACGAGCGCATCGAACATGCAGACGATGCCACGATCACGTTCACATCGTACTCCATGGCAAGCGTGCTTGGGAAAAGCTGCTGGAAGATCGGCAAGCCGTCCAAAATCTGCAAGGCACGGTCGGCGCCGAGTGAGTTTAACGCATTCTTTGTGGGAGAAGAAAATGAATAAACAAA
>Ga0306926_10005281_pt1 | contig 13726 bp, 11 predicted proteins | sample flu12Cox44000178_FD_203759 | JGI IMG/M metagenome (GOLD analysis project Ga0306926, IMG submission 203759) | Lab enrichment of tropical soil microbial communities from Luquillo Experimental Forest, Puerto Rico - flux8day.12C.oxic.44.000.178 (v2)... | ecosystem: Environmental > Terrestrial >... | reverse complement strand
GCGGCTGTTGAGGTGCACCCGGTCGGTACCGTACAGGTCCGGGTCGGCGACGTCGGGCATGGCCCAGGCGTCGAGGCAGCGGGCACCGTAGGACTCCGCCTGCTCGCGGATGATGTCGCTGGCCAGCCGCAGGCGCTCGCGCGCGACGCCGGCCAGGTCCGGCGACAGCGCCATGATCGCCGTGATGTCCGGGAGGGTACACGTCAGCACGGTGGCCGTCGTGGCGGCCAGGGCCTCCAGGAGCTGTCCCAGGTCGGCCTTGAAGCTCAGCTCGTCAAAGCCGCGGGCGCGGACGTCGTTCATTCCCACCGTGACACTGACCAGGTCGGGCTGGTAGGCGGCGACCGCGGGCAACTGCCCGGCCAGGACCTGGCCCACGGTGGCGCCGTCCGCGGCCAGGTTGACCAGCCTGCACCGCACGGCGGTCCGCACGCTCAAGACGTCCGCGAGCCGCTGCGCCCAGCCGACCGGGCGCCCGTCCCGTCCCTCGTCGCCTCGCCCGGCAGTGAGGCTGTCGCCCAGGGCGACGTAAGTAGACCAGCTCAAGAGCACCCCTCCCTTACGTCCCGCGTCCGTGCTCCGTCCAACGGTCCCGCAGAGACCCCCCCTAGGGCAAGCCAGTCTTGCGGACCGCCGGGACCGCCTGCTACGCGCGGGCGCGGGCCCGCGCCGTGCCCGCTGGTCAGAAGACCGGGATGATGTCCTCGGGGTTGATATCGGCCGAGACGTCCACGCCCTCGATGTCGAGTTCGGGGATGGCCGGGAACTCGATGCCCCAGCGGAGCACGATCGCCCGCACCCTCGCGATCGCCACCTTCCAGTTCTCGGCCTGCTCGTCGTAGGACAGCACGCCGAGCCCGGCGTCCCGGGCGTGGCTCATCAGCACCCGGTGGTTGGGCAGGAAGTACGGCGGAAGCTCCCAGAAGCCCTCGGGGGGCTCCCAGAGGATCATCGACAGGAAGATGAATCCCGCCCGGAGCTGGCGGGTGATCGTGGCCTTGACGTCATCGGTCAGGCCCGGCCACTCGTTCTCCAGGATCGTCATGCAGATCTGCAGGTGGCGCGACTCGTCCCGGCCGATCTTGTGGAACATCTCGGAGAAGACCGGGTGCGTGGTGCCCGACGCCATGCCCCGGAACAGGGTCGAGGCCGCCATCTCCCCCATCATGAAGCTGGTGAACAGCACGGCCAGCGAGTACTTGCCGACCGCCTTGTTGTAGCCGCTCCAGTACCGGCCGCCGTTGTGATACAGCCAGCCGATGTTGTTGTGCGCGGCGCGCTCCAGATCGGTCGACGGGGTCCAGCCGAGCGGGCCGCCGGGCCACAGCGCCGCGATCGAGCGCTGGCAGCACTCCTCGTGGTTCATCTCGTCGCGCGTGATCGAGAAGAAGCACTTGCGGACCGGGTCCTCCTCGTGCTGCTCGAAGGCGTGGATGGTGGCGCGGGCGAAGACCGCCGGGCCCGAGGCGTCGAAATTGGCCAGCACCGAGAACCAGTACATGATCCCGAGGCGCTGCTCGACCGTGAAGTCCTCGGCGCGCAGCCCGTCCCACGGCAGGTCAGCGGGATTCCAGGCCATCAGCTTGGACTTCTGGTAGATCGACGCCAGCTTCTCCGTCTCGACCCGCCACTCCATCGGGTAGATGTTCGGCTGCGGGATCTCCGGCGCCGGCCAGAATCCGCCCTCCGGGATGATCAGCTCGAGCTCGCGCTCCCGATCCGCCATGTCACCACCTCATCCATCCGCCGCCGCCCGCGACCCGGGCGCCCTTGCCCGGGTGCGGACAGCGGCCTTGTGACAGCGTAAGCCCGATCCAGACCACGGACGTAACGGCCCGGAGCTCGCCACGCCCGGTGAGAGCGCGCATGCGCCGGGTACACGCGGCCATCGGCAACGGGCCGGGGCTGCGGTACTGTACCCCTGTCCTGGGTGACCACTAAATGATCCGCGGGGGTGGCCCAGGATGGCGCAGATCTCAGCGAAGCCGGTACGAATCCGGCGCTGTCCCGCAACGGTGATGCCCTCCGGCCTGCGGCACGCAGCGTGCCGCCCCGGGGAGACGAGCCCGGACGCCTGACCTGTGCCGGCGACCTGTCCTCGGAGGAAGGGCGGTTCGTTCCGATGCCCTCCCGGCGTCGTAGCGGGCGCACTTCGTCCTCCACGACCGACGGAGGATGATCATGCGATCTCTCTCTCATCGCCTCGCGGCCGCCGCGGCCGCCGCGGCCCTGGCCCTGTCCGCCGTAGCCTGCGGCAGTTCCGGTTCGTCTACCGGGTCCGCCCCGGGCGCCGCCGGGCGCGCGGCCTTCCCGGCGGTCATCAAGACCGCCAACGGCGTGGTGCACATAAGGTCCCGGCCCACGACGATCATCTCCTTGTCGCCCACGGCTACCGAGATGCTGTACGCGATCGGCGCCGGGAGCCAGGTCAAGGCGGTCGACAGCGACTCGGACTACCCCCCGCAGGCGCCGATGACCAAGCTGTCCGGGCTCGACCCCAACCTGGAGGCGATCGTCGCGTACAAGCCCGATCTGGTGGTCGTCTCGAACTTCACTGACAACTTCGACAGCCTGGCGAAGCACCTGGCCAGCTTCTCGATCCCGGTGCTGTACCTGCCCGCGCCGGCCGGCCTGAGCGGCGTTTATTCCCAGTTCGACCAGCTCGGCGAGGCCACTGGCCATCTCGCCCAGGCTGAGCATGAGGACGCGGCGCTGCGCAGCCAGATCAGCAAGATCGTCGCCTCGGTGCCGCGCCGCGCCCAGCCGCTCAGCTACTACTACGAGCTCGACCAGACGTACTACTCGGTCACGTCCTCGACGTTCATCGGTACCCTGCTCGCCCTGCTCGGCATGAAGAGCATCGCGGACACCGCGTCCGGCGCCGCGTCGTCCGGCGGCTACCCGCAGCTGTCCTCCGAGTACATCGTCAAGGCCAACCCGGACTACGTCATCCTGGCCGACACCGTGTGCTGCCATCAGAACGCGGCGACCGCGGCCGCCCGTCCCGGCTGGTCCGGCCTGACCGGAGTCAAGGCAGGGCACGTCATCCTGCTGAACGACGACATCGCCTCCCGCTGGGGCCCGCGGATCGTCGACCTGCTGCATACGGTGGCCACCGACATCACCAAGGGGTCGGGGTGACGGAAGCCAGCCCGAATCCGGGTTCGCCCGACGCAGTCGGGCGCGACCTCGCGGCCGACCCGTCGGGAACCGTCACGCCCGGCCGGCCGCCGGCCGACGCGGCCGGCCCGCCCCCCGCCGCCCTCGGGCGGGTGCGGCCGGGTCGTCCGCTGGCCATCGCGCTGGCGGCACTGGTCGTCGCGCTCGCGGTCGGGGTGTCGGTCGGGCCCGCCGACCTGTCCCCGGCCACGGTCGCCGAGGCCCTGCTCGTGCGGCTGCCGTGGCACCCGGCCCTGTCGGTGCCCGCCATCGACACCGCGATCGTCTGGCAGATCAGGCTGCCGCGGGTGATTCTCGGCGCGCTGGTCGGCGCCATGCTGGCCGGCGGCGGAGCCGCTTATCAGGGCGTCTTCCGTAATCCGCTGGCCGACCCGTACCTGCTCGGCGTCGCGGCCGGGGCCGGCCTGGGCGCGACCCTGATCATCGTCGGCGGGGGCAGCACCGGCCTGCTGCCGGCGGCCGCGTTCACCGGGGCGGTCGGCGCGGTCACCATGACGTACGTGCTGGGCTCGGGCGCGGGCGGGACAGGCGGCAGCACGGCGTCGATCGTGCTGGCCGGCGTCGCGGTCGCCGCGCTGCTCACCGCCATCCAGGAGTACCTGCAGCAGCAGCACACGCAGGAACTGCAGCAGATCTACACGTGGATCCTCGGCAGCCTGTCGCTGGCGTCGTGGTCGGACATCACGCTGATCCTGCCGTACGTGGTCATCGCCGCCGCGTTGCTCCTGGCCCACCGGCGGCTGCTCGACGTGCTGCGGGTGGGCGAGGCGGAGGCCGGCAGCCTCGGCGTGAACGTCGCCCGGCTGCGGCTGACCGTGGTGCTCGCGGCCACGCTCGGCACGGCCGCGGCGGTCGCGGTCACCGGGCTCATCGGCTTCGTCGGGATCATCGTGCCGCACACCGTGCGGCTCACCTGGGGCGCGAGCTACCGGATCGTGCTGCCGGTCTCGATGGTCGGCGGCGCCGCGTTCCTCGTGCTGGCCGATGTCGCGGCCCGGACGGTCCAGGCGCCGGCCGAGGTACCGCTCACCGTGATCACCGCGACGATCGGGGCCCCGTTCTTCTTGTTCGTGCTGCGGTCGCGGCGTACCCGCCGGGACCTGTCGTGATCAGCCTCGAGGACGTCAGGGTCAGCTACGGCCCGGCGGTCGCGCTCGACGGGGTCACCGAGCGCGCCGCGGACGGCGAGTGGCTGTGCCTGATCGGCCCGAACGGCGCCGGCAAGACCACCCTGCTGCAGGCGGTCGCCCGCCAGGTCCGTCACGGCGGGCGCATCGAGGTCTGCGGCCAGCCGACGGGCGGGATGTCCCGCAGGAAGCTGGCCCGTCTCGTGGCCTATGTTCCGCAGCGGCCGCAACTGCCGCCGGACATGACGGTCGGCGACTACGTCCTGCTCGGCCGCACGCCGCATATCGGCTACCTCCGGGTGGAGACGGACGCCGACCGGCGGATCAGCGCCGAGCTGATCGACCGGCTGGCCCTGTCGGCCATGGCCGGACGGGAGCTGCGGACGCTGTCGGGCGGCGAGTTGCAGCGGCTCGTCCTGGCCCGCGCGCTGGCCCAGCAGGCGCCGGTCCTGCTGCTTGACGAGCCGACGAGCGCCCTGGACCTCGGCCGCCGGGTCGATGCGCTCGAACTGGTCGACACGCTGCGCCGGGAGCGGTCGCTCACCGTCTTGTCCGCCGTGCACGACCTGACCCTGGCCGGGCAGTTCGCCGACCGGCTGCTGCTCCTCGACGGCGGCCGCGTGGCCGCCGGCGGGCCGCCGCCGAGCGTGCTGCGTGACGAGGTACTCCGCCCGCACTTCGGGCCGCGGGTCGAGGTGCTGATCACCGACACCGGCGACCGGGCCGTGATTTCCCGCCGCCCGCCGCAGGGCACGGCGCCGGCCGGGCCGGCGGACTGACAGCGCTGGCCGGGTCTACGGGCCTATCACGGATGAGGGTGTAGCGTTCGGCGGCGACACGGCAGCCGGCATGATGCCGATTGCGCGCTGGCGCCGCCGGCGTGCTAGCGTCTTGGCGATCGTGACCCGTCGGCAGGAGGTGAGACCCATGAACGCAGTATCAGTGGGTGCTCCCCTGCAGTCCACGATCCGCGGCTGAGGTAGTCGCCACCGGGAGCGCCCGACAGGCAATTCCCGAAAGGCGACTCCCATGAACACCACACCTTCTTCACCTTTGCACTTCACTTCGGCGACGGCCTCCGACCGGCCGGGGTCCGACAAGGATCAGCCGCAGATTGACGCCACGAGGCGGGTGCGCGCCGCGGGCGAGCGAGCGTTGGTCCTGCATGGTGGCGGATCGGCAGGCAACGCGTGGGAGATCGGCGTCATCGCCGGCCTGTTCGACGCCGGATTGGATGTGACCGAGGCCGATCTGATCATCGGGACGTCGGCCGGATCGACGGTCGCGGCCCAGATCACTAGCGCGACCCCGGCCGAACTGCTGGCCGCCATCGTTTCCGCTGCGCCCCAGCCACGGAGTGGTCCGGCCGGACCCGGCGGTGGACGCGTTCCCATCGGGCCGGCCGCCGACCATATGGAGAGAGCGAGCCGAATCATCGGTGCCGCTGAGGATGCGGCCGACATGCGCCGCAGAATGGGCGCGGCAGCGCTCGAAATGGATGCGGCGTCGGACGGCTCCGGGCAAGCGCGGTGGCGCGCTGCCGTCGCCGCCCGGCTGCCCAGCCAGCACTGGCCGGAACGAACCATGCTCATCACGGCGGTCGATGCCCGTACCGGTGAACCGGTCGTGTTTGACCGCCACAGCGGAGTCGATCTCGTGGACGCGGTCGCCGCCAGCACGGCCAACGGCTTCGGTGTCCCTCCCTACCGCATCGGCGACAACCGGTACATCGACGGCGGTTACCGGCGCAACGAGAACGCGGATCTGGCCGCCGGATACGAGCGGGTGCTGGTGCTGTCACCATTCGGCGGCAGGTCGCGGCACCCGCAGGAGTGGGGCATGCAGCTTGCCGCGCAGGTGGACGAACTACGCGCACGCGGCAGCAGCGTCGAAACGATCTTCCCGGATAAGAACTCCCGCGACGCGTTCGGCGGCAACATGATGGATCTGTCGACGCGGCCGCCCGCCGCACGAGCCGGTTACCACCAAGGCAGAGCCCGGGCCGGGCAGCTCGCCGATTTCTGGTGCTGACGCCACGGACCAGTCGATTCGGCAGGCGTGACGTCACCTGCTCATGCGCGGATGGCCGACGGGCGCGGCGCGCCGCACCCTCCCTTCGTGCACCCCGACCTGGGCTCGTTCTGCCGTTGGAGACCGGCGGGTTCGGGCTCCGATTCACCCTCGATCATGAAGAGCCGGTTTACGACGCCGGCCACTCCCAGCGCGGTACTTCCCGTAGCGGATGCAGCTGATCGTCGGTCTCAGCGTGCGAGTTCTGCATCGCTACCCGCGAGCCGAACTCGACGTGCGAGCGCAGCGCCTCCCGGAACGGGGGGTCGTCGGGCAGCCCGGCCGCGTCCGCGGCGGCCAGGTACAGCTCGACGAACCTCTGCCGCTGCTCCTCGGCGATCTTCAGGCCACGGTGCACCTCGATGAGATGAGCGAAGCCCACCTGCCGGCTGAAGTCGTCCGGTCCCCCGAACGACTCCGCGTCGAACGCGGTCAGGTGGTCAACATGATCCGGCCGGCCCGCGCCGAACAGCGGCTGCAGCAGCGGATCGGCGAGCACGCTGCCGTAGAAGATGTCGATGAAGCGGTGCAAGGCCTCGTAGCCACCGGCATGCTCGTAGATCGATTCCATGATTACATCATTACAACTATCTGGTTGGCTCTCAACCGGCTATTGGGAGGCGCGGTCCGCTAGACGCCGAGCCCGCGGCCGATGATCTCTTTCATGATCTCCGTGGTCCCGCCGAAGATGGTCTGGACCCGGCCGTCCAGGTACGCCCTTGCCACCGGGTACTCCCGCATGTAGCCGTAGCCGCCATGCAGCTGCACGCACCGGTCCACCACCCGATTGCACAGTTCGGTGTTCCACCACTTGACCATCGACGCGTCCTCGTTCGACAGCCGCCCGGCGTTGTGCTCCATCACGGCCTTGTCGGTGAAGGCGCGCGCCACGGCCAGCTCGGTGGCCATCTCGGCCAGCGCGAACCGGTTGTACTGGAACCTCCCGATCGGCCGCCCGAACGCCTGCCGCTGCTTGCAGTACTCCAGCGTGTCCTCGAACACCTTCTCCGCCCCGGCCAGGGCCGTGGTGCCGATCGCGACCCGCTCCCTGGGCAGGTTCTGCATCAGGGCGACGAACCCGCCGCCCTCGTCGCCGAGCAGGTTCTCGGCTGGCACCCGCACGTCCGTGAAGAACAGCTCAGAGGTGTCCTGGGCGTGCATGCCGACCTTGTCCAGGTTGCGGCCGCGGTCGAAGCCGACCATGCCGCGCTCGACCACCAGCAGGCTGATCCCGAGGTGGCCCGCGTCCGGGTCGGTGCGCGCCACCACGATCACCAGGTCGGCCATCTGGCCGTTGGAGATGAAGGTCTTCTGACCGTTGAGCACGTAGTGGTCGCCGTCGCGGACGGCCGAGGTACGGATCCCCTGCAGGTCACTGCCGGCCTCGGGCTCGCTCATGGCTATCGCGGTGATGATCTCGCCTGAGCAGTAGCCGGGCAGCCAGCGCTGGCACTGCTCGGGGCTGGCCAGCCGCTGCAGGTACTGGCCGATGATGTCGTTGTGCACCGAGAAGCCCGGGCCATGCGCGCCCGCCCGGGCCAGCTCCTCGTTCATGACGAGGTAGTACCGGTAGTCGGGATTCCCGCCGCCGCCGTACTTCTCGTCGACGTCGATCCCGAGCAGCCCGGCCCTCCCGGCCGCGAGCCACACGTCCCTGGACACCATGCCGTCCCGCTCCCACTGCTCGTGGTAAGGGGCGATCTCGGCCGCGATGAACGATCGCATCATGTCGCGGAACGCCTCGTGCTCGCTGGTGAAGATGTCGCGCTGCATGGCGTGTTCCCCCACGGGCGTCGTTCGGGTCCGCACCGCGAACCTAACATGCGGGTGACACGCGACAGACCGGCCGGGCCGCGCCTCAGGCGGCCCGGGCGGGCGGGCCGTGGCTGTGCAGGGTACGGGTGCGGTCGGGGCTGGTGGCGGTGACCGTGGCGTCTGGGTGCAAGGTGACATGCCAGCCCCAGCGGTGCACCGCGATCAGGTGGTGGAAGGTACGCAACAGCAGCAAATTGGCCAGGCTGGCCGGCCCGCCCTCGGATCGCGGGACGACGTGATGCGGCTGGCAAGCGGCCGGAGGCTGCGCACAGCCGGGAAACCGGCAGTGCCGGTCCCGGACGATCACCGCCCGGCGCAGGTGGGCCGGGATGGTCTCGGTGGCCGCGCCGGTGTCCAGCGGCAGGCTGGGCGAGGTGGCCGGGCTGGGCGTCAGCCCGGTGCGAAGCCAAGCCGCCAGCCCGCCCGGCCCCGACAGCAGGTCCGCCGCGGCGGCGATGACGATCTGCCGCGCGGCCCGTTCGGCTCGTTGGCGCCGGGCCGCCTCCGCGGGATCGGCGAGGCCGACCGGGCCGGGCTGTGTGACGCTACCGGGCCGGTCCGCGGGACCGGGAGGGGCCGCGTGGGCCGGCGTATCGCGCAGTAGCGCGGCGGCCAGCCGGTCCAGCACCACCGGGTCCACCGTCCCGGTCACCACCGGCACGATGGTCGCGTCGCAGTCAGCACCCGGACCGGCCGCCGGGTCCGGCCACGCCGCCTGCGCCCGCGCCGCCCCGGGCAGGCCCCGCAGCTGGTCCAGGCTCATGTGCAGCACGATCTGGGTCGGCTGCCCGGCCCGCTCGGGCAGATTCCGGGCGGCGACCAGCCGCCGGCAGGCTTCCTCCAGTGCGTCGTGATGGCGCTGCCGCTTGGTGCGGGTGTCTTCGGGGCCGGCCTTCTTGCCCAGCGACTCCAGCACCGCGCCCAGCGCCGCAGCGCACTGCGGGGTCAGGTCACCATCCAGCTTGCCCGCGCCGCGGAACGTGGTACCCAGCCGCAGCCCGCGCTCACCGAACCCGTCATCATCATCGGTGTCGGGGCGAGCGCACCGCTGGCGCATCTCCTCGGCTAGCCCGGCCAGGCCGGCCAGGTCCGCCCCGCCTGCCGCCGCGCCCAGCAGGATCGTGTCCGCGTCGCCCCGCTTGTCTTCGGGTAGCAAGTCCGACCAGGCGCAGATCTGCCGCGCCCACGACTCCGAGATGTCCCCGGCCGCCATCGCGTCGCGCACCACCGGGTGGGCGGCCAGCCGCCGCACCCAGCCCAGCGCCCCGCCCGCCGCGCCGCCGGTGACCCGGGTCTGCCACCGCAGCCAGGTCTTCGCCGAGCCCTGGCCGTCGTCCTCGTACCCGCCCTGCGCCATGAACGCCGCCAGCACCCGGGCCCGCGCCGAGGTGTGCATCGATCCGGCTTGTTCCAGCGCGCGCAAGGCGTCGGCCTGCTCGGCGCCGGTCAGCGATGTAGCGTCCACGGCGGCCAGCCAGCCCAGCGCCGCCCGGGCCATCGCCACCGCGTCGGCGGCGGTCTCGGGCACGGGCGGCGCCTGGCCGGATAAGCACATCCTGCGGGCCTCCCTCAGGGCTACTGGTTGGCTGGGATCTGGCTCTGCTCCCAGACACTTCTTCGAGAACTAGTTCGACCTTAGCGTAGGGGTCTGACATTTCTCGGAATCGTCAGCGATTTGCCGACAAGTCTGCCGCGGGCGCGACCACATCCGAGCGGTCCGCACCGGCCCGGTGCGCGATCTGGAACACGTTGCCCGAAGGGTCGCGCACCATCGCGCGCCGGTCGCCGTAGGGGGTGTCAACCGGCTCTTCCAGGACGACCGCCCCCGCGGCCAGCGCCCGGCGATAGGTCGCATCAGCGTCATCGACGTACACGTACAAGAACGCCGGGAACAACTCTCGCACCCCGGCCGCCGACACCATGATCACCGAGTCGCCGATGCGGATCTCGGCCGGCCGACCATCCGGGACGTCGCCCGCCGCGCCGAACACCGCGCGCAAGAACCCCACCGCGGCCGCCATATCGCTGACCACCATCCGCGGCGTCACCGAGTGAAAGCCCGGCGCAAGCCCAGCGTCCACGCTCATGACATTGAGTCTGCCACCGTGTCCCCCGGGCGTGGGCGCCGCTGTGTGGCGGTTGGCCTGGGCAGCGACCGTCCGGACGCTGCTACGCGGCGCTCGGCTCGGGCAGGTAGGCGGCCCACTGCGGGTCGCCGTCGTGGGCGGCCCCGATCAAGCGCCAGTGCGCGCCGCGGGGCACCGCGGGCACGCAGCGCAGGGTCCAGCCGAGTTCCTCGATCAGCCGGTCGGCCTTGCGGTGGTTGCAGCGCATGCAGGAGGCGACGCAGTTCTCCCAGGAGTGGGTTCCGCCTCGGCTACGCGGGATCACGTGATCGATGGTCTCGGCCTTGATCCCGCAGTACCCGCACAGGTAGTTGTCCCGGCGCATCAAGGCCGCCCTGGTCAGCGGAACCCGGCTGCGGTACGGCAGCCGGATGTAGCGGCGGAGCCTGATCACGGACGGGGTGGCGAGCACGACCGAGGTGGAGTGCAGCACCGCCCCGTCGGCGTCGTCGTGCACGACTTCTGCCTTCTCGCCGAGCACTAGGCAGACCGCACGGTGCAGCCCGACTGTGGTGAGCGGCTCATACGTGATGTTGAGCAGCAGTACCCGACGCACTCCTACCTCCCAGGCAGGTGCGCCGTCTAAATGGTCGGGGCACCCGTGACCAGTGTGATTCCCAGAGGGTCCGTCCGCCAACTCCAATAGGGTAACTGTGCCGGGCCACCAGTGGGTGGAACGCGCCGGCCGATCATGCCGCTTCCCCGATGCGCTCGTCCGGAGAGCCCAGCCGGAGCCCGTAGAGTTCGCCCATGACCGCAACCGGGTATCCGCCAGCGCGCCGCGAAGACTTTACCGAACGGATCCACGGCCGCCTGGTCGCCGATCCTTATCGCTGGCTGGAGGGCGCTGACAGCGAGGAGATGAGGGCCTGGCTGGCCGCGCAGGACGCGCTGCTGGCCGAGTTCCTGGCGGCGCGGCCCGAGCGGGCCGGGCTGGCCGCCCGGATCACCGAGCTGCTCGGCGCGGGAGCCGTCGGCGCGCCGGCCTGGCGGGGCGAGCGGCGGTTCTTTACCCGGCGCGCCGCGGGCCAGGAGCATGCCGTGCTCTACACGGCCACGCCGTCGGGGGCCGAGCGGATCCTGATCGATCCGACGGCGATCGACGAGACCGGCACCACGACGCTGGATGCGTGGGAGCCGGACCACGACGGTCGCCTCGTCGCCTACCAGCTGTCCCGGGGCGGTGACGAAGAGTCGCTGCTGCGGGTCATGGACGTCGCCACCGGCGAGGACGTTGACGGGCCCATCGACCGCTGCCGGTATACCGAGGTGGCCTGGCTGCCCGGCGGCAAGGCGTTCTACTACAGCCGCAGGCTCGCCCCGGACGAGGTTCCGGACGGCGAGGAGCAGTATCACCGGCGGGTTTACCTGCACCAGGTGGGCAGCCAGACGCGGGAGGACGTCATGGTCTTCGGCGCCGGGATGGATAAGACCAACTACTACTCGGTCTCAGCCAGCCGCGACGGCCGCTGGCTGATCATCGGCGCGGCCGCAGGCACCGCACCGCGCAACGACCTGTGGATCGCCGACCTGGCCGCGGCGCCGGAATCAGCGCCCGACCTGCGCGTGGTGCAGCAGGGAGCCGACGCGCGGACCGGCGCGTACCCGGGCCGGGACGGCCGACTGTACCTGTGGACGGACCGGGACGCACCGCGGGGCAGGATCGCGGTGACCGGCCCGGCGGAGCCGGGCTACGGCCACTGGCGCGACCTGGTGCCGCAGGACCCGGAAGCCGTGCTGGCCGACTTCGCCATCCTGGACGGCCCGGAGCTGGAACGGCCCTTGCTCCTGGTCTCCTGGACCAGGCACGCGATCAGCGAGATCAGCGTGCACGACCTGGCCACCGGGCAGCGGACCGGCACCGTGCCGCTGCCCGGCCTGGGCACGATAGGCGGCCTGTCCGAGCGGCCGGAAGGCGGCCACGAGGCCTGGTTCGACTACACCGACAACACCACGCCGCCGCTGGTGCTCCGCTACGACGCGCGCAGCGGCACGGTGGTGACCTGGGAGCGTCCGCCCGGGCGGGTCGAGGTCCCGGAAATCTCCGCCCGTCAGGTCGCCTACCCGTCCAAGGACGGCACCGTGGTCAGGATGCTGGTCATCTCCGGTGACGCCCGCCCGGACGGCCACGGGCCAGGCGACCACGGGCCGCGGCCGACGATCCTGTACGGATACGGCGGGTTCGGCGTCAGCATGCAGCCCAGCTACTCCCCCTCGATCCTGGCCTGGGTCGAGCGCGGGGGCGTCTACGCGATCGCCTCGCTGCGCGGCGGCGGCGAGGAGGGCGAGGCCTGGCACCGGGCCGGCATGCGCGCGGACAAGCAGAACGTGTTCGACGACTTCCATGCCGCCGCCGAGAAGCTGATCGCCGGCCGCTGGACCACCCGCGAGCAGCTGGCCGTTTCCGGCGGCTCGAACGGCGGGCTGCTCATCGGCGCGGCGATCACCCAGCGACCCGAGCTCTACGCGGCGGCGGTGTGCTCCGCTCCGCTGCTCGACATGGTCCGCTACGAACGGTTCGGGCTCGGCGAGACCTGGAACGATGAGTACGGCACCACCGCCGATCCCGAGGAGCTCGGCTGGCTGCTGTCCTACTCCCCCTATCACCACGTGCGCGACCGGACCAGCTACCCGGCGGTCTTGTTCACCGTCTTCGACAGCGACACCCGGGTGGACCCGCTGCACGCGCGCAAGATGTGCGCCGCGCTGCAGCACGCCACGTCGGCCCGGTGGCCGGACCGCCCGATCCTGCTGCGCCGCGAGTCCGATGTCGGCCACGGAGCGCGAGCCGTCAGCCGTACGGCTTCCCTCGCCGCAGACACCCTCGCCTTCCTCGGCTTCCACGTCGGCCTCAGCCGCTGAACAGAGCCTCACGGTAAACACCGGCCGCTCGCGCCCGTTTCGTCCCGCCGACGGCCACGACCGGCCGAACACGCTGCTGTTCCGGGAGCAACGACGGCAGCGGGCCGCCGCGCTCGGCGCCATCCTCAGCAACGCGGCGTCGCTAGCCATCTTCGGCATCGCGGCGGTCATGATCCTCGGCGACATGGGGTTCAACCTGGCTCCGGTGCTGGCCAGCGCCGGAGTCTGCGGATCACCCGGCTCCGGGACGTGAACGGCGTCGCCTGGCATATCCGCAACGGCACCATCGGCAAGGCGGGCAACAAGTCACAGGGCTGGGCCCGGGCGGTGGTCGACTTCCCCGTTCCGTACCGCCACGACATCCCGCAGGTACGCCAGGTGATGGCGCGAACGGCGACCGCCATGTGGCAGGAGCCATCCTGGCGCGGGGTCATCCTCGAGAAGCCCGAGGTGTGGGGCATCCAGACGCTGTACACCGACGCTGTGCTGCTGCGGGTCGTGGCCCGGACCGTGCCGCTGCGGCAGTGGGAAGTCCAGCGGGAGCTC
>Ga0306926_10005280_pt1 | contig 13728 bp, 11 predicted proteins | sample flu12Cox44000178_FD_203759 | JGI IMG/M metagenome (GOLD analysis project Ga0306926, IMG submission 203759) | Lab enrichment of tropical soil microbial communities from Luquillo Experimental Forest, Puerto Rico - flux8day.12C.oxic.44.000.178 (v2)... | ecosystem: Environmental > Terrestrial >... | reverse complement strand
ACTTCGGGCGCCCCATCTGCTTCATGCGCATCAACGACAAGCACCATGATGTGGTGCTGTTCGAGCTGTCGGAGGATGCGAAGAAGGCCGGCATGGCGTCAACCGATTCCCGTATCCGCAGAGACCCAGGCCTCGATCACATCGCCTTCGAGGTCGACTCGCGCGAGGACTGGCTGCTCGCGCTCGACCATGTACGCTCCTGCGGAGTGAAGATCGTCAGTGGACCCTACGTGCACGCCCCCGAGGGAGGCGAGGAGGGTTTCGTTGGCGGCAGCGGAAGCCACGCCTTCTACTTCCTCGACCCGGACGGGAACAGGATCGAGGTGTACTGCTGGATGATGACCGTAACCAGGCCGAGCATGGCCGCCCCGCATCCCGACCTGTAGACATTGCTTATCCCGATCAGTCGGTGAGCAACGCGTCCTTGTTAGGCGGACCAACAGGAGAGCAAGTCGTGAAATTGCCGCCGAGCATTTCCCCAGGGACACCGGCATGAGCGTCCTTCCGGCCGCTCCCGTGCAACCCGCGCGCTCCGATACCGGCAACCGCTGGCTCGGCGTTGTGGCGCTGCTGACCATTGTCGCCATCTCCTATGTCGACCGGGTCAACGCTTCGGTGCTCATTACCGACCGCGCGTTCACCGATCACTTCGGCATCACCGGCGACCGTGTCATGCAGGGCGCGCTTACGACAATGTTCCTCGTCGGCTACGGCATTGCCGCTTTTTTTCTCACACCGTTCTACGAAGCGGTGCTGGGCGTACGGCGGGGGCTGCTCGTCAGCATCGCAGCCTGGGCAACGCTGACCCTCATATCGCCTTATGCGTTCGGCGCGATCATGCTGCTTACGCTTCGATTCGTGCTTGGCGGGTCTGAAGGACCGCTCTTTTCGCTCAAGACGATGTACATCCGGCAGCATTTTGCCAACGATGAAGTCGGCAAGCCGAACGCCGTGAGCTCGATGGGCGTGTCGGGCGGGCTTGCAGTCGGAATCCCGCTTATCACCTGGTTGGTATATTCCTGGGACTGGCACAGCTCATTCATCGCGCTCGCATTCCTCAATGCGGTCATCGGGTTGCCGCTGATTTATTTTTTCATCAACCGGGAATCGTCACGTGCGCCGCAAACCGCCGGCCCTGTGTCGGGCACGTCCAGCCATCACTCGGTCCGCGAAACGATCCGGCTGGCGTTTTCGACTCCCTATCTGGCGGCGATCCTGCTGATCGAGGTCGCCACGCTCGCCTACCTCTGGGGCAGCTCGAGCTGGCTGCCAAGCTATCTGGTGCAGGCGGAGCATTTCTCAATCGCCAACATGGGCATCATCGCCTCGCTGCCGTTCGCCACGGCGGTGGCTTCCGGCTTCCTGGGCGGCTACCTCATCGACAAGCTGCCGTCGCGCCGTGTGCCGCTCATCTTCGTGCTCGGCAGTCTCGGGACCGGCATCTCCGTGCTGCTGCTCGTGAGCTCGCACGCCACCGCCGCCATCGCCTTCTGGCTGATTGCCTCGCAGGCGTTCTGGGGACTTCAGGGCTCGGCGATTCCGACGCTCGTCCAGCACAACGCGCCCAAGGCTGCCGTCGGCTCGACGTACGGCTTCATCAACGGCGTCGGCAATCTCGTATCGGCGTTCATGCCGCTGGCGATGGGCGCGGTGATCGGCGCCGGCGCCACCACGCAGAGCGGTTTCGTTTCAGGCTTCGCCCTGCTGGCGGGCACGCAGCTCGTGACGCTTTGCGTCGCGCTCTATCTCCTCTATCGAGGGCGGGCCGTCGATACGCCCGCAACCAGCCTCGCCGCCGGTGCTTGAGCCGGCGCCAGGCCGAGCTCAGCTTCCGCCATCCAGCTTCAGGCCGGAGGCAAGACCCAGTCCAGTGTTGTAAGCTGCACCGAAGTTAAACGGGCGCGCTGAGCTCGGCGGCGGCCCTTTAAATGCGGATGGTAATCATGCAACGCGATCTCGTTCTCATCAGGCTGGCGGCAATCATTCTCGGCGCAATGATGCTGATGCCTGGCGGCGCTTCGGCACAGACGCCCAGCGTCCGCTACATCAATCCGTCGACCATGGCAAAACCTCCCGGCTATACCCACCTTGTCGAGGTCAACGGCCCCGGCCGCACCATCTATATTGCCGGGCAGCTCGGATATGACGGCGCCGGCAAGCAGGGCGCCGATTTTCGCGAGCAGGCGACGCTGGTCTATGAGAACCTGAAGGCCGCGATCGAGAGCGTCGGCGGCAAGATGGAGAACATCGTCAAGCTCAACGCCTATCTTACCGACATCCGCGCGCAGCTTCCGATCTACCGCGAGGTGCGCGACTTATTCGTCAATGTCGCGGCGCCGCCGGCCAGCACGACAATCGAGATTTCAAAGCTTGCACGCGAGGGCGCACTTCTGGAAGTGGAAGCGGTCGCCATATTGCCGGCGCGCTGATCAATCTCACCTGCTGTGGTCATACCCGCATTCGTGCGGGTATGACAGGTCAGAGCTTGTTGCCGCCGGTATCGTTGCGCCGCGTCTCTGCGCTATGAGCGGGCTCGCTTAATGCTTCCTCCGAGACGTCCACAATTCTCGGCAGCCTGATCGTGAAGGTCGAACCGCGGCCGGGCTCGCCGGAGCCCTTCTCATGATGATTCGCAGCAAGGCGACTGAAGAAGTGCTGTTTAAGGTTACGCAGACTGGATTGTATTGCCTCGCCCGATTGCAGGCCTGACGGAATCAGGATTTCCACGCCAGACTGGTTTTGCGCGACCGAAAGGTGCAACGCCGCATCAGTACCACGTGCCGGACTCGCGACTATGTGATGGCGGCCTCTTGACAGGTCTCTCCTTGCCTGAGTAGTGTATATGCACGTTATCCATGGAGCGAGAATTTGTACAGGGAGAGCTGCTTGTGCCATCGGACGCGAATGGCGGCCCGGGCCGTGACCCGTTTGTATGACGAGATTTTGCGCTCGGTCGGGCTTCGCGCCACCCAACTGGCCGTGCTGGTCGCAGCCGGTAACGAAAGTGTGGTCTCGATTACGGCGCTCGCTAAATTCATGGGCATGGATCGATCAACCCTGGCCCGGAACCTGGCTCCGCTTGAAAGAGAGGGGTTGATCCGGGTCGGCAACGAGGGTTGGAGGCGCAGTCGCACCGTCGCAATTACGCATAAAGGACGCGCGCGACTGCGCGAGGCGTTGCCCTTGTGGGAGAAGGCTCAGGATATGATGCGACAAAAACTTGGCAGCCGAAGGTGGCCGGTGATCATGGCCGATCTGAACGATCTGATCCGCGCTGCATAACAATCTTTTTTTCACGGAGATGATCAGCCGATAACGGAGGAGCACAATGTAGAGGACAGGTCGCAGGCCATAAGTCGTGTATGTACACTACACTGTTACATCAAGAGAAAAGGGAGCTCATCAGCATGAAGTACTTCATCGATACCCATGACAAGAGCAAAGGCAGCTTCCCGGCACGGGAGCTCACCGAACAAGAGTTCTTCGATCAATTTGCGGCGCTCGAGGAGGCTGCGCAGGAGCTCGGCGTGTTTGGTCATGCCGCACACGTGAACCTCAAGGAAGGCAAAGCGTTCTGCTTCATGTCCGGCCCGGATGAGGAATCCATCCGCAAGGCACATGCGGCGATCAATTTGCCGTACGACTCCATCACCGAGGTAAGACGCGTGACCGGAGCCGACATGCGCATCCTGCAACCAGTGAAGGCGGAGATGCGCAAGGCGGGCTAACGCAACTGCGCACAAGCGGGGGAGCGCCGCTTGCCCGGCGTTCCCTGCGATTGGTTTGAAGTTGGGCGAAATGGAAACAAGACTTCTTCATCTAAACCAAGGTTTTGGTCCGGTGCGACTTTTCTTTGACGGATCTCACCATAGCCCAATCGACTTGGTGCAGCCTGCCGCCCCGTCTATCCGCGCGTTCGCGACAGCTCTGCGCGGTGCACTCCACCAAAATGTCTTCCAGGTGCATGCGGGTCCAGGGTGCTAATGCGGCTTGAGCGCGGCAATCTTTTCAAGCAGACGGGGCATATCCACGGGTTTGGTATCGAAGTCGTCGCAGCCCGCTGCGATCGCCTTTTCCCGATCGCCGCTCATGGCATTTGCCGTAAGCGCAATCACCGGGATGCGATTCGTGGCGGGGTCGGCCTTGATCCGCCGGGTTGCCTCCTCGCCGTCGATGTCGGGCAGCGTGAGATCCATGAGAATGAGGTCGGGCTGCTCCGAGGTCGCCATGGCAACGCCTTTCACTCCGTTGGTCGCCACAACCACGGTGAAGCCGGCACGCGTGAGCCGGTTCTTGAGCATATAGACGTTGTCGTCATTGTCCTCGACGTAGAGAATCTTCATGCGATGCTCGCAGTTTGCCGTTTGACGCATTTGCTTATCTCACGGCTGAGTTGACGAAGCATTTCGTCGCGGTCGCTCTTTTGAATGATGCGCTCGACGCCGCCGTTGAGGCGGTCGCGGTCCTCGTCGGTGAGATCCATCGCGGTGATGACCACCACCGGGATGCTCTGCCAGTCCGGCCGGGCGCGCAACTCGTCGAGGAATTCGAACCCGTCCATCTTCGGCATCATCAGGTCGAGAATGATCACGTCCGGCCGCGCCGCGGTGATTGCCGCGACCGCAACCTGGCCGTTCTCAGCCTCGGTCACCTGCCATCCGATCGGCTCCAGCGCCTGGCGCACGCTCCGGCGCACGATCTCGTCGTCATCGACGAGCAGGGCTTTCCCCGAAGCCGAGCCACAGACGCCGGTCAGCGTCTCGACCAGCTTGGTGCGGTCCACGGGCTTGACCAGATAGTCCGCCGCTCCCAGCGCAAAGCCGCGGTTCTTGTGGTCGACGATCGACATCAGCACCACCGGGGTTCCGGCCAGCGCCGGATCCCCCTTGATGGCGGCGAGCACCGTCCAGCCGTCGAGATCGGGCATCATGATATCGAGCGTCACCGCGGCCGGCCGCAGCTCGCGCACCAGCCGCAGCCCCTCCTGGCCGCCGGTCGCCGTGACCACCGCAAAGCCTGCCCGCTCCAGGTGGCGCTCCACCAGCTCGCGCACCGTCGCATCGTCATCCACCACCAGAATCAGCGGCGCCTGCCCCTCCGCAATGGGCTGCGCGGGCTGTGCACGCCCCTGCCCACGCGCCCCGCTCACGAGCGCTTCATCGCTCTGTGCTATGCGCGGCAGGCTGATCATGAAAGTCGAGCCACGGCCCAGCGCGCTCTCGACCGTGATGTCGCCCCCCATCATCTGGCAGAAGCGTTTGCTGATCGCGAGCCCAAGCCCGGTGCCGCCGTATTTGCGGGTGGTGGATGCATCGGCCTGGGAGAATTCCTGGAACAGCCTGCCCATCTGCTCCTCGGTCATGCCGATGCCGGTATCGGCGACCGCGATTGTGAGCTGGTCGCAACCATCCTCCTGCCGCTGTCGTGCGTTGATGGTGATGGTTCCGTGCTCGGTGAATTTGTTGGCGTTGCTCATGAGGTTCAACAGCGCCTGTCGCAGCCGCATCTGGTCGGCATGCAGCGTCCCGATCGCAGCATCACAATGCACAACGACCCGATTGCCGTTCTTTGCCGCCAGCGGCTCGATGGTCTTGACCACGTTGGCGATCAACGGCGCCAGCGCGAAGGGTTCGAGCTGCAGCTCCATCCGGCCGGCTTCGATCTTGGAGAGATCGAGGATGTCATTGATCAGAGCAAGCAGGTGGCGGCCCGCGCCGAGCACGCGGTCGAGCGGCTCAACGTCCTGCCTGAGCGCCTCCGCATCCTCGCGCAGCATCTCGGTGACGCCGATGATGGCGTTAAGCGGGGTGCGCAGCTCGTGGCTCATGTTGGCGAGGAATTGCGACTTGTGCTGGCTCGCCTCGGCAAGCTGGCGGCTCTTGTCCTTGATCTCGTCGAATAGGCGCACGTTCTCGATGGCGATCGCGGCCTGGTCGGCGAAGGTCGATACCAGCTCGATCTGCTTGTCGGTGAACGGGCGCACGTCGGAGCGCGTCAGGGCGAGGACGCCGAGCGCGGCGCGGTCGCGCAGCATCGGAACGCCGAGAATGGTGCGAAAGCCGCCCAGCCTGCGCGCCTCGGACCAGGTGTAGTCCGGATCGGCCTGCACATCAGGGATATGGATCACGCGGCCTTCGAGCAAGGCTCGCCCGGTCACCGAGCCGCGTTCCGGCTCGACCGGAACAGTTCTCGCGTAGTCCACGAATTCGGGCGAAAAGCCGTAAGCTTCGGCGCGAAAGAACACCCCGCCCTGCTGCCGGGTGATGGTGGCCTTGTCAGCATCGCAGAGTCGGGCGGCCGATTCGACGAGCGTCTGCAGCACGGACTTGAGGTCGAATGCCGAGCGGCTGATCACCTTGAGCACATCGGCGGTCGCCGTCTGCTGCTGCAGCGATTCGCGCAGCTCGTTGAGCAGGCGCGTATTCTCGAGGGCGATCACTGCTTGCGCCGCAAAATTCGAAAGCAGCTCAATCTGCTTGTCGGTGAACGCACGCACCTCCTGGCGGTAGACGACGATGGCGCCGACAAGCTGGCTCTCCTTCAGCATCGGAACACCAAGGAAGGTCCGGGCGCCCGCGATCTCGACCGTCGCAACGCGCAACGGATCGCGTTCGGCGTAGGCAGAATCGGCTGTGAGATCCGCGATCTGAAAGACCTGCTTCGTCTCGACGAGCCGGCGAAGGCCGGTCTTTGGACCAGGCTTCAGCGGCCCGTGCTCCCACAGCGCACGATAGGCTGCCGGCACATTATGCAGATAGGCGCCATGAAACCCTTCGCCATCATAGAGCAGCACGTGCCCGAACTTCGCCTCGCAGATGCGCATGGCATTCGCGAGCATGATCTCGAACATCGGAGCCAATTCGCCGGGCGAGCGACTGATGGTTGTGAGCACCTCGGCCGTTGCCGTCTGCTGGTCCAGCGATTCGCGCAGCTCGTTGAGCAGCCGCGTGTTCTCGATCGCGATGACTGCTTGCGCCGCAAAGCTCGTCATCAAAGCAATTTGCTTCTTGGCATACTGGCGAACGACCTGGCGGTAGATGCAGATGACGCCGATCAACGCGTCTTCTTTCAGCATCGGTACGCTGAGAACCGTTCGATAACCACCCTGCGCGACAGCAGTGACGAGAAACGGGTCGCCCGCGATATATCCGGGCAGCCTGGTGACGTCGACAACCTGCACGACCTGTTTGGTGTTTGCTGCACGCCAAACACTGCTATCCCGATGCGGGTGGACGACGCCGGCGCGCGCTTGCGCATAGGCGGGCGGCGCGTTGTGCATTGCTACCGCGCGGAATCCATCTCCGTCACGGAGATAAAGGGTTCCAAACTTGGCCTCGCAGAGGCGCGTTGCATTTTCCAGGATGGCCTCGAATACAGGGGTCAATTCGCCGGGCGAGCTCGAAATGACCCGCAGCACCTCCGAGGTCGCGGTCTGCTGTTCCAGCGCCTCGCTCAGATCGGCAGTGCGCTGGCGCAGCTCGTTGAGCAGCCGGGTGTTCTCGATGGCAATGACGGCCTGGCTGGCAAAGTGGGCGAGGAGCGCAATCTGCTGATCGCTGAACTGTCGGGTCTCCCTTCGGTAGACGGCGATAGCCCCGACCAGCTCATTCTGCCTGAGCATCGGGACAACGACCAACGTGCGAATGCCGGCAACCTCGACCCCGGCGACTGCCAATGGGGTGCGCTCGAGATAGGCTCGGTATTTGCGAATGTCGCCAACGTGGACGGGCTTGCGGGTGCGGGCGACGCGCGCCAGCGCCTCTTGCGCCGACGGTTTGAACAGCGCTCCAAATTGCTCGGTGTAAGCCGCGGGCAAATCCCCGTGGAATGCGGCTGCGCGAAAGGCGTCGCCTTCGCGCAGCCACATGGCGCCGTAGCTCGCCTGGCACAGCCTGGTCGCGTTCGCCAGCATGGCCTTGAACACCGGCTGGAGCTCGCCGGATGAGCTGGAAATGACCCGCAATACCTCGGCAGTCGCCGTCTGCCGCTCCAGCGCCTCCGCCAACGCCCGTTTCAAATTCTCATTTCCGGAGCGGCGGCGCACAGCCGTCCGCTCCTTGGGCTCCTTGCGGCGCTTGACCTTCGCCATCTTTCGGCGACGCGCTTTCAAAGCTGGGCCGGGCGTCGGAGCGCCGGTGCGGCCCGCGGCCATGCCACAAACGCAATCAGCGTGAGGACCGGCCACGCCTTCATCAAGCCCCTCCGGATGCCCAGGACCAGGAGCGAAAGGCTAGCACATCCCTGCCGACGTGTGAGTGATGTGCGAAACCCAGGCGCCAGGTCGACCAGCGCCTGCTGGAATGAGAGCTGGTCGGGGCCATTGCGGCAAGGTCGCGCAGGCAGTCGATTCCCCCGGCTCATCGGGCGACCGCGGGGCCATCATTCCAATACCGGTCCGCTGCGCCGGCCAACCTGGCGGCGCCCCATTTGATGAAAACCAGGCGCGGTAACCATTTGTTTTCCCCAAAGATTGCCGAATTGCGCGTTTTGAGGCTTTGCCCTGATCTAACCCAAGTCTGGCCCTAGCGTTCACGGGCTTAGCGTTCTTGGCCTGGAGTTCTTTGGCCTGGCGTTGGGCGCTTGCCGCAGGGGATGATTGCGAAGGCTTGGGCAAGCCGGGTATCGGGGGAGCTGCCGGTTGAAACTTCCGTCTTTGGTACGCCCGCTGCTGGCGGCCGCTGCAATGGCGGCTGCGGTCGCGCTTGCCGGCTGCAACATCGAAAGCTCGCCGGAAGTCAACGGGCGCCACATGCAGCCGCTGTCGGACCGCATGCTTGCCGACATCGACAAGCGCAACATGACGAAGGAATCCCCGATCCTGGTGCGGATCTTCAAGGAAGAGTCGGAGCTGGAAGTCTGGAAGGAGGACAAGACCGGGCGTTTTGCGCTGCTGCGCACCTATCCCATCTGCCGCTGGTCGGGGGAGCTGGGACCGAAAAACAAGCTGGGCGACCACCAGGCGCCGGAGGGCTTCTATACCATTACCCCCGACCTGATGAATCCGAATTCCCATTATTATCTTGCAATCAATACCGGCTTCCCGAACGCATATGACCGAGCGAACGGGCGCACCGGTGAATTCCTGATGATCCATGGCGACTGCCTGTCGGTCGGCTGCTACGCCATGACCGACGAGCAGATCGCGGAAATCTACGCGCTTGCGCGAGAATCGTTCTTCGGCGGCCAGAGCTCGTTTCAAGTTCAGGCCTATCCGTTCCGGATGACGCCGCTCAATATGGCGAGGCATCGCGACTCGCCGCATATGGCGTTCTGGAAAATGCTCAAGCAGGGCTATGACCATTTCGAGGTCACCCATCTCGCGCCGAAGGTCGACGTCTGCGAAAGCCGCTATGTGTTCGACGCCGACAGCGCGGGCGAGTTCAGCCCCTCCGGCCGATGTCCCGCCTACCGGGTGCCGCAGGATATCGCCGCCGCGGTCCGCAACAAGGAGCGCCGCGACGACAGCGAGACCGCAGCGCTGATCAAGCGCGGCGTTGCTGCGGCCGCGGTCACCACCGGCGGCGGCATGAACCGCACGTTCGTGGCGGCGATCGCGCATAACGGCCAGGGCGCGCCCATCCGCACCGCCTCGGGCACGATCCCGGCTCACGCCAGCCCGCCGGCGGAGGCCAGGACCGCAAGTGTGCTGAGCTTCTTCCCAACCGAATCGTCGGCCGGGTCCATGCAGCTCGCGTCGGCCAGTTCGACCAGTTCCATCGCGGGCCTGCTCGGCAATCGCTCCGGACCAAAAGAAGCCGAGCGGACCGTTTTTGTAGGAAAACCGAAACCGTCGCCATCGTCCGTCACGCAAGCGACGGCGCGGACTGAGCCCGCGGGCAAGGCTGCGAACGCCGGCGCGTCCAGACCTCCTGCGGCGCCGCCGAAGCAGGCAGCGGGCACTGAGCCGCAAAACGTGCCTGCGGCCAGGCCAAACCTGCTCAACGGCGCGGCACCCGCGCTGCCCACCGGCGGCTTCTCTACCCGCTTCGGTGGCTAGGGGTAAAATCGCCCGACCGGAATGATGAGCTCGCGCCGTCGCTGAAACTCTCCGGCGCCGCGCCAAAGCGGTTTCCAGTCATGTTGAATTGGTCGTCATTGCCGGGCCGGTTACCCGCCGCGCTCATGACTGAAAACACCATGGCGGGCGGATGCTGAGATCGCCATCACCGGCGACGGGCTGCCCGGCGATCCCGTCAATCTCGTGCTCGTCGGCACGCTGCGCCAGCTGCACGCCGCCTTTGCGACGGCCGGTTGGTCGCTGGCCGACCGGCTGAACCCGACAAGCTCGTGGCGCATGGTGCGGGCCTTCCTTTGCAACTCGCCATATCCGACCGCCCCATTCAGCACTCTCTATCTGTTCGGGCGCGGCCAGGACATCGGCTTCCAGAAATCAATCGACAACAGCCCGCGCAGGCGCCATCACGTTCGATTTTGGGCTTTGAGCATGGAGCATGCCGAGGCCGCGCTGGGAACTGCGAGCTTCTGGCGCAACACCGACCGTCCGCCGGATGACGCACGTGCTCTCTGGATTGGAGCGGGGACCAAGGACACCGGGTTCTCCCTGACCCGGCTCACATTCCAGATCACACATGCCACCGATTCAGACACCAATGCCGAGCGGGACTACATCATTGCCGAGCTGATGAAAAATCGAGTCATTATGGACGCCCGCCCGGTCCAGGCCCGCCAGCATCTGCCTGCCGAACGCGTCAATCATTACGTGACCGATGGCGAAGTCACGGTGGCAAGCCTGACGGCCACAGCCCCGGGCTTCCCTTTGCCCGATCCGTACGTGAACCCGCCAGCCGACAGCCGCGACTAACGGGCCTGCGTCATGAGAACCGCGGGTGATCGCCCGCGAAGCTTTCCTATTGTCTGCAGGAGGAGCAAATGGCCGGTGAATTTCGGTTTGCTTTGCCGTTGATCGAAAGCCAGCATACCGCCATGGACACAAATGAAATCAACAGCTTGGCGTCGTTCTAAGCCTCAGCTCCTTGTTGCATTTTGTTGCAAACGTTCCCTTGTTGTTTCAATGATTTACAATGGCACGCGGAAATTCCGTGCGACATGGATGCGACAAGAAACTGGAGCAATGGCCCGATGAAGAAAAATCGAATGAGCTGGGCACAACGCCGCCTACAACAACTGCGTGAAGCAAAGAAGATCGTTGCATACCACGAGGCCGGGCATGCTGTGGCCGCCCGACTGTTAGGTGTCACAATCACGGAGACGCAGGTTCATCTGAAGCGGAGCGAGCCGTCGATCCACGTCCAAACCCGCTCCGCGGGCGATGCGGCACGTGGCACACCGGAGTTTCGCAAGGGACTCGAAGCCGACATCCAGGTCGCTCTCGCCGGCGGCATCGCCCAACAATGTTATTCGCCACAGTCCTACACCGGAGATGAAGTGGAAGACGATACGCAAAACGCCGCCGCGGCTGCCGTCCGACACTGCCTGGAATCTGGCAATGGGGAGTCAGGGACCGCCTTCCGCTTCGGAGGAACGATCCCTCCAGAGGCCGCAGACTTGCTACACCGGATGCACGAGCCAACCGTTGGCCTGATCAAGGAAAATTGGGACAAAGTTGAACGTGTGGCCGCCGCCTTCCTGAAACACGGCAAACTGACACAGGCAGAGATCGATGCCACGATGACCGACAACTCACAGCAATTGGGATGTTGGCCATTCTCAACGTCCCAAGCGAGACCTACCCCCGATTCCTGACCTGCTGCGTGCGTGTAGCCCATCGACAATTACCCGGCTCATAGTTGCCGTTATTGTCGATGCGGTCGAGACTCTGCGCACCATCGACGGTCGTCGGCCCATGTCTTCAAGGAAAGCCTCGAAGCTGTTCCAACGCTCGCACACCTTGATGCCGCGCCCACCGTATCGGCCATAGTAAGGATAGTTCGGATTCGAGCAGCGTTGGCGCATGTGCATCCATGCGTTGTATTCCGCGCTGTAGTGGCTGCTGCCGCTCTCGCCGTGCCGGTAATTCCAAGCTTGCCTTCGTCTCAGACAGCCGCAGCTCTTGCTCGTGCCCCGCAGCAGGCTAGTCGCGCTTACGGTCCATTCCGCACCACAGTCGCAGAGGCATAGCCATCGCACCTTGCCGAGCCTGGTGTGGGCGCGCTCGATCACCGTCCAGCGGCCGAATTTCCGGCCCGTGAGATCAATAAGCCGCATGGCAAAGCCTCCATCCATCGCCCGCGCCCGCGCCGCACGCTCATCGTGCCCGGTCATCGTGCCGGGTCGCAAGCTCACGCTCGTGCCGCGCTTCCGCGGCCTCCAGCTCTAACTCTCGTCTCACCGTAACCTCAGGCACGAGCACTCGCTGCATACTCTGTGGCGTTCATACCATCGTCAACGATGCCTCGGGTAAGAGCGGCGCGACAACGGCGCGTCCTGCTCCCCAATCATCACACCGTACGGCCAGTCGGAGGGAGACACCGCGATGTAGCGGGCGTAGCTGCCAAGCCCACCTCCGAACTTCGGATAGTCGATGATCACGAGGACGCCGGCTTCCGGGACTTGGTCAAGGTTGGCCACTCCCTCGGCCTGTGTGCATCGGCCCTCGAGGTTAGGCGTGGAATCGGTGTCCGGCGGCTCGTGGCCGTGAAACAGGTTCCGGCGCTCGAGATGCAGGGACTTGAGCGCCTCGAGCCCGACCCAGGAAGAAATCCTTGAGCGTGGTGAGCCCGGGATCAGGTCAGGCCTTTGACCAGTCGGAGCGCACGATGGCCGTGCTTTCCTTCCTCGCGCGTCAAACAGGATCAAGAGTCTCGTGCGGCGTGTGAGGCAGATCGCCCTCTCACCGCGAGTCCCCTAGGGAGCGCCAATTAATTCAATCAATTATGCTGAGGAGGCTTCTCACCACGCTGCGTTCTCGTCCGGACCGCACAACACGAGGCCTCCATGGTCGCGGCAGCTCTGAGCATGCACGAAAGCAGCCTGCCACATCACTCTCTTGTGCGGGTCGTGAGGCACCACCGCGTCCGCGAATGCTAACCTGCGACATGCAAATGCAGCCACAAGCTCAGCTAATCCGCCGCCTGCGGGGGCGGACCGGAGCGAATGAGCGGCCAGATTCGGTTCGGCGTTGCCGGCATGTCGATGTGGCTGACGCCATAAGGTGAGAGTGCATCCACTACCGCGTTGGTGACCGCCGCGGGCGAGCCGATTGTTCCAACCTCGCCGCAACCTTTCACACCCATCGGCGTGTGCGCGCTCGGCGTGCTGTGCGTCGAGATCGTCATTCTCGGCAGATTGTCGGCCCTCGGCATGCAATAGTCTAGGAACGAGCCCGACAAGAGCTGACCGGACGCCGAGTCGTAAACGCAGTTCTCGCACAGCGCCTGGCCTATCCCTTGGGTGATACCGCCGTGCAGCTGGCCCTCGACGATCATGGGATTGATGACAGTACCGACGTCGTCGACGGCCGTGTAGTTAACGAGTTGCACGATGCACGTATCGGGGTCGATTTCCACTTCGGCGACGTGGGCCCCTCCGGGAAAGCTGAAGTTGATCGGATCGTAATAGGTCTGTTCCTCCAGCCCCGGCTCGAGCGTTTCGAGTGGATAGTCGTGCGGCACATACGCGGCGAATGCGATGTCGGCGAGCGTTTTCTTGCGGTCGGTGCCAATCACCGAAAAGATGCCCTGCTCGAACGTGATGTCCTGCTCGCTTGCCTCCAGGAGATGCGCGGCAATCTTCTTGCCCTTGGCAATG
>Ga0306926_10005279_pt1 | contig 13729 bp, 10 predicted proteins | sample flu12Cox44000178_FD_203759 | JGI IMG/M metagenome (GOLD analysis project Ga0306926, IMG submission 203759) | Lab enrichment of tropical soil microbial communities from Luquillo Experimental Forest, Puerto Rico - flux8day.12C.oxic.44.000.178 (v2)... | ecosystem: Environmental > Terrestrial >... | reverse complement strand
CGCGGCAGCGAGCAAACCGGCGGGCAGCGTTCCACACAACCGAGCCAATCGTGACATGGGCGCCTCGCGATCTTGAAGTGAAGAGCCGCGCTCTCTTATAGCGCTGGAATCAGCGTCAGGCAATCGTCGTCCTGGGTCGCCATGCGGAGACGCTACCACGCGCGGGCCGGCACTGCCGAGCAGAGGCGAGCGCGATGGAGGGCCCAATCAGGCGGCTGATGGAGAGAGAGGGCGGGGGAGGTGCGGGAGCTCCTTTGGCTTCCTGCTGGACGACTAGCGCGTCGAGCGCTGGTGCCGGGTGGGGAGGTAGCGGATGACCGGAGACGGCGGCGGCGCGGGCGGCCGCCGCGGCCCGCTCGGCCTTGGCGCGGTCACGTCCGCTCCCATGGGTCGTCCTGCTCGAGATCGCGCATCTCGGCGTCGGCGCACAGCGTGATGTAGTGGGCGATACCGGCGACCTCGAAGATGCTGCCCTTCACGCGGACGAGCCATTCGCCCTTCTCGGCCGTCCTCGATCGCACCGCGCCGACGACCAGGCAGTCGCAGCGTCGCATGAGCTCGGAGACGAGCGAGTCCGTCGGCACCAGCTCCAGCCACGGATCTGCGTCGCGTTGCTCGGGCTCGCTCACTTGACCTTCTTCCTCCGCTCGACGACAGCTTCGGGTTTGGCGCGGCTCGACCGTTCGTAGTCGCCGAGTGGGTCGCCGCGCCATCGGCTCGTCCCGTCGAGGAGCGTGGACCGCGACGACCCATACCGTGGTGACCAAGGCGCCGGCGGCTGCGGTCCTCTCTTCGTGTTGGCCATGTTTCGACCGTCTCACGGGGAGCGGCACGGGGCCAAGCGTTTTCGCCTCGCTCGGAAAGAGCGATCACGCTACTTTGGCTGGCGAGTCGGTCGAGCTTGCGGAGCGCGGCCAGGACGGAAGCTCGATGCTCGCGCGCCCGGTGCCCTTTCTGGACGAGTACCGCGACCCTGCTAAGACTTGGCCCGCGCCTGCTCGTACAGAGGCAGGACCTTCTGGGAGAACTCGGTCAAGTCCTTGATGCGGGCCTCGTTCGAGGGGTGAGTTGACAAGAGCGCGGGCGGCGCGCTCCCGCTTGACAGCTTCGCCATCTTCTGCCAGAGCGTGATCGCCGCTCGGGGATCGTATCCGGCACGGGCCGCGAGCTCGACTCCCATGCGATCGGCTTCCGTCTCGTGAATCCTCGAGTAGGGAAGAAGATAGGTCACCTGTCCAGCCAGCCCGGCCAGATCCGTCCCCGTCTGCCCGATACCGAGCACGGCGCCCACCGCGCTCGCGCCCATCTGGGTGGCCAACTGTTGTGAGGCGCGCTCCCGACCATGTTCGCGGAGCGCATGAGAAATCTCGTGCCCCATCACGGCGGCGAGCTCGTCATCGGTGATCTGCAGCTTCTCGATGAGGCCGGTGTAGACGGCGATCTTGCCGCCCGGCATGCACCACGCGTTGACCTCGGGTGACGTCAAAACGTTGACTTCCCATTTCCAATCGAGCGCATCCTTCCGAAAGACGGCCGTTTGCGGGATGAGGCGGTTGGCGATTCGGCGGACCCGCTCTACCTGTTTGGGATCGTGATTCACCGCGCCCTTCGGGGTCGCGCTCTGTATCAGTTGCTGGTACTGAGCCGCCGCTGCCTGGTCCATTTCGGCCGACGAGACCAGGAGGAGCTGGCTGCGCTGGACGCCCACCGTGCCCTCCTCGGTCGTCGTCGCGCAAGCGCCAAGCGCTATCGCGGCAAGCAGCACAACAGCCGCGTGGACGATTACCCGCCTCTCCTCCATGGATGCCTCCCGTATCGCGCGCCGATGACGGTCTGGGCGCCCAATACACACATCATCCACCAATTGAGACTCGCGCGAAAACCTGTCCGAGGGCGGCTCTGCGTCTACGAGAAAGCCACGAGGACAACCCTTTTGCACTGTAGAATTCCAAGGAGTTGTAGGCGCTTGCGAGCTCATCGAAAAAATTTCCGAGTCCAGCACCAGCGGCTATACGACTGGGAGGGTTCCAGGCCCTCACGCTGTCTTCGGCCGAGAACTATTTTCCCTTGACGGAGGGGGGCGCACTGGCCTACTGTTCGCGAACATTTCGCTCGGTCGCTGGGCCATCAGGAGGAGACGAGAGATGCGCTCAGGCTCACGTCCACGCGCCAGCAGGACGCCGCTGACTGGCTTGTCTCCTTCCCCGAGCCGGGTGAACTTCACTCTCCTTGCGGTTGTTCTGGTGCTGATCCTGCTTCCGCTGATTGCGTTTGCATCGCCCCTCGATCCATTTTGGATTGCCGGAATCTACGACGGCGCCGACGGTGACGACATTGTGATGTTGGTCTACGACACTCCTGCCACGAGCGCGCCAGCGCCGCCGCCTATGCTCCGACTTCCGTGCCCACGCGGCATATCAACCACGAAGCACATTGTCACGCTCTCTGATAGCCAATGTGCTGAAGGGTCCCGTGCTCCTCCTGCCATGTTTTCGCCGGTATCAGCTCATGTGTTCACATTCCGTACGCGCTTCACTCCGACGGCATCAGCCACGAAGTTCCCGCTCGTCACGCGTCGATCTTTGGGAGTCCATCCCACGACGGCGCCGGCCCTCGCCACACGAATGTTCTAGACCACTCATCCGCCGCCGGAGGACATCGAGAAGACATCATGTGTGGCTTTGCAGCGATGATCGCCCTCAGTGGTGGGCAGGCCGCCCGTGCCACGGTCGACGCGATGACGGCGACCCTGGTGCACCGCGGACCGGACGACGAAGGCTCCTACGTCGACGGAGCGGTGGCCTTCGGGTTCCGTCGGCTGGCCATCCTCGACCTGGCGCCCACCGGGCATCAGCCCATGATCAGCTCAGATGGTCAGGTAGTCCTCGTCTTCAACGGCGAGATCTATAACTACGTCGAGCTCCGCCAGGAGCTGATGAGTCTCGGGCACGTCTTCACGTCGAGCGGAGACACGCAGGTGCTGCTGGCCGCGTACCGGCAATGGGGTCGCGACTGCGTGCCGAGGCTCAATGGGATGTGGGCCTTTCTGATCCACGACCGGCGATCCGCCACGATCTTCGGCTCGCGCGATCGCTTCGGGGTAAAGCCCCTCTATCGCTACCGGACGGCCGACGCAGTATTCCTGGCCTCCGAGATCAAGGCCATCCATGCATCGGGCCGATACACGGGTGGGCCGAATTGGCGTCGAGTCGCGGCATTTCTCCTCGACCCTCAACTGGAAATGCAGAATAACGATGGCGATACTTTTCACGTCGGCATTGAAGAGATTCCCGCCGGATCGGCCTTCGAGCTCCGTCTCGATGGACGGATGACGGAATGGCGCTACTGGGCCTTGCCCCCGCAGGCAAGCCTCGCTCCTGCGGATCCCCCGAAGGTCTTCTTCGAGACGTTGGCCGACGCCGTCAGGCTGCGCACCCGCAGTGACGTGCCGGTGGGTATCTCCTTGTCCGGCGGGCTCGATTCCACTGCGATCATCTGCCACATGGCGACATTACAGGCACAGGGCGATGCGGCGTCCCGCAATGGTGCGCTCCAGGCATTCTCGTATGTCACGCCCGACTTCGACGAATCGCTCTACATTGAGCAGACGATCGAGCGCACCAAGGCCGTGCTTCATCGTGTCGACATCGACCCCACCCAGCTCTGGGACCAGCTCGATCGCGTCCTGTGGTATCAGGACGAGCCGGTTCATTCCCTGAACGTGCTGATCGGGTTCGATGTCTGGAGGCTCGCGGCGAAGAACGGCGTCAAAGTGATGCTCAACGGAGGGGGTGCCGACGAGACACTGGCCGGCTACTTCAGCTATTTTCCGGTGCACTGGCGAGCTCTGTGCCAGACGCAGCGGAGTCTCGCCCGGGCCGAGATCGAGGCCTACTGTCGGACCCACGGCGGCGATGTCGGCAATCTCTACCGATCCGCACTGAGGCAGGCTTATCGGTCCCAGCTCTGGCACGTCCCCGGCTACGGAAAGCTGGCCGGGTTCCGACGGCGACGCGGGCTTCGCAAGACCGGGTGGTTCACCGACGACATCCGCGACGCGGCGCCTTCCGAGCACGCGGGCCGCGCGCATCGCGAGCTCGACTCCTCGCTCCGCTGGTCGGTAGAACACGCGCCGCTCCCATACTACCTGCGTGTTGACGACCGGAACTCGATGGCTCAATCGGTCGAGCTCCGATCCCCATTCCTGGACTATCGATTGGTTTCGCTCGCCTTTCGACTCCCGGCGGAATGGAAGCTGCGTGGGCCGTGGAACAAGTACGTGCTGCGTGAGGCCCTGCGTGGCCACATTCCGGACTCCGTGCGCCTGCGTCCAGACAAGATGGGGTTTCCGGCGCCGATACGACAGTGGGTCAGGGGACCGCTCTACGCGAAGCTACAGGATTTGCTGGCGAGCCGGCAGATTCGGGAACGGGGCCTGTACCGCGTCGAGGCCATTCGACGGGATCTCGACCGCCATCGGGCCGGAGAGATCGATGTGTCGAACCGGCTCCTCACGATCGCGCAGGTCGAGTGCTGGCTGACGCAGCAAGAGCACAGCCGACAGCGCGATCATGCGGCTGCCACAAGAGGTCGGTAGGGGACACATCCCTTTCTGTCCATTGGTCTTGGAGGGTGATTCGGCGGCGGCAAGCCACTTGATCCGACGTTTCAACACGCCCGATGCAGCGTGCTCATCCGCCCGTGGCGGCAGCGGTCCGGCGGCGAGCACGGTAACTCGATATCTGGCCCCAGGCCTCAGCCGCCTCGGCAAGGCTGCGAACCCAGACCTCGGGCGTGGCAAAGAGCCGGCCGAGTCGATACCGCACTTCCGGCTCGACGGCCTGGCGCCAGAGGTACCGTGGAACTCCGAAGACATGGGGACCGCTCGCCAAGGGCAACTCAAGGCCCTCCTTCAATCCTTGTCCGAAGAAAAACTCTCGCAAGAAGCTCACTCGCTGGCGGCTCTTCGGGATGAAATGACGCACCCGCGCATCGGGGATCCACCAGCCTTCAAGCCCGTCGTCCAGCATGTGTCTGACCATGGTGGTTTCTTCGCCCCGCAAGGGACTTCCCGGCCTCGGTCCGAGCGCCGAATCATACGTGTACTTGGCCTGAGCTTCTCGGCGGACTGCCATGTTCGCGCCAAAGGGCACCACCACATCGGTCAAGCCCAAAGGCTCCGCCCCGAAATCTCGAACGGCGTAGGCGCTCGCGATGGTGACCATGGCCCTCTCGAGCCACCTTGGAGGCCGCCCCTCGAACCAAGGGTCAACCGCACCCCCGATCACCGCCGCGTTGGGCCAACGTTCGAACGCGCGGCAATAGGCGGCCAGCCATCCCGGGTCGACGCGGGTGTCATCATCCGTCCACAGGATGCACTCCCCTTTGGCCTCCCGTGTCGCCGTGTTCAATGCGTTCGACTTGCCCGGCTTTGGCTCGAACAATCCTCGGATCGGCAGCCGGCCCTCGAACGACCGCACCACGTCATCGGTCGCATCGGTGCAGTTGTTGTTGACGACCAACACCTCCCAGTTCACCCCGTCGGGGATCAACAGTCCGGTCATCGCCTCAAGACCCTGCCGGAGCAACGCGCATCGGTTCCACGTGCATACCCCAATCGACACGTTCATTCGACCCTTAAAACCTCCGTTTCAAGCGGAAGCGCCCCCGCAAGGCCACGGAAAACAGAGGAACGATTCTCGCACGTTTGGTCGCCGAGCGGCGTTCGATAGTCGAGCAGCGTTGAACGGCGGATGCTACAACGAGCGGAAGGAATCGGGTCATGTCCGTCCGCTATGATGTCATCGTCATCGGGGCTGGCCACAACGGCCTGGTCACCGCTGCCTATCTTGCCCGTGCGCGCCGACGGGTGCTTGTCCTCGAGCGCCGCGAGCTCGTGGGCGGCGCGTGCGTGACCGAAGAGCTGTGGCCGGGCTTCAAGGTTTCGACCGCCGCCTACGTCACGAGCTTGCTGCGACCCGAGATCATTCGGGACCTCGGCCTGGAGCGTTACGGGCTCCAGCTTCTGCCGCGCAACCCATCGTCCTTCACTCCGTTCCCCGACGGACGCTATCTCGTGATGGGACCCGATCGCGAGGAGACGCGCCGGGAAGTGGCGAAGTTTTCGCGGCGGGACGCCGACGCCCTTCCGCGCTACGAAGCGATGCTGGAGCGGATGGCCGCCTTGATCGAACCCACCTTGCTGATGACGCCTCCCAATCCATGGTCACGGTCGCCGAAGCACTTGCTTCCCCTGGCGAAGCTCGGTCTTCGCTTCCTCAAGCTGGGTGGCGACGGCGCGCAGGCCGTCGAGATCCTCACCGGCGCGGCGCGGCGGTTGCTCGATCGCTGGTTCGAATCCGACGAGCTCAAGGCCACCCTGGCCACCGACGCCATCATCGGAGCCAAGGCTTCGCCATCGATGCCCGGGACGGCCTATGTGCTCTTCCACCATGTCATGGGAGAGAGCAACGGCGCTCGCGGCATCTGGAGCTATGTCAGGGGCGGCATGGGCAGGATCAGTGAGGCCCTGGCCACGGCCGCCCGCGAGCATGGAGCCGAAATTCGCGTGAACGCGGAAGTGGCCAAGATCCTCGTGAACGATGGCCGGACCCGGGGGGTGGCCCTGGCCGATGGCACCGAGATCTCATCTGCCATCGTCGCGTCGGGCTGCGACTCCGCGGTGACGTTCCTCGAGCTCCTCGACGGCGACGCCTTGCCGGCTGACTTCCTGGAAGCCGTGCGACGGATCGACTACTCGAGCGCGAGCCTCAAGATCAACGTTGCCCTCCGGGAGCTCCCGAGCTTTCGTGCCCTCCCCGGTACCCAGGCAGGTCCGCAGCATCGGGGAACGATCCACATCGCCCCGTCGATGGACTACCTCGAGGAGGCGTACGACGACGTGAAGTACGATCGCCCATCCCGAAGCCCGGTGATCGAGGTGACCATCCCCTCTGTGGTCGACCCCACCGTCGCGCCCAAAGGTCTCCACGTGATGTCCATGTTCACCCAGTACTTTCCCTACCATGTGCGAGAGGGCTCTCTCGAGGAAGCGAAGGAGGCGTATGCCGACCGCTGTTTCGAGATCATGACCGAGTACGCCCCGAACTTCCGGCGCTCGGTGATCGCACGCCAGGTGCTGGCTCCGCGGGACATCGAGCAGCGCTTCGGCCTCACGGGCGGCAACATCTTCCAGGGGGCGATGACGCTCGACCAGCTGTTCTTCCTGCGTCCCGTCTCCCGGTACGCGGACTATCGAACCCCCATTCGGGGACTCTACCTGTGCGGCGCGGCCACGCATCCAGGAGGCGGGGTCATGGGGGCGTGCGGCTACAATGCCGCACGGGAAATCCTTCGCGACCCCGTCCGAGGCTGATGACGGGCGCGCGTTCCCCACGTGATGACCGGCAGACGCCACGCGACTGCTCGAGGCACGTGGGCGGGTCCTAGGCGCCGGTGCGTGCTTTCTCCGGAAGATTGCGGCCGGCCAAGCTCAGCATGACAAGCGACCAGCCGTTGAGGAGCATTTCGATGCCCACAAAAAGACCGATGACCCACAGAGCTGACACTGGCCATCGCCGCCAAATGAGAATGCCCAGCAGGAGAGAGACAATACCGTCCAACAGTACCCAACCCCAGTGCGGATAGCGCACGGCGAGCGCCGCCACGATCCGAAATACCCCCTGGAAAACCAAGAACATCGCGATGAGCAACGTCAGCAAGATCGCCGACTCCTGAGGATTGGTCACCATCATCCAGCCCGCGACGACGTACAAAATGCCCGTCAGCAAGTCGAGAAAAAAGCCGCCCCAGCGTTTGTGCCAGAAGGCATGCACGACTTCCATCACCCCAGCGACGATGAGAATCCACCCGAAGAAAAACACCGACGCGATGGTCATCACGAACACCGAGCCCATGGCGATGATGCCAAGCACGATCAGCACGATTCCGAGAACCAGGTACCAACCCCAGCTTCGGCGTAGTTCGTCGTGACCCGTAAGTTGAATGGCCTGTTCCATTGTGTTCCCCTCCCGGGTTGACTGAGTTTACCGACCTGGTGCCGCGTCTACGCGGTCACGTTCGTAAGCTTCGAGGGGACACTACTCTCGCGTCGCTCGACTCGGCGCCGGCGCCGTCCGTTCAATCCTGTCCGGTCCCACGCCAGCCGTTCGATGCGCACGAGGATCTGACGAAAGAGAGCCCCGGTCAAGTAGCTTTCAGGAGTTGACTAGTGGCGAGGCTCATCGATGAAGTTCAAGCACTGCAGCGTGATCACGCCGCAGAGTGCGGCGATCAGAAAGACGAAATCCAATCCTTTGAGACTCAGGATGTAAAAGCCCACCGACGTAAAGGGCCCCGTCCATGACACGGTCACCGCGAAGTGCTTTTCTATCAAAGCGTCCGCCAACCATCCCCCGCCTATCGGCGCGATGGCGCCCGCCAGCCCTGCCACGATGTCGACCAAGCCGGCATAGATGTGCACGTGCGTGGAGGGCGACATTTTTAGCGTGACGTTCCCCACTGCCAAACGCATCCCGGACATGGCGATGCCTGTCGCCACGTGAATGGCCGCCAAGAGAAGAAGGGTGAAGGCGTGGGGTTCCGGCAAGCGGGTGAAGAGCCATCCGACGTTCGCCCACAGAATGAGCGGAATGCACGCCGCCATGACGACACGGTTGGAATAGCGATCGGCTAAGCGACCCCACAGCCCGGCGAAGCACACCTGCGTCAGTTGATTGAGGGCGGTAAATGCCATGGTCGTCCCAAGGGATAGATGCAACTGCTCCAGCATGTAGACGATGAAAAAGGGCGTCGCCAATTGGTTCACGAAACTCCAGCAGCTGACGAAGATGAGTACCGGGCGGAACCGGCGATCCTTGAAGGGAAGCGTCAAGAGCCTTCCGAGACCTCGCCCCTCGGAATCCGCGGCGAGCGGTGGATCGGGGAGGGCGGCGAGTGCCGCAACGCCGACCAGGCCAAGGGCGAGCCCGAAAGCGAAAAACAATCCGTACGCCGTCCAAGGGCGAGACGACGGCATATGCTCGAGCCAGAGGTCAACCCCGAACCCGCTCGCGAGCGTCAAGATCAGGCCGATCAATGTTCCCCATGCGATGCGCTTTGAAAAAAGTCGGCCCAGGGCGTCGGGGGGAACAATGGCCTTGATCAAGGAGTGCCAAGCCGGCCCCGGCGCGGAGCTGATCAACCCATGGATCAAGAACCAAGCGAACACAAACGTCAAACGGGGCGGAGTCGAGCGAAGCGCAGCCACCACAATAGGGAGCCATGCCAATCGCCCAAGGCCGGCGCAGACCACGACGATTCGCTTGCGGGACGACACCTTTTGCAAAAGAAACAGCCCAACCAGCTGCATGGGTTGGCCGATGAGCGCCAGAGACGTGAACAATCCGATTTGCTCGTTGTTGGCGCCGAGCGCGAGAGCAAAAGCAGCAAGAAATGGCCCCGTCAACAACGTGGCCATGCCGGTCGTGCAGACGGCATCGGCGACGAGGAGGCGTGTCAGACTCGCTAGTGTTTTGGACGATGCGGTCAGGTCAGCCACGCGCTACCGCCGCTCGCGGATGACGTTCCGTCCGTCGATGCAGCCGAGATCGCCTCGGGCAGGGACGAAGACCGTGGTGGCTTCCGGCGGCGGTGGCGGACCTTGGCTTAGCGGGCGGATACGAACGATTCGTGGCTACTGCGCATGTGCCACGAACCCAGTAAGAATATGGGTACTGCACTATCGCGCTCAAGCACATTGGTCCGCCCCTTGATTACCCTTGCGAGCTCGCCAGCCCCTCGAGACCACGGCGAAACTAAAACAGGGGCTGTGGGGAATGAAAAGTGACCCGCTCGAGAGTGTCGCTCCTTGCCGAGCAAAATGTAGACCATAATCGCTTCGGGCGGGCCCCCTTCTCATGGGGCTTCTCGCCGAAGCGACCTGTGGTCGCAGGAGTTCAGGGGATAGTCGGGACGGGTGACGACGCCACGTTCCGGTAGACTGGCCCCGGGGGGAGGCTCGACCATGCCGAGAAGAGAGATCCTCGATCGCGTCCGGAACTTCGTGGAGCCGTTTCGCATAACCCAGGGCAAGAGCTTCCGGCTGAAGAACATCGACCCTGGCGATACCCTTGGCCTGAAGATGAAGAAGAGCGAGGCGGCCGACCTCCTGCGGCGCGGGACCCAGTGGCTCGCGGAGGAGCAGGAGATGCTCTACGCGCAGGACCGCTGGTCGCTGCTGCTCATCTTCCAGGCGATGGACGCCGCCGGTAAGGACGGCACGATCAAGCACGTCATGTCGGGCGTGAATCCGCAGGGCTGTCAGGTGTCCTCGTTCAAGCAACCGTCGGCGATGGATCTCAGCCACGACTTCCTGTGGCGCTACGTCAAGCGCCTTCCGGAGCGCGGCCGCATCGGCATCTTCAACCGCTCCTACTACGAGGAGGTCCTCGTCGTGCGCGTGCACGAGGACATTCTGAAAAAGCAGAGGCTCCCCCCCCGCCTCGTGGGCAAGCGCATCTGGGACGAGAGGCTCGCCGACATCGCTCACTTCGAGGACTACCTCGCGCGGCAGGGGACCATCGTTCTGAAGTTCTTTCTGCACCTCTCGCGCGACGAGCAGAAGAAACGCTTCATGGCACGCCTCGACCGTCCGGATAAGAACTGGAAATTCTCGTCGGCTGACGTCCGCGAGCGTCAGTACTGGGACGATTACATGGAGGCCTACGAGGCGGCGATCGGGACCACGGCGACGAGGCACGCGCCGTGGTTCGTCGTGCCGGCCGACAACAAGTGGTTCACCCGGCTCGTCGTCGCCGCCGCGATCGTGGAGGCGGTCGAGATGCTCGACCTCGAATTTCCCGCAGTCGACGCGGCGAGGAGGAAGGAGCTGGTGGCGGCACGAGCCGCTCTCGCGCGCGAACCGTCGCGGCAGGGTTGAGCTGCCCCCCATGGACGCCGCCGCCTTCGTGAAGGTGCTGGGTGGCCTCGGCCTGTTCCTGCTCGGGATCCACCACCTGACCGAGGGGCTGAAGAGCCTGGCCGGTGACTCGCTGCGCCGCGCGCTGCAGACGCTCGTGTCCGGCCGGTTCAGCGCGGTCGTATCGGGCGCGCTCTTCACGGTGGCAATCCAGTCCTCGACGGCGACGATTCTCACCGTGATCGGCTTCGTCAGCGCCGGCCTGGTCACGTTTTCGCAGGCCATCGCGATCAGCATCGGGGCGACTCTCGGCACGACTTCGACACCGTGGCTGGTGGCGATCTTCGGCTTCCGCCTCAGGATCGCCTCCGCCGCGATGCCCCTCGTCGGAGTCGGCGCCCTCCTGTGGTTGGTCGCCCGAGGCCGGTTGCGATCGGGTGGCGCGATCCTCGCGGGCTTCGGACTGCTCTTCATGGGGATCGACTACCTCCAGGTGGGCATGAAGGGCGTGACGTGGGACCTGGAGTCATTTGCGGGGACGGGCGCTGGCGCGCGTTGGGTCCTCTCCGGGCTCGGGATCATCATGACGATCGTCATGCAGAGCTCGAGCGCCGCCGCCGCCACCACCCTCGTCGCGCTGGATGCGGGTTCGTTGACCTTCCAGCAGGCCTGCGCGATGGTCGTGGGGCAAAGCATCGGCACGGCAGCCACGAGCGGGCTCGCGGCACTGGGTGGCGGCCTGGCCGTGCGACGCACAGCGCTCGCGCACGTTACGTTCAGTGTCGTCGTCGGCGTGCTGGCGACGTTGTTCCTGGGACCGCTCACGGCCGCGGCCGAATGGGTGGGAGCGCGACTTCACGACCCCGATGGAGTGCTGGCGCTGGCGGCGTTCAGCAGTATCTTCAAGCTTGCGGGTATCCTCGTCTTCTACCCGTGGCTCGATCATTTCGTCAGGCTCATCGAGCGGATCTCGGGGACTGGCGGCGAATCGGCCATCAGCCGTCTCGATCCAACCGTCGCTCGCGCGGGCGGCGCGGTGGCGCTCGAGGCGGCCTGGCGGGCGACCCTGGAGGTTGCGCGAGGCGCGGTGGACGCCATCCGTGGCCGCTTGGCCGGAGCGTCGGTCCGCTACGTTGCCCCTGCGGAAGCGACTCAGCAGATCGAGCGCTTCCTCGGGTCGATCTCGCTGGACACGATCGACCCGAGTGGAATGGAGCCTCGCCTCGTCCGGCTCTGCCACGCGCTGGATCACCTGATCGCACTCCAGGACGACCTCACGCGCGTCCCGCCGGTGGCAAGCGGCTGGCAACCCCCGCCCGCCTTCGACGCAGGCGCGCGGGCCCTTGCCGGGTGGCTCGACGCCACTCACGACCCCGCGGCAGCCCCGGCCCCACCCATCCTCGAGGCGGTCGAAGACGCTTCGAAGCAGCTCTCGGCCGCACGTCAGACCAATCGGGAGACGCTCCTCAAAGACGTCGCCTTGCAACGCGCACCCGTGGCGACGGCTCGCGCCGGTCTCGAGACGCTCGCGTGGGCCGACCCCGCCCTCCGCCACGCATGGCGCCTCACCGAATCGTTGAGAGTCGCCTCTGGAAAGGAGCAAGGATCATGAGCGCCCCGGCGATCGCCGAACGCACGAGCCAAGCTCCGCTCTGGCACGCCCTGTCCGTCGACGAAGTTTTGCGGCGCCTCCAGAGCAACCCGAGCACCGGCCTGGATGGCCAGGAGGCCTCCGGCCGCCTCGACACGTATGGTCCGAACCGCTTGCCGGAAGGCATGAAGCAGGGATCGTTCAAGCGCTTCCTGCTGCAGTTCCACAACGTCCTGGTCTACGTCCTGCTCGCGGCCGGGTTCGTCAAGCTGATGGTCGGCCTGTGGCTCGACGCCGCAATCATCCTGGGGGTGGTTGTCGTCAATGCGCTGCTCGGCTTTGTCCAGGAGGGAAAAGCCGAGAAGGCGCTCGACTCGATCCGGCACATGCTATCCGCGGAAGCGCGTGCTGTGCGGGGCGGGGAGACGCGCCTCATCCCCGCCGAAGAGCTCGTGCCCGGAGACGTGGTGCTCCTGGAGTCCGGCGACAAAATTCCGGCAGACCTGCGCCTCGTCGACGTCAAGAACCTGCGGACCGAGGAGGCCGCGCTCACCGGGGAGTCGGTTCCCGTCGACAAGACCACCGACCCTGTCGCGGAGAAAGCGACGGTCGGAGATCGCGAGGGCATGGCGTTTTCCGGGACGCTGATCGCCTCTGGGCGCGGCACAGGCATGGTGGTGGCCACGGGAAGCGAGACAGAGCTCGGCCGCATCAATCGAATGATGGCGGCGGTGAGCGCGCTGGAGACGCCCCTGTTGCGTCAGATCAAACAGTTCGGCTACGCCATCACGGGGGTCATCGCGGTGGTGTGCGTCGTGGTGTTCGCCTTCGGGAAATGGGTGCGGGGCATCGAGTTCATCGAGCTCTTCCAGTCGGTGGTCAGCATTGCGGTCTCGGTCATTCCGGAAGGGTTGCCGGCGCTCATCACCGTCACGCTGGCGATCGGCGTGCAGCGCATGGCGAGCCGCAACGCCATCATCCGGCGTCTTCCCGCGGTGGAAACGCTGGGCTCGGTGTCGCGCATCTGCTCCGACAAGACCGGAACGCTGACGCTCATGGAAATGATGGTGGTATCGGCGGTCACGGCGGAGTCGGTCTACACCGTGAAGGGCGACGGCTATGCGCCCGAGGGCGAAGTCCTGAAAAACGGCCGACCAGCCGGCCCAGACCCCGTGCTCACGCTCATGGGACGGGTCTCGGTGCTGTGCAACGACACCGAG
>Ga0306926_10005277_pt1 | contig 13732 bp, 15 predicted proteins | sample flu12Cox44000178_FD_203759 | JGI IMG/M metagenome (GOLD analysis project Ga0306926, IMG submission 203759) | Lab enrichment of tropical soil microbial communities from Luquillo Experimental Forest, Puerto Rico - flux8day.12C.oxic.44.000.178 (v2)... | ecosystem: Environmental > Terrestrial >... | reverse complement strand
TTGATGTGTGCGGATGATTGGAACGTAGTGCGCTTACACGAAGACTGCTTTGTGCTTTGGGAGCGGGAGAAGCGCACACTGCCCTGGACAGCTCGCGGTGTCTGTTCGTTCAACGCCTCCCACGCCGCCTGCTGCGTCGCGCGCCACGGCGGCGCATGAATATCGACTCGGTCACGTCACCAACGCGGGGGCACATCGTCGCCCAAATGCGTGCACCTTATACCTTACGTGTGGTCCCCATCCGCCGTGGACCGCTCGAGTCCTGGAGCGCCACCCCGGAATGCGCGGGTTAGGCCGGTGTGAAGCGCCACACCGTAGCGCAACCAGTCCGTCGCCGGAGTACCCGGCGAGGCGATTGTCTTCTGCCATCACTTCCCTTCGGCCCGCGCGGGTCCACGGTGTCGGGGAGGCAGGTGAGACCGGTGAAATTATCGTTATCCTTGATGGCTGTGATGCTCTCGGCGGTGTCGACAAGTTCGTAACCGCTGTTCTGAAGATTCCCTGCGGCTTTTTGCAATGCAGTTCTGCACTCGTTAAATGACGGATACGCTCCTATCGTGAACCAATCGATGGCCGTCTTGTTGCGAACGCCTTGCGACCACAGAATCCATGCCCGCTCGGCGCTGGCCGTCAAGGCCCAGGCGAGCGAGGACAGCAGGGCGATCACCGAAGCCCGTCGCAGTCGCATCATCGTTTGCCCTCCTCGGTGGCTCGCCGGATCACCGTGACCTTCTCGTAGGAGCCCCACGTTCTCGTCTCCGTCGGGCCGGGCTCGTCGACTCGGTGCACGCGCGCGTCGGTCTTCTTGCCCGCACCCGTCGTGTGTGGACGGCCGACCACTTCCCACTGACCGGGAGTCGAGCAGATCAGAATTACACGCACGGGCTGGCCGCGTGGGTCGAGCACGGGCTACTCGATCACCTGATTGACCCGGAGAACGGGACTCCTTTCTTCCACCACACTTGGTCAATCGCAAGCTTCCCCGCTCCCGCGAAGAACAGTGTGATGGCACTCGCGAGCAGCATCCGCTCCAGCTCGCTGCCATTCCAGCCCTTCGCTGGCATTTGGACCCAGAGCGTCGCGACTAGCATCTCTATCGCAAAGAGAAGCCCTAGCCATCGGGTCGCCCAGCCTAGGACAAGCAGAATGCCGCCAATCAGCTCTAGGACCGCGATCACGGGTCCCATCAGCTCCGGTAACGGGATCGAGACCTTGGCGAAGTACGCAGAAGTTTTGCCAAGACCCGTCGCAAACTTCGAGTAACCGTGCGTAGCGAAGATCACACCCATGGCAATACGCAGAACGGTGAGGCCCCATCCCGATTCGAGTGCGCTGAATGCCCGCATGGTCGACCTCCTGTTAGCGTTCCGAGCCCGGTAGGATGCACCGGGAACCCTACGACCCCTCACGACTCCTCGTCGCGCCGGCGACGATTGGGTCTTGACCTCTCATGGGATGTCTCGGTTGGGATGGCTGGCGGGAGTCTAGCAGAGCCTGGTCCGCAATAACTGGGCGTACTTCGACGAAGGTTCTCCCGTCGCTCGCGAGGAAGGTTTACCGATTGCAGAGCCGGCGGTCGCGTTGGATTCGGACGAAGATCAGGTCGCGCTCAGAGCCGGACGTTTAGCGCCGTCGATCGTTATCAACGCGCAGTCGGGAAGGATAGCACCTCGATCCGCGATCCGTGCTGCACGATGACCGTGTGTGAACCGGACGGGCTCGGGGCGCTCCCGGTTGGAGGAGACACGAACTTCGGGTCCGGGACAGGTATTTCGTTGGGAATCGGCGCGGCAAACTGCTGGACGAACTGCGGGACCATCACAACTTCATCGGGTTCCACCCAGTCACCCCACGGGCCCCAAGCGACGAACGGTTGCCGAACGAAGCCGTGGGGAGCCTGGAATCGCGATCGCATACCTGGGCTAATCGCAATGACTCCGTGGCTGTGGAATCCTCGGTGCCCGTTGAATCCCCCGCGAAATCCGTGGCCACCCCCGTGACCCTGGGCCTGGGTTGGCACGGCGGGAACGAGGAGAAGCGCCACTGCCAAGAGAGAGACCGTCGCTACACTTCTCATTGCTGCTCACCCGATGACAGTAGAGCCCCAGACGCATCGGTGTGTCAACCGGGCGGGCGCATCTGTCATTTTTCGGGGGTGTGTACTGCTCTAGCTAATCGCGAAGGCGATAGCTCTGTAAGCCCCGGTGTCGGCGGGGTACCCGTCGGGCTGATCGGCGGTATTGCCGGTGCTCCGGACCCAGACCCCGACGGCGTAATTCGGGTTGGGCGTGCTCGGTGTCCAGGTGAAGGTGTTGCCGGTCGACCAGTCCTGCAGCACGGTCCAGTTCGCACCGTCCCAGAGCCACCACTTGAACTGATAGGGCATCGTGCCCCCGGTTGCAATCGCGGTGAAGGTGACGATCGTGCCCGACATCTGCGATTCCGCCGTCAGGCCCGTCAGGGTCGAGACCGGCTGCCCAGTCGCGAAGGAGGTGGCTCCAGAGGCCCCGGGGTCGGCGGGGAAGCCGACGAGCCGGTCAGCGGTGTTGTCGGCCCTGCGCGCGACGGCGCTCGCCACCGGCGAACAGGCGCTTTCGAAGCCGTCCGAATCCACCGCCGTGACAGCGACAAAATACCGGGCTGCGGTCAAAAGTCCCGTCAGCCTGAACGTTACGGCCTCGTTGATCTGTGGGTTGGTTGTCGGCGATGCGACCTGAAAAAAGGTCGGTCCCGGACACGATGTACTCGTGGTGCCGTAGTAGACACGATAGAACGCCAGATCGGTCAGCGAGCTTCCGTCGGTATTCGCGGTAGGGGCAGTCCAGGAGGCATCGAGGATTCCAGCGCCTCCTGGGCTTGAAGAGCCGCTCGCCCCGGGACTTGAGGAGCCACTCGCCCCAGAACTCGAAGAGCCGCTCGCCCCCGAATCGACGCTTGTAGACTCCGAGCGTGATGAGCTATCTGGTGGATCGCACCCGGTCGCGAGGAAGACAGCGCCCAGTGCCAGAGCGAGCTTCAGTCGCCGTCGCATTGATCATGAATCGCTGGATGCACATGGGCTGCCAACCAGGCGCCGCTCAGGCAAAACGCCTCTAAGTAATTGGGATCGCGGGGCTCAACCCGCTCCGCTGAACGCGAGCCGCATGCGCGCGTAGCGGTCAAGTGTCAGGTGGTTGTCGTTCGCGCCGGTACACCATGCGAAGGCTGACATCTGCACCATGGGCGGGCAGTGAAGCCCCTGATTCGGTCTGCGGTCCGACCCTCGTGTCCTCAGCCGGTCTGGTTTCTGCTTCTCCTGCCGGCGCACCAATGGTCGTAACCCACGCCTGACGGGATCGGCGGCTCGGCTCGGAGATCACCGAACCGCGGCGCCGTGCGAACAAGGGCGCCCAAGGATTTGGTTGCTACCGCTGGCCGGGGTCCAGCCCCACTCGCTGCAGGGTGCGCGGGTTCTCCAGGGCAACCGCCACGCGTAGCGCGTGGAGGCCCTGCACGCCCTGGAGCTCGCCGAGGTCCAGTTCTTCCACCTCGCTGGTCAGGTAGCCCAGGCTTTGCAGGTACTCGATGTATCCGCGGTACTCGCGGCCCTCAGGGTTTTGGCTATAGATGATTGCGATCTTGCCGGGCTGGGTTACGCGGTCAGAAGTGCCTTCCACTACGGCTTTGTCGATGCCCTTCTTGACGATCTCGTAGCGGATGTCGTACGCGCCGTCGACGTCGAAGCGCTTCTCGTCGAATCGGAAGCGGATGGACCGCGGCGTGTGCTGCACCAGAATCAGGTGAGTGGTCTCGAGCGGCACGGGCAGCCGGTCGCGGAGCTGGTGGGCACGCACGGCGATGCCGCACGTGAGCATGAGCTGCCAGAGTCGCAAATTCTTGAGGCAGAGGGGGTCGAAGCGGCCGTCCTCGAGCAGGCTCGGGCCGACGTAGATCTGGTAGTCCACACCGTCGGTCTTCTGCTTCTCGAAGTAGTGCGGGAACATGACTTGCGCGGCCAGCTCCTCGCGGTCGAGGTACGCGGAGACCGCCTCGGCGATGCGAGTGACGCTCTCCTCGAAGAGCTGACGCCGGCGGTAGACGACACCGAGCCGCGCGTCCAGCGCGCCGCGGTACAACTGGATCCGCGCGCGCACGTCAGTGCCGAACGTGCCCAGGTGGTCGAACAGGCTCTCGACGTTCGCCCGCAGGAACCCAACGATGCCGATCTCGTCACCGGAGTTGAGGCTCCGCTGGACCTGCGCGATGCGCTTGTCGACCCGGAATCGGAGCTCGTCGAGCGCCGGGAGCGCTCGCGCTTCGCGGGCGGCGCGCAGAACGTCGGCGGCGAGGCGGAGCTGGGTGAGGAGGTCGGCCTGGATGGCCGCGCCACGCTGGACGGACGAGCCGCGGATGTCGGCCAGGCCGTACAGCGGGTAGACGTTCTCGAACACGATCGGCTCCATCTCCGCGGCGGCGTCGGAGACGCTCTCGCTCTTCCGCTCGATCGTGTTGAACACGGCCTTCCGGAAGCGCCACTCGACCACCGGGTGAACGGCCGTGCACTTCTCCTTGATCATAGCCTGGACGCGGGCATCCAGCTCCTCCACGCTCCGCTGGACGGCCATGGAGAAGAGCGGCAGCACCTCCTCCAGCTTCGGCAGGTGCGTGGCGTTCAGGTCGCCCGGCCGGTGCGAGATGAGCTCGAGCGTGCCGATCACCCTGTCCTGGTAGTGAAGCGGCGCGCAGACGAACGTGCGGGCACCGGCGGCGACGAGCTCCTCCTCCCACCGCGTGCGGTCGGTCCACGCCGCGAGGTCGTCGATGATGACGGGCCGGTTCTGGATGACGGCGCGCTCGTACAACGACCCCGTGAACTCGGACGTCTTGTGGTGCGCGGAGTCCGCGAAGATGCAGGCCTGATCGTGGCTCGTCGCGTCGTTCAGCACGAGCACGCGATCGCCCTCCACCGCGGCCAGTCCCAGGTGCAGGCCGGGCCGTCGGAACAGCGTTCGAAGCTTGGCCTGGAGGCTATCGAACCGGGCGCGCGACACGATCGACTCCTTGTCGATCAGGTCTCGCTTGAGCGAGGACAGCACCTCCTGGTCGGTCACGTCGACGGCCTTGAGCGTCATGAAGCCGCGCAAAGTGACTGTCTCGGGTGGCACGAGGTCTCGGAGCTGGTCGAGCTCCACGTTGCCGCTCTGGAGCTGCCGCCGCATGGCGTCGGTGAGCTTCGGCGCGGGGCCGTCGAGCTTCACGTCCACGAAGCGCCAGTCGAAGTCCAGGCGGAAGTGCCGCTCCAGCGTGGTGGCCGGGTCCTCAGACGTGAAGACCACAGGGATCTCGACGCCGAGGTCGATTCCGTACGTGCGCTCGAGGATCAGCTCGTAGGCGAGGAGGAGCCTTGCGGCCCCGAGTCGCTGCTCGTCCACGTTCACCCGGCCGTGCAGCGTCCCGTCGTCGTTCATGAGCGTGCGGCGGAATAGGCTGGTGGCGTAAAACGCCCGGAGCTGGAACGGGAAGAGCGCCGCGCCGTACTCTTGCTCCCAGAAGGCGGGCGGGAACATGGCGCTCATCATGAGATCCACGAGCTGCCGGTGCTTGGCGATCACCGCCACGTCGTCCACGACCGCGGAAAGCTCGGGCGCCTGCTTGATCCTCTCGCGGACGATCCCGGGCAGCGGCCCGCGGCCCAACTCGCTGTAGGCGGAGAGCTGAGTCCAGAACCGGATGAGCGGGGCCAGGCTCAGTTCGGTCCGGAAGGGCAGCGCCGCCGGGTGCGCGACGGGTCGGGCCCCGACGTCAAGCGAAGGCGATACGAGCCCGCTGCTGCCGGCCATGACGGGCCTAGGCGCCCACCCCGCCGGGTTTCGCGGCGGCATCGCTGCCGAGGCCGACGGCCTGGCGGATTTTCTCGAGCTGGCCCGCGTGGTCGTTCCAGTGATAGTCGAACATGGCGCCGAGGTACATGTCGATCGTGACCTCGTCCGTACCCATGAACTGCTTGAAGAGGGGAATACGCGCCTTGCGCCGCTCGAAGGCGGGCTCCTCAAGCCCTTCGATGTACTCCAGAACGCAGCGGCGCTGGGCATCCAGCGCGTCCGTGAACTGGGAGAGCGTCATCTGTCGGCGCTGTTCGTCGAGGAACGTGGCCCCGGGTTCGATCTCTACGACAGGGTACTCGCGTTCAGAGAAGGCAGCGAGCGTGGCCGCGGGGTCGAAGCCCGGCTCGAAGAGGAGGTGTGAGAGCACCTCGCGCGTTGTCCACTCACCCGGGGCGTCGGCGCGCTCCATGTGGGCGTCCATGCCCTGGAGCTGGCGGCTCAGGTTCTCGGAGGCCGCGTCGATCCGGTGCCGAAGGTCCTGCGCGTGCTTGCTGGCCATGGGTTCCTCCTGCGTCGCGGCCGCCCGGGGGGGGCGGATCAGTCGCTGTTTGATATCGATACTCCGGTCACTGCCGCGTCCTGTCAACTGGGCCGCCCACGGACGGCTCTTCCTGATCTGCGAAGCACCTCCCGGCTCAGTGAAAATTTCGGCGTCTAGCGGCGGGCGCGGTGACTGCCGGCACGTGCACGGCAGCTGGGGCGACGCGCTCTTCGCAGCGGGGACAGTACGGCTGTAGCTCTATCGGGTGACCGCACGTTGTGTGCCGAGGACCTGATCGTGGAGTCACGAACGGCCGGCCCCACACCGCCAACGCTCCGACCACGAGACCGAGACCACGCCCGCGGTCGGTGAGCGCATACGAGGCACGGGGCGGGCGCTTGGAGTAGAGCTCGCGCGTCACCAGCCCCTGACGCTCCATGCGCCGTAAGCGGTCGGCAAGCAGCTTCGGCGGGATGCGGGACAGCTGTGCACGGAGGTCTTGGAATCGTGCGGGGGCCCGCAATAGGTCTCGTACGATGAGGAGTGTCCAGCGCTCGCCGACCAGATCGAGCGACTTCGCGACTGGGCAATACTGACCGTATCGCTTAGCCATGCTGTCGATTATAGCCGCGCCGGCCCCGGCCGCTTCGTGAGTTCAGAAAGGTAACCTTGACCGCGCCGCGCTCTGGGTGTACACGTGACCTCAGCCGATGTTAGTTCCTTTTGTGTACTCACTAGACGATGGACATCGCGGTGGGAGGATGTGAAATGCATTCCGTGTACTGGTTGGCAGGCGTGTTCGCGATGGCCCTCGGCGTCGGGCTCGTCGGCAGCCCGCACGCGATGGCCGCCGATCGGCTGATCGTGCCCGACCTCGAGCTGGACGCCCTGAAGGAGGCCGTTCGCTGGCCAAAAGCGGATGTTACCGCGGTCATGATGCTCGCCGGGCGCTTCATGGCGGGAAGACGTGACGCGGAAGGTCTCGCCTACTTCCGCGAGCGGGCCGCGAGCGAACCGGGCCGCGGACTCTTCCTCGCGCTCGAAGGTGTCTTCCAGGCGCGGCAAGCAGACAGTGTCTCTTTGTTCCGGCGCGTGGCATGGGTGAATGATGCGGTGGCCAAACTCGACCGGGCGGTGGCGCTCGAGCCGGGGCTGCCGCGCTACCTGCGCGGTGTCGTGCTCGCCGGGCTTCCCGCGCGATTCGGCAAGGCGCAGACCGCCGTCGAGGATCTCGCCTGGGTGCTCGACCGCAAGGACCGATTCCCCGTCGGTCTACGGCGCGGTGCCTACTACGGGCTGGCCCAAGCGTACACGACCCTCGGTCGCGAAGCGCAAGCCAGCGACGCGCTCGCGAGGTCAGGGGCGTCGAGGCTGGATCCCGCTCAGCCCGTGTTCATCGCCGACTTCTCGCTCTCGGCGCGCGACGGGTTCCGTTTCCGTCCGCCGCGGCTCGTCGAGTTCGCGCCCGGCATTCACGTCGCGCAGGGGTTCGACTTTGGCGATATCGGCTTCGTCTCGACGGACGAGGGGATCGTCGCCATCGACGCCGGTACGACGGAAGAGACCGCGCGTGCGGCACTGCAAGCGCTGCGCCGCGTCACTTCCCGGCCGATCACCCACATCATTCTGACCCACGCGCACTGGGATCACATCGGTGGCCTGGGCGCGCTGCTCGAGTCGAATCCCCGGGTGATCGCGCAGGCGGCGTTCGGGGAGGAGCTAAGAGTCGTGAACGGCACCCGCGTTCCCTTCAAGTACTTCTTCGGGGCCACTGGCAGCAGACGCCGGTACGATGTACGGCCGGACCACCTCGTACGCCAGCCGGAAACGTTGACGGTGGGTGGCACGCGGTTCGTCCTCTATCCGGCGCGCGGGGGCGAGACGGCCGACGCGCTACTGATTCACGTGCCGGACCGTGATGTGCTCTTCGTCGGGGACGCGTTCATGCCTTATCTCGGTGCGCCGTTCGTCGCTGAGGGCTCGGCCGAGGGGCTCTTCGAGACCATTTCACTGATCCGCTCGCTGCAGCCGCGGATACTCGTTCACGGCCACCCGCCCCTGACCGACATCTACACCGCCGGGGCGATGCCGGCCATCGAGGCGGCGCTTCAAGAGTTGTACGGACGCGTCCGGACGGCTGTCGGCGAGGGGCGGACGCTCGCGGCCATCCTTCGCGACAACATTCTGCCCGCTTCTCTGCGTGAGCACCCAGCGGCGGTTACGCCGTATCTCGTCATGCGCGACAACTTCGTCAAGCGCGTCTATCACCAGTCCACCGGCTACTGGAAGCCGGACGGCGAAGGAATGGAAGTGCTCGCGCCTGAGGAGTGGGCCGCCGCGCTCGATCTGCTCGGAGGACACCGTGAAGACGCTTTCGTTCGGACCGTGCGAGGGCTGGCGGAGCGTGGCGATGACGCGCTGGCGCTCAAGCTCGCTGACCTGGCGCTCGTGCGCTATCCCTCGAGCGAAGCGCTCACGACATTGCGGCGCCGTGCCCTCGACAGCATGAGGCTACGCCATCAGCAAATGAGTCCATTCAAGTTCATCATCTATTCCGAGTGGGCGGGTGCGGAGCTCTCACCCGTCGAGTAAGAGCAAGACATGGCATCCACGAACGCCCGAAAAATCTTCGTCAACCTGGCAGTGCGCACCTGCGGAGCTCGGGAGCTTCTTTTCCAGGCTCGGCTTCCGATTCAATCCGCAGTTCACCGACGAGAAGGCCGCATGCATGATCGTCAACGACGAAGGCATACTTGGCCTGCCCGCACGTCAGAGGACGTGTCCGCCCAGGGTTTCGGCCGCCGCATGCAGCGTCGTCTTGTTACGTCCGACGATTGCGACCTGCGCGCCCTCGGCAAGGAACAGACGCGCAGTGGCCAGTCCGATGCCGCTGTTGCCATCCGTGATCAGCGCCGTCTTGTTCGCGAGCCTCATTTCGAGCCTCCGTATGATCGCGTCAGGTTGAGTGCCCGCGGCCGCATGCGCGGCACTCGTGAGCTCCTTTGCCACTATGACGCCGGACCAAGCTCTGCAGATTCGTCGGCTTCAGCGTTACTTTTCCTTCACGGGCGCTGTATCGCCCTCGTCAGAAGGCGTACCATAGGTCCCGGCAAGTATGGAGACCGCCACCTCGGTTCCTGTTCCGTGTGCCAGCGCACAGTCCGTTCGTGGAACGGACTAGCGGCGCGCAGTGAGTCGCCGATGAAAGCCGAGACGCAACACACCTCTGATGAGGTCGAACACCTCCCGACCTGTATCAAGGATCTGATTGGTCTCGTTGCGCTTCCCGCCACCTGGAGTGGCTGCGAGCCATCTGACATCGTCGGCAGCTTGCTCGGTACTCTACTTCGCGTGCTTCGCCTCGACTTCGCCTATGTGCGATTGCGAGAGTCGATCGACGTGACACCGATCGAGGTGTTCCGGGTCGTCGGATCTCCCAATGCCGGGGCGCCCCCGGAAGCGATGGGCGAGGCCTTCAGCGGCTGGTTGGTCGATGGGCCCCACGCGTGGCCGTCGCGAGTCCGGAACCCGATTGGATCCGGGGACGTTTGCGTGGTGCCCTTTCGCCTCGGGCTAAAGGACGAGATCGGCGTGATCGTAGCCGGCTCTCAGAGACCCGATTTCCCGAACGAGACGGAGAGCCTTCTCTTGAGGGTCGCGGCGAATCAGGCATCGATCGGGCTTCAGGAGGCCCGGCTACTACGCGAGCAGAAGCAAGTGGCGCACGAACTCGATCAAAGGATCGCGCAGCGGACCCGTGAGCTTGCCAGCGCCAACGAAGAGCTACGGCGAACCATCGACGCGATCCCACATGCCATCACGATGCTGGGACCGGACGGAAGCACTCTCGGCGCGAATGCGTTCGTGCTCGATTATACAGGGCTCACCCTCGAAGAGGTGAGGGCCGACGACGCTCGCGGCCGGCGTTTCCATCCTGATGATGTGGCAAGACTCCAGGAGGAACGTCGGAAGGCGCTTTTGCGCGGCGAACCGTTTGAAGCCGAGCTGCGCTCGCGCCGCAAAGACGGACAGTATCGCTGGTTCCTGGTCCGCTACAATCCTGTTCGTGACGTCGACGGCAAGATCGTCCGCTGGTATGCCACCGGCACGGATATCGACGAGCGCAAGCGCGCCGAAGAGCGCGTCCGAAGCGAGAACCTCGCGCTGCGCGAAGAGGTCGATCGCTCCTCGATGTTCGAGGAGATCGTCGGGTCGTCCCAGCCTCTGCGGCGGGTGCTGGCGCAGGTCGCGAAGGTCGCCTCGACGGATTCCACCGTGCTCATCTCGGGCGAAACGGGCACGGGCAAAGAGCTGATCGCTCGGGCCATTCATAACCGGTCGAACCGTTCGACACGGGCATTCATCGTGGTGAACTGCGCGGCGATTCCGACGTCGCTCATCGCGTCCGAGCTGTTCGGGCATGAAAAAGGCGCCTTCACCGGTGCACTGCAGCGGCGAGTGGGCCGCTTCGAGGCGGCCGACGGCGGAACGATCTTCCTCGACGAGGTCGGCGAGCTTCCGGTCGAGACCCAGAGCGCCTTGCTGCGCGTGCTCCAGGAGCGGGAACTGGAGCGTGTCGGCAGCAGTCATGCGATTTCGGTCGACGTCCGAGTTCTGGCCGCGTCGAATCGCGACCTGGAGTCGGCCGTGGCGGCCGGCACCTTCCGGTCGGATCTCTTTTATCGGCTGAACGTGTTTCCGGTCCAGGTCCCCGCGCTGCGAGATCGCGCGGGTGACATTCCCCTGCTCGTCGAATATTTGATCGACCGCTATGCGAGAAGAGAAGCCAAGAAGATCAGAACGGTTGACGGTCGAACGATGAAACTGTTCGAAGCCTACGACTGGCCCGGCAACATTCGGGAGCTGCAAAATGTCATCGAGCGAGCCGTCATTCTCGGCGACGGCGACACGTTCTCCGTCGACGAGGCGTGGCTGAAACGAGCCCTGTCTCCGCCACCGACCGGGCAGCGCGGGCAAGGGGAAGGCCTCAGAAGATTGGATCGGGATCGGGAAAAGGAAATGATTGAAGCTGCACTCGGCGCCAGCGGCGGCCGCATCTCGGGCCCGTCCGGTGCGGCGGCTACACTTGGCATCCCGCGGCAGACGCTCGAATCCAAGATCTCGCGCCTGGGCATCAATAGGTACCGGTTCAAGTCCGGCTAGCAGCGCTTTCATCCTGACGAGCTGACCGCGCCGGCCTCTCTTCCGGCGGTTGGCTTCTCAGCAAATGCCGAGAGTCGGCAAATGCTGAGCTTCGGCATTGCGCCCTGAGCAACAACTTCCATTGATTCAGGATCTTGGACGTGGCACCACGCTTGCCCTCCGGTGAAAGTGTGAGGCACGCGAGGTGACGCTGCGCATCGAGGAGAGGTCCGACGGCGGGCGCCCGATTCTGCGCCTGAGTGGCCGGATTCGCTCGGAGCATCTCGACGAGCTGAGGGTACAGATCAGGTGCAAAGGCCCAAAAGTCGCCCTGGACCTCGAGGACGTCACGCTCGTGGACGTGAGTGCCGTGCACTTCCTCGGTCTCTGTGAGGCAGACGGTATCGAGCTGCTGCATTGCGCACCATACATCCGGAAATGGATCGGTTCGACAAGGAGAGAAGCATGACCCTGGAGAAAATCCTGTACACCGCGAAGGCGCACACCACTGGTGGTCGGGAGGGGGGCTCCTCCCGCACCGACGATGGCCGGCTCGACGTGAAGATTTCGTTGCCCGGTGGCCCGGGTGCCGGCACCAACCCCGAGCAGCTGTTCGCGGCCGGCTGGTCGACGTGCTTTCTCTCGGCGATCAAGCTCGTCGCCGGCAAGAAGAGAATCTCGCTACCGGCGGACGTGGCCATCGACGCCGAGATCGATCTGGGAACGACGCACGGGGCCTTCGGCCTCGCGGCGCGCCTCAACGTAAGTCTCCCCGGGATGGACCGCCAGGCGGCCCAGGCCTTGGTGGAGGCCGCACCAGGTGTGCCCGTACTCCAACGCCACACGCGGCAACATCGACGTCACGCTCAGCGTGGTCTGAGCGGACCACCTCGGCGGGGCGGCGCGCGGCGGTCCAACCCTTGCGGAATCTCATAGCCAACCCACGCACAACGAGAGGAGCGACGATGAAGGCCAAGAGGATCCCGGCAGTTCTGATCACGGTGGTCTCTCTCGCTGTCTCAGTACTGTCTGTGCTGGGCGTCAGGTCCGGCATCGCGCAGGACACTGGCCAGGCCAAGTACAACGTGCGAGTGCCGAAGGGGCTCGCGTTCTCCGAGTTCAAAGGATACGAAAGCTGGCAGACCGTCGCCGTCAGTCACGACGAAAAGGCGATGGCGGTGATCCTCGCCAATCCCGTGATGATCAACGCCTACAAGTCCGGCATTCCCGGCAACGGCAAGCCCTTCCCCGATGGCTCCAAGATGGCGAAGGTTCATTGGCGTCCGAAAAAGCTGGAAGCGCTCCCCACCGCGACGGTACCGGCAGGCCTCCACGACGTCGACTTCATGGTGAAGGACAGCAAGAGGTTCGCGGACAGCGGGGGATGGGGCTGGGGCGCGTTCAACTACAACGCGGCGTCCGATACGTTCACGCCCGCCACCACGGCCGATGAGCCGCCGCAAGCGAACGACGCCAAGTGCGGGCTCGCGTGCCACACCATCGTGAAGGCAAGAGATTACGTGTTCACGGACTACGGGAAGCGGTGAGCGAGACGCGGTGAAAGCGAGGCCGTAGTGATGGACAGGCGACGAAATGAAAGCCACTCTCGCGATCAATGCTCCCAACTATGCTCGGGCGATTCGCTCGACGAAGGAGCTGATCGCGTCGATCCACACAATTGGCACCTGAGAAGGAACGCATGAGAGCCAGCCGGCACTTCCTCTTCCTCGGTGTCACCATCGGCGCGGGTGTCGGGTTTGCGATCTGGATGGTCTGTGTCGCATCCGCCGCCGACGTCTCCGTGTCCGAGCAGACCTTTGGGTGCATCCTGGACTGGCCTCAGGTTCGCAATACGCGCATCAAGCACGAGGATCCCAAGGGACTCGCGGAGGCCATGCGTATCTTCAGGGACAGCGTCCCGAACACGGAGTATCCCGTCGGCACCATCCTCCAGCTGGTTCCGTTCGAGGCGATGGTGAAGCATCCGCGTGAGAAGTTTCCGAAAACCAACGGCTGGGAATTCTTCGCGCTCGAGGTCTCTGCGGCCGGCACGAAAATCCGCGACCGCGGGGATAGCGTCGTCAATCTCTCCCAGGGGAAGACCTGCCTGAGCTGTCATGAGCCGGCGGCCGGGTTCGACTTCGTATGCGAGAAGGGGCATGGGTGCGCGCCGATCCCGTTCAACGATCAGGCGATCCAGGCGCTCCAGCAAGCCGACGCGCGGTGCGCGAAGAAGTAGTGGGCG
>Ga0306926_10005276_pt1 | contig 13732 bp, 7 predicted proteins | sample flu12Cox44000178_FD_203759 | JGI IMG/M metagenome (GOLD analysis project Ga0306926, IMG submission 203759) | Lab enrichment of tropical soil microbial communities from Luquillo Experimental Forest, Puerto Rico - flux8day.12C.oxic.44.000.178 (v2)... | ecosystem: Environmental > Terrestrial > Soil... | reverse complement strand
CCTGACCATGCTGATCACAGGGGCCGGCATGTTCGGCATCTTCTTGTTCCTCATCTACTACATGCAGGTGACCCTGGGGTACTCGCCGGTCAAGTCGGGCGTCGCCATACTTCCGATGGTGGTGGTCATCGGCGTGATGGCCAACGTGGGCAACATCGTGCTGATGCCGCGGCTGGGCCCGAGGCCACTGCTCATCGCCGGCATGCTGTGCAACGCGGCCGGCATGGTCTGGCTGACCGGGATCGGCGTGCATTCCGGCTACGCCTCAGCTCTGCTCGGGCCGCTCGTCGTGACCGGCATCGGCATGGGCCTCATATTCTCCTTCGCGGCCAACACCGGTACCTTCGGCGTGGCACCGCGCGATGCGGGGATAGCCTCGGCGAGCGTCAACACCGGGCAGCAACTCGGCGGCTCGATCGGTACCGCGCTGCTCAACACGATCGCGGCCAGCGCCACCACCAGCTACCTGGTCAGCCACCTGCACGGGCGGCCAGAGCCGCAACTGGCCCAGCTCGCGCTGATCCACGGCTACACGACGGTGTTCTGGTGGTGCGCCGGCATCTTCGCGGCCGGCGCCATCATCTGCGGCGCGCTGCTGCGCCCCGGCCCGCTGACCGACCCCGAGGACATCCCCGCCGCCAATCCCTCCCTGCAGGCCGCGCCGGCACGATCGTGACGCGCATCGGGGAGCTGGCCGATAGGCAGGGAGCTGGCCGATTACTAGGGTGAGGCGCCCGCGCGGAATGCGCCGTGCGGGCGCCTCGCCTCGCTACGACGGGGGCCCGCCGGGTCCCTTGGCGGCATCCGATCCGCTCGGTAGCAGAACCCCAGGTGGTTGCATCCCGTCACCGTCGAACTGCGGCTGATCTGGCCACTCTGCAATCTTGCTGAAGTCAACCTCTCCGCCGGAAAACCTGGCGAGCAGGAAGCTGACCTGGCTGGCGAACCTGGCGCCGCCGAAACTGACCAGGCCGCCGGAGAACTCGGCAGCGAAGAAGTCGACCACGCCGCCGGAGAGCCGGGTCCTGCCGAAGTCGACCAGACCGCCGCAGAACTTCGCGCCGTTGAAGCTGGCCTGGCCGTCAGAGAACTTGGCAAGCACGAAACTGACCTCCCCGCCAGAGAACCTGGCGTGGATAAAGCTGACCTGGGCACCACAGAACCGGGCGCTGCGGTAGCCGACGCGGGCGCCGGAGAACTCGGCGTCACTGAAACTGAGCTGGCCGCCGGAAAACGCGGCGAAACCAAAGCTGACCTCGCCGCCAGAGAACCTCGCGCCGCTGAAGCTGACCTCGCCGCCGGAAAACCCGGCGAAACCGAAGGTGACGTCGCCGCCGGAGAACCTGGCGCCGCGGTAGTTGACCTCGCCGCGGGAGAATCTGGCGTCGGCGAAGCTGACCTGGCCAGCGGAGAACTCCGCGCCGCCGAAGCCCACCTGCGCACCGGAGAAGAAGCTGCCGCCAAAGCCGACCTGACCGCCGGAGAACTGCGCGTCGCTGAAACTGACCTCGCCGCCAGAGAATTCGGCACCGGAGATCCCGGCAAACCCCTGGCCGGCTTGACCGCCAGGGAACTGGGAGCGGCCGAAGCTCACCTCTCCTCTGGAGAACGTGGCGCGGTGGAAGCTGACCTCCCCACTAGCGAACCTCGCACGGCGGAACTCGACCTGCCCGCCAGTGAACCTCGCCCGGCGGAACTCGACCTCACCACCACAGAACTCCGCACCGCCGAAACTCACTTGGCCGCCGGAGAACTCCGCCTCGGCGAAGCTTGCGTGGCTACCAGAGAACTCCGCACCAGCGAAACTGACGTCAGCACCGGAGAACCAGGCACCGGCGAAACTCACCTCGCCGCCGGAAAACCGGGCACCGGCGAAGCCGACCTCACCACAAGAGAACTCCGCCCCGGCGAAGCTCACCTTGCCACCAGAGAACTCCGCACCGGCGAAACTGACCTCACCACCGGAAAACCGGACACCGGCGAAACTGACCTCGCCACCGCAGAACCGGGCACCGGCGAAGCTGACCTCACCACCGGAGAACTCGGCGCCGGAAAAGTCCCCGCCGTCAAACAACACACCGGTGAAGTCAAGGTCCAGGCTCCGCCACGAGACCTCAGCGCTTGGCCTGAGGTGAGCTGTGATGATCTTGAGAACAGCGTAGCGGCCGTCGCGGGCGGAATCGGCCTTCAGCCGTTCCTCCAGTGGGGTACCCGGGCCGGTGTCCGGCGAATTTGGCGCCCGCAGGTACGAACAGAGCACGGCGACACAGGCCTGCCGATACTCGGGCCAGTCATCGGCGAGCTCCGCGATCGCGCCCACCCCGGCCAGCCGGATGGCGGCCCGTCCGTCACCGATCTGTGTGCCCGCCGCCCTGAACCGCTCGTTGAATACCCGGGTCTCCTCAAGCCGGGCCTTGACCCTGTCCAGCGCGGCGATGGCCCCGGAGACGCGCCAGCAGGCGATGATCAGGGCAACCAGCGCGGCCGCTGCGGCAACAGCATCAAAGATCAGTTGCACACCCTCTACACGTGCCCCAGGTCAGGCCGCTGGAACCCGGAGCCAGGATTTATCAGAGGTCCAACGCCGAAGCGCAGAGGTATCAGGCTTCTAGCCGATAGCGGCTCTCCGGCCCGAGAGGCCCTTCGGCCCGCCACCGTAGCGGCGGGCCGACGGGCCCCGCCCCCCCTGCCGATGCCGTGCGTTCGTAAGGTATCGGGTGAATATCGCAGTAAGTTCGCAACAAGCACAAGGACGAGCAAACAAGCACAAGGACGTGCACAGGTGAGTAACGCCCGGCCTTCAGCCGGCCGTCGTGCAGCCGCCAGGTTCCTGCACGAGTTACTGGCTGAGCAAGGCCCCTATCGCCGGCTATGGGAGCGGGATGTAGTGCGCTCCCGGCCCGGTGAGATCACCCAGCTGGCCGTTGCGCAGGTGCTTGCCCGGTACCTATGGAGCCATCCGCGCGCGGCCGGCGACGAGGATGCGCTACCTCGCCAGCTGAAGGACACCGTTGGCCGGGCGCTGTCTGGCGCGCTGCTGAGCCGGCCGACGCTGGCCTTGTTCATCGACGCATTCGGGATCTCCGGCGAGCAGGCCGACCGGCTGTGGCGGCTGTGGGAGGGCTCGGGCAGGATCAGCGTCCTCTCCGGGCCGCGAGCCGTGGGAGCCAAGACCGAGGAAGAACTGCGCTCGGCCTTCGGCTCACGCCGCCACCAGACCGTATCCATGCACGATCACGTCTACGTCGGATCGGACGGCCGCATCGAGCGAACGCGCACGCTGCAGGTCGTTGAGGCGATCGCCGACGGCCTCAGCCGCATCCCCTACCTGTATGACACCAACGCCCTGACGCTGGAGGTCGGGCAGGGGTGCGGCGATGTGTCCGGTGACGTTTACCAGATCAGCGACCATGTGTACGCCGCGACAATCCCCCTTGCCAGGGAACTGTCCGCTGGCGAGACCACAAGCCTCGAGTACGTGACGACCTACCGTTATCCGGGAAACCTGGCCGATCCGCACGAGCGGGAGTTCCGCCGGGCCGTCATGCGGCGGCTGGAGAACTTCGATATCCGCGTGGAATTTCACCCGCAAATGCTGCCTGCACGCGTCTGGTGGGCGGTCTGGGACGGGGTGGACGGGGACATCATCGAGCGTGAACCCGCGACGCCGGGCAGCCAGCACGAGGTACACCGCTACCTTCGGGCCATCGAGAAGGCCGTCGTCGGGTTCTGCTGGGAATGGCAGGCGAAGGACTTCCGGTAATCAAGCTGTCCAGCAGTTGGCTCACGACTGACCGGTGGAGTAACGCAGAGCGCCCATTGCGCGTTCTTGCAAACGAGGTACGCCCTGGCGCCGCGGCCGGACATATCCGGCGGGCCTCCGCTGCCAGGGCTCTTCCTGTTGCCGTGCTGTGCGGCATGGACAGGGTTCGGGGAGGGGCAGGTGAGCCCGAGGACGTTGCCGAGGCACGCCCGGTCGCTGACGGTGGGACGCTGGCCGGGCCGAACGGCTGACCGGGGATTGGCACGCCTTCCGGCAGAGGCCGAGGCGGCCCAGCCTGCTGCCCGCCGTGACCCGCTGCTTGATCCTATGACGGTGACCGAACACTGTGTCATCGGTGACCAGATCCGGTTGCCTGCCACTTGCTGCGACTTCATGGGCTGCGGGGCGGAGTACACCGACCCGGCTGCCCTGGGGGAGGCGGACAACCGGGCACGGGCGCTGGCTGCCGGCTGGTGTACGGACACGTTCGGCCGCCTGCTGTGCCCAGCCTGCCAGCAGCTTCACGGTGTGAGGTGGCCGTGGATACCCGGCCCCGAGCCAGAGGCCGGCGGTGGCAGCACACCGCCCGGGCCCTTCGATGGCGGGAGCCCATCCGTCCGGGCCAGGGGCCCATCCGTGCAGGCCAGGAGCTCATCCGCGCTGGCCGATGTCGCCAGATCGCGCGGCGTGGTAAGCCACAGCCGCCGCCGCATGGCGGGCTGGGTGCACGCGCTCACCGCGTTGGCGGGCGGCAATAACGGCTGGAGCGCAACGCAGCCGTTGACGGATCACCCGCTGGAAGACAACGACGCAGGCCCGCAGGCCGGAGCCGCCTAGATCCCGGCCCGCCTTCAGCTTGGCCACGATCGGTGTGCTGAGCTTGAAGCACCAGCCGCAGCCGCAGATCCTGGCACGCTGCCGCGTGGGCGCTGAGCTTGAAGAACCCGGCGCAACCGCAGGTCCTGGCTGTTACCGAGCGGACGCTAGGCTGTCTGCATTACGTGGGGAGGCGCATGAGCATGACGTGGGGAGGCGCATGAGCGAGTTTCACAGCGTGCACGTGCCGCCAGCTGAGGTGCATGAGCGCCTCGCCGAGCATCTGCTGGTCGACGGGTACCGGCTGGTTCTCGACGCGGAGCGCAGTCACGGCAGCTGGCTGGTCGATGCCCGCGACGGCACGGAGTACCTCGACCTTTACACCCAATTCGCGTCCGCGCCGCTCGGCGCCAACCCGCCGGGCATCGTGGACGACCAAGGGTTCATGGCGCTGCTCGCCAAGGTGGCCGTCAGCAAGCCGGCCAACCCGGACATGTACACGACGCACCTCGCGGACTTCGTCGAAACCTTCGCCCGGGTGCTCGGCGACCCGGCGCTGCCGCACCTGTTCTTCGTGGAGGGCGGTGCCCTCGCGGTCGAGAATGCGCTGAAAACGGCCTTCGACTGGAAGAGCCGCCGCAACGAGGCAGCGGGCCGTTCCCGGAACCTCGGCACCAAGGTGATGCACCTGACCCGTGCGTTCCATGGCCGGTCCGGTTACACGATGTCGCTGACCAACACCGACCCGGCCAAGACCGACAGGTTCCCCGCCTTCGACTGGCCGCGCATCGACGTGCCTGCCGTCACCTTCCCGCTCGAGACGCACCGCGCCGCCGTCGAGGCCGCCGAGGAGCACACCCTGGCCCAGGCGCGCGCGGCGTTCGAGAGCAACCCGCACGACATCGCGTGCTTCATCGCCGAGCCGGTCCAGGCCGAGGGCGGCGACAACCATATGCGCCCCGAGTTCCTGCAGGCGATGCAGGCGCTGTGCCACACCTACGAGGCGCTGTTCGTGCTCGACGAGGTGCAGACCGGCGTAGGGACCACCGGCACGGCATGGGCTTACCAGCAGCTCGGCCTCGAGCCCGACGTCGTGGCGTTCGGCAAGAAGGTGCAGCTTGGCGGCATCATGGCGGGCCGCCGAGTCGACGAGGTCGCCGACAACGTGTTCCACGTATCCAGCCGGATCAACTCCACCTGGGGCGGCGGCCTGACCGACATGGTGCGCTCGCGCCGGATCCTGGAGATCATCGAGGCCGAGGGCCTGTTCGACCATGCGGCGAAGACAGGCGGCTACCTCCTCAATGAGCTGCAGGGCCTGGCCGACCGGCACGCCACGCTCGTCAGCAACGCCCGCGGGCGCGGCCTGATGTGCGCGATCGACCTGCCCGACACCAGCGTGCGCGACGACGTCATCACCAGGCTGCGCGGGATGCAGGTGCTGGTGCTGCCCTGTGGCGAGCGCACCATCCGGTTCCGTCCAGCCCTGAACGTCACGACGGACGAACTGAAAATTGGCGTGCGGGCTTTCGACGAGGTGCTCGGCCGGCTGGGCGCCGCCAGCAACGCATGACCGCCAGCAACGCATGGTCGCCAGCAACGCATGACCTGCCCGCAACGGATGAGATGAGGCCGTGATGAGCCGGAATATCACCTCGATCATTGCCGGATCCCCGGCAAGCGCGGCCGGCGTACCGTATGCATCCACCAATCCCGCCCGGACCAGCGAGGTTGTCGCCGACGTGTCGCCCGGGGATGCGGGCACGTTCGCCGCCGCCGCACAAGCGGCCCGGCGGGCGCAGCAGGCCTGGGCGGACGTGCCGGCGCCGGTGCGCGGCCGCGCGATCGCCCACATCGGCCGCGTGGTCGAGGCCAACGCTGAGTCGCTGGCCAGGCTGGTGACCCGGGAGATCGGCAAGCCGTACCCGGAGGCGCTCGGCGAGGTACGCGAGATCGTCGACACCTGCGACTTCTTCCTGGGCGAGGGACGCAGGCTCTACGGCCAGACGGTGCCGAGCGAGATGCCGGACAAGCAGCTGTTCACGTTCCGCAACCCGGTCGGCGTGGTGAGCGTCATCACCGCCGGCAACTTCCCGGTCGCCGTGCCGTCGTGGTATCTCATCCCTGCCCTGCTGTGCGGGAACACCGTGGTGTGGAAGCCGGCCGACTACTCCCCCGCCTGCGGCGCGGCCCTGTTCGACCTGCTCGTGCACGGCGGCGGGCTGCCCGACGGCGTCCTGAACCTGGTCCTCACCGGCGGCGAGGCAACGTTCGCCGGGCTGGAGCGGGCGCTGGCCGAGGGGTTGGTCGACAAGGTCGGCTTCACCGGGTCCAGCGCGGTCGGGTCCCGGATCGGCGAGCTTACCGGCCGGCACATGCAGTCGGCCTGCCTGGAACTTGGCGGCAAGAACCCGATGGTCGTGACGCCCAGCGCGGATCTCGACCTCGCGGTGGAGGCGGCGCTGTTCTCCGGGTTCGGCACCGCCGGGCAGCGGTGCACGTCGCTGGGAACCGTGATCGTGCACGAGAGCGTCCACGACGACTTCCTCGCGCGATTCGACAAGGCGACCCGGCAGGCCACCGTCGGCGACCCGTTCGGCGACGTGGTGTACGGCCCGATGCTGGATGAGAAGTTCGCCGAGCGGTTCGAGGACTACCTCGGGTGGATCCAGCCGCATCACAGCGTGCTGGGGTCCACCGCGACCGGCCGGATCACGGCCGCCAGCCCGCGGGAGGGTTTTAGCGGCGACCCGGACGCCGGGATCTTCTACCACCCCACGATCGTCGACGGGGTCCGCGAGGACGATGCGATCTTCCTCAACGAGACATTCGGCCCGATGGTTGGCGTCACGACCTACCGTGACCTGGGCGCGGCGATCCGGCTGGCCAACCTCCCTGGCTACGGACTGTCATCGTCGATCTACACGAACGACCCTGCCGAGGTCTTCGCGTTCCGCCGGGGCATCTCGGCCGGCATGGTGAGCATCAACAACTCCACCTCCGGCGCGGAAGCGCACCTGCCGTTCGGCGGCAACGGCAAGTCCGGCAACGGGTCGCGCCAGTCGGGCGTGTGGGTGCTCGACCAGTTCACCCGGTGGCAGTCGATGAACTGGGACTACTCCGGGCGGTTGCAGAAGGCTCAGATGGATGTCACCGAGCTGGCCCCCGACGAGTCGTTCCGGCTCGCCGACTGACCCCCGCGGCAGGATCCAGGCGGATGAGCGAGCACTCTCCCGAGGAAGCGCTCGACCACTTCTTCCTCAACAGGGCCAGGACGCTCGCCCCCGCCGCGTCTGCGCCCAGGGCTCAACCGGCCGACCCGGCCGCTCCGGTGCGGCCGGGCAGTCAGCTCACCGGCGGCCTGGCGCTGGCGCTGTTCGACGCCCAGCTCGGCAACCGCCACCTCGACCTCGCCGCGCGCTACCTGCGGGCCGCTGGCCACGGCTTCTACACGATCGGGTCGTCGGGGCATGAGGCCAACGCGGCGGTGGCGGCCGCCCTGCGCCCGACGGACCCGGCCTTGCTGCATTACCGCTCCGGCGCGTTCTACCTGGCGCGCGCCGCGCAGGTGCCCGGCGCCGACCCGCTGCGCGACGTCCTGCTCGGGCTGGTGGGGGCGGCCGACGAGCCGATCGCGGGCGGCAGGCACAAGGTTTTCGGCCACGCTGACCTCGCGGTGATCCCGCAGACCTCGACCATCGCCTCGCACCTGCCGCGCGCCGTCGGCGTCGCCTTTGCCATCGACCGCGCCCGCAAGCTCGGCGTGGCCTCGCGATGGCCGCGCGATGCCATCGCCGTGACCAGCTTCGGCGACGCCTCGGCCAACCACTCGACCGCGACCGGGGCCATCAACACCGCCTGCCAGGTCGCCTATCAGGGCCTGCCCATGCCGGTGCTGTTCGTCTGCGAGGACAACGGCATGGGCATCAGCGTCCGGACGCCAGCGGGCTGGATCGCGGCGGACTACTCCAACCGGCCGCCGATGCGGTACTTCTACGCCGACGGCACCGACCTCGCCGGCTGCTATGACGCCGCCCTCGCCGCCGCGGACTACGTGCGCACCAAGCGCGCGCCCGCGTTCCTGCACGTGAGCGTGGTGCGATTCATGGCGCACGCCGGTTCGGACGCCGAGGTGAGCTACCGCAGCGCTGGCGAGATCGCGGCGGACTACGAGCGCGACCCGCTGCTCGGCACCGCACGGCTGCTCGTCGGCGCCGGGCTGCTCACCCCGGCCGAGGTCGTGGATCGCTACGAGGCGATGCGCAGCCAAGTCCGCGCCGCCGCCGACGAGGCCATCACGCACAGGCATTTGTCCAGCAGTGAGGAGATCACGGCACCGCTCGCGCCGCGCCACCCCGATCAGGTCGCCCGGCGCGCGGCCCAGGCCGGCGATCCCAGGGCGCGCGCACAAGCCTTCGGCGACCGGCTGCCCGAGGCCGCGGGGCGCCTCACGCTGGCGGACAGCATCGACCGCGCCCTCGCCGACGCCCTGGCGTCCTACCCGCACCTGCTGGTCTTCGGCGAGGACGTCGGGCGCAAGGGCGGGGTCTACGGGGTCACCCGCGGTCTGGCCCGCCGGTTCGGCGCTGGCCGGGTCTTCGACACGCTGCTCGATGAGCAGTCGATCCTCGGACTCGGGCTCGGCGCCGGCGTCTCCGGGCTGCTTCCGGTGCCGGAGATCCAGTACCTTGCCTACCTGCACAACGCCGAAGACCAGCTCCGCGGCGAGGCGGCCAGCCTGCAGTTCTTCTCTTCCGGGCAATTCCGCAACCCCATGGTGGTCCGGGTGGCTGGCCTGGCTTACCAGAAGGGCTTCGGCGGGCATTTCCACAACGACAACGCGGTTGCCGTGCTGCGCGACATTCCCGGCCTGGTGGTCGCCGTTCCGGCCCGCGGTGACGACGCCGCGGCGATGCTGCGGACATGTCTGGCTGCCGCCGACGTCGACGGCTCGGTCTGCGTGTTCCTGGAGCCGATCGCCCTGTACCACACGCGCGACCTGTATGAGCCCGGCGACGGCGGCTGGCTGTCCCCGTACGGCGCGCCTGATCAATGGGCGGGCGCGCACGTGCCGATCGGCCGCGGCCGCACCTACGGCAACGGTTCGGACCTCACGCTCGTGACCTTCGGCAACGGGGTGCCGATGTCGCTGCGGGTGGCCAGGCGGCTGGCCGAGACCGGGATCGGCGCCCGCGTCCTGGACCTTCGGTGGCTGGCGCCACTGCCCGTTGAGGACCTGCTGCGCGAGGCCGACGCCACCGGGCGGGTCCTCGTCGTCGACGAAACCCGCCGCTCGGGCGGTGTCTCGGAGGCCGTGATCACCGCGCTGGCCGACGCGGGCTATGGCGGCCGGACCGGGCGGATCACCGCCATGGACAGCTTCATCCCGCTCGGCACCGCCGCCGCTCACGTACTGGTATCCGAGGCCGGCATCGAGAAGGCCGCCTCGGACCTGCTGGCGCGGGCGCCCTAGCCCGCCTGCTGGCGCGGGCGCCCAGGCCCGGCCGCGACACTGTCACCACGCGTGTCAGCACTCACCGATTCGCCAGAGCTGATTCCCGCACATCGGCCCGTTCGTATCGTGCACCACTTGGGCCACACAACTCCCAGGCCACCTCCGGATCGTCCCCGGGCGGGCGGTGATCCGGGTGCCATAACGGGACTCTTACCATCCTGACCAGGAGCAGACGACCCAGCGAGACCGTATCGTCGCAGACGGGCACGGAGGTATTGTCGGGAGAGGAACCCGGGGAAAGTGATCACTCGCGCCACTTGTACAAGGCGGCCTGGAGATTCGCCTGTTGCCTCGAAGTACCTGCCGGAAATAGACGCGGAGACGCAGTGACCCAGCCCCCTTCTGCCGAGGTCGTCCCTTCTGATGCCATGGCCGCTCAGCGCGCCGCCGACCCCGCGCTGGCGCTGCGGAACCGGCGGGCCGGGCGCCTGCTGATCATCCTGGTCGCCATTCCGGCGGTCTTGGCCCTGGCCCTCACCGGGCTGTGGGTCAGCGGCGCGACGCGCGGCGCCGGAGCCTATGGCCAGGTCGGGCAACTCGCGGCGCTGGGCCAGCAGGTCACCGGCTTGGCGCGGGCAATGGCGGACGAGCGGTCCGGCACGGCCACGTTCATCTCCGAAGGGCAGCCGACCGCCGGCCTTGCCGCCCTGCACCAGCAGTACGCGATCACCGATGCCCGGGCGGCCGAGGTTCGCCGGCTGGTCTCCCAGCTTGGCAACGGATACCCGGCCCAGACGCGAGCCAACGCGGCCCAGGTCCTGGCCAGCATCGGCAAGCTGCCCGGCCTGCGCAGACAGGCGATACAGAGCCAGGCTTCCCCGCTGGCCGCGGTAACCGGGTACTCCGCGGCGATTTCGGGCCTGCTTCCCATCAACGACGGCATCGCCGACCTGAGCGACAACCCCACGCTCATCACCACCGTGCGGGCACTTGGCTCGCTGTCCAGGATGCTCGACCATGCCTCGCAGCAGCAGGCCATCCTCGCTGTGGCGCTTGCCGGGGGCCGATTCGGGCCGGGGGCGCTCACCGCGCTGACCACCGCGCAGGCCCAGGAGGCCAGTGACCAGGCCTTGTTCGGCACCTCGGCGACCCCGGAGGAGAGCCGGGCACTGACCGCGACATTGGCCAGCCCGAAGGCCCGGCAGGCGCAGGCGGTCGAGGAGCAGGCCATCGCGGCTGGCAATGGCGCGCTGGCCCTCGGCCCGCGGGCCAGCCAGCAGTGGTCGGCCGGGATGTCCGACACGATCGGCTGGATGGGTCATGCCCAGCAGCAGCTGGCGGAATGGGTCACCGCCGACGCCCGGTCCCAGCAGCACAGCGGGACGCGGTCCGCGATCGTTACCGGCGCCGCCGCCCTTGGCGTCCTTGCTCTCATCCTGCTGGGTACCATCTTCGCCGCAAGGTCCTGGGTCCGCCGACGGAGACTGCTTGAACCAGCGGCCCTGGAAAGCCCCCAGGCACCCCTGGCCATCACCGCCGGCGACGTATCCGCCGGCTTCTCCCTGCGCAGCCATTCGCTGCTGGAACAGCTGCTCCGCCAGATCGACAGCATGGAACTCAGCGAGGACGACCCCGAACGGCTGGCCAAGCTGTTCGAGATGGACCATCTGGCCACCCGGATCTGGCGCAACTCAGACAGCGCGCTCGTCCTGGGCGGCCATGAGCCGCCGCGCCCGGCCGGGCCGCTCGCCCTGGTGGACGTGCTGCGCGCCGCAGCGTCCGAGATAGAGGACTACGGCAGGGTCATTCTGGAGGTCCAGCAAGGTGTCTATCTCAGCGGGAGCGCTGCGACCGACACCGTGCACCTGCTCGCCGAACTGCTGGAGAACGCCACCACGTTTTCTCCCGAGACGACCCAGGTTCTCGTGTCCGGGCATGCGATGGTCGGTGGCGGCTCGCTCGTCACCATCACCGACGGCGGACCGGGGATGTCCGAGGAGGAACTGGCGCTGTTCAACTGGCAGCTGGACAACCCCGCCCCCGCGGACACGGCGGTAGCCCGGCGCATGGGCTTGTTCGCCGTCGCGCTCCTGGCGGCACGGCACGGCATCACGGTGACCCTGGGCAGGCCGCTGGACGGCGGTACCACGGCCGAGGTATACCTTCCTGCCGCGCTGATCTCGCTGGGCAACGTGCACGGCAGCTGGCAGGGACGGGCCGACGAGGCCTCCTTGACCAGGGCCAGCGACGAAGCCGACGGCAGGGTTATGGAACTGCCTGTCCGGTTCGCCTCCGGACCGGAGACTCCCCCCGCCCTGGAGACCGACGAACAGGATGCCGGCGAACCCGAGGCCGGCGAACTCGAGGGCGTCCCGGCGATGGCGGCCGCGCCGGTGCCATCACCGGTCCCGGAAACCTCCACCGCCGTGATCGAACCCGATCCGGTGGACGCCGACCTGGGTGACGGCCCGCCCATCTTCGAGTCCATCCGATCCGGCTACCTCCATGCCTTCGGCTCCGACCTGCCCCGGGCCAGCGAGCAACAGGCCGACGGGCCACCGGCGGAACAGCCTGCCGGGCCACCGGCGTCCTGGGGCGAGGGCAACGGTCACGCCCGGCCTCCGGTGGCGGGTCCCCCGCCCTTCCCCGGGCTGCCGCAGCGCATTCCGGATTCCGGCCAGGTTCGGGGCGCGGCGGTTGACCAGGAGACCCAGGAGGCTCCGGCGGCCGAATCGGCGGAGACCGCGCGCGACAAGCTGGCAGGCTTCCAGCGCGGCTCCCGCCGGGCGCGGGCGACGGCCGAGATGAACCGCAGCGCGCCGCCGGGACAGGATGCCTGAGGGCGAAGCACGCGATCCGGCCCTGGACCCCCAGGACCCTGACCGGGTCCTCACAGATTTCGTCGAGCGCGTCCCCGGCGTCCTGCGGGCCTCCGTGGTGGCCTCGGACGGCGTCTTACTGGCGGCGTCCGACCGGACAAATCCCGATCAGCTCGAGCAACTGTCCGCGCTAACCGCCGGCCTGATCGGCCTGGCCGGTGCGGCGGCCCGGACGTTCGACGGCGGCGCTGTCACCCAAGCCCTGGTAACCATGGCACGCAGCACGCTCGTGATCATGGCGATCGATCAAGGATCAAGCCTCGCCGTGCTCGCCACCGCCACTGCCGACCTCGACACGGTCGCGTACGAGATGACGATGCTGGTGGAGGGGGCTGGCGGCATGTTCGCCCCGCCCGATCGTTAGGGGGGTGCCTTATCGATCTGCGCCGCCGCGAGCGGGCGCACGGCCGGCTGGACATCTGTAAGACATGCTCTACGCCGGCCGTGGCCAGGGTGTCAGCGGTCGCGCATGACCTTTCTCCGATAGGCAATGCCCCCGGCACCGGCCAAGATCGCCAGTACGCCGAGGTAGAACAGCAGGACGTGCTGGAACCCGGCCGTCCCACCGCCGCCCGTACCCGGTGCCTCGGCGGGGATGGAGGTATCCGACGGGGTGGGCGTCGGCGTCGGCGTGGGCGTCTCTGTCGGCGTGGGCGTGGGCGTGGGTGTCTCCGTCGGTGTGGGCGTGGGCGTGGGCGTCTCCGTAGGCGTGGGTGTCGGCGTCGGCGTCTCCGTAGGCGTGGCTGTCGGCGTAGGGGTCTCCGTGGGCGTGGGGGTCTCCGTCGGCGTAGGGGTCTCCGTCGGCGTAGGCGTCGGCGT
>Ga0306926_10005275_pt1 | contig 13732 bp, 10 predicted proteins | sample flu12Cox44000178_FD_203759 | JGI IMG/M metagenome (GOLD analysis project Ga0306926, IMG submission 203759) | Lab enrichment of tropical soil microbial communities from Luquillo Experimental Forest, Puerto Rico - flux8day.12C.oxic.44.000.178 (v2)... | ecosystem: Environmental > Terrestrial >... | reverse complement strand
CCGTGACGCCCGGAACAAGCGTATTACTTATCGTTTCATAGAGTGTGATCCCACTGGGCACGAGGTTACCTAAGTCATACCTATGTCCTTTGAATGTGAAACTCTGGCTGGATGCCAGAATTTCAGTTACATCGTGGACAGAGATTGATTCGAATACTCCTGGATTAGCGGGGTCAGACTGCAAGACCCGAATGAAGAGGCTCTCCGGCCTCATGAAATGTGCGACGAGTTGGCCAGCCGAGAAGGATTCTGGATCGCTCCAGTCACCATTCGGGGATGGGTTGTAATAGATGTCGAATGTTCCGGAGGATACTATATATGGCTGGACATCGCCATTCAGGGGTAATGCCTGCAAGGAGAACAGAGCGCGAAAAGTAAAGAACGCCGTCGCCTCGCTGGGCGGGTCATTGAACACCGTGTCGGAATCTCCAACCCCGTTGATACTTGTGAAGTAACCGAGAATTTCGCCCACGCCGGCGTTGTTGGTGAATGCGCGGCCGACGAAGCGGCACGCAATCTCCGCAGCCGGCACCTGCTTGGCCGCCAAAATCCTCTGCTGAGCTTCTGCTGAGGAGCAGAGCCCCCCGAGAAGCGCGGCCAACGCAAGGGTCCATCCATGCTTGCAAAGCGTTGTGCGCAGCCTCATAACCACCTCCTACCTTAGTGCCCGTCCGACAGTTGAGCGAGCCTCGGTTCGCCGGCGCGGTACGGGCTGAGGGCGCCCAGAATCCTTCGCGACGACTGCCGGCTGCAATAAAGCCGCGATAAAATTTTCTTAATTGTGATAAAGATTTGCCTCCCGCGCGGCCAGGGAGGCGGACATGGACGCGATCGCCAACAGCGAGATTTTCCTGTTCGAGCGGTTTCGTCTCGACCGGCGGGGTGGCGGTCTGTTCCGCGCCGATCGTGAAGGCGTTTTTGTTCCGATGACGATCGGGTCGCGCGCACTCGACGTGCTAAGCGTACTCGTCGAACGGTATGGCCGGCTCGTCTCGAAGGAGGAGATCATGGCCGCCGTCTGGCCGGGTACGGTGGTCGCGGACAGCAATCTGCCGATCCAGATCTTGGCGCTCCGCCGCATCCTTGACCAGGGACGAATGCACGGAAGCTGCATTCAGACGGTCGCAGGACGCGGCTACAGATTCGTCGCATCGGTGACGAATCCCGACGCCAATTCAGACTCGGACCCTTCCGATCTCGATGCCTCAGCAGTGAGCTGCACCGCGCCGGCCGAGCGTCGACCTATTGCCGTACTTTCGGGTGAGATCATTGGCTTTCCGTTTTCAGCGAGCGATACGGATCCCGAAGAGCTATTAGAGCCAATGGCCGCCTTGCACCGCGATTGCAGCGAGGTTATCGGCCAATACGACGGCTTCCTGGCGAATTTTCCTGGCGAAGCGATCCTCGCGTATTTCGGCTATCCAGCGGCACACGAGGATGATGCCGAGCGGGCGGTACGAGCCGGTCTAAGCCTCGTCGGTGTAATTCGCCGATTTGAAGCGCCGAGCCGCCTGCAAGCCCGCATCGGCATAGCCACCGGGCTTGTCGTTATCGGCGACGTGATCGGTCACGGAGAGCGACGAAGGCCGAGTGTGATAGGCGGGGTGCTGAACTCAGCGACAAGTCTGCAAGCGCTCGCCGACCCGAGCACGATCCTGATCACCGAGGGCACGCGGCGCCAAGTCGGCGCATTCTTCGAGCTCGAGGGTGCCGGGATACAACAGCCCCGCGGAGCGTCCCAGCACATCTGGCGGGTATTGGGCGAACGACGGGGCCTCGGCCGGTTCGAAGCGCTGCGTTCAGGTAATGGACCGTTGGTCGGACGCGACGAGGAGATCGCTTTGCTTGTCCGACGCTGGTCCTCCGCGAAGGCCGGGAATGGGCATGTGGTCTTGCTCTCCGGCGAGCCTGGTGTGGGCAAATCTCGATTGGCAGCCGCGCTCGAAGAGCATCTGGGAGAGGTGCCACACCACCGACTGCGCTATTTTTGTTCGTCCTACCACCAGAACAGCGCTCTCTACCCGATCATCGCCCAGCTCGAACGTGCGGCCGGCTTCGAGCGCGACGACACCACCGAAGTGAAACTCGAAAAGCTGGAGGCGCTGCTCGCCCCGCTTTCCCCCCGATTGAGGAGGATGTCAAGCTCCTCGCCGATTTGCTGTCCCCTAGGGGGATCGCCTCGCTATCCGCCTCTCGATTTCACGCCCCAGCGCAAAAAAGAGAAGACCTTCAGAGCGTGGCTGCATCAGATCGAGGCCTTGTCCCGGCAGCAGCCCGTACTGATCGTGTTCGAGGATCTGCAATGGGTCGATCCGACGTCCCGTGAGCTGCTCGACCTGATCATCGAACGTGTCCAGTGCTGGCCGGTTTTGCTGATCACCACCTTTCGGCCTGAGTTCCGGCCCCCGTGGGTCGGTCAGCCACAAGTCAGCACAACGACAGTCAATCGCCTAGACCAGCGCGAGCAGTCCGCTTTGGTCAAGCTGGTCGCCGGCGGCAAAACGCTCCCCGATGCGATCGTCGATCAGGTTGCTCACCGCGCTGACGGTGTGCCGCTATTTGTTGAGGAATTGACGAAAAGCGTTCTGGAGAGCGGTCTGCTGCGCGAGGAACGGGATCGCTTCGTGCCGAATGGCCCGCTCCCGCCCCTCGCAATCCCGAGAACGTTGCATGCCTCACTGACGGCGCGGCTCGACCGATTGGCCTCGGTGCGTCCGGTGGCACAGATTGGTGCTGCGATTGGACGCCAGTTTCCCTATGCGCTGTTGCGTGCGGTCTCTGGCGTTTCTGAGGGCGAGCTGGAAGGCGCGCTTACACGGCTTGTCGCCTCCGAGCTAATCTTCCAACGCGGCGCACCACCGGATGCGGTCTATAGCTTCAAGCACGCGCTGGTGCAGGACGCAGCGCATGACAGTCTGCTTCGAAGCTCTCGCCTGCAATTGCACGCGCAGATCGCCGAAGCGCTGGAAACGCAGTCGCCGGAGCTGATGGACACTCAGCCCGAGCTGTTTGCTCAGCATTATACCGAGGCTGGGTTAGTCGAAAAGGCTGTGGCCTATTGGGGCAAGGCCGGTCAGCGATCCGTCTCTCGTTCCGCGATGACCGAAGCGGCAGCACAGCTGCAAAGAGGACTGGATCAGCTAACGCTATTGCCCGATACCCCCGAACGACAGCGACGAGAGCTTGAATTCCGCGTTGCCCTGGGCGCGGTATTGTACTCCTCCAAAGGCTCCGCCGCGCTGGAAACGGGCCAGGCCTATTCCTGCGCTCGGCAATTGTGGGAGCGGCTTGGTGCTCCCGAGGAGTTTCTGCACCTTCCCTACGGGCAGTCACGCTATCACGCATACCGGGGCGAATATGAGGAGGCGCGACGCTTGGACGAGGATTTGCTGCGTTTGAGCCGCCTACGCAACGATGCCGCCGGGCTCGTCCTCGGTTACCTGTCGTTCGGTCGAAACCTGATGCTCATGGGCGAATTTGCATCATCCCGATCGCACCTCGAAGGGGTGCTCGCGCTGTACGATCCGATCCCACACCGTTCGCTCGCTGATCAGACCGGAACCTATCCCCAAGTTGCGGCGCAGGCGTATCTGGGAAGTGTGCTCCTTTGTCTCGGCTATCCAGAGCAGGCGTTGGCACGGAGCAACGCCGCGATCGCCGAGGCTCGGCGACTGGCTCATCCGCCTTCGTTGGCTGTGAGCCTGTCGATCGGCAACAGGTTGCTTTCGCTCGTCGGCGATCACCCCACCCTGGATGGACTGGCGGAAGATCTGATTGCGGTGGCGACCGAGCAGGGTTTCCCCTTCTGGAGCGCGCAGGGAACGATCTATCGCGGGCATGCCAGAGTGAAAAGCGGCGATGTGGCAGAGGGGATATTGCTGCTACGCAGCGGTTCGGGCGCTTACCGCGCGACTGGGGCGGAATTGTGGATGCCCTATTACATCACGCTCCTAGCCGCTGCATGTGAGATTGGAGAGCAAGCTCAAGAAGCCTTGGCCCTGCTGGACGATGCCTTGCAAATCGTAGAACGAACAGGAGAGCGCTGGCTGGAAGCGGAACTCCATCGGCACAAAGGCCAGCTGCTTCTGCGCCGGCGGCAGTTCGAGGCCGCTGGGGAACTGTACCGTAAGGCCCTGCGCATCGCCGAGGAGCAGAAGGCCAAGTTCTGGGAACTGCGCGCGACCGCGAGCCTTGCCCGGCTGTGGGGCGAGCAGGGCCGCCGCAGCGAAGCCTACGAGCTTCTCGCGCCTGTCTACTACTGGTTCACCGAGGGTTTCGACACGCCCGACCTGAAAGCGGCAAAGGCGCTGCTCGACGCGCTCGGTTAAGACCCACCCCCGGTTCTACATCAGGAACACGCCTTTGCCGGTGGTTTGCGTGTCGAACAGACGGTAGGCCTCTTCGGCCTGGTCGAGCTTCCAGCGGTGGGTGAAGAGCCGCTCGACATCGACCTTGCGCTCGACGACGAAGCGCGCACAGTCGGCTTGGCCCTGCCATGAGAAGGTCCAGGAGCCGATGATCGTCAGCTGCTTGCGCAGCATGTCGGGGCTGACATCGATCGTCACATTGTTGCGCTCGCCGACAAAGCACACCGTGCCCCACACCTTGGCGCTGCGTACCGCGGCGATGCGGCCCTCGGGCTGGCTCGAGGTGTCGAGGGTGAAATCGGCACCGCCATGGGTGAGGTCCTTGATCGCGCCGACCGGGTCGTTCGAACGCGGGTTCACCGTCTCCCAGGCCCCGAATTCCTTGGCGCGCGCCAGCCGCTCCGGGCTGACATCGAGCGCGATGACGCGCGCACCCATCGCTGCGGCGAGTTGGGTCGCCGACAGGCCGACCGGACCCTGGCCGAACAGCGCGATCGTGTCATCGCCGGAGATCTTGAGCCGGCGCAACGCGCCATAGGCGGTCCCGGTACCGCAGGAAATCGCGGCGCCGGTCGTGAAGCTGAGCTCGTCGGCGAGCGGCACCAAGGTGAAGGCCGGCACCTTTAGATAGGGCGCGTGCCCGCCATGAGCGTTGTTGCCATAGACGAGGACCGGCTCTTCCTGGCACAGCTGCGACCAACCCGAGCGGCAGTGCTCGCACACCGTGCAGCCCTTGTAATGGTGCACCATGACGCGCTGGCCAATGCGGGCCATCTTGTCGCTGACGCCGGCGCCGATCGCGGCAACGACGCCGCAGGGCTCGTGTCCGGCGATCACCGGGTTGGGGTTGACCGGCAGCCCTCCGATGGCAGCGCCCCCAGATTTCGACCGGCGGTACTGATGCAGATCGCTGCCGCACATACCCGAGGCCTTCATCTCGACGACGACCTCGTCGGGACCCGGGGTGGGGTCGGGAAACTCCATCTGCTCGATCTGCCGCTCACCCGTGAAGACAACGCCGCGCATGGGTTCCTCCGATTTTCTCGAAACAATACGAAAGTAGCCTACGCTCTTTCGTGCTTACCCGGTACTATTTTGGCCCCGGAAAGCTACCAATGAGCCGATGGAAGCAGACAGGAAAGCCCCGAGTGCGCGCGTTTTCAGGCCGCTCGGTCCGATGATGACGACGACCGGGCCGCGTTCGACCTGCAGCGCACGCCCTGCAATACCGCGAGCGCGCCTAAGCTCTTCCACAGGTCGCCAATCTCGAGAATCGCCCCGACACGCGGACGCTCTAATCCGAGCGCGCGAGCCGGCGCTCGACCTGCTGGGCTGCCATTGTCAGCGGGAACAGCACGAGAAAATAAATTACCGCCACCATTGTATAGACCTCGAGCGGACGGTAGGTGGCCGCCGTGATTATCGTGCCCTGATAAAGCAGATCGGCGACCGCGATCGTCGACACCAGCGAGGTATTCTTGAGCTGGATGATCGATTGGTTCATAAAGGGCGGGATCATCCGCTTGATTGCCTGCGGCAGGATGACGTAGCGCATGACCTGGATGCGACGCATGCCGATTGCGCGCGCCGCGTCCCACTGCCCGCGCTCGATCGAGTTGACCCCGCCGCGGATGATCTCCGCGTAAAAGGCGCCGGTGTAGAGCGACAATACCAATGTCGCCGCGACGTTGGCTGGGATGTCGATGCCGAGGACGACCGGCAGAGCGTAGTAGAACCAGACGATCTGCACTAGGAGCGGAGTGCAACGGAAGATCTCGACATAAGCGACAAGCGGCGCGGTGATCAGCAAGTTCCTCGACAAACGCAGCAGCCCCGTGACGAGCCCGACCAGGAGACCTAGCAGGATCGTGCCGATCGTGTAGGCGACCGTCACCCCGAGGCCAGTCAGGATCAGGGCGCGATAGCTCCACAGAAACGAGAAGTCCCAGGCATAGCGCGTACCGGTCATTGCGCTGAGGCCCCGCCGGAACGCTAGAACTCTACATCGGCAGGGACGTCCTCGGGCTTGACGCCGTTTATCGCGAGGCCGGCGTAGAGCCATTCCCGAATCTGTTGGATGCCACGATTGTAATCAACCCAGGCGTCGAGAAAGTCGCGCCAGCGCTTATCCGCTTCCATACGCACGCCCATGCAGGTCGGCAACTGCACACGCGGCTGATGAAGCATCTGGAACTCGCCGAGCGCCGGATTTTTCTTGACCGCCGTCAGCCCCAGATTGACCGCGAGGATCACGCAGTCGGCCCGGCCGGATTGGACCGCCAGAATGCAGTCATCTCGCGCCTTCAATCCGATGATCGTCGCCTTTGCCGCGAAGCGGCGGGCGGCGATCTCGTGCACTGACCCGATATCGACGGCGATCCTGACTTCAGGCTTGTTGAGCTCGGCCCAGTTGGACGCGTGAAAACTCTTCGCCCCGACCATGCCAAACCCGTGCAGATAAAAGGCATGCGTGAAATCGATGACGAGCGCCCGTTTTGGCGTCGGATTCAATGAAAACGCCAAATCGATCTTATTGGCCTGCAGATCGAGCACCGAGTTGCCGTAGGTCGATTCCAAGTACTCGACCTTGGCCTCGAAAACCCCGGCGATGTCCTTCGCCATTTCGATGCACATCCCCGACCATTCCCCGGTCGCGATGTCCTTATTGAAATAGGGTGCCTCGCCGGGCAGCGCGGCGATGCGCAGCACCTTGGCGCGCTGGATCCGGTCGATCGTCCACTCGGGTTGGCTCTGCGCCGGAGCCGCGCGAGCCAGGATCACCGGTGCCCCTGCTGCGGCGCCGGCCCCGGCGGCGAACAAGCGACGTGACAACATTTGAGCCTCCTCTCGTTCTCGAACATTCCGACACGGTAATCTTGTCGATCGATTGAGAACGGTAGCAAGTCACTGGCTGCACCGAAAGCCGCAAAAGAGAAAGGTTGCCGTGCTGGGCCGAGCGGTTTAGAGGCTGGCGCTCATTAATCGAGAAGGATCGAGCGCTATGTCCGTCAACAAGCCCCATCTTGAATTCCACCGTGTCGATATGAGCTCCGGATGGTCGACACCAGGCGGCTATCCGGCTGGCATTGAGCAGAAGATCCTGGCGGGAGCGCTCGACGAGGGAAACAGAAGCGGCAGCCGCACGCGTCTGTTGCGTTTTGCGCCCGGGGTGTTCACGACGGCGCCCTTTGTCCACGAATATTGGGAAGAGGTTTATCTGATCTCGGGCGATCTCACCGTCGGCAACGATGCCGAAGGCAGAGGCGGCGAGAACTTCCCGCCCGGCACCTATGCCTGTAGGCCCCCGGGCGCCGTTCACGGCCCGTTCAAGTCGAACGGCGGGTGCCTACTTTACGAAACCCATTATTATGCAGGGTGATCGCGGTTTCATCAGCTGGCCAATCGCAGGGCACCCTCCTTTTGCAGGCGGCACATCCGATCGAACAACCCGCGCCGCCGACGCAGTTCGGCCGGCGTGCCGTGCTCTACGATCCTGCCATCGCGAAGAACGACGAGCCGGTCGAATTTCGCCACGGTCGATAGCCGGTGGGCGATTGCCAGCACGGTGCGACCTTGCATCAATGCGCCGAGCGCCCGCTGGATCTCGATCTCGGCCTCGGTATCGAGTGCCGAGGTCGCTTCGTCGAGCACGATGATCGGAGCGTTCTTCAACAGCGCCCGGGCGATTCCCAAGCGTTGCCGCTGCCCACCGGAGAGCTTGGCGCCGCGCTCGCCAACCATCGTCGCGTAACCTTGCGGCAGGGCCGTGGATAAAGCCATCGCACCGCGCCGCCTTGGCCGCGGCCAGGACCTGCTCATCGCTCGCCTCGGGCTTGGCATAGCGGATGTTCTCGAGGACTGAGCGATGAAACAGCGAGACCTCCTGCGGCACCACAGCGATCGCGGCGCGCAGGCTGTCCTGCGTCATTGTACGAACGTCCTGGCCGTCGATCAGAAGCCGGCCGCCATCGATGTCGAAGAGGCGCTGCACCAGGGTGATCACAGTTGATTTCCCGGCGCCGGATGGGCCGACCAGACCGACGCGTTGTCCCCGCTCGATCCGCAGAGTGAAGCCGCGAAGCACTTTGCGTCCACCGGGATAGGAGAAATCGACATTCTCGAACGCAATGCTGCCGCCGCGATGGACCAGCTGCCGCGCGCCTTGCCCATCGACCACTTTGTGGTCTTCGCCGATCACCTGAACCGCGTCGGCAATCCGCGAGATGAACTGACTCGCATTGACCGCCGCAAATGCGAGATCGCGCGAGCCCTGGAGGATGCGAAAGGCGACCGCCACGGTCAAAATCACATCACCGGGGGTGATCCCTCCCTTGCTCCATAGATGGAGTGACCAGATCAGCATCCCGCCCGCCATCAACCACAGGCCCAAATCGTGCAGGACGCGCATCCGCTCGATATACATCAGGCTGTTGCGATGCGCGGTTGCCTCGGTACTCAACAGCTGCGCGAAGCGCCGACGCTCCCGCGAGTGGGCCGAGAACGCTTTGACCGCCCAAATGTTGGAGACGACATCGACCAGCGCGCCGCCGACTTCGGCAGCACGGTCGGCATAGGCTCGGTGGCGCGGTGTGCCGCGCTGCCCAAAAAGCGCGAGGGTACCTACCGCTACCAGCACAAAGAGACCGAGAGCGGTGACCAAGCGCCACCCGACGGTCGCCAGGATGACCAATGCCGCGCAGAAATCGGCGCACACAGGGGCAATATTGAACAGAACGATCAACAGGACCTGCTGCACCGAATCCCCGGTTGACGAGATCCGACTGGCGAGCGTGCCGCTCAATCGATCGGTGAAATAGCGGCTGGAATGGCCGCCCAAGTGGTCAAACAGATCGAGCTTGGCCTCTGCCTTGTCGACGAGCATCGCGCGATAGCCGAGCCAGCTGCCGAAACGCCAGAGTATGCTTTCTCCGGCCAGCAAACCTGCGAACACCGCGAGCGCCCACCACGCCGCGGCGATATGATCGACGCCTTGAGCCATCGCATCGACGATCAACTTCAAGCCGTATTGCGCAGTGCAGGCACAGGAGGCCGCCCCCAAAACCGAGGCAAGGGCAGCGAAGTGCAGGAGCGGTCGCCGCCGAATGTAGTGCCAGAGAAACGCAACCGGCTGGCGCGGAAACGCGGCGACCCCGCGGGCCGGCGCGCCATCGGCGGGGTGAGAATCCGCAAGCCTCAGCGGAGCCGTCAAAAATTGACCAGGTTCGACCAAGTTTGATGGAGCCGCTCGTTTCGCGCTGACGAGTATCATCGGGCGCCGTCCTAATATTTATGGTTGATAACCCTCTCCGTCGCCGCGAGTTTCCCCTCCATCCCCTGCTGCGCGAAGTAAACCCACCACGCAGAAACATCATGGTTCTGTTCCGATCGGCCGACATCGTCGGCGGGATTTGCCTCACTTGTGCCGCGAACGCCAATCGCCCTGGTCTTATTCCCGAGACCTAACTTTGCCTCTGCAACGGGTCATGAGACCGTCGGCGCTTTTAGGCGCGTCGGCGGTAGGTCGGCGTCGAAATGCCGCGGCCGTGAAACGACTCTCTCGGCGCGGTGTTAACCGGCTGACAAAAACCGGAGGGACGATGCGGATCGGGCAAGTTTCGCCGCTGATGGAAGCCGTTCCTCCCAAATTCTACGGCGGCACCGAGCGCATCGTCGCCTATCTGACGGATGCGCTGGTGGCTATGGGTCACGATGTGACCCTGTTTGCCAGCGGCGACAGCGTAACGACGGCCACCCTCGCGGCGGCATGCCCGCAGGCGCTTCGCCTCGACCAGACGATCAGGGACCACATCGCGCCGCTCATCGTGATGCTGGAGACCGTCGCGCAGCGGGCAGGCGAATTCGACGTGATCCACCTGCACTGCGACTATCTCGGATATTCCGCCCTGCGGCGGACTGGCGCGCCGTTCCTCGCCACCCTACACGGCCGCCTGGACCTGCCGGAGCTGAAGTCGCTCTACGGCGTGTTCTCCGACGTGCCTGTGGTCTCGATCTCGGACGCTCAGCGTGGCCCGCTACCGCAGGCGCGTTATATCGCCACCGTACCGCACGGCCTTCCCGAGCGGCTGCTGCTGCCCGGTAGCGGTACTGGCGGCTATCTCGCCTTCCTCGGCCGAATCTCGCCGGAAAAGGCACCGGACCGGGCGATCCGGATCGCGGCGCTGGCCAGCATGAAGCTGAAAATCGCGGCCAAGGTCGACCGCGTCGATCACGAGTACTTCAAAGAGGAGATCGAGCCGCTTCTCGCGCAGCCACATGTCGAGTTTGTCGGCGAGATCGCCGAGACCCAGAAAGCCGAATTCCTCGGCAACGCCACAGGCTTGGTATTCCCTATCGCCTGGCGCGAGCCGTTCGGGCTGGCGATGATCGAGGCGATGGCCTGTGGAACCCCGGTGGTGGCTATGCGGAATGGCTCGGTGCCAGAGGTCGTCGATGAGGGAGTTACTGGCTTTATCGTCGCGAGCGAGACGGAAGCCGCAAACGCTGCACGGCGGCTGCACCTGCTCGACCGGTCGCGGATACGGCAAGTATTTGAAGAGCGGTTCACCGCGCAGCGGATGGCGGCAGACTATGTCGCGTTGTACCGGCGCTTGATCGCCGGCCGCGAGGCCGCACGCGACGATTTGACGAGGAGGAAACACCCCGATGCCGTGGCCGTTTGATCTTGTGCGAGAAATTCGGCGCGCCGCTGCCGGTTACCGGCAAAATCGGTTGGCCGCACTTCAGGTTGCTGGCGGTGCTCTGGTAATTGCGATCGCAACGGCCGCCGACCCGTATACCGGGCAGGCCCCTGCCCCCGATGAGGGGGCCTATGGTTCGACCGAGGCGCCGCCCGCCACGAGCGAGCGCCTGCAGCAGTTCGGGCACGCGGATTTGTTCCGAATTCTCGGCAAGGAGGTCCACAGTCCTTCCAGCCAACCGATGGGGCGGATTGTCGACCTGCTCGTCGACGAGACGGGCCAACCGCGCGCGGCGATCATCGATTTTGGCGGGTTTCTTGGTGTCGGTATCCGCAAGATCGCCATCGACTGGCACTCCTTGCGGTTCTATGAGGCGGGAACAAAGGGGGCCGTCGTCGCCGATCTCGACCGCGACCAAATAAAGGCGGCCCCAGAATACAAGGAAGCGCGTGAGGTCGTAGCGATCGTAACTGCATCAAGGTCCAATCAGCGCGATATCGCCCCCAATCCGGGCTGGTGATCGCCTTGACATGAAGTTGCTGTGCGTCGGCAACGAACGCCGACCGGGCGCGATGGCGGCGCGCGGGTTGCCGGGGCTCGATTGGCTCAACTTTTTCGTTGCCAATTTTCAGACGGGCTTTGGACCGTTTATTTCCGTCTATCTGACAAGCGTGGGGTGGACGCAGGGCGCAATCGGAGCCGCGCTCAGCACCGGCACAATTGCCAGTATGGCCAGCCAGGTTCCGGCGGGCGCGCTGGTCGATGCGGTGCGCAGCAAACGGATGGCTGCGACGGCTGCAATCGCGGCTATCGGCGTGAGCGCTCTCGCGATCGCCCTGTGGCCGAATTTCTTGGCGATCACCGCGGCTGAGGTGCTGCATTCCTTTGCCAGCGCCCTTCTCGGCCCGGCGATCGCCGCGATCACACTCGTTCTGGTCGATGCCAGGGCGTTTGGCGAACGGCTCGGCCGCAACGCGCGTTACGCCGCGATCGGTAACGCCGTGGCGGCGGGGTTGATGGGGGCATGCGCCTATTATCTGGGAGATCGCACCGTTTTTCTGTTCGCCGCCGCGCTCGCCATCCCGGCATTGGCAGCGCTCGAAACATTGCGCGAGGCCGATCTCGGGTCGCTCCGACCGTGCCGCTCCGCCTCACCACCGGGGCAGGCGCGACCACAAGACCGATCGTGGCGGTTTCTGACGGACCGGAGACTCATTGCCTTTGCCGTCTGCGCGGCCTTGTTCCACCTCGCCAACGCGGCGATGCTGCCGATTGCGGCCGGAGCGGTCACCAAGCGCGCGGGAAGCGAGGCTGGTTTGGTCATAGCTGCCTGCATCGTTGGCCCACAGCTCATCACCGCGCTGCTGTCTCCCTGGGCCGGGCGGGCTGCGCATGCATGGGGCCGCCGGCCGGTCCTCCTTCTCGGCTTTAGCGTCCTGCCGATCCGCGGCGTCTTGCTGGCCTGGGTCGCCGATCCCTATCTGATCTTTGCGATCCAGCTGTTCGACGGGTTGGGAGCGGCGGTGTTCGGCGTGCTGTTCCCGCTGATCGTCGCCGATGTTACGGGGGAGACCGGCCATTACACGACCTCCCTTGGGCTGGTCGGGCTAGCCATAGGTGGTGGCGCGACATTGAGCACGACGGTAGCCGGGCTCGTAGCGGACCATCTCGGCGTCGGCACCGCTTTCCTGAGCTTGGCGGCGGTCGGGCTGTGCGCGACGGTTCTCGTCTGGACAATCATGCCCGAAACTAGGGTCGTAGCGGAGGCGTGATCTCGATCAACTTCTCGCGGCCCGGATCACTCCGCGGCCATCAGCGGCGCCAGCGCGCTTCGCGGCTTTTGCAGCTCGACAAAGCGTCCCTGATCGACAACGCGGCCCTGCTCCATGATCAAGATTCGATCGAAGGCGGAAGCGAGGCGGGTGCGGTGCAGACTGAAGAACAGGCTGCGGCCGGCGAACTCCTCTTTCAGGCGTCGCAGAATGGCGGCGTCCGTTTCACTGTCGAGCACCGTAGTAGCGTCGGTAAAAGCGAGAAGATCGGGCCGTTTTAGGACCGCTATCGCGATCGCCATCTTTTGCCGTTGCACCTCCGACAGCCGCGAGCCGCCGGAGCCGACCGGAGATTGGAGGCCGAGCTCGACGATGGTCCCGCGCAGGCCGAGTTCCTCGAGCGCTTCGGCGATCGCGTCGTGGACCCGTTCGCGATTGCCCGCCTAACCGCGAGGTATGGTGCCGAACAGCACGTTTTGTTGTACGGGCGCAACGGCATTGTATCGATCGGGGTCGAAGAATTCGACCGAGCCCCTTAACACCTCAGGCAAGTTCTCAGCACCTCCAAGATTCGCTGTTGCAGACCCTCGTCGATGAGGCCGAGCGGGTCGCGCGCGGCGACCAGCTTGAACGCCAGTGAAGCGAAGCGAGCCTTTTCCTCCGGTGCCAGCTCGTCCACACCGGATTTCTCTATCTGCGTCAGGATCCTCTCGAACACCGGCAGATCCTCGGCGCTGATCAAGCCGAGCTCCTCGAAGAACTCGTGCTCGGGCCGCAAACCGGCGAGCAGCTCGACCATGATGCGCGCTACCTGGGTGCCGACTTCGACGAGGTCGCGGGTCAGCCCCACACGGTCGAGTAGGCTCTGCACATAGGCGTTGCGAGCGAGCCCATC
>Ga0306926_10005270_pt1 | contig 13738 bp, 12 predicted proteins | sample flu12Cox44000178_FD_203759 | JGI IMG/M metagenome (GOLD analysis project Ga0306926, IMG submission 203759) | Lab enrichment of tropical soil microbial communities from Luquillo Experimental Forest, Puerto Rico - flux8day.12C.oxic.44.000.178 (v2)... | ecosystem: Environmental > Terrestrial >... | reverse complement strand
TCTTCTTCGGCAAGATCACGATCGTGCTCTATTGGCTGCTGCAGATCGCATTTCTGTCGGGCCCCCGCATCGCCTATCGCTATTTTCGCTACACCCGCACGCTCCAGCATGCCAAGGCGGGCGGTTCGACGCCGATCCTCGTCGTTGGGCGTACTGCCGATGCCGATGTTCTGCTGCGTGCGATCGAAAGCGGAGCGGTGACGAAGGTCCGCCCCGTGGGCATCCTGTCGCCGTCCATGGCGGATCGGGGCCAAGCCATACGCGGCATTTCCGTGTTCGGCGGTCCAGACGATATCGAGGGCGTCATCACCGAGCTCGGCAAGCGCGATATCAACGTGACGCGGCTTGTGCTCACGCCAAGCGCTCTCGCGCCGGAAGCAAAACCCGAAACGATCCTGATGCGGGCCAGGCGGCTGGGGCTCGCCACCAGTCGCCTTCCTTCGCTCGATGACGGCGGCGAGGCGCTGCGGCTCGCGCCCGTCAATGTCGAGGATTTGCTGCTGCGGCCGAGGGTGAAGATCGATTACCAGCGACTCGAAGGTTTTGTGCGGAACAAATCGATCATCGTGACCGGCGGCGGCGGGTCGATCGGCGCCGAAATATGCGACCGCATCGTGACGTTCGGCGCGGGGCGCGTGCTGGTGATCGAGAACTCCGAGCCTGCTTTGCACGCCGTGTTGGAAATGCTCGCGGCCAAGCAGTCGAGGGCGAAGATCGAAGGCCGTCTTGCCGACGTGCGCGATCGCACCCGCATCTTCCGCCTGATGAATGCCTTTCGACCCGACATCGTATTCCACGCCGCGGCGCTCAAGCACGTGCCGTTGCTGGAGCAGGATTGGGCGGAAGGCGTCAAGACCAATGTGTTCGGCTCGGTCAATGTCGCCGACGCCGCTGTCGCCGCGGGCGCGGCCGCCATGGTGGTGATCTCAACCGACAAGGCGATCGAGCCGGTGTCGGTGCTTGGCGCCTCAAAGCGCCTCGCGGAGATGTATTGCCAGGCGCTCGATAATGACTTCGCGCGGCGCGGCGGCACACGCGAGCAGGCCATGCGGTTGATCGCGGTGCGCTTCGGCAACGTGCTCGCCTCGAATGGTTCGGTGGTGCCGAAATTCAAGGCGCAGATCGAAGCCGGCGGGCCGCTCACGGTGACGCATCCGGAGATGGTGCGCTACTTCATGACCATCCGCGAGGCCTGCGACCTCGTGGTCACGGCGGCAAGCCATGCCCTCGAGGCCGGACAGGCGGGCGTGGCAGTTTACGTGCTCAATATGGGCCAACCTGTGAAGATCGTCGATCTCGCCGAGCGGATGATCCGCCTCTCGGGCCTCGAACCCGGACGCGACATCGACATCACCTTCACTGGCATCAGGCCCGGCGAGCGCCTGCAAGAAATCCTGTTCGCGCGCGAGGAGCCGACCGCCCCGATCGGCATCGAGGGCATCGTTGCCGCCAAGCCGGTCAGTCCATCGCTCGAAGCGATGCGCGGCTGGCTTGCGGCGCTGGAACAAGGCCTCGCGCGCGAAGACCGCTCCGTGATCTTCGGCGTGCTGCACGACGCGGTGCCGGATTTCGGCGGGGAAGCGGCCTGACTTCTGCATCTCGTCGCGGCCACTGACGACCTCGGCTGGAGGCCCGGTCCGCCCAGCGGTGCTCCCGCCGATCCGTTGGGAAGGGCAGCGGCAGCAAAATCTCTGCTAGCGTTGGTTCTTGACGCCGGCAAAGACGGCAAGCAGCCATAAGATCATTACGGCGCCGGCGCTCAGCATCGCCAGTGATACGACGATATTATCCGCCACCACGGTGACGAGCGCGAGCGCGGCCAGCGCCAGATTGGCCAGAAAAACGCGAGTGACGATCCCGCGCACCGCCAGGCCGTGGTCGATGGCGCGCTGATAGAAATGCGTGCGATGAGCCTGCCAGAATGCCTCGCCCCGCACGATGCGGCCGGCGAGTGTGATGGTCGCGTCGGCGAGATAATAGAGGGGTAGGATGAACGCCGCCGCCAGATGACCCTTTGCCGCAAGCTCTACCAAGAGCCAACCGAGCAGAAGGCCGATCGGCAGGCTGCCCACATCACCAAGAAAGACCTGCGCCACCGGCCGATTGAAGGGCGCGAAGCCGATCATCGCACCAACGAGTGCGGCGGCGACCAGAGCGGGCAGCGGTTCGACCGCGCCGACAAGGCCGAGCAGCACGATCGCGCCTGTCACCGGCACGAATTCGGCCACGGTCATCCAGTCGATGCCGTCCATGAAATTGACGAGGTTGACGAACCATACCCCGGCGAGAAGAAGACACGCGCGCTCCATCGACCACGGCACGTGCGGCAGAATTTGCAGCTCGTTGGGCAGCGCCGTGATCACGGCGCCGACGCCGATGCATTGCAGGGCAAGGCGGGCCGCAGCCGGCAACGGGCGGATGTCGTCAATCGCGCCGACCACCGCCAGCAGTGCGGTTGCAGCGGTCACGGCTAGGAATTGACCGGCCTGATTGTGCAGCAGGGTGGGTGACAGGACGACCGCACCCCAGGCGACCACCAGCGTCGCCATCACGACAGCGATGCCGCCGCCTTGCGGCGTCGGTTGGTAATGGGACGAGCGGGCGTTGGGCCGCACCATCGCGTAGCGCTCAAGCCAGGGCCGCAGCAGCAGCATCAATCCGAAACTTAGGACCAACGCGACAAGAGCGGTCGGTCCGAGCACCCAGAGACGCTCAATGGCTTGCTCGATCATTGTTTTGCTGTTCGCCCGATCCGACCATCCGCACGATAGCATTCCGACAAATACCGCACATCAAGGTCTACGAGCTTCGCCGTTGCATTTGCCATCGCGAGACCGGACCCGCTATCTTGCGCCGGGGGATGCGAGACTGGGGTCATGATGTCGAACAGGCAAGTTCCGGATCGTCGCTTCCGGTTTGGCGACAACTGGCTCGACTTCGCGCGCAGTCTAAGCGCAAATCAGCTTAGCGAGGCGGAACGCTCGCTTCGACGCTCGCTCCAACGCGACACCATCGCGGGACTGAGCTTTCTCGATATCGGCTCAGGCAGCGGGCTCTTTTCGCTCGCCGCTCGCAAACTTGGCGCGCGCGTGCATTCGTTCGATTTCGACGAAGACTCCGTCCTCTGCACCGCGCGACTGCGCGACCGCTATTTCGCCGGTGACGGGGAATGGACGATCGAGCAAGGCTCGATCCTGGACGGCGAGTACGTGCGAGGTCTCGGCACATTCGACGTGGTCTATGCTTGGGGAGTCCTGCATCACACCGGAGCCATGCACGACGCATTGGGTGCCGCCGCTCGCCTGGTCGCACCGGGCGGCGTGTTCGCATTCGCGCTCTATCATCGCACCCTGATGTGTGGTCTTTGGCGACGGGAAAAGCGCTGGTACAGCGGTGCGTCGTTGGAAGCGCAACGGCGCGCGCGTGCCGTCTATGTCGCGCTTCTGCGGAGCGCCTTCGTCCTGACGGGTCGCGACTTTCAGTCTTATGTCAGCAACTATCACAGCGTCCGCGGAATGGACTTCATGCATGACGTGCACGACTGGATGGGCGGCTATCCTTATGAATCGATCCTCGCTCCGGAAGTGGACGCGTTGATGCGGCCTCTCGGTTTCGCACGTATCCGCGCCACGGGCACACCCTTGACGACCGGCATCTTTGGATCGGGCTGCGACGAGTACCTCTATCGCCGAACTGGCTGAAAGCCGCAGAACTCGCGAATGTCGCTTACGGCGGGCCCGAAAGGCCCGTCCGTCGGCGTCCCGCTTGGCCATGGTGGCGGTGCTCGGCTACACTGCCGGTTTCGTTTCGTCCAATCAGGTCGATTGTACCCGCTGTGCTATCCCTCGATCACCTCGACGCAATCAGAGGGGCGGAACTAGACAAGATTGCTTCGTTGTTTCCGGCCGGCGCGCGAATTCTCGAAATCGGGGCCGGTACCGGTAAGCAGGCCCTGGAACTGCAACGGCGCGGCTTCGAGGTTACCGCGGTCGAGATCGCGGATTCGAACTATGCCGCCCACCGCGTTTTTCCGATCAAGGACTACGACGGCCGGACCATTCCAGTGGCGGATGCCAGCGTCGACGTCGTGTTCTCGTCGAACGTGCTGGAGCACGTAGCAGACCTTTCACGCATGCATGCCGAGATCCGCCGCGTGCTGGCACCGGGCGGCGCTTGCATTCACGTCCTGCCGACCCACACTTGGCGGTTTTGGACCACGCTGACATCCTATCTCGAGGCGATCTCGTTCTTCGTGTCGTCGGTGCCGCAGCTCGTGCCGCGGTCAGTGCCACGCGCAACGGAGATGCGACGATTGGGAGCGGCCTGGTACCGGACTTCCCGGCACACCGTCGGTCTCTGCCTTCCACGGCGGCACGGGGCGCGCGGCAACGTTATCTCGGAGTTGTGGTTGTTCCATCCCCGCTGGTGGCGGCGGAATTTTAAGGACAACGGTTTTGCCGTCGTCGCTGATGGACCGGTGGGGATGTTCTATACCGGCGAGGTCCTGTTGGGACTGCGCCTGGGGCTTGCCAAGCGCAAACGCTTGGCACACGTGCTCGGCAGTTCGTGCCACTTCTTCAAGCTCGTACCGGTGCGGTAGGTGCCTCGTGATCTGGTTGATGCTGCTCACGCGAACTCGCGGGCGATCTCCTGCGCCGGCCGCCCGGCCGTGAGCTGACTGAGGGTGTCCTCAGTCCTACGCACCATGGTGTCAACACTGTAGTTCGCGACGATCCTGTCGCGGGCGTCGTTCCGCAAACCCGGATCTTGCGCAAGGCGCTGGCGCAGCCGCCGCCAGGCCGCGCAAAGCAGATCGGCATTTTTTGGTGGCACCACCTCGCCGAGTTCGGCGGTGATCAGGCGCACATCGCCCACGTCGGTGGCGGCGACAGGGACGCCGCAGGCCATCGCCTCGCCGACCATGTTGGGGAATCCTTCGCCGAACGCCGAGGACAAGGTAGCGATATCGAAGGCGTTGTAAGCCGCTTTCATGTCGCCGATGTCGCGGACCCACATCACTCGGCCTGCAAGCCCAAGCGAATCGGCAAGGGTCGTGAGCTGAAGGCGATAGGCGGCGGGCCCGTCGCCAATGCACACGAAGCGCGCATCGGAATTCTCGCGCGCAAAGCCCGCAGCCGCCTGGAGCAGGTTGGCATGATCCTTCATCGGGTCGAGCCGGGCCGCACAACCGATGACGAAGTGATTGTCGGTGAGGCCCCACGCAGCGCGCACCGCACGACCGGCCTCCGCATCAGCTCGCATCGCATCGGCATCGATGCCGTTCATGATGACCGCGATACGGTCGGCGGGCAATCCACGCCTGATTGCGTCGGTGCGTACGGCGCGCGCATTGGCGATGGCGAGGTCGGCGCGCCGAGAAAGCCATGCTTCCGAGCGGTAGGTCAGGGCGTTCAACGCGTCATATTGATCGAGCTGCACGCCGCCGGCGCGCAGCCCGAAAACGATTTTCGTTTCGAGCCGTGGCGGCAGCAGGAGCGCCGTGAGCGTGGTCTGGGTCGGAAGAAAGGCATAGACCAGATCGGAACGTTCGCTCAGAAAAAGCCGCCGCAGTCTCGCGAGCGGAGCGAGCGCGTGCCAGCGGCTCGACTTGCCGATCGAGAGGACACGCGCGCCGCTGCCGCCGAGCAGCGCTTCGAGCGCACCGTCGGCATAGAGCACGATGACCGCCACGTCGTGTCCGCGCCGCGCTAGCCCCGCGGCAAGCACGGCGAGTTGGCGCTGACTGCCGCCGACGCCCAGGTCGCGGATGAAAAATAAGATTTTCATCCAGCCACTAAGCGTAGATCGCCGCCCAATCGCAAGGGGAACCGATCGCACGAAACCTGCTATTTTGAGTGACCGTGCTTGCTCGTTCGGCCGATGCCGACCTATGGTCCTCGTGTGTTACCGCCGAGGAGGCGCGCAGTGCAGTATGGCGCGTTCGTCATTTCGCTGGATTTCGAGCTATTATGGGGCGTGCGTGACAACCGCACCATTGCGGATTACGGCGCCAATATCCTCGGTGTCCGCCGAGCCATTCCTGCTCTGCTCGATCTCTTTGCCGAGCGGAACATCGCCTGTACCTGGGCGACGGTCGGGCTTGTGTTTTTCGCGACGAACACGACGATGCTCGCCGCACTTCCCACGCGCAAGCCGCGCTACACCAATGCGCGAATTTCCTCCTACCATTATCTCGACGAGGTCGGGCCGGACGAGGAGCGCGACCCCTACTATTACGGCCTATCGCTCATCAAGCGGATTGTCGACCACCCGGCCCAGGAGATCGGCACGCATACCTTCTCGCATTTCTACTGCTTGGAAGAGGGGGGAGATGTCGAGGCCTTTCGCGCCGACCTCGAGGCTGCGCGGGCCGCCGCCGCCCGTCTCGGGGTCAAGCTTGCAAGCATCGTATTTCCGCGCAACCAAGTCGATCCGGCGCATTTGTCGGTGTGTCGCGAATTTGGCCTGCGTGCCTTTCGCGGCAACGAACGCGTTTGGTTCCACCGCGCACGCAGCGAGTCCGAGCAGACCCCTCTGGTGCGCGCATCCCGCTTGGCCGACAGCTATCTGCCGATCGGCGGTCCACACGATCATGAGCCGGCGCTTGTCGATGGTATGGTGGATATTCCGGCCAGCCGCTTTCTGCGGCCGGTGGGAAAAAGCGCGGCGTTGGAGCGGCTGCGCTTGTGGCGGATCACCTCGGCCATGGAGACGGCGGCCCGTCGCCGAAAGCTTTTTCACCTATGGTGGCACCCGCACAATTTCGGGGTCGATTTACAGGAAAACTTGGCATTTCTGCGCGCCATCCTCGATTGCTTCCACACCTTGCAAGAGCGCTACGGCATGCGCTCGATGACAATGGCGGCGCTCGCGGACGATGTTCTTCACGCGCACGGACAGAGCGCTGGTGCTCGCGCGTGAAGGTGGGCCGCATCGGGCGGCTTGGTCTTGCCCCCATGCGGCCCTCCAATTTCCATCTCCGTCGAGACGAGAGATTTGCTACGCTCGGCTGGAACGCACTTTGCCCGAGACGAACCGGGGACGGGTTGTCAAACTCGCTGCGGCTGTTTATCGAGCAACATGGCAAATGGCAGACGATCAATCTCCGTGGACATGAATCCTGACGAGAAGTGGTCACGCCGCAGAGCCGTCGAAGTCCACGATGAAACTGCAGACGGGTTTCTTGCCGAGTACCGCGGCGACAATATCTTCGACTCTCCCTTCCGATATGGCCGCCATCTCATCAATCGCGCGTGGGCACGCTGCGTATCGGAATTGCCGCAGGGGGCGACGTGCCTCGATATTGGATGCGGCGTCGGGGCCCATATGGCCCGTCTGCTTGATCAAGGTTTCGAGGTCACCGGCATCGAACCGAGTGCCGAGATGCGCCGACTGGCGGCAAAAAATATACCAGCCGACCTTGTTTCCGACGGCTCAGTGTTACGATTGCAGGCAGCCGACTCCTCGATCGATTTCGTCTACGCGATTGAGGTTTTTAGATATCTCGACGCGCGCGATAACGTTCAAGGTCACCGGGAGATCGTCCGCGTGCTAAAGCCAGGCGGGATTTACTTCGGCACTTACGTCAACAAGTGGGCTCTGGATGGCTTCCGCCAGCTTTCGCAGTTTCGCAAGCTTAAGGAGCGCTTGACCCGCGCGCCGCGGCGCTATCACGTCGAATTCGAGACGCCATCGTCCTTGTGCGACAAACTGAGAGCGGCAGGATTTTCGCGGGTCACGGCGCACGGCGCCATGTTCGCGCCGCTGCGCGTCCTTCACAAGGTTTCTCCGCGCCTTGGCGCCGCCGTGTCGAGGCTCACGATGCCGCACGAAACGCGGCTTTCCGACTATGCACCATTTCGATCGTTTGCCGGTCACTTGATCATAGTCGCGCGTCGTTAGACATTAAGCGAGGTGACGTGGGGTATGGTCGAGCACGATCGGTCGCGTGCCGTAAGTTTGAAGGGCGTAAGCACCTGTCCTCGGCCAAGCAGCCTGCGAAGGCTTGAGCGGAAAACCGGAATATCTACAAGGTGAAGTTACCGCTACGACTGTCCTGAGGAAGAGCGATGTGCGGCATTGCCGGCATAATCGATTGGCGTGCGGCGACACCGGCTGACGCGCTGCGCTCGATCGGCGAAGCCATGATCGAGACCGTGCGGCATCGCGGGCCGGACGCGGGCGCCGTGTGGGTCGAGGCCGAAGCCGGCGTGGCGCTGGGCCAGCGCAGGCTCGCCATCATCGATCTCAGCCCAGGCGGAGCGCAGCCGATGCATTCGGCCGATCGTCGCTACGTCATTACTTTCAACGGCGAAATCTACAATTACCGGGATATCCGCCGCGAGCTGCGGGCGGCCGGCCGTTCGACGCGCGGCGAGTCCGACACCGAAGTTCTGCTCGAAGCCTGCGCATTATGGGGCGTCGAGGCCGCGATCGAGCGAGCGGTCGGCATGTTTGCGTTCGCACTGTGGGACCGCAAGACGCGCAGCTTGACGCTGGCGCGCGACCGTCTCGGCATCAAGCCGCTCTACTACGCGGCAACGCCGGAGCGGGTCATCTTCGCCTCGCAGCTCAAGGCGTTTCGTGCCGCGCCGGATTGGAGACCGACGATCGATGATGATGCAGTCGTCGGTTATCTCCGCCACGCCTACATCGCCCAGCCGCGCACAATCTATCGCGAAGCCGAAAAACTTGCCCCCGGGCACATCTTGACCCTGCGCGAAGGTATGGCGCCGGTGCCGAAATGTTTCTGGGACTTACGCGCGGTCGCGGTCGCCGGGCAGCGCCGCAACGATCCCGCGCCGGACGCGAACGAGGCCGTCGAGCGCCTCGACGCGCTTCTGCGCGACTCCGTCGGTCTACGGATGATTGCCGACGTCCCGCTCGGCGCATTCCTGTCCGGGGGGATCGATTCTTCGACGGTGGTCGCGCTGATGCAGGCGCAGAGCTCGCGGCCGGTGAAGACCTTCTCCATCGGCTTTCACGAAAGCGGCTATGACGAAGCCCAGTGTGCGAAGCAGGTCGCCGCCCATCTCGGCACCGACCACACCGAATTTTATGTCGAGCCGCGACATGCGCTTGACGTCATTCCACATCTCGCGGACTGGTTCGACGAGCCGTTCGCCGATTCCTCGCAAATCCCGACCTACCTCGTCTCCGAATTGACCCGCAAGCACGTAACCGTGGCGTTGTCGGGCGATGGCGGGGATGAGTTGTTCGCCGGCTATAACCGCTACCTTTGGGCGGAGCGGCTCGCGCACGCGGTGAAGCTCGTGCCACGTCCGCTGCGCGGCGCTTCGGCTGCGGCCTTGCGTTCGCTCGCCCCGCAAACCTGGAACCGGTTGTTTGCGTTCGTGCCGGCGTCATGGCGTCCGGCGCTGCCCGGCGACAAGCTGCACAAGATCACGACCCTCCTCGACAATCCCGAGCCCGACGCGATCTACCGCCGCCTCGTAAGCCAATGGGAGCGGCCCGACGAGGTCGCCGCCGCAGGCCTGGAGCCGCGCGGACCATTGTGGGACCCGAGCATCGCCCGCGATTTCCCCGATCTCGTCCCCCGCATGCAGTTCCTCGACATGGTCAGCTATCTTCCCGAGGACATTCTGACCAAGGTCGACCGAGCGACAATGGCGGTAGGGCTCGAGGGCCGGGTGCCGTTGCTGGATCACCGCGTCGTTGCTTACTCCTGGAGCTTGCCGCTTGCGTTCAAGGTGCGCGGCGGGCGCGGCAAATGGTTGCTGCGCCGCGTGCTCGATCGCTATGTGCCGAGGTCGCTGATCGACCGGCCGAAGATGGGTTTCGGAGTGCCGATCGATGCCTGGCTGCGAGGTCCTTTACGGGAATGGGCTGAATCGCTGCTCGCGCCGGCGCGGCTTGCGTCTGATGGGTTCGTGCGGGTCGCGCCGGTGCGCCGGGCGTGGCAGGAACATCTCGAAGGCACTCGCAACTGGCAGTATCCGTTGTGGACCGTTCTGATGCTGCAGGCGTGGCACGAGAGGTGGGCGTGACCCTGCGGCCGCGCAAGGTACTCTATGTTACGGCGGGTCTTCGAGGCGGCGGTGCCGAGGCGATGCTGACGCGGCTTGCGTCGGCTCAGCCCGGCGTCGCCGATGACGTCACCATCGTAAGCCTGCTCCCCGCTGAGGCCCATATGGAACGGCTGAGCGCGGGCGGCGTCACGGTCGTCGAGCTGCGATTCGACAAAGCCGGCGGCATTGCGACAGGTCTGTTCAAGCTTGCCAGCCTCATCGCCGAGCGCCGGCCCGATATCGTGCAGGGCTGGATGTATCATGGCGATCTCGCCGCGCTCGTCGCGCTCGTCCTGTCGGGCCGGCGCAGACAGACACGTCTCGTTTGGAGCATCCGCTGCACGGCGATGGATTGGCGCGGCTACGGCGTCGGGCTGTGGCTGGTGGTGAAGGCCTGCGCGCTGCTGTCGGGATGGCCCGATGTGGTGACGGCCAACGCGGTTGCCGGGCTCAAATCGCATTTGGCGCTGGGCTATCGCCCGCGGCGAGCGGAGGTCGTCGCCAACGGCATCGATGTCGACGAGTTCCGGCTCGACGCCGCCGCGCGGCGCGCGGTGCGTACCGAGCTCGGCATTGCCGACGATGCAATCGTGCTTGCTCACGTCGCGCGTGTCGATGCGATGAAGGATCATGGCAGTTTCCTCGCTGCAATGGTGGGGCTGCCCGACTTGTCCGCAATACTGGTCGGCGCCGGCACGGAAAATCTTCCCGCTGCGCCCAACGTCCTTCGACTCGGCCGTCGCCACGACGTGCCGCGTTTGTTCGCCGCGGCGGATTTCGTGGTATCGAGCTCGTGCCGCGGCGAGGGGTTCTCGAACGTGCTTGCTGAAGGAATGGCGTGCGGGCTCCCGGCAGTCGCCACCGATGTCGGCGATGCGCAGCTCATCGTCGGCGACACCGGTCTCGTTGTGCCGCCCGAAAGCCCCGATGCGCTCGCTGCGGCGATCCGCACGTTGGCCGCCGAATCAGCAGCCGCACGGGCGGAACGCGGGAGCAAGGCTCGTGCGCGCATTGTGGAAAATTTCGCGATGCCACGCGCCGTCCAGCGCTACGTGGACCTTTACCAATCGCTCGGCTGACGCCGCCATTGATGGCTGACGGTTTCCATCGACAAGGCACTTCAAATGGAGGGGCGGATGTGGCAAGAGGTCGCGACAACTTCACCTGCGAGGGCGGTTGGGCGGATGAACCACGCGGAAACTTTCTTTGCTGCGGCCGCGCAGATTTGTCATGATATTTCATTCGCTTCGATCGAGGCCCTGGCGTCCGAGCTCGACCAGCTGCGGGACCGCAAAGGCCGGCTGTTCCTGATCGGTGTCGGCGGCAGCGCCGCCAATTGCAGCCACGCCGTCAATGACTTTCGCAAGCTCTGCGGGATCGAAACCTACAGCCCGGTTGACAACGTCTCGGAGCTCACCGCACGCACCAATGACGAGGGGTGGGATACGGTCTTTGCAGCATGGCTCGACACCAGTCATCTCTGCGACAAGGATGCAATTCTGGTCTATTCGGTCGGCGGCGGCGACGCCGAGCGCAACATCAGCGCCAACATCGTCCAGGCGATCGATCTCGCCAAGGCGCGTTCGGCAAAGGTATTCGGCATCGTGGGCCGGGACAGCGGATATACCGCCAAGCACGGCGACGTGGTCGTCCTGATTCCCCAAGTCAATCCGAACTGGGTCACCCCCTTGTCCGAGGCCTTCCAGGCGGTGGTCTGGCACTGCCTCGTCAGCCATCCAGCCTTGCAGCGTAGGCAGACGAAATGGTAAGCCGTGCCCACGGATTGAGACCGGCCGTGTTTCTCGATCGGGATGGGGTAATCGTTGTTCCTGAATTCCGTGACGGGCGCAGCTTCGCCCCGAGACGGCTGGAGGATTTCAGGCTGTATCCCGACGCCGCGGCCAGCCTCCAAAAGCTCAAGCAGGCGGGTTTTCTCTTGGCGGTAGTCACCAACCAGCCGGACGTGGGAGACGGCTTGATCGCCCACTCGGAAGTCGACGCGATGCACGAGATCATGGCGCGTGAATTGCCCCTCGATGCCGTCAAGGCCTGCTTCCACGGCCATGGCGAGCACTGCGACTGCCGCAAGCCCAAGCCGGGCTTGATCCTCGAGGCGGCCGTGGAACTTGGCATTAACCTGAAGAAGAGCTTCATGGTGGGTGACCGCAAGAGCGACGTCGAGGCGGGCCGCGCGGCCGGGTGCGCCACCGTGTTCATCGATCTCGGCTATGCCTTGCCCGCGCCCGATGCTCCCGACTATGTCGTGCATTCGATCGCCGAAGCCGCCAACGTCATCATCAAAACCGTTCTAACCGCGCAGGAGGGGCCATGAGCCGGGTCGCCGACCTCAAGGTCAAGATTTTCGCCGATGGTGCCGACTATGAGGGCATCGTCAAAATGTCGAAAAACCCCGTGATCAAGGGCTTCACCACCAATCCGACGCTGATGCGAAAGGCTGGGGTCAGCGATTACGAGGCGTTCGCGCGCAAGGTTCTGGCCGCCATCCCGGACCGGCCGGTCTCGTTCGAAGTCTTTGCCGACGACTTTGCGAGCATGGCCGAGCAGGCGCGCACGATCGCGGCATGGGGGCCGAACGTCAACGTTAAAATCCCGGTCACCAACACCAAGGGGCAGTCCGCGAGCGAGCTCATCCGCGCGCTCTCATCCGAAGGCGTGACGCTCAACGTCACCGCGATCTTCACGCTCGATCAGGTACGCACCGTCGTCGACGCGCTCCATCCGGCAACAGCGGCGATTGTCTCGGTTTTCGCCGGACGCATCGCCGATACCGGCGTCGATCCGATCCCGCATATGCGTGCGTGCAAGCAAATTGCCGCCTCGCGCCCCAAGGCGGAATTGCTTTGGGCCAGCACTCGCGAGCTCTTGAACATCTTCCATGCCGAGCAGAGCGGCTGCGACATCGTCACGGTGCCGAACGAGTTCCTGAGCAAGCTCGATCTCGTCGGCAAGGATCTGGCGGAATATTCGCGCGAAACGGTGCAGTCTTTCTATCGCGACGCCGCGGCTGCCGCCTATCAGATCAAGACCACCCGCTTCGCCGCGGAGTAGGATGGAGGAACGACGACCATCAAGATTTTTCATCCCAGATCCGAGCCGGCGCTAGGCGTTGACCTTCAACAGTGAAGTGCTCTGTGAAATCAAATCCCAGCGAATCCGAGATCCTCGATTGGTGCATGGCCTATTTAGCCAGGACCTTCAAGACGCCAGTCGATCGCATCCGCCCGCACGCCAAGTTCGCTCGTCTCGGGATGGATTCGGCCGCATCGGTTTTCTTCCTGGTGGAGCTCGAGGAGTGGCTCGGGGTCGAGCTCCCTACTGAAATCGTATTCGCACATCCAACGCCCGCTGAACTTGCCCGATACGTCGCCGAGCGTCATCTGCCGGAGCGCAGCGCGACAGGGCGGGTCGGTTAGATGCTCGACTCGCGTCGGCCACCATTCTTCTCCTCCCTCGTCGATCTACTTCGTTATCGGGCCACGAAGCAGCCGAACGACCGCGCCTACGTATTCTTGTCGGACCAGGGGCAGGAAGAATCGGTCTTGACGTTCGCCGAGCTCGATCGGCGCGCGAGTGACGTCGCGGCGCGGCTGACCCACAGTCAAATCGGTGATCGGGCCCTGCTGCTGTTCGGACCGGGACTTGATTTCATCATTGCCTATTTTGGCTGTCTGCTTGCTGGCGTCATCGCG
>Ga0306926_10005269_pt1 | contig 13744 bp, 12 predicted proteins | sample flu12Cox44000178_FD_203759 | JGI IMG/M metagenome (GOLD analysis project Ga0306926, IMG submission 203759) | Lab enrichment of tropical soil microbial communities from Luquillo Experimental Forest, Puerto Rico - flux8day.12C.oxic.44.000.178 (v2)... | ecosystem: Environmental > Terrestrial >... | reverse complement strand
GCGAACCCAACGCGCGGCGGCTGGCGAATGCGATTGTTGCAGAACGCCGGCGGCAAAAATTTGAGACTACGAGGCAACTGGCGGGGTTGGTGGAACAGGTGGCGCCGCGGCGCGGGAAAAAGACGCACCCGGCGACCAGGATGTTTCAGGCGCTGCGGATTGCGGTGAACGACGAAATAAGTTCATTGAAAATGGGATTGGCAGCGGCAGTGAAGATTTTAAAACCCGGCGGACGGCTGGCGGTGATCACGTTTCATTCGCTGGAAGACCGGGTGGTGAAGGATTTTGGGCGGGACCGGGCGCGGGATTACACGTTCAGCGGCGGAGTGGATGTTCCGGAGTTGCGCGTGCCGCGCGTGCCGGAATTGCAGTGGGTGGTGCGCAAGGCGATCAAGCCGGGCGAGGTGGAAGTGAAGGAAAATCCGCGCAGCCGGAGTGCGCAGTTGCGCGTGTTGGAGAAAATTTGAAATGGCAAGAAATCGAAGAAATCAATCGGCGGCCATCCGGTTTGGACCGGCGCTGAAGGCGTTGTTTACCTGTCTGGTCATCGCCGGGCTGGCCGTGGGCTATGTCTGGCAGAAAGGCCAGATTTACCAGTTGGGCCGGCAGATTACGTCCTGCGAAAGCCGTCTGGCGCAATTGCGGGATGAAAATCAGAAATTAAGTGATCAGCTCGCCGTGTTGAATTCGCCGGTGATGCTCGATCAGCGGGTGCATGAATTGAACCTGGGCCTGGTGCCGGCGCAGCCGGGACAGGTTTACCGGCTGGTCGAGGCGCCACCGGACGAAAACCGGTTTGCGGCGCGACAGGACAGCCGATTGACGCCGTAACCTTGAATTTTTGGCCGCCGCCCGTGACGCCGTCGGGTGAGGAACCGATCGCCGCGGGCGGTTGGCCAATTTGTGATGATAAAACGACTACAACTGAGACGGATGTTGTTGTTGCTGGGGTTGCTGGGCCTGGCGTTTGCCGGCCTGGGATACCGGCTGGTGGACCTGCAATTGCTGCGTCATGACGAGCTGGCAGCGCTCGCACAGCAAAACACGGAGATCGAGTATTTCCGCGAGCCGCGCCGGGGCAGCATTCTGGATGCGCACGGAAATCTCCTGGCGACCAGCATCTTTGTAAAAACGGTCTGTGCCGACCCGGTTTTGATTGGCAACCAGCAGGCAACCGTGGCCCGCACCCTCGCGCCATTGCTCCAGATGAGCGAGGCGGATTTGTATCAGCGCTTACTCCCGCGTGCGCGACAGAATGAAAAGGGCGAAAGTGTCACCAACCGCTACGTCGTTTTGCGGCACAAGGTCAGGGATGAAACCTGGCAGGAAATTCAAACCGCCATGAGCCGCCTGTCATCCGGCCCGAACGAAACCGGTTTGTCCCGGGACCAGCGGACTTTCCTGCGCAATTTGCGAACGCATGCTGTCTTCACCAGCCCGGTGGATGACCAGTTGCGGGTGTTCCCCAACGGTTCGCTGGCCGCGCATGTGCTCGGTTTTGTCGGCACGGACGAATTGTCCGTCAACGGCCAGCCGGTCCTGGAAACCACCGGCCGGGACGGCGTCGAGTTGTCCCTGAATTCCGCGCTGAGCGGCGTGCCCGGCTGGCGCGTGACGGAAATGGACCGCCGCCGGCAGGAACTGGTGTCGTTGCGTGATCAGGATGTCACGCCGCGCGATGGTTACAATGTGGTACTCACCATTGACGGCGTCATCCAACATATCGTCGAAACGGCATTGACCAACGCGATGGTGAAGCACACCCCTATCAGCATCACCGGCATCGTGCTCCGTCCACAGACCGGCGAGATTCTGGCCATGGCGACGCTGCCCAATTTTGATCCGAACAATCCCGGGACCGCTTCCGCCGACGCCCGTCGCGACCGTGTCATCAGCGACATCATGGAACCGGGCTCGACCTTTAAAATCGTTGTCGTCTCCGGCGCCTTGAACGAAGGTGCGGTGCAATTCACCGATGTGTTTGACTGTGACCACGGCCGTTTCCCTTATGCCGGAAAGATTTTGCATGACCACGAACCTTACGATCTGCTCACGACCGAGGGCATTATCACCAAGTCGTCGAACATCGGCGCGGCCAAAATCGGCATCCGGCTGGGCGAAGACCGGCTGTTCGATTACGCCTGCGATTTCGGGTTCGGCCAGCGCACCGGCATCCCCCTGCCGGGTGAAGTGGGCGGCATTCTGCATCCGGTCAAGGATTGGAGCAAGGTGTCCATCGCGCAAATTCCCATGGGTCAGGGGGTGGCGGTCACGCGGTTGCAGATGGCGCTGGCGATGTGCACCATTGCCAACGGCGGCCGTCTGATGCAACCGATGCTGGTCAGCCGTCTGGTGGACCGCAACGGCAATGTGGTGGCACAATACGGACCGCAAGTGATCCGCCAGGTCATCAGTCCCGGCACGGACAAGTTGATGGTGAACGCACTCAAGACCGTGGTCTCCCCGGAAGGCACCGCCCCGGACGCCGCGTTGAAGGATTATGTCGTCGCGGGCAAGACCGGGACCGCGCAGAAGGCCGGCCCGGGCGGTTACCAGCCGGGAAAATATTTTGCCTCGTTCATCGGGTTTTTCCCGGCGGACAATCCCCAGCTTTGCATCTCTGTGGTGATGGATGATCCCAAGGAAGGTTATTACGGGGGGCAGGTTTGTGGTCCGATTTTCCGGGAAATTGCCCAACGCTGCGCGAGCTATCTGAACCTTCCTGCGGAGGACAATTCGCCCGAGCCCGGTTCGCCACCGCTCATGGCGGCGGGCGGCTTGAAATCGTCCGCCGTACGGAATCCATGAGCGGCGGTGAGCATTTACCGTGGAAACACGTTCTTTGAAATTTGTGGCCGAAGCCTGCGCCGCCCGGATGGAGCGCGGCTCCGGAGAGACCACCATTCAACGCGTTTGCACCGATTCGCGGCAGGTGCAGGCCGGTGATTTGTTCTTTGCCATCAAAGGCGAGCGGTTTGACGGCCATGACTTTGTAAACGAAGTCGCCGCCGCTGGCGTGTCCGCCATCGTCGTGGAACGGGAAAAGATTCGTTCGCCCCTCCCGGACTGCGCCGTGCTGGTCGTGGACGATGCGCGCGCGGCGCTGGGCCGGCTGGCAACGGGGTACCGGCGGGAATTTGACCTGCCGACGATCGCCGTGGGCGGATCAAACGGCAAAACGACGGTGAAGGAATTGATCGCGTCCGCCCTCCGGCAAAAACGGGCGACTTTGTGGAGCGAGGCCAGTTTTAACAACGACATCGGCGTGCCGCTCACATTGTTGCGGCTGGACAAATCGCACCAGGCCGCCGTGTTGGAGGCCGGTACGAATCATCCGGGCGAGCTCGCACCGCTCGTGAAAATGATCCAGCCGAAGTACGGTGTCCTGACCACCATTGGCCGCGAGCATTTGGAATTTTTTGGTGACGTCGCCGGCGTGGCACAGGAGGAAGGCTGGTTGGCGGAATTGTTGCCGGCGGATGGCAGGCTCTTTGTCAACGGGGATAACGAGTGGACCGAACCGATGGCCCGGCGCACCCGGGCGACGGTGGTGCGCGTTGGACTCGGTGAAAAAAATGACTGGCGGGCGAAAGGAATTCGGCTGGACAAGAACGGCGCAACATTTCGCGTCGAAGCTCCGGACTCCGGGTTTAACGGCGAGTACCGGGTGAACCTGCTCGGCCGGCACCAGGTGGTGAATGCGCTTTTTGCGGTCGCGGTCAGTGAGGAACTAGGCCTGGACCGTCCCGCGGTGCGGGACGGTCTGGCCGAATGCCGGCCGGCAAAAATGCGGATGCAATTTTGGGAAGCCGGCGGCGTTCGGGTGATCGACGACGCGTACAACGCGAACGCCGACTCGATGATTGCGGCGCTGGAAACGCTTTGTGCCCTGCCATTGCAGGGCCGGCGCGTGGCGGTGTTGGGAGACATGGCCGAACTCGGGGCGCAAAGCGAAGCGGCCCATGCGGAAGTCGGCCGGCGCGCGGCCGAATTGGGCATCGGCCAGTTGTTCGTCGTGGGCCGGATGGCGCCGGTGATCGCCGCCGCGGCGCGCAAAGCCGGTCTGAGCCGGGTGATTGAATTTGCGGATGTTGAGGCGGCCAAAACGGCAGTAAGAAATTTTTTAAAGGCAGGCGATGTGGTGTTGTTGAAGGCGTCACGGGCATCGCGCCTGGAACGCATCGCGGAAACATTGAAGTCGGGGCAATCGTGAATCAAGGCAATGCTATATTATTTGAGCCAGAAGTTGCTCGATTGGTCGGCGGGAACGCATTGGGCGGATCACCTGTCGGCCCTGCGGCTTTTTCGCTACATCACGGTGCGCAGCGCGGGAGCAGCCATCACGGCCCTGATTTTGAGCTGGTGGCTCGGGCCAAAAATCATCCACTGGCTCAAACAACTGAAATTCGGCCAGGATTATGCCGACAAGGCCGAGACCGCCGGCGGTCTGGGGGCGCGTGTGCTCAGCAAGAAGGGCACGCCGACCATGGGCGGCATTTTGATTATCGCCGTCCTGGTCTTTTCGACGATGCTTTGGGCGCAATGGAATGCGCAGATCGAAGTAACCCTCCTCTCGGTGCTCGTGTTGTCCGGCCTGGGGTTTTACGACGATTACGCCAAAATCATTCAACAAAGCGGCGGCGGCACGCCACCGCGCCTGAAACTTTGGGTGCAAATTTTGCTGGCTGGCTTCATCGGCGTTTACCTGTGGTTGACGCCTTCCACCGGAAGACTGGTCACGGATATCAACGTGCCGTTTTACAAATACCCCGTGGTGGTCAACGCCGGATGGGTCGGGCTGCTGATTGTGGTGCTGGCCATTGTCGGAAGTTCCAACGCGGTGAATTTGACCGATGGCCTCGACGGCTTGGCGGTCGGCTGCACCCTGATCGTGGGGTTTGTGTTTTTGTTTTTCACCTATCTGGCCGGCAACATCCGGACCGCCGGTTACCTGCAGATCCCCTATGTGAATGGCGCGGGCGAGCTGACGGTTTTTTGTGCGGCGCTGATCGGGGCGGGGCTGGGGTTTTTATGGTTCAACTGTCATCCGGCACAGGTGTTCATGGGCGACACCGGCTCGCTGCCGCTGGGTGGCGCATTCGGCATCATGGGTGTGCTGATTCATCAACCGTTCATTTTGGTGATTGCCGGCGGTGTATTCGTGATGGAGGCCGTCTCGGTGATTTTACAGACCGGCTGGTTCCGGTTCACCCGGAAACGCTACGGCGTCGGCCGGAGAATTTTTTTGATGGCGCCCCTGCATCATCACTTCGAGAAGAAGGGCTGGTACGAATCACAGGTGGTGATGCGCTTTTACATCCTGTGCGTGCTCTTTGCGGTCGTCGCATTGGCCACGCTGAAGCTGAGGTGAACAACATGTTGAATCAATGTGAAAAACATTTCGGCGCAAGAAGCTTTGTTCCTTGCGCCGCTGGCTCTCAGTTGTTACAACCATCGTCGTTAGCGATGGGGCGCGCGGTGGCCCAAAAGGTGCTTTTATCCAGTCGTCGTCTTGGAACACAACTGGTATTTGGCAACCTGCGTCGCAACGGCTTCAAGCGTAACATGGCGAACACTAATGCTTTTAAGTGCCACGAAGTTTTTGAGAGGAAAACTTCGGGGCCGGAAACTCATCAACCCAACCTCATCACGAAAGGACGCAATCAGCGCCAAATCAATGAATAGTCCCAACCCGTTCGTACCCCAAGGCTCCTTGTTGGAGCTGCAAAGCAAACGCCGTTCACGCGTCAAGGTCGCCGTGTTCTGCGTGCTCGCGGTCAACGTCATCGGCCTCACCGCCCTCCTCATGCAAGGCTGTAAACGTGAGCAAAATGAGGCGGAACAGGCGCCACTCGAAACCACCAACGAGGCGGCGATGATGAATACCAATCTGCCGGCGGAAGTGGCGTCCAACCCGCCCGTTGCCGTCGCGCAACCGCCGGCCGTTCCGCAAACCGCCGGAACCGAATACGTCGTGGTCAAGGGTGATTCACTTTGGAAGATCGCTAAGAAGTTCGGCGTGACCACCAAGGCCATCGAAACCGCCAACCCTGGCGTCGACCCGGCCAAACTGAAGGTGGGCGAGAAGCTTTCCATTCCCGGCGCCACTGCGTCTGCCCCCGACATGACTGGTTCCTCAGGTGCAGGTGGCGGGGCGGAAATCTATGTCGTCAAGTCGGGCGACACATTGTCAAAGATCGCCAAGCACTACGGCGTAACCATCCGGGCGATCGAATCTGAAAACGGTCTGTCCACGACTCACATCAAGGTTGGCCAGAAACTGAAGATTCCGGCAAAGACCGAAGCGGCTCCGGCGGCCGCGCCAGCGGCGGCACCCGCACCGGCGGCCGCTCCACCGGCCACGAGCACCCCGCCCGCAACGGATACCAGTACGACGGGTTCGCAATAGCCGGTACGAATCCCGCCCGGCGTTGGTTTGAACAGTTGAAATGAGATTCGCCGTCACGACGTTGGCGTTCTGTGTGGCCGCCCTGCTGGCGCTGGGGCTGGTGATGCTTTACAGCTCCAGCATGAGCCAGGTCGGCGCGCATTATCTGATGCTGCAACTCGTCTGGTGCGCGTTCGGCTTCGTCCTGTGTGTCGTGGCGACTGCTCTCGATTATCAACTGCTCCGAAAATTTGCCTGGCCGATTTTCATTGTGGCGCTGCTGCTGCTGGTGGCCGTACTGGTGCCGCATATCGGCAGGAAAATCAACGGCGCCCGCCGCTGGTTCGATTTTCATGGCGTGCGTTTTCAACCGTCTGAATTTGCCAAGATTGCTCTGGTCATCCTGCTGGCGTGGTATGGCCACCATTGCCAGCGGCACATGCATACGTGGACCCGGGGCGTTCTCCTGCCCGGCGCCCTGATTGCGCTGGTGCTCGGCCTGGTGTTCGTCGAACCCGACCGCGGCACCACCATCCTTCTGGCGGCCGTCAGTGGGGCTATGCTCCTGCTCGCCGGCGCCCGTTGGAGGTACATCGTCCCGCCCGTCGTGCTGGGAGTCGTGGCGCTCGGGGTTTCCCTTTTGTTCGATCCCATGCGCATGAAACGCATTTTCAGCTGGTGGGATTTGGAACAGCACAAGGATGGCGTTGGGTACCAGGCTTATCAGGCCATGATCGCGCTGGGTTCCGGCGGCTGGACCGGTCTCGGCCTCGGCAACGGCCGCCAAAAACTCGGCTTTGTGCCCGAAGACCACACTGATTTCATCCTCTCCATCATCGGCGAGGAACTGGGCCTGATCGCGACGCTGTTCATTCTGCTCGCGTTCGTCATCATCGTGATTTGCGGGATTTATATTGCGCTCAATGCGCGCGATCCGTTCGGCTTTTTGCTGGGGTCCGGCATCACACTGTTAATCGGTTTGCAGGCGGCGATCAACATCGGCGTCGTCACCAGCGCGCTGCCGAACAAAGGCCTGCCGCTGCCGTTCATCAGCTACGGTGGTTCGAACCTGATGGCCATGCTGGCCTGTGTGGGAATCCTGTTCAGCATCGCGCGTCATGCCCCGGCGCGTGAAAAAATTCCGGTCGCCGCCATCGGAACCGACGAACTGCCTTCCACCCAGTACACATGACGCAGTCCGGAGCCAAATCGCCCTTCGTCGCCATCGCGTGCGGCGGCACGGGCGGGCATCTCTTTCCGGGTCTGGCTGTCGCCGGCGAATTGAAAAAACGGGGCTGCCGCATCGCCTTGCTCATTTCGCCCAAGGAAATTGACCAGCAGGCCGTCAAAGCCGCCGCCGACATGGAGATCTTTACGCTTCCGGCGGTCGGCCTGCAAAATCGAAACTATTTCTCCTTTGCCGCCAGCTTTGTAAAATCGCTGTTCGCGGCACGGAGGATTTTCCGCCGGTGCAAACCGGATGCCGTGCTGGCGATGGGCGGGTTCACGAGCGCTCCGCCGGTTTTGATGGCAAAAAAGTCGGGCGCAAAGACATTTTTGCACGAGTCCAACACCATCCCCGGTCGTGCGAACCGGTTCTTGGCGCGTTTTGTGGACGAGGCGTTCGTCGGATTCCCGGAAACGGCCACGCGCCTGAAGGTCCGGAAAATCAGAACCACTGGCACACCGGTTCGCCCTCAATTTGATTACGAAAAATTGGCAACCGCCAATCGGCCTTCGGCAACCGGGAATTGCCGCGTCGCACTTGGTCTTGAGCCGTCTCGCCCCACGGTGTTGATCATGGGCGGCAGCCAGGGCGCGAGCGGCATCAACGGGATTATTTTATCCACGTTGCCGTTGCTCGCCGACCGCAAGTCAACCTGGCAATGGCTGCATCTGACGGGGACGGCCCAGTTCGAAAAGGTGAAACACGCCTACACTGAACATGGTTTGAAAGCCGTTATTCAGCCGTTTCTGGCCGAGATGGATCAGGCAATGGGCGCGGCAACCGTTGCGGTCAGCCGATCCGGAGCTTCGTCGCTGGCGGAAATTGCCGCACTGCGATTGCCGTCGTTGCTTATCCCGTTTCCCGCGGCGGCGGACAACCATCAGTTTCATAATGCGCGAGCCTTTGAAACCACCGGCGCCGCGCGATTGCTCGAACAGAAAAATGCCACGCCGGAAGGAGTCGCGGCCGTGCTGCGCGAGCTGATTGAAAACGAGACCGCCCGCGCCTCCCTGCAAACGGCGCTCACCCGCTGGCATGCGCCCAGGGCGGCGGAAGAAATCGCCGAAAACATCCTGAACACATGTTGGAGTTCCAGCCGCAGCCTGCCGAAAGAAAACGGGCTAAAGCCCAAACTCCAACCACAACATTCCGATGCGCCGAAACAGGAACATGTTTGCGCCGCATGAACGCCATTTTGGAAATGCCCGCACCCACCAAAGCTGATTTTGCCGGCGAGCTGACCGGATGCGTTTCGCGCGAAACCGTGGTTCGCCGCAACGAACCGATGGCGAAACACACCACGTTGCGCGTCGGCGGGCCCGCGGACATGTACGTGGAACCGGCATTGGAAGCGGACTTGGCGGCTATTATCAAGTTTTGCGGCGCGCGCGGAGCCCCGTTTTTTGTGATGGGCCGCGGATCGAATTTGCTCGTCCGCGATGGCGGTTTTCGGGGCGTGATGATTTGCCTGGCACACGCGAATTTTGGCCGGATTGAAGTGGACGGCGAACGCCTCCGCTGCGGCGCGGGCGCGAAATTGAAGAACGTGGCGGTGGAGGCAAAGCGCAACAATTTAAGTGGCGTGGAATTTCTCGAGGGCATTCCGGGCAGCGTCGGCGGCGCGTTGCGGATGAACGCCGGCGCCATGGGCAGCCAGACGTTCGACGTCGTTGAATCGGTGCGGCTGATGGATTTTAACGGCAACATTCATGAACTGGCACCAAAAGAAATGTCAGTGGCCTATCGCAGCTGCGCCACGTTGAAAGACCGCATCGCCGTGGGTGCCGTGTTCAAGTGCCGGCCGGCGCCCCGAAAAGAGGTTGAAGCGCGCATGAAGGAATTCAGCGAAAAGCGTTGGGCGTCGCAGCCCGCCGCCCCCAGCGCCGGTTGCATGTTCAAAAATCCCGCCCAAATTCCCGCGGGAAAACTGGTGGACGAACTCGGCCTGAAAGGCGCGCGCGTTGGCGGTGCGGTGGTGTCCGCCGAACACGGCAATTTCATCGTGAACGAGGGCTCGGCCACGGCACGCGATGTTTTGGAATTGATTGGCCTGGTAAAACAACGCGCGAAAACCGGGCGGGGAATCGAATTGGAAGTGGAAGTGGAGATCGTTGGCGAGGAATGAGTCGAAAGCTGAAAATCACAGTCATGTTAGGTGGTCCGAGCGCCGAGCGCGAGGTGTCGCTGCGTTCCGGAACAGCGGTGGCGGCGGCGTTGCGCTCGCTCGGACATGAAGTCCGCGAGCTGGATCCGGGCAATGATTCGTGGAGTTTGGCGGGAACCCCGGACGTGGTTTTTCTGGTGTTGCACGGTACTTATGGCGAGGATGGCACAGTACAACGGCGATTGGACGAACTCGGCGTCGTGTACACGGGTTGTGATGCCGAGGCGAGTCGTATCGCCTTTGACAAGGTGTTGACCAAACGGCGCTGCGTTGACGCCGGTATTCCGACACCGGAATTTTTGGTGGTCGATTCGGCGAAAATTCCTTGGCCGGAAGGCTGGCAACCGCCGCTGGTGGTGAAACCGGTGCGGCAGGGCTCCAGCGTCGGTTTGCAATTTGTCGAGCGGGCCGGCGATTGGCAGAATGCGCTGGCCGAAGCCATGAAATTTGATTCAGAAGTGCTGGTTGAGGAAAAAATTGTGGGTCGCGAGTGCACGGTCGGCATCCTGGCGAACGACGCGCTGCCGGTCGTGGAGGTCAGACCCAAGGTTGGGAGTTACGATTATCGCAACAAATACACCGCCGGTTGCACCGAATATTTCTGTCCGGCGCCGTTGGATGCAACAACGACCCGGCGGGTTCAGGAGGCCGCGCTCGGGGCGTTCAAGGCGGTGGGCGGGCGCGATTATGCGCGGGTGGACGTGATGGTGCGGGCCAATGGCGAACCCGCGGTGCTCGAGGTCAACACCTTGCCGGGCATGACGGAAACCAGTTTGTTGCCGAAAGCGGCGGCGGCGGCGGGTTTGAATTACGCACAACTGTGCCAGCGCATGGTGGACCTGGCGCTGGAGAGGAAATGAAGCATGAAGAAGTTAAAGCGTGGAATTAAACCGGCTTGGGGCCATTGCCCGAAGTTTATTGCTTATTCCGCATTCGGCATTCGGCATTCCGCATTGGATTATGTGGTTTAGACGCGAACAAAAAAATCGGCGGTTGAGTCACCGGCACGTGCTGGACGTGAAGTTGCGTTCGCGCCAGGTGCGGGCGACGCGCATGCGGCTGGGAGCGGTGGCGCTGGCCGTCACGTTCGGCACGGTGTTTGGCCTCTATCTCTTCTGGCGCGTGGGCGAGTGGACGCTCGACAAGCTCGTCTATGAAAATTCGGAATTCGCCATCCGGCGGGTGGACGTGCAAACCGACGGCGTTATTTCGCCGGACCAGTTGCGCCGGTGGTCGGGGGTGAAAACGGGTGACAATCTGATGGCGCTGGATCTGGTAACGGTGAAACGAAATCTGGAACTCGTTTCGACCGTTGGATCCGCTTCCGTTGAACGCGTATTGCCCGGCACGTTGCGGATTCGTGTGACGGAGCGCCAACCGGTCGCGCAGGTGGACGTGCCGCGGGCCGGCACGGCCAGCGGCATCCAGGTGACGGTCTTTCAAATTGATGCGGACGGTTACGTCATGCAACCGCTGGACCCGCGGCTGTGTGTAATACCGCTGGCGCAGATCCGGGACCAGTTGCCGGTGATTGTGGGATTGAACGTGTACCAATTGCACCCCGGCCAGCGGGTGGAATCGCCGCAGGTCACCGCGGCGTTGCAATTGGTCGGCACCTTCAACCGCTCGGTGATGACGGGACTGGTGAACCTGCGGCGCATCGACGTGTCGTCACCGGGCGTGGTGGTGGCAATGACGGAACAGGGCGGCGAGATCACTTTTGGTCTCGACAATCTGGATCAACAACTGCGACGCTGGCGCGAGATTTACGATTTGGGACAACGCATGAACAGGGTGATTGCGGCGGTCAACCTGGCGGTTTCCAACAACGTGCCGGTTCGTTGGATGGAAGCCGGCGCCGCGCCGGTTTCGTTGCCCCGGCAAAACAACCCCCCACCTGTCCGGAGGAAAAATGTTTGATGACTCATCCATTATTGTCGGTCTGGAAATCGGCACTTCGAAGGTCTGCGCCGTTGTGGGCGAGCGCAGTGCCGACGGTGCGCTGAACATCATCGGCCTCGGCCAGGCGCGTTCGCGCGGCGTGCGCAAGGGTGAAATCGCCGACCCGACTCAGGCCGAGGAGGACGTGCGCAATGCGATAGTCGAGGCCGAACAAATGGCCGACGTGGAGATCCGCAACGTCTATCTCGGCGTCACCGGCGGGCACATCCGCGGCTTCAACAACCGTGGCGTCCATCCCGTGGTTTCGGCCGATCGCGAGATTTCCGACGACGACGTGCAGGACGTGATTAAGAATGCGAAGGCGATCAATTTACCCACCGAAAACAACGTCGTCCACGCCATCCGCCAGCATTTTTTTGTGGACGGTCAGGACGGCGTGACGAACCCGGTCGGGATGCTGGGGTCGCGCCTGGAGGTGGATGTTCATGTGGTCCACGGCAACACCAACCGATTACAGAACGCCATCCGGCTCGTCAAAGGCCTGCAACTGGAAGTGGACGAGATCGTCTTCAACGGCCTCGCCTCGTCGCTCGCCCTGCTCAGCAGCGAGCAGAAGGAATTGGGTGCGCTGGTGATCGACATCGGTGGCGGCACAACCGATTACGTCGTTTACGCCGGCGGCGTCATCCGGCATACCGGCGTGCTGGCGGTGGGCGGTGATCACGTTTCCAACGATTTGGCTTATGGTTTGAAGGTGCCATTAAGCCGCGCGGAGAAGCTCAAGCTCGAGCACGGCTCTGCCTTGCTGGACGAGAAAATCCGGGGTCAAGCCGTCACCATCACCAATGAGCTCGGCCTGCCGCTCAAGACCATCAATGTGGAGCATTTGCAGCGCATCATGTCGCTGCGACTGGAGGAGATCTTCCAGTTGGTCGCGGGGGATTTGGAGCAGGCCGGATTGTATGATTTTCTGCGCGCCGGTGTTTTTCTGTGTGGCGGCGGTGCGCGCGTTCCCCAAATTGCAAAGCTGGCCGAGCAGGTCCTGCAAATGCCGGTTTCCCTCGGCCAGACCAATTCCATCAGCGGCCTTAAATCCGCGCTCGACCAGCCGGAATTTGTCACTGCCATCGGGCTGGTAAAATTCGGCTCGTTTAAGACCCGCAAACGCGAGGGCAAACCGTCGCTGGCCCAGGGCATCAAGGGCGTGTTCGGCCGTTTCATCCAACGATCCTGAAATCCATCTGCTATGAAGACCAAAACCCAAACTCCCGTGGCAACGCTCGAACCGGCCAAAGCGCCCGTCGCCAGAATATTCGGCGTGGGCAGCGCCGGTGTCAGCCTGCTGGAGGTCATGGACCGGGAGGAATTTGCCGGCGCGGGTTTCGTGGCCGTCAATACGGATGCCACGTCGCTGGCTGGTTCGACCGTCGCCCTGAAAATTCATCTTGAGACCAAATTGTTGCGGGGCCTGGGCACCGGCGGTGACCCCGAGCGCGGTCGCGCGATTGCCGAGGAACAATTTGCGACGCTTAAGACGGCGTGTGACGGCGCCAACGTGATTTTGATTATCGCCGGCCTGGGCGGCGGCGCGGGCAGCGGCATCACGCCCGTGCTCGCGCGGGCGGCGAAGGAAGCCGGGGCCCTCGTACTGGCGTTTGTGACGCTGCCGTTCGTTTGTGAAGGCAACCGCCGACAGCAACAGGCGCAACAAAGCCTGGAGCAGATCAAATCCGTCGCCGATGGTGTTATCTGCCTGCCGTGCCAGAAAACGTTCAAGTTGATTGACGAAAATACCAGCGTGCTCGACACGTTTCGTATCACCGGCAAACTGTTGGTCGAAGGCGTTCGCGGCGTCTGGCAATTGCTCACCCGGCCCGGCCTGATTCAGATTCACTTTGACGACCTCTGTGCACTGGTGCGCAACCGTCATTCCGAGAGCGCGTTTGCCACCGTCGAGGCCTCCGGCCCGGCCCGGTCACGCGAGATCGTGGAAAAACTAATCAACCATCCGCTGCTGGACGAGGGCCGGGTGCTGGCGGAATCCGACGCGGTGCTGGTGAGC
>Ga0306926_10005268_pt1 | contig 13744 bp, 13 predicted proteins | sample flu12Cox44000178_FD_203759 | JGI IMG/M metagenome (GOLD analysis project Ga0306926, IMG submission 203759) | Lab enrichment of tropical soil microbial communities from Luquillo Experimental Forest, Puerto Rico - flux8day.12C.oxic.44.000.178 (v2)... | ecosystem: Environmental > Terrestrial >... | reverse complement strand
GGCGCCAGCTGGCAGCGCTGCCGGGTTCACTTCGGGCGCAACCTGGTCGCTGCGGTCCCCAAGGCGCACGCCGATATGGTCGCCGCCACCGCGCGCACCATCTTCGCCCAGCCCGACGCCGCCAGCGTCCGCAGCCAGCTCCACGTCGTCGCCGGCATGCTCGGCAGCAAATTCCCCAAGGTCGAGACCATGCTCCGCGACGCCGCCGGCGACCTCACCGCCTTCGCCGACTTCCCCGCCGAGCACTGGCGCAAGATCTGGTCCACCAACGGCCTGGAACGGGTCAACCGGGAAATCGCCCGGCGCATCGATGTCGTCGGCGTGTTCCCCAACCCGCCCGCCCTGCTCCGCCTCACCGGCGCCGTGCTGGCCGAGATCCACGACGAATGGCAAGCCGCCGACCGGCGCTACCTATCCGAAGCCTCCATGGCCAAGCTCCCCGGCCCCACGCCCAGTGAACCCGCCACCGATCAGGCCAAGACGATTGCCATCCCAGCCACAATCGCGCCATAGTGCAAACCGGCACCCGCCACCGCAAAGACTCACACGCGGCCAGTTACACCACTCGGCGGGACGTGACCCTCACCGGGGTACCACAGCCGCAGGACGCGGGCAAGCCAGGGTGCTCCAACCAGGCCTGCCCACGCCGCCGTAAACGCGAGGCGGCCGGCATCAGAGCCGCCCCCCGGACGGGCCGCCGCGACCGCAGCGACCTTCACCACCTGGAAACAAGGCCGCATCCTCGCCATGGCGAAAGTGCCGTCCAGGTCAGCAGCCAATGCGATGCGCCGGCAAATGAGTTCTCGACTTTAAAGCTAGCGGCACGGCAAATACCTTCCCCGCAATAAATGCGCATAACGGACGACTCGGCGTGCAAGGGAGTTCCGGGGGATGGCTGGCCGGCCGGACGCCGATCATCCGGTTATGGCATTCCCGCACGGCCGTTCAGGCCTGGCCGGCCAGCGGCCCCAAGGACGGGGAGGTGCCTGGCAAAAGGGCTGGCGTTGTCCGGGAGAGATGGGGCGTCAGCAGGTCTGGCGGGGGTGTCGCACGGCGGCGTCTTGCATGAGGAGGGCGATCTGGACGCGGTTATCGGCGTCGAGCTTGACGAGTAGCCGGGATACGTGGGCCTTGACGGTTGCCAGGCTGATGTGCAGCCGGGCGGCGATCTCGGCGTTGGATCGTCCCTCTGCGACTGCTGAGGCGACCTGCCGCTCCCGGGCGGTAAGCGTGGCCAGTCGCTGGCGTGCCTGTTCCTGGCGGTCGGCGGTGCCGGGGTCGCCGGCGAGCAGGGTGATGAGGCGGCGGGCGATCCGGGGGGAGAGCGTGCCGTCGCCGGCGTGCACTGCCTGGATGGCACGGACGATGTCGGCGGGTGGTGAGTCCTTGAGGAGGAAGCCCGCGGCTCCTGCCTGCAGGGCTCGCAGTACCAGTTCGTCGGCGTCGAAGGTGGTGAGCACGATCACCGCGGGCGGGTGAGGCTGCGTGCTTAGCAGCCGGGTGGCGGCGACGCCGTCGAGGCGGGGCATGCGGATGTCCATCAAGACGACGTCGGGGTGGTGGAGGTCGATGGCGGGCAGGACGCCGCGGCCGTCGCTGGCCTCGCCGACGACCTGGATCTGCGGGGCGCCGGACAGCATCATTGTCAGCCCGGAGCGGACCAGAGCATCGTCGTCGACGATAAGGACGCGGATCTGGGCGGTCATGAGTGGCCCGGGATGGCCGCGCGGAGCACGAAGTCACCCATCGCGTTGGTGCCGTGGTGGAGCTCGCCGCCGGCTAGCGCGAGCCGCTCGGCGAGGCCGATCAGGCCGGTTCCTGTCCCCGGCGGCGCCGGGACGGTGTCTGGGCCGCCGGGTGCACGCCGGTTGTCCGGTGCGGCTGCCGCAGGCGGTGCGCCCGGGCTGCGGCGGCTGACGATCTCGGCTATCAGCCCGGCCTGCCCATCAGCGGTGAGAGTCACCTCGACGGGGGCCCCTGGTGCGTGTTTCCGCGCGTTGGTCAGCCCTTCCTGGATGACCCGGTAGGCGGCGCGCTGCGCCGCGGCAGGCAGCGAGCTGGCGGTGGCCGGGTCGAGATGCGCCTGGATCGTCATCCCGGCCGCGCGTGATTCCTCCAGCAGGGTCGGGAGCTGGCTGAGGTCCGGCTGAGGCGGCCCTGCTGTGGTACTGGAGTTCTCCCGCAACACGGTGATTACCTGGCGCAGCTCGCTGAGCGCGGCGGCGGCCGAGGCCCGGATCACCGCGGCAGCCTTAGCGATTTCGTCTGGCGGGGCGCCGGGGTGGTATTCCAGCGCGCCGGCGTGCACGCTGAGCAGCGACAGCCGGTGGGCCAGCACGTCGTGCATCTCTCGGGCAATGCGGCGCCGCTCGGACTCGCGGGCCTGCTCGGCGCTGCGCTGCTGGTCGGCTTCCAGCCGCTCGGCCCGCTCCCGCAGCGAGGCGACGAGTTCGCGGCGGGCGCGCAGGTACAGGCCCCAGCCGAACGCGATCACCGTGACCAAGAACGCGGGGAACCCGACCTTGAGGATCTCCCCGGCCGAGGGGTTGACCAGCGGGAACACGACACTGGCCGCCGCCGCCGTCACCGCGACCGCGACGAGGGCTCGGCCTTTCGCCCGCGAGGCTGCGGTGCAGATGGCCACGAGCCCGGCACCCAGGGCCAGCGGGGAGAACGCCGCAGCCCCGAAGACCAGGAAAAAGACCGCTATCGGGTGGGCGCGCCGCCACCACAGGGCCAGGCATGCCGCCGCGCCCACAGCCAGGTCCAGCCAGTCGAGGACCTCGTCATGGGTGTGCCACAGGTAGCCGAGGGTGACTCCGCCCAGCCCGGCAGCGCACGCGAAGAGCACCGCGTCGGCCAGCCGACTGCCACGCACGCTCCGGCCCGCCGGCGGCTCGCCGAACGTCGGCAGGTGCCGCCACAGCGCCGCGGTCGTGTCAGGTTCGGGGATGCTGGCCATCTTGGGGCCAGGGTACGCGCGGGCCCGGCCTGGAGACCCCTACCAAAGTCGATGCCCAGCCCAGCCGAAGGACCGGGGCAGGAATAGCCGGCCAGCCGGCGCCGCGGCGGGCACCCGGCGGTCACGCTGGCGACATGACAGCTACCACCAGCACAGACGGCAGCGCGCCGATTCGCCGCTCTGCCCGGGCGGCCCCGCGCCGCCCACCCGCCCCCGCAGGACCGGCGATCCAGGTGACCGGGCTGCGCAAGAGGTTCGGCCGCGTGGCCGCGGTGGAGGATGTGTCGTTCACTGTCTCCTACGGCCGGATCACCGGTTTCCTCGGCCCCAACGGCGCCGGGAAGACCACCACGCTGCGGATGATCCTGGGACTGATCCGCCCCGACGCCGGAACCGCCGTGATCGCTGGGAAACCGTACGCGCTGCTGGCCAGGCCAGCCCGGACCGTTGGCGCGCTATTGGATGCCGCCGCCGCCCACCCAGGCCGCTCCGGCCGCAACCACCTGCGAGTGCTTGCGACCGCGGGCGGGATACCCGGCCGCCGGGCCGGGCAGCTGCTGGACCGGGTCGGTCTGGCGCACGCGGGCCGGCAGCGGGCCGGCAGCTACTCGCTCGGCATGCGGCAGCGGCTGGGCCTGGCCGCCGTGCTGCTGGGCGACCCCGATGTCCTGGTACTCGACGAACCCGGCAACGGCCTGGACCCGCAAGGCATCCGGTGGCTGCGTGACCTGCTCCGCTCCCTGGCCGCCGAGGGCCACGCGGTGCTGATCTCCAGCCACATCCTCGCCGAGGTCGCCCTGACCGTGGACGACATCGTGGTGATCAGCCGCGGCCGGACCATCACCCAGGCCCCACTGCCCGAGCTGCTGGCCGCCCGTCCCGGGGTCAGCCTCGAAGACATCTACCTCGAGCTGACCGGCACCTCCGAAGGAGAACCCTCATGACCCGCCTGATCCGCGCCGAGGCGCTGCGGCTGGCCACCACCCGCGCCTACTGGCTGCTTGCCGCCGGCGCTACCGCCCTGATCGCCGCCTGGGTAGGCCCGGCGGCCGCGGCGACCACCTTCACCCCCGGCACTAGCCCCGCCCGCGCCACCCTCGCCATCGCCGGGTTGGCGCAAACCGTCGCGCTGCTCGCCGGGACGCTCTCGATCACCAGCGAGTTCCGGCACAAGACCATCACCCCCGCCGTGCTGATCACCCCCCGCCGCACCCCGCTGCTGGCCGCCAAGCTGATTACCCTGGTCGCCGCCGGGCTGATCTTCGGCCTGCTCACCACGGGCATGGCGACCGCCATCACCCTGCCGCTCCTAGCAGCACGGCACATCTCAGCCGGCCTCAATCCCACCCAGGCCGCCGCCGTCATCGTTGGCGGCGGCATCGCCACCGCGCTCTTCGCCGCTGCCGGTGTCGGCGTCGGCGCGATCATCCGCAACCAGGTCGGCGCCGTCGTCGCCGTCCTCGCCCTGCTCTATGTCGCCGAGCCGCTGCTCGGGTTCATCCCGCACGCGGGTGCCGCGGTGCAGAAATACGGCCTCGGCGGCCTGGCCGCCGCCACCACCCACACCACCGGCTTCCCCGCCACCGCACAACTGCTCGGCCAGGGGGCAGCGATCCTCGTCCTCACCGGATACGCTGCCGCAGTCCTGCTCGCCGGCACGGCCCTGCTCCGCCACCGCGACATCACCACCTGACCCCCAGCACCCGTCGGCCCCAGCCAAGCCGCGACGACCGCCCGCCGTGCGGCGACATGACCACCCGGCACTAGGACAATCGGTACAGTGAGCCCGCCATGCTGGCGGCGCCCGCCCAGCCGCGGCGGGCGCCGCCAGCCGGTCCGGCGCCCGGCAACAGGCCCGAGCAGCCACAGCATCGGGCAGCGTCCCAGCACGCCACCGAGAAGCTCGCAGCGATTCAGCACCCTGCGGCTGTGGCCGCTTACCCTCACTTTCGGCCGCGCACTCGCGGGCCCGAACTGGAAGCGTGGCGAGATGAGCCGGGCCGCCGCAGGTTCGTAATCGCGAGGGCAGCGCCGGGCGTGCCGGTTGCCAGTCTCGCAGGCCGGATATTTCCGCGATGGTGCAACCATGATCAGGATAGCGATGGCGCGCACTCGGCAGCGGAGGCGGCGGGCCGTCTCGGCCCGCTTAGGCTCGGTGCTTACCTGCGCCAGCCGGGCTGGACGAGCCCGGTCTCGTAGGCAGCGACGACGAGCTGAGCGCGGTCTCGCGCACTGAGTTTGATCATGGCGCGGCTGACGTGGGTTTTGGCGGTGGCTGGGCTGACAAACAGGCGGCTGGCGATCTCGGCGTTGGACAGCCCCTGGCCGACCAGGGCGAGCACTTCTCGTTCCCGCTCGGTCAGGCCCGCCAGGGAACCGGTGTCTGGCGGTTGCTTGGCGCGGGTGGCGAACTCGGCGATCAGCCGCCGGGTGACGCTCGGAGATAGCAGGGCGTCGCCGCCGGCCACCACCCGGACGGCTTGGACCAGCTCATCGGGCTCGGTGTCTTTGACGAGGAACCCGCTGGCCCCCGACCGGATGGCCTCGAACACGTACTCATCCACCTCGAAGGTGGTGAGGATCACCACCCGGACGCTGGCCAGCCGCTCGTCAGCGGCGATCTGCCGGGTGGCGGCCAGCCCGTCAGTGCCGGGCATCCGGATATCCATGAGCACCACGTCGGGGGTGAGCTCGTGGGCCAAGCGGACCGCCTGGTGCCCGTCGCCGGCCTCGCCTGCCACCTGAATGTCGTCCTGGGCGTCAAGCAGGGCACGGAACCCGGCGCGGACCAGGGCCTGATCGTCGGCGAGCAGGACCCGGATCATCGGGTGCCGTTCACTGGCAGCCGGGCCTGGACCCGGAACCCGCCGCCCGGGCGGGGACCGGCGTACAGCTCCCCGCCGAGCGCGGCCACCCGTTCCCGCATGCCGGTGATCCCGGTGCCGACGGCCCGCGGCGGGCGGGCGGCGGGCCCGCGGCCGTTGTCATCGACCTGCACGGTGAGATCCTGCTCGCCGTAGGTGAGGCGCACGGTGGCGGTCGCCGGCCCGGCGTGGCGGGCCACGTTGGTCAATGCCTCCTGCACGATCCGGTAGGCCGCCACCTCGACCCCGAACGGCAGGGGGCGGACAGCGCCCTCGGTCTCCGCCCTCACTTCCAGCCCAGGCGCGGACACCTGCGAGACCAGGTCGCCGAGCCGGGCCATGCCCGGGGCGGGGGCGCGCGGGGCGGGCTCGCCGTCTTGGCGCAAGATGTCCAGGGCAGAGCGCAGCTCGCCGAGGGCGTCCTTGCTGGCCTGCTTGACCGCGGCCAGGGCGGCCCGGGCCTGCTCGGGCAGCTGCTGGTTCAGGTTCAAGGCCACCCCGGACTGCACGCTGATCAGCGACAGGTAGTGACCGAGTGAATCGTGCAGGTCGCGGGCCATGCGCAGCCGTTCCTCGCTGGCCCGCCGACGCGCCTCCTCCCCCCGGATCCGGGCGGCCGCAGCTGCCCGCTCCCGCCTGACCCGTACGGCCTCACTGGCGCCCAGCACCACCAGCAGCCAGGCGGCCAGGCCAGCCAGACCGGCCGGCGATGGCGCCGGCCGGTGCCTGAGCAGGTAATCGAGCCAGGGGAAGATGGCGAACCCGGCCACCGCCGCGACCGCGGCGGCCAGCCGGTGACCACCGGTCACCGCGGTGTAGTAGGCGATGAGCAGCGCCAGCCAGATCGGGCCGTTGGCGTAGCCGAGCACGAAATAGGCCAGGGTGGTGCCGAATATCAGGGCCAGCACCGCGACCGGATACCGCCGCCGCAGTGCCAGCGCCACGGCCGACGCGGCCACCAGGGCGATCGCCCCGGCGTCGAACGGGCGATGGCCGGCCTGGTGATGCGCGGCGAAGTAGCTGACCACGGGCAGCGCGGCTGCCAGCACCGCCGCCAGGGCGCCATCGGCCAGCAGGCCTGCCCGGCGGGCCGCTGCCCGCTGGGCGCTGCCGTCCATCACGGTCATGGTTACGAGCCTAGGCCGGCGCTGCCTGCTGGCCGTCGGCCGCAGGGAGCAGCGGCGCCTACTCCCCCGGTGGTAGCCAGCGGTGCCTGACAGCACCTGTTGGTGCCCGGCCTGGCCAGTGCCTGACGGCCCCGGGCTCACCGATTGCCCATCGCTGAGGATGGCCGGCGCGGCCGCAGACCCAGCGCGGTGATGCCGTGCTTGTCATAGCCGCGGCCACCGGCCGGGGTACAGCCAGACAGCCCGGCTGCTTCTACTGTCTGTGATGCCGCCTCACCCGCTGAGGTAGCAGGCGAGTCCCCCCGGCCGACCAGCGGAGCATCTGTTTCACGCCGCATGCGCCTGCTGCGGTATCACCGAAGCCGCCGCCGGCCCGACGACACAGCCACCGCGCCGTCCCTAACGTCAGGGCAAAGGTGCAGACCAGGCTAGGGAGACAACGCGATGGCTATCACAGGGCAGGTGCTCGACAACCCGGTCAGCGGGGAGCGGTTCATCTTCAGCCAGACCGCCGCCGACACCGGCGGCGAACTGCTCGCGGTGGAGTTCGTGGTCGCCCCCCAGGGGCACGTTCCAGGGGGCCACATCCACCCGGTGCAAGAAGAGCGGTTCGAGGTGGTCAGCGGGAGGATGCGGTTCAAGAAGGGCCGCAAGACCGTGCTCGCCGGGCCCGGCGACACCCTGGTTATCCCGCCGGGAACCTATCACCGGTTCGCCAACGCCGGCGACGGCCCGGCGGTGATCCGGGTGGAGGTCCGGCCGGCCCTCAGCATGGAGCAACTGTGGGAGACCACGGTGGCCCTGGCCGCCGAAGGCCGCACCTTCCGCTCCGGGCTGCCCAAGCCCCTCGACCTCGCTCTCTTCATGCGCGAGTTCGAGCAAGAGGTGCAGGCACCATTCGCGCCCGGCCTGGTCCGCGCCGCCACCGCGCCGCTGGCCTGGCTGGCCGCCCGGCGCGGCCTGACCCGCCGCTACGAGGCGTCCGGCATCCACACGCAGGCCGGGACGAGAAGGCCTGTCCCCTCCCGCCCCGGCAAGGGCCGGGCCTCCGCAGCCCGCCCAACGCCGGCCCGGCCATCCACGCCGCGGAAGCGCTGACGACTCGGCAGAACGGCCGGCCGCCATGCCGAAGCAGCCCACAACCCCCGGGCACCCCGGGGGCCGGGGGATCGCGTGGCATGGCGGCCAGCTCGCGGGCCGCTGGCAGGCGCCCACGTCCGTCCTGGAACCCACCCGCGGGCTGCGCCGCCCCCACAGGAAAGCGGAACTCACCCATAGGGAGCACCATGACCCCGGCACCGAAGGCGCTGCCAAGCCGGCGCCGCGCGCCCAGCAGGAGAACCGGAATAACGATGGCAGCCGAAGCCGCCGCCTTCGCCCTCGCCTCAGCCGTCCACTTCACCACCGGCTTCGCCGACGCCGCGATGCCCGAACTGGTGATCGCGGCCGTGCTGGGCGCCGGCAGTTCAGCGGTCCTCACCCAGCGGCTGCGCGCCTGGGGCATCGCCACCAGCACGGCAGCCTTCGCCACGTTCGGCACCATCCTGGGCCTGACCATCATCGCCACCGGCCGCCAGGACGTGCCAGACCTCACCTACCACGCGTCGATCCTGGCAGCACTCGCGGTCACACTGGCCGTCCTGTCGCGCCGGGACGGCAATGCCGGGCGGACACAAACATGAACCCCGTGTCGACCAGCGCAAGCAGATTCCCGCTCAGGCAAACGCCGCCCAGGGTCAGGCGGGGCAGCCGTCCCAAACAACCCGGGAAAACCATGATCAGCCCTGCCCGCGTCGGAGCGCGCCAACAATGCGAGGATGACGAAGGCTCCACCGCGAACGGTCCCTGAGCTCAGCATCGACGACACCAACCCCCGAGCACACGACACAGATCATCCCCATATGGGCGCTTCTCGGCTTCGCAAAAATCGATCTTGCTACCGCTCATAAGGCGGGCCGGTGTGCGCTGATCCAACTCCCGGCCGATCATGCAACGTGACCGTTGACGCGTATTAGTGTGACTGCCGAGCGCCGATTCGGGCGCGGGCTTGCGGCGGCGTCGGCGCGCTCGTGACGTCGAGAGTTCGTGCCCAGAATCGCAACGTCATAGGCGGGCTCGGGGCACGCCGCTCGGCCCGTTGTGAAGCTCATACATATGGTTGCACATATATATGTTCTAGCGTATGCTCTCTTCCCGTGCCGCCAGAGATCGCAGTCCTCGAGGCGATCGCTGAACCGACCCGGCGGCGAATCCTTGATGCCGTGCGCGAGGGTGAGCGGTCCGTCGGCGAGCTGGTCGAGACGGTCGGGATGCATCAGCCAGGCGTGTCTCGTCACCTCAAGGTGTTGCGCGATGCCGGGCTGGTCGAGGTCCGCCGGGATGCTCAGCGACGGTTCTACCGGCTCCGTCCCGAACCGCTGATGGAGCTCGACGCGTGGCTCGAGCCGTATCGAGCGCAATGGGCAGCGCGACTCGGCTCGCTCGAGCGGCACCTGCAACGCACCGCCACACCGATCCCCCCGAGTTCAAGGGAAACCTGATGAGCGACGTCCCCGTTTCCTACGATGGCGCGTTGGAGCGCACCGCCGATGGCGGCGTTATCCGATTCGAACGCCGCCTGCCCTTCCCGATCGGCGACGTCTGGGACGCGATCACCAATCCGGCGCGGCTGGCAGACTGGTGGCTGCCCTTCGATGCCGACATCACGGTCGACCTCCGAGAGGGCGGCGAGATGGTGTTCGCCGGCCGCGGTGAGGAATCGGTGACGATGACGTGCACGATCCTTCGCATCGAACCGCCGATGCTTCTCGAGCACACCCACGCCGATGGCTCATACCTGCGTTGGGAGCTCGAGCCCGTTGACACGGGGTGCGTGTTGCGGCTCAGCCACTTCGTGACCGACGCCGCCCGAGCGATCGACAACTGCTACGTCGTCGGACTGCACGCGTCGCTCGCGCGGCTTGAACCGTGCCTCGCTGGTCGCCCTGTCGCCTGGGATTGGGATGGCTTCGCACAGGCGCAGGCGCACTACGCCAGCATCGGCCTCGCGGCGCCGGTAGACGCGTCGTGACGTCGACGAGGGTTCGTACGCGCACCGAGAAAGGATCGAGGAATGTCTCAACTGCTGCGAGTGCAGAACTTCTGCGTGTCGATAGACGGGTTCGGCGCCGGCGAGGGCCAGAGCCTCGAGGCGCCGTTCGGGCATGCCGACCGCCGAGGTGGTCGTGTTGCCCGCCTCCCGGCGGACCTGGTCTCGTGGGCGGGCGCCACCGCGAGCTGGGCGGGCCGAACCGAGCCCGGCGGATCCCGAGGGCTGGACGACTACTTCACTCGCGACTTCGCGCGGAACATCGGCGCCGAGATCATGGGCCGCAACAAGTTCGGGCCGCAGCGTGGCCCGTGGGAGAACTTCGACTGGAAGGGCTGGTGGGGAGACACCCCGCCGTTCCACACCCCCGTGTTCGTCCTCACCCACCATCACCGACCCAGCTTCACGCTCGCCGACACCACGTTCCACTTCCTCGATGCGACGCCCGCGCAGGCGTTGCGGCAAGCCAAGGACGCCGCTGAGGGGAAGGACGTCCGGGTCGGAGGCGGCGTCGCCACTGTTCGGCAGTTCCTCGAGGCGGATCTCATCGACACCATCCATGTCGCCGTCGCGCCGGTCGAGATCGGCCGGGGGGAGCGACTCTGGGCCTCCCACGAGGACCTGCTCGACCGGTTCCACCTCGAGTCCGTGCCCAGCCCCAGCGGCATTACGCACCTACTCTTCTGGCGGCGGTAACCACGGCGGACGACGGGCCCCAGTCCGTGGTCGGCCGGCCCAGGCGCGCGCGCCCCGAACGGCGGTGCGGTGCGCGGTTGTGGCCGACTGGTCGATCACGTTCTGCGGTCAGCTTCTGGACTGAAGCCCCAGCCGCGCTCCTAGTGGCCGAACTCCAGCGACCTCCGCTTGGTGTTTTAGGATCTCATCGCGGCTGCCTCACCGGTTCTCATGTCGCCAGCTCGTGGCGCCGCGGCATCAGCCACGCTCAAGGCAGGCCCGGATCGGGGTGGCCAGCCAGGAAGCGATCAGCAGCATCGCCGTCGATCAGCGCGTTGTCGGCGAGCCATTGGACAGCACGGCGCTGGGCGCGGGTATCGCGGAAGGCGTACCAGACTGGCACCAGGTCCGGATACTCGCCGTGGAGCTCGTCCTTGAACCGGCGGAAGGCTCCCTTGCCCTGAATGGCCCGGGCCAGCCGGCGCCCCGCCCGCTCATCGGTGATCTGTTCGGCGAAGTCGGCCATGTCCTGGTACCAGACCCAGGACGGCAGCGGGCCGATGCAGACCAGGTCCAGCTCGTCGAGGTCGACTGGTGTCTGCCCGTCGATACCGGTGTCGGCCGTCCAGAACACGATCTCGCCGGTCTGCGGGTAGATGAGCCAGCGGTGTTCGTAGTCGGTCTGGTCGGCCAGCGCGCCGACGATCTCCTCCAGGTCGAGGCTGCTCAGGTCAAGCATGGGGTCAGAATAGGTCCCTCTGCCGGCCGCGATAGCTGAGCCGCGACACGCGACCAGCGGCATTACGTGGGCGTTGCGGGGCTCAGCCGATGCGCTCGGCCAGTGAGACGATGATCCCTTCCGGCCCCCGGACGTAGGCCATCCGGTAAGCCCCCTCGTACTCGCCGATGCCACCGACCAGTCCGTAGCCCTCGGTAGCTGCCCAATCGACAGCCGCCTGCAGGTCGTTGACCTCGAAGGCCACATTGCGCAATCCCAGCTCGTTGGCCATGGCGGCCGGTGAGCCCGGCACCGAGTCGGGTCGCACGAAGCGCGAGAGCTCCAGGCGGGTGCCATCGCCGGGCGGCTTCAGCATCACGATCTCGGTGCGGGAGCCGGGAATGCCGCAGACCGTGTCCAAGAACTCGCCCTCGACGAAGGTCCTGCCCTCGACCTCCAGGCCCAGCGCCACGAAGAAGGCGGTCACGACGTCGAGATCTGCGACCGTGAGGCCGACGTGGTCGAAGCGCCGTACATGCGACATAGGCCCGTCCTCCCGTCGTCGTATCGACCGTGCATCCGCCACGGTAGGCGTTCTCAGTACCTCTCGCTGCGGAACCTCCGCCAACGCACACCATGAGCGGCATAGACGACGAGTCAGGGTCCCCGCTTGCCCATCTGGTCCCAGAGCTCGTCCGCAGTGAGCGCGCATGAGGTGGAGCGCAGTCGCCCCGAACCCGTCGCGTCGTCGTATCTCGACAACCGGCTATCGGAAGATCCTCGGCAGAATTTCCTGGAGACGGTGTCGGATCGGGGCAGCGGCGTTCGTAGCAGGGGTGAGGCCGCCCACACCGGGGCACCCGGGGAGAGGGAATCGCGATCATGAAACGGACGTCCATGACGCAGGTCACCGTCGATGGAGTGATGCAGGGAAACGGCCCGACGGATGTGGACCGCGGAAACGGATTCGAGCGCGGCGGCTGGGCCATGGGGGCGGGTGGCAACCAGACCAGGGCGTTGATCACCCAGACCTACCAGCATGCCGGCGCGTTCCTATTCGGCCGGCGGACCTACGAGTTGTTCGCCGGCTCCTGGGGAGCAATCGAAGAGATGCGCGCCCACCCCATCGGAGTGGCGTTGAAACAGGCGCCCAAGTACGTCGCATCGAACACGCTCACCGGCGCCGAATGGGCGGACACGACCGTCCTGTCCGGTGACCTCGCGGCGGCCATCGGCGAGCTGAAGGCCAAGCCGGGCGGTGAGTTGCAGGTGCACGGCAGCGGCGCCCTGATCCGCTGGCTGCTGGAGAACGATCCCGTCGATGAGATGACTCTGCTCATCGTCCCCGTCGTCCTCGGCCAGGGCACACGGCTGTTTCCCGGCAGCGGCCCGGACATTGCGCTTCACAGTACGCCACCGGCTGAAGCACGTGACAGAGCAAGACCTTGAATCCCATCCCTACTGCTGATTAGGACAGGAACGATGACCGATTCGACGGCAACGGTCCGAACCAGACTGTTCCGATTCGGGGTCGTTGCCCCGCTCACCACTGATCTGCCGGCGTGGCGAGACCGGGTGCGCCGTATCGCCGACAGCGGCTACTCCACGCTGCTGATGCCCGACGTCCCGCAATGGCAGCCGGCGCCTGCGCCCACGCTGGCCGTCGCGGCCGCCCTTGCCGACCTGCGGGTGGGCACTTGGGTGTACGCCTCCCCGCTGCGCCCGCCATGGATGATGGCGTGGGAGGCGCACTCGCTGTCGGTGCTCACCGACGGCCGCTTCGAGATGGGCATCGGCACCGGCAGGCCCGGCATTGAAGACGAACTCCGCGAACGGGGGATGCCCGTCCTGCCACCGCGCGAGCGGTTGGCCCAGGTGCGGGAGACCGTGACAGCGCTGCGAGATCTCGACGGCCCCGACTTGCACACGCCGGTGGTGATGGCCGCGCGCGGTCCGCATGCCCTGGCACTGGCGGCCGACCTGGCAGATACGGTCAACCTCGCACTGTTGCCGGGTGAGTCTCGGGCCGAGGCCGCGCGGCTGGCACGCGACTTCCGCGCCATCCGGGACGTCGAACTCGCGCTCCACGTGCCGGTCATCGGCGACACGGTCGCGCCGTTTATGGCGCCCCCCGACACCGACCCTGCCGCGCTTCACGCGGCGGACTCGCTGGCGGTACTACCGGATCACCCCGCGGCGGCCGCCGAGGAGATCCAGCGGCGGCGGGAGGAGATCGGCTTCTCCTACTTCGTCTTCGGCGCCGACGTCGCCGACACGCTCGCTCCGGTCGTGGCTGAGCTGGCCGGACAT
>Ga0306926_10005266_pt1 | contig 13746 bp, 12 predicted proteins | sample flu12Cox44000178_FD_203759 | JGI IMG/M metagenome (GOLD analysis project Ga0306926, IMG submission 203759) | Lab enrichment of tropical soil microbial communities from Luquillo Experimental Forest, Puerto Rico - flux8day.12C.oxic.44.000.178 (v2)... | ecosystem: Environmental > Terrestrial >... | reverse complement strand
CACGACCTTTGTCAGCGTCAACGATCTGGCTGGGTTCGTGCGGCTCTCCCGCAGCGTGCGGTTTCGGTCCTGAACGCGTTCTGCCCCGTCGCTCGCCCAAAACGATGAGTGAGTCATCACCCGGGAAGCAGCGGGGGAAAGATATTGAAAAATGGAGGCAATCACCATGAGATGGCCCGTCACGAGTGCGACTGGTCTGCTGACCTGTTTCCTGGCATGTCTGGCATTCCCTCGTCCGGCATTGGCGGACGAGCAGGGCGGAGACATTGCCGGCAGCTACGCCTTGCTCAACGCGATTGGCTATGGGAACGATTATCCCAAGGGGTGGCTCGCCTCGGGGGCGGTCTACCTATCAAATTTCTTGGGCGTTGCGGGCGAAGTGGGCGGCAGCTATCAGGTGTCTGAGGCGGTAGGAAATAGTCCCACACACGTTGCGAGTATGTATAACTTGATGGGCGGAACGCGAGTGGTCCTCCGAACGAATCCGCACCTCACGCCGTTCGCGCAGGTGCTGTTCGGTGGCATCCGAGTGGGCAACGGCTACGGCTCACACCTTAGCGAGTTTGCGTGGTGTCTTTCGCAATTAAGTTGAACATGCCGATCTGTCCCACGTGATGAATCGAGTTCGAGCAAGTCGCTGTTGATAGTGAGTGCGACCTTGGTCTTGGGCCGAAAGCGTTAACCAATCCACGAAACCGGGGCAGGTTCAGAGGAAGGATGACACGGTTGGGTGGAGCGAGTCAGGCACGTCGCCCCACCCCTCGCGGCCGTCGACCAAGAGTTCGCTAGCGCGTTGCGGCAGCAATCACGCGAATGTCGTCGGCATGCAGACCGGTGCCCTGCTCGCTGTACGAGACGCTGACCGTGTCGCCGTTGTGGATCAGGTCGGTGACCGGCATCTTCCCTCCTTTTGGCGCGGCCTTCGTCCCGATGCCCTTGCCGACGACTTTTGTCTTCGAGTCGATCACATACGTCTGGGTGAAGGTGCTACCACCACCGCTCGAGCCGCTGATCGTCAGCGACGTCGGCGAAACCGTGGTCACGGTCCCATTCGACGTCTTCGACGGGACCCCGCCAGATCCTGGCGACGATACTTGTTGGATCAGCGTAGCGTGGAGCGCGCCGCCCAGATCGTGATAGCTCACCTCGACCGCCTGACCGGTCTTCAGCACATCGGCAAGCTTCACGCCGGCCTTGCCCGCTTGTGCCTCCTGGCGCGCTTTCGTGCCCGCGCCATGGGCCTCGACCCTGGTCTTGTCGTCGCAGGCGAATTTCATTTCCGTATTGGCTACCTTGACAGTCACCGAATCGCCGTTGATCGCCGTCAAGGTTCCCCGCGTGTGCTTGGTCTCTTGCGCGATTGCCTGGGTGGACAACCAGCCGACAGAGAGACCTACGAGGGGAAGAGCGAGAACCAACCGTCTCATGGCAGCCTCCTTGGGAAGAGTATGATGCCCGGCCGCAACGAAGAGACGCCACTGACACATACGCGTGATGGGGTCGAATTGTTCCGGAACTTACCCCTCTTGCGCAAGTTAATTCGACGCTCCCATCGTTGTCTGCGTTTCGTACAACCTGGCATAGAGACCCTGGTTCATCAGCAACCGCTCGTGGGTCCCCTGTTCGACGATCTCCGAGTCCTTGACTACAAAGATGATATCGGCGTGCCGGATCGAGTGGAGGTGGTGCGCGATGACTATTGACGTGCGCCCCTCCATCAGGCGTTGCAACGCTTCGATAACCGCCTGCTCGGACGCCGCGTCCAATCCCGACGTGGGCTCGTCGAGAATCAGAATCGGCGTGTTCCGCACAATGGCCCGCGCAATGGCAATCCGGCGCCGCTCACCGCCGGAGAGCGTGGCTCCACGCTCCCCAACGACGGTCGCATAGCCGAGCGGCATATTCATGATGAAGTCGTGGGCGTTGGCGAGCTTGGCGGCCCGGACGGTTTCCTCGGGCGGCGCATCGGGCCGGCCGTAAGCGATGTTCTCCCAAATCGTGGCGCGGAACAGCATGGTGTCCTGGAGAACGAAGCTGACCCGGTCGCGCAACGATTTGAGCGTAAACTCTCGTATATCCACGCCATCGATCTTCACCTGGCCCGACAACGGATCGTAGAAGCGTGGAATGAGGCTGGCGATGGTCGTCTTGCCAGTCCCGGATGGACCGACGATCGCTGCAATCTGACCCGGCGCCACGTGAAGGCTCACGTCCTTCAAAACGAGCCCCCCGCCGTCGTACTTGAAACTGACGCGATCGAGCTCGATGTCGCCCATGAAAGGTGGGGCGCTCCGAGCGCCGGGCAGATCCTGAACGCGACTTTCAATCGCCAATAACTCGCGGATCCGTTCGTACCCGACGGCTGCCTTCGACACCGTATTAGCCATTTTGGAGAGGTCACGCAGCGGCTTGTACATCTTGCCGAGGTACAGCAGGAACACGATCAGCACGCCCGTGCTCAGCCGGCCGGCGATGGCGAGGCGCGCCCCGTAGCCGAGCACCAAACACGTTCCCAAGGCGATGATGACATCGACAGTTGGTGACAACCGCGCCTTGATGCTGCGCGCCTGCAGGCCGGCTTCCACGTTTTGACGACTCTCCCAGTCGAATCGGCGATCCTCGTAGTCTTCGCGACCGAACGCCTGCACGACGTGAATTGCGGTCATCACCTCTGCCACGCCGGATAGCAGCTCGCTTTCCCTTTTCTTGACCCTTCGCGAAGCCTTCTTGATCCGAGGCGTGTAGAAATACACCGCGACGCCGAGCACCGGCACAACCAAAAGCGAAACCAAGGTGAAACGCCAGCTCACATACAGCATCACGCCGACCATGCCGATGAGCGTTAGCACGTTAACGATGATCCCGAGTAGAGCCGAATCGATGAAATCCTGGACTGCATTGATGTCGCTCGTGACGTGAGTCAGCAGATCGCCCACGCGAGCTTCGTTATGTTCAGCGAGTGAGAGCCGCTGGATGCGCTGATACAACAGCCGGCGGAGGTCGTGGGCCACCCATTGGCTGATGCTGGTCGTCGAGTACTTTTCTACGTAGCTGCCTGCGGCGCCGACCAGTGCGACGGCCACGACCGCCGCCAGGGCAAAATACAGGATCGCGAACCTGTCGTCACCGAAGAGACCCGAAACAAAGGCTCCCCACCTGCCGGTGAGACTCTTCGCCTGCACGACATTGTCGATAGTGACCTTGATGGGCCACGGCTCCAGAACGTCAGCGACGGTCTCGCCGAGTACGGCAAGCAACGCGACGGCGAACGTTTTCCAGTAAGAACGCAGGATCCTGGAGAACCAGAACCTCTTGGCGCGCGGGAGGCAGGACAACGGCGTTGATTCCATCGTGCTGATCCCCGATTGCGGGTGGCACCGTCCCGGAGGGGAAGAGACAGCACAATATCATTGAATCCGACAGGCGACGGGGCAAAAGCGGTATAGAATGCCGCGGACATGGCCATGGGGCTCCGATGGCGGCTCCTCACGACGGTCGCGGCGTGCGTCCTCGCCGCCCCGCTGTTGGCGCAAAAGCAAAACAAGGAACAGGCGATCAAGCCCGGTGTCCTGGCCAAGATGGCCGAACCCTGGCCCGACACCGAAACAATGGCGCTGCGGCGCATGGACGCGGAGAAGCGGCGATTGTTCGCCGAGAACGACGCGTTCCCCTTCACGCTTTCGGCCGATTTCAAGGCCATCAACAAAGATCGAAGCACTGAAGGCAAGAAACACTATCCAGCGCTTCTGACCGTTCCTCGCGAGGGCGGCCAACCAACGACCTTGCACGTCACGCTTCGGACTCGCGGTCATTTCCGCCTGCGGGCGTCATCCTGCGGGTTCGTGCCGTTGCGCGTGGAATTCAACCGCGATGAGGCCGAAGGCACCATTTTCGATCGCCAAAAGGCGCTCAAGTTGGTCACGCACTGTCAGCCGGACAAGGAATATGAACAGTACACGCTGCGAGAGTATTTGGTGTACCGCGCGCTGAATGTGCTCACGCCGCGCTCGTTCCGGGCCCGTCTGGCTCGTCCGACTTACGTGCAGGCCTCGGACGGGAAGACCATCACGACTCGATTCGGGATGTTCCTTGAGGATGACGACGATGTAGCCAGGCGGTCAGAAGGGCGCGTCATGGAGCTGCCGCGCGTGCTCTTCAAGGACGTGGACCAGGACGCGCTCACGCTCATCATGGTGTTCGAATACATGATCGGCAACACCGATTTCTCTATGTACGCTCTGCACAACGTCCGCCTGATCAGCACGCCTGCGAAAAAGGTCTACGTCGTGCCGTACGACTTCGATCTCTCCGGGCTTGTCAACACGAGTTACGCGCTTCCGGAGCGCACGCTCGGGATCAGAAGCGTTCGGGACCGCCTGTACCGGGGGCCGTGTCGAGCTCCTTCGGAGATTGAGCCAGTCCTCGAGCAATTCAGAGCCCACAAACAAGAGATCTTCGCCCTCTACGATTCGCTGCCGGAGCTCGACCCGCCTTATCGCCGCGAGGCGAGGAGCTATCTCGACGAGTTCTACCGATCGATCGATCGTGCGGGCACTGTGAAGAGCACGTTCATCGACGGGCAGTGCTCCAAAAAGTCGACCATGTGAGGGACGGCGGAATCCGACGACAGATCCGCCGGCATTTCACCGACGCCTCCTTTCCGCGCCGAGGGCTTCTCATCGCCTTCGAGGGTCCGGATGGTTCGGGCAAGACCACGCAGCGGAAGCTGTTCAAGACCTGGTTGACGGCGAATGGCTATGACGTAGTGACGACCAAGTGGAACTCGTCGGATCTGATCAAGCCAATCATCAAGAGTCGCAAAGCCGTGCGGTCGCTCAGCCCGGAGGAGTATTCCCTCCTGCACGCCGCCGATTTCCGCCATCGCATGGACCATGTCATCCTGCCGGCGCTCTGGGCGGGCAAGCTGGTCCTCGCCGACCGATTTTTGTTCACCGCGCTCGCGCGGGACGTCGCTCGGGGGCTCGACCTCGACTGGGTCCTGAAGCTCTATCAACCGCTGCTCTGGCCCGATCTCGTGTTCTACTTTTCCGTGTCGCCCGGAACCTCCGAAAAACGCGTATCCGCGACGCGCACACCGAGCTTCTACGAAGCCGGCCAGGACATGACCCAGTTGGATGATCCCGTCGAGAGCTATCAGCGGTTCGTCACCCGCGTCATTCGCGAATACGAATCGCTTGCGCTCATCTTTCGGTTCATTGGCGTGGATGCCGAGCAATCGATCGGCGATCAGCACCGGCAGATCCGCGCGCTCTTCGCGGAGGGGGCGCAGCGACCATGGTCGACGTGGAACGAGGATGCGTTCACCGAGTGGATGGTGCGAAGGCAAAGCCATTGACGCGGACGCCATCGGGGCGTCTCATCGCGCTCGACGGCACGAGCGGCGCGGCGCTCCTCGCTGCAGCGCGCAAAGCGCTCGCCGCCAGACCGCCGGCGGCGCGAGGCGGGATCAGCCGCTGGGACGCGTCGGGGGTATTCGCTGAGCTCGCGATGGCGGAAGTCGATGCGGGGCAACCATCCCCACGGACCCTGTTACTCCTTTACGCGGCCGATCTGGCGTTTCGCATCCGATGGGAGATCGCCCCAACCCTGGCGGCCGGCCGAGTTGTCATCGCGGCGCCGTACGTCGACACCGCGTTGGCCTTCGGGCGGGCCGTCGGACTTCCCTCCTCATGGCTGTCAAATCTCTTCGGGTTCGCGCCGCGCCCCTCCGAGCGCCATATTGTCGAGCACAATCCCACGCCTACTCGCCGCAATCGCAAAGGATTCGTAGAGATCGTCTGCGATCGCTGGATCGAGCCGCGGGGCAGGCGACAACAGATTGTCGAGCAGGTCGAAGCACATCTGGGCGCTGTCGCAAGGCGATATCGGCACCGGCATCTTATTCAGGGACTTCCGGCTCCGGACCCACGGTAGAGCGCGACTTGAAGGCAGTACGAGCCGCTTCAACGAGCGCCTTGACGTCTGCGATCGCCGGCGGCTCGTCAATCACGATCGCGACCTCGCGACGGAAATCGAGACTGAGCGCCGACAGTGCCAGGCTACCAACGACGGCGAGCTCATTGTCGATCAGCATGATCTTGCCATGCGATTTCAATCCGCCGACCTGCTTCGAGGTGAACCGTTCGACCAGCAGCCCCGCAGACTCGCGAGCATTGAGGAGGGTGACAAGATCGGGATCAGAGAGCTTCGCGTCGATGAGGCAGATGGTTGACCGTGCGGCCTCGATCAGCTCCGTGAAGCGGCGGCGCGCGTGCTCGGGGCCGATGATCAACCGAGGGCACAAGTCATTCTGCAGTGGCAATGCGTCGCGGTCAGCGCCCATCATCCAATGCAAGCTCTCGGCGACCCGGCGATCGCAGGTCACGACGAGTGCGTCACACGTCCGCTCGAAGCACTTGCGTGTGAAATTCAAGGACGCGACCACAGCGGGTCCGTCGTCGACCACCAGGTACTTCGCGTGATACTTCACCACCGGATCCCGGTACCGGTGAACGCGAGCGCCCGTCTCTTCGAGACGGCGCCAGAGCTTTTCCAGTTTGTGCCTCCCACCCTTCGCGTGGGATGTTACGAGCACGTCAACAGACACTCCGCGCGAGACGGCTGCCGCCAGCTCGGCGAAGACGTCGACGTCGTTACATCGAAATAAGGAGAGCGTGATTCGGCGCTCGGCTCGGCGAATCACGTCGAGGACGGCCGGCTTGCGCTCAGCCGGCGAGTATATGAAGCGATCGGGTGGCTGGGATGGCACGGACCCTCTTTCCGTCGCGACTGTTGTGATGATGAATCGTAGCTCCCATTCGAGCCGACGTCAGGTTCCCAAACTGCCAGACGATATGGAAAGACCGACCTCGGCTCGGCACCCGACGCGGGTTGCTCTCAGCCTGCGAAAGCTCGGAGCAGCGCCGCATACAAGGGAGAACGGTCGTGATGAAGTCTACAACCATCATTGCCTTCGATTAGCATGCCGCGACCACGGTGCAGCCCCACCCTCGGCATCCGCTTCGCTTCTGCAGCAACTCTCGTGGCGCCCTGATAGAGGACACGGTTCTAGAGTCGCAAGCAGTGACGACATCAATCGCGATTACGAGATCCGGATATTCAGCAGCCACACCGTTGAGATCATCGAGCAAAGCGCGCCGAAGCACGGGATCCGGAGGATCGTGACGGCCATCTGCGTGAGCACGAGCGCCCGAACTGGCTTTAACGTGAGCTCAACGTTCGGGCTGGCGGCTCCGCCGTGCATTCCGCTGCGGAAACGCAACCGCGCGGCCGAGCCGCTAACTCCTTCGCTCCAACGGCAAGCGCGTCGCGGCGGTCCTCATAAATCGCCGTGAACACGCCGTGGGAAATCTCCAGCGCCGACGCGCGTCCGGTCGGCGTGTAGGCTGGCTGCATGCCTGTGTCGATCTGCATGACCGTGCCGCCGAATCGCACGCTGATCCGACCTTCCTGTACAACGGTATGGCCGATAACGATCATCCTAGCCTGCTGCTTCGACAGAATGTCGGAAACCTCCGGCGCGAAAGTCTCGGGCTGTTGCGCGAGGCCGCGGTACCACAACGGGCCGTCCTCGCGCGCCGTTAGCGTTTTGAGCGGGGCCGCGCGCGTCTTGTCGAGATTGACCGTCAGGTCCTGACGCACGGTGTCATTGATGACGCTGCACGAGAGTCCCTCGACAGCCGGACTGATGCCGCCGTGAACAAAGAGCACACCGTTGATCTTGACGACCGCTGGCAGCGTGCGGAGCCACTTACCGTACACGCCCTCGCGGCCGAAGGCGAGGCGCATCTCGACCAGCCCGAGCGCCGTCTCCTTGAGCACCTGATCGCGCGCGCCTGGCGGAACGGTTTCAACGAATCGTTGTCTGATCGCTTCCGAATCCGTCGTCATAAACGCGGCATATTCTCCGGGCACCACAAACCGGAGATCTCCGAGCATCCTCGCCACCTCGTGGTTACCGAGCAGCATGTGAACTTGACCTCCCGCCCGCGGGGCGTCGCCTTCGAGCCGCCGCAATAGATCGAGCGCTTTGCGGGAGTCTGGTCCACGGTCGACGACGTCGCCCAACTGCACGAGATGCGTCTTTCCCGCCGTCCACTGTAACCGCTCATCGATGATCTCGGCGGAACGTAGGATGGCCACGAACCGGTCGTAGGCACCGTGCACGTCGCCGACCGCCACGATCCGCTCAACGCCGTCGATCTCGCAAGGTTGCGTGGCGGCGACGAGATGTGGGACGCCCCTCGGCGCAGCCAACACGAGGAGCACGATGGCGACGGCGTACGACCGGCGGAGGTGTTTCAGCATCCCGCAACTCTACGGGACTTTTAGGAAATCTGATCGATTACTTTTTCACGATCTCATACCTGGAGGCCAGAGCGTGACCGGGGCCTCAGATGGATGAGGAACTTGTTAGCGAGACCGCATTGAACCACTCGCACATTGACCAGATTCACGGCCTCGACGAAGCCAACGGCAGGCAGTTCCTCGTCCTCAAACTCGTCGACATAAGAGCCTGAACAAACCGATCGCGGGCGGTGGTGCGTGCCAAACCCGTCGGGTTCGCGTAGAATGCCGTCCCATCGGCACACTTCCAATGATGATCGGAGGCTGAGATGAGAACCACACTGTTCGCGATCCCGCTGCTTTTCCTTTCCATGGTTGCCTGGCCGGCTGGCTCGTCGGGAGCCGCCCAGTCCAAGGACCAGTTTCTGTCCAATGCGACCGTGAAATCGGTGTCGGGCACCTCGGTCACGGTGACGGCAGACGGAAAGGACACCACATTCTCTGTCGACGCGAAGACGAAGGTGGTAGGGAAAGGCATGGGCACGAAGAGCAAGGCCAAGGGCGGCAAGCCAACTATCGTCGACCTGCTGAAAGAAGGCGACCGTGTGGCGGTCACCTATCATGAAATGGGGGCAACGATGCACGCATCGAGGATTGAAGTGACTGCAGCGGGCACGACTCGATAATGCTGGTCGCCTGCGGGCGCGGCTGAACGGAGGAGCAGCAGAAAGCCGGACTGTCCACCTTCATCAGCTTGGTCGACAGTCTTGCCTGAGGATGTACGTGTCAACGGGGACGCCGATGTGCTGGGTGGCGCTGAGAAATCAGATGTCTCCAAACGCCCACGCCACCATAAGGGGAAACTCTTCTTGCCAGAACGCGCCGCCGTGCGACCCCGGCCGTTCGGTCATGACAACGTCCGCGCCTGCATCGCGCAGGGCGTCCGCCCACCGAGTTGCGTTCTCAAGGAAAAACGGCTCCGCCGTGCCTGCGACGAGGTACGTGCGCGGAAGCGAGCTTGGCATTACACCAGGCGGTCGGTACCCCCCGCCCGGTGAGGCGCAGAAGATCGCACCGTAGACGTCCGGATGCCGGAGCCCGATGGCGAGCGCGAGCTCTCCGCTCGCCGAGACACCGAACACCGCGGTACGGCCAGCGGGCAGCGCGACTCCGAAATGCGTCCGCACCCACCTGCGTACGTCCTCGACGAAGAACCTCTCGTGCGCGTCGAACCGTTCCGGGGCAAAGCCCGGTGAGTACTCATGGAGCCGCAGCGTCTCATCGGCCAGGCGATGTGCCCCGACGATCATCGTGGCCGGTAGGTCGGCCGCCTCAAGGACACCGCCCCACTGCGAAATCAACTGGCCATCACCGGCGAACACGACTGCCTCGGGCGGCTCCGGCGGGACATACACCGTGACCTCTCGGCCACCGTCGTACTCAAACGTCTCGGTGATGAGCTCTCCAGTGATGGACATTGTCGATGTCTCGTCCTCAGTAGCGGCGGCAGCGCGCTCTGTTGGGGTGAAGGTGGCGGGTCGTAGTCCGCAAATTGTATGGTCCGCCGTCGATCCGCAACCCACAGGTCCCGGAGGAACCGTCCTCGCTAATGTATTCGGCCTCTGTATGAAGCGATCACGCTTCGGGCGACGATGGAACGGGGCGGGTCCGTCCTCATTAATTGGCCGGTCTTCTTGTCGACCGATTTTGCGGAGTAGGGGTTTGAGCGAGAACGTCGAGAAAGGCGTGCGCGAGAAGGCGGCGCAAGGCCACTGGTCATCAATCCCCGACCAACAGTCACGTTCCGCGACTGTTCTTGCGAACGCATCCGAGCATCACGCTCAACCCGATCGTGATCGCGAGCGCCCCAACACCGATGGATGGCGCTTGGATCGCTGGCGCGCGATGTCCTGCTCTTTGTCGGAAGGTACGTCAGACGACTGGTGCAAAATTGGGTCGGGAATGCCAAAAAACAAGGGGGCGGCGCAGGTGCTGCCGGCGTTTTTTTCGATCTGCGTCGACCCCCTACGAGCTACTGTTGCAGCGCCGTTGGCGATACCACCGCCCGACGCCTGTCCTGCTCGATTTTGAAGTCGTCGTCCTTCATATAGACGATGTTGATCCAGGCGTGCGCCATTTCGTCCACCGTACGGTCTCCCCAGCCTACCCACTGATTGGGATCGGGATTACTTTTCTTGGCAGCTGTGTTGTCATGCCACGCAGTGACCTTGAGAATCGTCCCCTTCGGCAGCAGCGGCGCCGCGTCGTCGGAATAGACGTAGGTCGTCATCCAGTTGAAGTTGAAGTCATTGACAAGGCTGATGACCTGCTTCTGGCCGGTCGGCAGGATCGCCTCGAGCATCATCGCTTTTCCGCGCAGATGCATGTGCGCCTGGAAGCTTTCGATCCGGGCCGCCTCGCGAAGCGTCGTGAAGCCCTCTACCACCGAGAGACTGTTCGGACGGATGTCCAGCGTGCCGAGCGCCGCCGGAGTGAGTGAGAGCGTGGTGCGGTACTTCGGCTCCTGCCCCTTCGGGTAGAAGTAGATGCCCATCTCCACTTTGCTGGTGATCTCCTCACCTGCCTGGGAATAGTGAATGTCCCAATGGAACTTGGAGCCGGGCAGAAGCAGCTTGCCGGTGTCCGGACGCATCATTTCGCCTTGCTTGCCAACAGCCCACTCCATGAACGGCGTGGGCAGGCCCGGTACCGTTGGGACGCCAGGCTCGTTCTGTTCGAGGTATGCGATCGCATGATGCGTGATCCTGCGCCCCTTCACCGTCTCGGGGCGGATCTCGATCGCGCGCACCCATCGCGGCTCGGTGATCCCTGACGGGGTGACACGCTTGTCCCAGACGTCCTGCGAGACCGCCGGCATCGTGAAGTCGTAAGACTTGATGATCAGGTCCGGACCTTGCTGCCCGAACGCCGCGGCGAAGTTCCAACCCTGATCGTCCGGCCACTGTTTGGCCGGAGGCATGTCCTTGGGATCGCCCTGCGGCGCGCCGGCATCGATCCATCGGACGATGGTATCGATCTGACCATCGGTCAGCGATCGGTCGTTTTTGAATTTCTGAATGCCGACGGTCCGATCGATTTGCCACGGCGGCATCTGGCGATCCGTCACGCGAGCCTTGATCGATCGCACCCACGGTCGCGCCTCGGCAAAGGTCATAAGCGACATCGGCGCGATCGAATCGGGCCTGTGGCATGCCTCACACTTATCCTGGAAAATCGGTGCGATGTCCTTGGTGAACGTGGGCGGCGTCTTGGCGGCGTCGGCTGCGGCAGCAGCCCCCGGCAAGACGAGAGCGCCGGTCAGTACGCACGCGCCGAACGCCACGGTCCGCGCCCTGTTGGATGTCGATTCTGTCATCTTCGTGCTCCAGCTAGATTCTACCGCACGTTCACTTTCACGTAAGTGTTGGTCCAACAGCATTGAAAACCGAAGCCGCCTTCGCCCGATTCGTCGTTGGCCTGGACACGCAGCAGGTATTCGCCTGGCGCCGAGAAAGTGACTGTCAATGTGACCATGTCGCCCTGCTTCGGAACGGGAACGCGTAGCTTGTCGAAGACCACGGTTCCTGGCCCCCGGAACTTGTGGAGTGAGATGGTGGCGATGGAGCCGGGCGGGAGCCCGAGCCCGGCGACGGGCGCCTCCGCTTCTCCCGGAGCCTTCGGATCTTCAACCCAGACGTTGATGGGTACTGGCTGGTTCACGCTTCCTGTCAAGCTGGCGGAAACGCCCGTCGGCGGACCGGTGACTTTCGGGCCGTCCCGTGAAAAAGCGAGAATCGGCGGCTGGTTGCCCATGCCGAGCTCCTTGAAGGGACTGACGGGGTAACCCTTGTTGAGCGTGAACGGAACTGATTGGGCCTCACCGTTGGACACGATCGTCCAGATCACCGTCTTCGCGCCGAAATCCTTCGGCACTTTGACCACGAACACTCCCCACTGCCGTCCGACTTCGAAGTGGGTCGGCTGCCCTTGATCGGGGCCACCGGGCTCAACGCGGTTGTTGGGCCCCACTGGAATGTCCAGGACCTCCTTGGTATTCCGGTTGTAGTAGCCGATGAGCATGCTGAACGTGCCATCGGGGTTCGGGTACCAGCCTTCGTAGGCGGGCGTGACGCTGGCGCCGCGTTCATGAGGCGGATCGAGGGGCAAGCTCGGCAGTGGGCGCTGCGCCACCGCGACGACCCAACTTGTGACGATCCAGAGACTCGCGGCCAGAATCGAGTCGCGACGACTTAGGCGCATTGTTGTACTCGCTCAGAAGAGATCCTTCATTTTACTTCGGCCGTCGGTTCGAGCCGCTGCGCTGCGCGAAGATCGACCTGCCCTCCGCAATTTACTCGGCACGACCACTGCAACCTATGTACGAATGTCGTGGGCCTCAAGCGGCGAAATCTGGGAAAGTTGGCCAAAGTCCCGGTCGCGATGCAGAACCGTCAACCCGTGGCGAAGCGCACATGCGGCAATGAGGCAATCGACGCTTGATCGCACCGTTAGTCCGGCCTGCCGCCCGCGGCGGAACAAGTCGATAGCCTCGTCGAACACGGTGCGCTCAAGAGGCGATTCGACGACGGGCAACGCGTACATCGACTCCCGAGCGAGCAAGAATGCGCGTTCGTCGCGGAAACCTTGCAACACTTCCTGAATCACGGGGAGACAGGTTACAACTTCTTCCAGATCTGCTACGGATGCGAGTTGAAACGATGCCCCGCGTCGAAAGACCTCGACCCAGACCGATGTGTCAACGAGCACCACGACTGGTCGTCCCCTGACGCTTCGGTGCCGATCGATCGGCGCGCATCCGCGCCAAATCGCCGTCCCACAAACCGGAGCCCGCTAACTCCAGAATCCGACGTGCCTTAATTCGTCGGACAAAATCTTCGAGCGCTCGTTCGACAGCACGCGAATACGTTCGTTCACCGCTCAGTTTGGTGGCCTCTTCCAGCAGTTCCTCACGAATCACAAGATTTGTACGTTTCATACACATTAAGTGTAGAGTTCAGTGAATAACGACGTCAAGACCTTCCTTCGATTCGTCCAGATCGGGCACAGTGGGTCACGTCTACGCCGATGGGAAGGGCGTTCGAAGTCGAGTTCACGATGCTCGACGGCGGGACCGCCGCAGGTGCCACCGGACGATGGCCCATCAACCAACTGCCATTAGCCGCTAACCATCTTCAAGCTCGCCGAGGCGCGCGCCTCGAATCCGCGCGCACCCTGCGCACGAGCAACTTCCAGCGCCCGGCGGAACGAGACCGCGGCTTCCTCGAGGCGCCCCTGCTTGACGAGCACCTCGCCCCGGAGCCGGTGCAGCTCCGCTTCGCACATCCGTTCGTCGGTTCGATCGGTCGTCGCGAATGCTTCATCGAGCGCGCGGCTGCTGTCGTCCAACCGATTCGCCTCGCACAGCGCTTCGGCCATCAG
>Ga0306926_10005261_pt1 | contig 13751 bp, 12 predicted proteins | sample flu12Cox44000178_FD_203759 | JGI IMG/M metagenome (GOLD analysis project Ga0306926, IMG submission 203759) | Lab enrichment of tropical soil microbial communities from Luquillo Experimental Forest, Puerto Rico - flux8day.12C.oxic.44.000.178 (v2)... | ecosystem: Environmental > Terrestrial >... | reverse complement strand
CTAGACGCCCCGAGGCACGCGCAACGCAAAAAACGCATAACTCGCCGCCACCAGGAAGGTCAGCACGTACGTGGACCGGACGGACAACCGTCTCATGCGTTGTGACGCCTGCGAAATAATGGTAGCATTGCTAGCGCGATTTGCTCCGTAGTTTTTTTTCATGACCGACAAGATTGTGGTGCTGAGCACGTGTGCTTCTGAAGACGAGGCCCAAAGACTTGCGCGTTCTCTGGTCGAACAACGGCTGGCAGCGTGCGTCAATGTAGTTCCGGGTGTTCGAAGCTATTACCGTTGGAAGGGTGCGATCGAATCCGCCGAGGAGTACCTGTTGTTAATGAAATCGTCGCGTGAACGGATGGCCGACTTGCTGGTCGCCCTCGAAAAGGAACACTCCTACGAAGTGGCTGAGGCGCTAGCGTTGCCGGTCGTTGCCGGCGCCGCCAATTACCTGAACTGGCTCCAGGCCAACCTCGAACGCGAGAGCTCATAGTCAGCGATCGGATAAAATGACAAGTGAGGAGCCCGGCGAGTTATGCGGCTCGATCACCCCGAACAACTTGCCAGGAAAGCCGGAACCCGCGATGATCGAGTAGGCGGGGATCGGCAGTGATGGTTCAAAGCCCAATAGGCGGCATGGTCTCGTCTATGTGTGCGCTGGCGGCGGCATGTTTCTGTTTCCCGGCGCAAGCGCAGGTCGGGCTAACCCCGGAACAAGTAAACCAACGGAAAGCCCCGGACTTCAGCCCGGCTTACGCGGGCCAGACCGTGCTGGTCGAAGGCGCGGTCTCGGCGCGTCCGTTCCGCTTCCCGGGCTATACCCTACTGGCATTCGAACAGGAGCGACACGGCACTGCGATCGAAGTGCGCGAGGGCGACCGGGATATTGGCAACTATCAACCGGGAGATGAAATCGAGGTCGAAGGCCCAATTTCTTCCCGCGACGGCATGGTTGTCGTGCTCCGGGCGCGCATCCGGTGTCTCGGAAACAAGCCGGCTCCTTCTCCGGAGCCAGTGCCTGTCGACGAGCTAATGGGATTTCATCATCTCGGCCAATTCGTGCGCACCGAAGGCGACTTGGTCGAACTCGGAGACACCACGGCTGGGGCCTACCCACTCGTTTCTGCCAAGGGGGGTAACTGCAAGTTCTTCATCCCGCAGGCCTACGGCGTTCCATCTGCGGAACTGGCCGGCGTGCGGCTTGCCGATACGATCCAGGCCAAAGGGGTAGCCTTTCAGTATGGTCCGGCGCCGCCGCACGATCGCTGGTTCGAACTGCTGGCCGGCAACCCGAACGGCATCGTGGCGCTTGAGAGGAGTCGGGTGGTGCCTCCGCTGGCTGTAACGAGCGGTGTCGGTGTGGCGCTGCTGATCGGTTTGATCCTGTGGAGCCGGGAACGGAGGCTTCGCGGGCAGCGCGAACGGCTGCGCCGGGTCTTCCAGCTGGGAGAAGAGATCCTCGGCGCCTCGTCGCTCGACACGATCCTCGATCAGACGACAAAGGCTTTGCCCGGTATTCTCGGGGTAACGCGCGTGCACCTCTACGTGTTCAATCGGGGCACCAAGGCCCTCGATGCAGTGGTTCCCGAAGGCCAAGCGGCTTTGTCGATCTCGCTGTCTTCGCCGCCCGGCGGGACACGAGCTGGCGCTGTGGCCTGCTTTCATTACCGCACCCTGCTGGTGATTCCGGATGTCGAGCGTAGCCCCTTCCCCATCGCCTCGGGTGAGCCCATGGGCTCGCCCAAGTCGCTGCTGTTCGTTCCGATGTTGTCGCAAGGCGAGGTGCTCGGTGTTCTAGAGCTGGACCAGGATGACCGGGTCCGCGATTTTACCGGCGATGAACAGGCGCTGGCTCAGCATCTGGGCAACCAGATTGGAGTGGCGATTCGGCTGCTCGACCAGCGTTCTGTGCAAGAGCAGTTATTCCGCACCGAAAAGCTGGCCGCGGTCGGCCGCTTGATTTCCGGCGTGGTCAACGAGCTGCAGGCGCCGCTAGCCTCGATTTCGGAGCTGGCAGGCCGCGCGGTCGACAAAGGACAGGCCACCCCGGCCGAACGCGAGCTCTCGGCGATTGCGGCCGAGTCTCACAAAGCGTCCGCGATTGTCGCGCGACTGGTCTCGTTCGGCGCGACCGAACAGGTGGAAGCGCGACCCGTGGACATCAGCGTGCTGTTGCGGAATTTGATCGAATTTCGCGAGCGTGATTGGAAGGCGTCGGGCATCCGAGTACGTGATCTAACGCTGCGCGAGCCGCTGTTCGTGCTGGGTTCGCATGGTCAGCTCGAACAAGCATTTCTCACCCTATTGATACACGCCGAGCAGTCGCTCGCCCGAGCCGAGCAGAAGACGCTCACTATCCGTACCGGAGTCCTCGCCAAGCGTCTGCTCGTGGAAGTGGCATTTACGGCGCCGCCTGACACCCGAACTCCCCAGGAGACTGCCGCCGTGCTGGGCGTCACCCGCGGCGTTGTTACCGGTCACGGTGGGGAAGTCCGGCTCATCGAGAAGGACAATGCCGAGCCCACGTTCGAAGTCGAACTGCCGGTCACTGCCAAAGAGCGGCTGGGGGCGGCGGCGCCCGCGCCGCCCCGCGAGTCGGCACACCCAATGACCGCACTGGTGATTGAACCGGAGGATGCCGCGCAGCGGCAGTTGCTCGCCCTGCTCGTCGCGCGCGGCTTTCGCGTGGTGCCCGTCGAAAACGCCGACAAAGGCCTCGAACTGGCGCACCGCATGCGCTTTGACGCGGCTTTCTGTTCCGTGCATGCTCCCGGTTTGAACTGGGTGGAGCTCTCCGAACGCATGCATTCTCGCGTCGACGGCTTCATTCTCCTGTCCGATGGCCGCGATACTGAATTGTCGGCCGATTTTGCAGGCGACGGGCGCTTCGTGGTCTCTAAACCCGTGCAGGAAGCCGACCTCGAACGCGTTCTCAAGGCCCTCGAGTCCCCCGTAGCCGCCAAGCATCCGGTGGGCTAGAAAAGCTTAGAGAACCCGAAGTTCCACGGTCGCGCCGGTTTTGCATCCGATGGCCGCCGCGGCGGATTCCTGGCCGAGTGAAACTTCCAGGTGACCGGTACTGCCCTCGATCACGAACAACGTGCCGGACGGGTGTTCTGAATAGCTGTGGGCGAGCGCGCTGATCTCGGTTTCGCCGAGCGTCAACCGAAACCCTCCCTCGGCCAAACCCGGGAAATCGACGGATTGAAAGTTAGTGACGATGTTCCCGAAGCGGTCGACGCGGAGCACCTGCCCCATCCATGAATGGGTGCCTGTGCGGCGCGGTTTCGCGAAGTCAGTCCGCTGGTAGTCTTTGACCCGCTTGCCCATCCGAGCGGCTCGCACGCCGGCCGCCAAGTGTGCCCCCACCGGAGAGAAGATATCGCGTCCGTGAAAGGTCTGGCTCACCGGGTTGAGGAAATAGCGTTCATTAGTCAGGACGCGGACCTTATGCTTCTCGCGGGCGTAGATCAGCGAAAGAACGCCGTTGTCCGGAGCCACGAAGTACTGTCCGGCGGCCTCCGCCAGGATGGGTCGGCGCCTTGTTCCCACACCGGGGTCCACAACCACCAGGTGCACCGCTCCTTTGGGGAAGTAACGGTAAGCCTCGGCAATCAGATAAGCGCCTTCAGAGATGGCGAAGGGCGCAGCATGGTGGCTGATATCCACGATCTGCGCGTGTGGGCAGATGCCCAGGATGACACCTTTCATGGTGCCCACGTAGTGGTCGGCAAGGCCGAAATCGGTGGTCAGCGTCAGGATCGGTTTAGGCATCGGCCTCAATCAAACGTATGCTGAAGCGTGCCGTCGGCGTCCTCGCACGAAGCTGGTTGTCCATATAGCCTATAGCCATATTCAGGATATATCCCGCGGCGGCAACCTATTGATCCCCCGTTTGATCCCCCCGTCGAACGTTTGGTGCTTGCGGAAAGGCGACTCCTCCACTGGTTGTCCATTCGAGACCGAGACCCGAGACCTCGGCCCGCCCCTACAGATTGAAGTCAGACGAGGCGAATGTAACGAACGGGTCATCCAGGGCCGGCGTGGGCAGGCCGTACTTTGACAGTGCCGAGCTTGCCTCATGGCGCCCGACGGCAAGCCAGTCAACCTGCTCGAAATTTAGGGTCGCTGGGCGCCAGCTCCGAATGGGGAACGTCAGTAAGAACGCCCAAGCAAGGGTCGCGTGCAGGATCGGCATCTGGCTCGTAAAACCAACGGGTGGCAATCCTCATCCCAGCGCGAAAAAACGGATGTCTCGGAAACCCGGAAGCTCTTGCCGGCGTGGGAGTTAGTTTTGTTGGTATCCGAAAAAACATCTAACGTTTGGGGGACGCCCAGACGGTGGTGGAGGGCCGAGGCACCAATTCGGCGGGGGTATGAATCGGCACGGTCTAACGAGAAGCTCAGGTCGATGACCGAAGACCAGGGTCTCGCGAGGTTGAGCTAACGACAACCCTCTCGAAGCTGACGAGCGGCTACGCGAGGAGGCTCGCCAAAGAGGCCGAATATCAGCGGCAACCGGGCATCCGTGAAAGTTCATTAGCTCACGCCGCCCTTAGCCTGACAGGGGGCGCCTCCTCAGCCCACCGCCACATTTCTTCCTCGGTATCAACGGCGACTGCAAACGCTTTACCAACATCGGCACATAGGCCCCGTTGCAACCCATTTTTGCAGCATCGCGATACACTGGAATTAGGCCTCCTGAAGTCGCATTAACTAGTCACGGGGCTCTGCCGACTTCAGGTTGGCGGGCCGCTGAGAACCACGGACCTTCCTTGGCGGCCCGAGGGGCCGCCTGCCAGAGGCGGCCCCATCTGTCCAGCCGACTCAACCCCCCCAAAAAATTATTGAGTCTCTGATCCTGGAGTGGGCATCCAACAAGCACTATTCGAAGGCACATAGGCATGGCCGCCGAGAACGGTGCCGACCCTTCCTGGCGGCCTTTTTTGCCTTTGGCGGTGGGGGTGCTTTGGGGGTCGCGATGGTTCTGCTTCCGACGTTTTGCCCAGACTGCAGCAGGTTCACGATGGAGGTCGTGGAGTACCGTGGGGACGACTCATACGAAGCCCGATGTACGGATTGTGGATACCGCGGCTTCGGCAAGATTGCACCTGAGCTCCTGGTTGCGAAAGGTGCCGTCTACAGCACGTCCTAGGGAACCAGCTGAGGCGCGAGTGGCCGGACTCTTCGAACGGTTTGGCCACCCGAGCAAAGGCCTTTCACCGAACGTTCGGGAAAGACCGGGGGGCAAGGTTGGCCACCGGGTCTACCGTATGTCGCAATCTACAGATAACCAGACTTGTTTCGGGAGCGGCCCCCAAAAGCCCGATATCGCAGGCAGGCAACGAGAAGTCGGGTCGTTGCGCCTTCGGAATGTCACAATTGGAGCTGTTTGAAGCTGCCGCCCTTGTCCCCGCAGCCCCTTTCCCCGTGGCTTCTCAATGAAGGCCAATCCCGATCCCTCACCATCGCGCAGCCAGCATCGCTTCGACTCCGATGGTTTTCGGTTCACCTTCAAGCGGGTGAAGGCTCCGGACCAACAGATGCGGATGAACCGAGACTCAAAATTTCTTGAGCCGCCCTCTCAGAAAGGCCTCACACAGCAAAGCCCAATAAAGCGGGCACGATTGGCGCGGTGCCGTTCCGCTTCTTCTTCGAGGTGGGGCACCGCGCCCCTTTTTAGAATCCTTCGAGGTACGGCCCGGGATGCGAATCGTGCTTTAGCTGAGTGTCCCGGTGCTCGGCAGTAATGACTCAGTGGGACACGGTTGAAAGTGGCCCTGATGGGAGCGGAGGACCGGCGACAGCCATGCTGCGGCTAACCATGGAGAGTTGTAATGACCGGCCGCAATAAGATTCAGAGGTTCGGGTTCGGCAGCCTTAGGGCGACCGTGGCATTCACAATCGTGAATTGGTGCTGCGTCTTGGTGGCGCACGCCTCTACCCTGTGATTGAACTACACCTCACGTCTTCCATTCAGATTTATGGAAGAGCGGGGCATCGTGGGAATCCGACGTTTGCTTTGGCTCGATCAGCCGTGTGACGGGAGTGGCGGTTCCGAATCCGCTGGTGGGGGCGTTGCTAAAATAGGTCTAAGTGTTCCGCGCTTACTTTGATCACAACGCCACGACTCCGCTTGCGCCCGAGGTGCGCGAAACGGTTGTGTCGTGCCTCGATCAAACGTATGGTAACGCATCCAGCATCCATTATTTCGGACAAGCCGCCAAGCAGCGGTTGGAAGCAGCCCGCCGCCAGATTGCGTCCCTTATCGGCGCTCGGCCGGCCGAGGTGGTCTTCACGGGTGGCGGCACGGAAGCGGACAATATGGCGGTCCTCGGCGTGGGCCGGGTGGTGGTTGGCCGCCGGCACGTCATCACCACGACTATCGAGCATCCTGCGGTGCTCGGGGCGTGCGCTCAACTCGAGCGCGAAGGCGTCGCCGTGACTCGATTGCCGGTGAGCGTTAGGGGAGTCGTCGATCCGAAGGACGTCCGCGGCGCGCTGCGGTCCGAAACCGTACTGATCTCGGTCATGCACGCTAACAACGAACTCGGCACCTTACAACCCATCCACGAAATCGCGCGTATCGCGCGTGAGGCCGAAATCCCGTTTCACGTCGACGGCGTGCAGGCCCTCGGCAAGGTGCCTGTGGACGTGGGGGCCCTGGGCGTGGATCTCTACAGTGTGAGCGGCCATAAGCTCTATGCGCCCAAGGGCGTCGGAGCGCTGTACGTGCGCAAGGGCACGCGCCTGGCGGGGCTTACGTACGGCGGCCACCACGAGCGCGATCGCCGTCCGGGGACGGAAAATGTGCCCGGAATTGCGGGCTTCGGCGCGGCCGCTGAGCTGGCTTTGCGCAATCTGTCTAGCGACGCGAAGAATCTGAGCGCCTTGCGTGATCGGCTGGAAAACACGATATTGGACCGCATTCCGGGCACCGGCGTGAACGGCTCGCGTGAATGCCGCACACCCAACACGACCAACATCCATTTTGACGGCATCGATGGCGAGGCACTCGTCATCGCCCTCGATCTGCGCGGGTTTGCCGTCTCCACCGGCTCAGCCTGTTCGAGCGGCGCAGTAACACCGTCGCACGTGCTGACCGCGATCGGGCTGCCGGCGGAACGGGCGCGGGCCAGCATCCGCTTTTCTCTTGGCTGCGCCAACACCGCCGACGAAGTGGATGCCTTGGCGGTCGCGCTGGAGGCCTCGGTCGCGCACCTGCGCCGAATTTCCGTCGATGCCTGAGGCTCCCCCCATTGCCGTCGCCATGAGCGGCGGCGTCGACAGCTCCACGGTGGCTGCGCTGCTGGTGCGGCAGGGCCATCGGGTGGTCGGACTCACCATGCAGCTGTGGAATCAGCTGCGGCTGCCGGAACTCTCCGCGCACGGTGGGCTACCCGCCGGGTCCGGCCGCTGCTGCTCGCTCGACGACGTGTACGACGCCCGCCGCGTCGCCGAACAGATCGGCATTCCGTATTACGTGGTGAACTTCGAGCAGGAATTTGAAGACCGCGTGGTCAGGCCGTTTGTTGACGAATATCTCGCCGGCCGGACTCCGGTGCCCTGTACGCTGTGCAACAACCACATCAAGTTCGATCGGTTTCTGGAACTGGCTGATGCCGTGGGTGCCGAGCAGATCGCTACCGGTCATTACGCGCGTGTCTGCTACGACACAGGCTCTGGGCGGTATCAAATGCTCCGTCCCGCCGACGAATCCAAGGATCAGACCTATTTCCTGTTCGGTCTGACCCAGCCGCAACTGGCCCGCACCTTGTTCCCACTGGGTGAAATGACTAAGCCCGAAGTGCGCGAACTGGCGCGCGCGATGGGCCTGGCCGTGGCAGCCAAGAGCGACAGCCAGGAGATCTGTTTCGTACCCAACGGCGATTACGCCGGTTTTCTGAGCGCCTGGCTCAGGGATCGCGGAGAACCCCAGCCACCCGCTCGCGGGTCGATCATGACCCTCGACGGCCGCACGCTGGGCGAGCATCCGGGCGTCCACCACTTCACCGTCGGGCAGCGCCGCGGCCTCGGTCTAGCCGCCAGCGAGCCGCTGTATGTGATCGCGACGCACCCCCAGACCCAGCAGGTAGTCGTCGGAGGGGAGGGGGAGCTGCTTCGCTCGCGATTTTTTGCCAACGAGGTCAACTGGATCTCGATCGAACCCATCGCCGCCCCTCGCCTTGCCCAAGTGAAGATTCGCAACAAGCACACCCCCGCTCCGGCCACGCTGCGCGCCGCCGGATCCGAGGGGCGCCCGAACGCCCGCGTGGAAGTCATCTTCGATGAGCCGCAGCGGGCCGTGACACCCGGCCAGGGAGCGGTTTTCTACGACGGCGATCTGGTTCTGGGCGGCGGCTGGATCGAGTAAGCGGATGCGCCGGCGATCGGGCTTGCGCAATGCCGTCGAATACGGGATCGCGGTGGCGGTTCTAAAATCGCTCGAGTGGACGCCGCTTGCGGTCGCACACCGGCTGGCTCGTGGTTACACACGCCTGCTCGACGTCGCCCTGCCTCGACTGCGGAGAGTCGCGCGGCGTAACCTATCGATGGCCTTGCCGGATCTGGGTGAAGCGCGGCATGCCGAAATCGTCGATGGCGTTTTCTGCTCGATTGCGCGGCTGCTGGTGACCTTCGCCCGGTTTCCCTCGATTCGGCCCGAGAATCTGGACCGCTGGATCTCGGTCGAGGGCATGGAGCATGTGCAGGCTGCCCTGGCAACCGGCCGTGGCGTGCTGTTTGCCACCGCGCACTTGGGTAACTGGGAGCTGAGCGCATATGGGTACGCGCTGCTGGCGGCTCCGATGAACGTCGTAGCGCGTCGCTTGGACAATCCCCTAATCGACCGCCTGGTGGAACGGCGGCGCGCCCTTTCTGGCAACCGCGTCATCCTGAAACACGATTCGGCGCGCGCGGTGCTGAAGGCGCTCGCGGCCAATGAGGCCGTTGGCGTCCTGACCGACCAGAACGCCGCGCTCGATTCCGGCGTTTTCGTCGACTTCTTTGGCATCCCCGCCGCAGCCAACGCGGGTTTTGCCAAACTGGCCGCTCATAGCGGTGCCGTGGTCATTCCGGGCTTTGCACTCTGGTCCACCGAACGGTGCCGCTACATCCTGCGGTTCTTTCCGCCCATCGCGATGACCGGAGATGCCCAACGCGATACCCAGGCGGTGCAGGCGCGGGTTGAGGCGGCGGTCCGCGAACACCCGGATCAATGGCTGTGGATCCACCGCCGGTGGAAGACACGGCCGCCGGGCACTCCGCCGCTTTACGAAAACGCAACTGCCGCTGCGAGAACCTAGCATAGAAGGTTGCGGATTCCCCTTGCGCGCGCGCCCGCTGGCCTGGAAAAATGGGAGCGTCCATCGTCGCTATGCGCATCCGCGTCCTGGGAATCGTGCTAGCCGGCGGCAAGGGGACCCGTCTCTTTCCGCTGACCAAAGAACGCGCCAAGCCGGCTGTTCCTTTCGCCGGAAAGTATAGGATCATCGATTTCGTGTTGAGCAATTTCATCAATTCGGGAATTTATTCGATCTACGTTCTGACCCAATTCCGCAGCCAGTCGCTGCTGCAACACTTGAGCGAGGGGTGGCAATTCGGTGGCTTGCTCAAGAATCAATTCGTCATCCCCGTGCCGGCCCAGATGCGTTCAGTGGGAGAGACCTGGTATCAGGGCACGGCCGACGCGATCTACCAGAACCTCAATCTGGTGGAGCAGGCCGACCCGCGCGTGGTGGCGATCTTCGGCGGCGACCATATATACCGCATGAACATCGCCGCCATGGTCGAATTTCACATGCACAGGAATGCGGAGGTGACGGTCGCGGCCGTGCCCGTTCCGAAACAGCAGGCGTCCGAATTCGGCGTGATCGAAGCGGCCGAAGACGGCCATATCCTGGCGTTTCATGAAAAGAATCCGGACGCGCCCAACCTCCCCAGCGATCCACAGCGCGTCTACGCTTCGATGGGCAATTACATCTTTTCCACGCGGACCTTGTTGCGCCTATTGCACGATGATGCCGCCAACAGCGCCAGTCTCCACGACTTCGGACGCGACATCCTTCCCGCGCTCGCCGCCAAAACGGCGATTTACGCCTACGATTTCCAAACCAACCGGATTCCCGGCGAATCGGCTGACGCCGTCCCCTACTGGCGCGACGTGGGAACCATCGATGCTTACTACGAGGCCAACATGGACCTGCGGTCCGTCAGCCCCGCTTTGAACCTCTACAACCGCGAATGGCCTTGGCGCACGACCGGCTATCCGGACCCGCCGGCAAAATTCACCTTCGACGAAGATAACCGCCGTGGCCAGGCCATCGATTCCATCATCTCGGGAGGCTGCATCCTCTCCGGCGGAATCGTGCGCAATTCGGTGCTCGGGCGCGGCGTCCGCGTGCATGCCGGTGCCCTGGTCGAGGATTCGATCATTTTGGATAACTGCGACATCGGCCGTTGCGCTCGGGTGCGCCGCGCGATCCTGGACAAGAACGTGCGAATCCCTGGCGATGCAGAGATCGGTCACGACCTCGGACGCGATCGCCGCTACCATCACGTCACCGCGAGCGGCATTGTCGTGGTGGAGGGTAACCGGACTCCGGTCGACATCACCAATCTGGCCGTTTAGTGAGAATCCCTAGTGGAATCACAGATTATAGCCTGGATCACCCAGTACGGCTATCTGGCGATCTTTGTCTTGCTGATCTTCGGGATCGTCGGGCTGCCAGTTCCCGACGAAACTCTGCTGACATTTACCGGTTACTTGATCTACCGGCGTGAACTTTCTATGCCGCTGGCTTTCGCCGCGGCAGTGGCGGGCAGCGCTTCCGGCATGACCATCAGCTACGCGCTTGGCCGCAGCTTCGGACTCGCTTTGCTGCAGCGTTTTGGAAAACATGTCCATCTCACACCCGAGCGTCTCGCGCGGGCGCATGCCTGGTTTGAGCGGATCGGCCATTGGGCATTGACCGTCGGATACTTCATTCCCGGCGTGCGCCACCTCACCGCCTACGCGGCCGGCATGACGGAGGTCGCGCCGCATCAGTTCGCGCTGTTCGCCTACAGTGGAACGGTCCTGTGGGTTACAGCCTTTCTCAGTTTGGGATATTTCCTGGGTGAGCGCTGGAAGGTGGTGGAACTCCACGTCGAGCGTTATCTGGTTGGTCTCAGCATCGCTCTCGCGGTTCTTCTGGGAGGGTACTGGATCTGGCGGAAATGGGGCAGGTCAAATAACCAAGGGCACTAAGTTTCCGCTGTTCCGCGCTCCAACGCGTGCGCCACCGCCAGCGCCGTCACGATCACTACAGCGCAGCCGATTACGTTGTACCAGAGGAAGGAAATTCTGGTAAAGAACGCCCAGAAGATGGCCGCTTCACCCGCCAGCATGCCGACGAAAGCGGCCGTACCGCCGACCCGCCGGAAGAAAAATGCCAGCACGAACACGCCGAGCAGCGAGCCGTAGAACAGAGAACCCACCTTGTTCACCGCCACGATCAACGAACCAAGCGTCCTGCCCCAGCCCGCGAACGCGATCGCGTAGGCGCCCCAGAAGACGGTCGCCCAACGCGAAGCCATCAGATAGTGGTGGTCGGTGCCCGAGCGATGAAAGTAGCGGCGGTACAGATCCACCATGGTAACCGTAGCCAGCGAGTTGATCTCGCCTGCGCTCGCCGACATGGTGGCGGCGAAGATCACCGCGATGATCAGCCCCACCAGCCCGACCGGCAGATACTTTGTCACGAACGATAAAAAGATGTAGTTGGTGTCAGTGAATCCCGGCTCGCCGCCCGTCGACTCCACCAGCCGGGTGGCCTGATCGCGGGTGCGATCCATCTCGCGTTGCGCCGCCCGAAATGCGTCCAACCGGTCTTGTTCAGCCGCCGCGCTGCGGGCGCGGTGCGCGTCAATTAACTCCCTTGCCGCCTGACGCCGGCTTTCGAAGGCCTGGCGGTACCGCTCTGCCACGGGCCGGTAGGCGTTCATACTCTGAAGTCTCTCCAACTGTGACTGTTCGAACAGCATTGGCGGCTGCACGAACAGATGGAACACGAACACCATGGCTCCGATGAAGAGAATGAAAAATTGCATCGGGATCTTCGCCACCGCGTTGAAGATCAGACTCAACCGGCTCTGCGCGATCGACTTCCCGGTCAGATACCGCTGCACCTGCGACTGGTCGCACCCAAAATAGGAGAGGAATAGAAACGTACCGCCGATCAGCCCGCTCCACAGGGTAAACTGGTCGTTCCAGTCGAAGTCGGTGGTGACGGCATTCAACCGGCCGGCGGCTCCCGCCAGGTACATGGCGTCGGCAAGCGAAACCGAAGGCGGCATCAAGTGGATGAGGGTCGCGAGCGCGATCACCAGCCCGACAAAGATGATGCACATCTGCTGCACGTCGGACCAAGTGACGGCCTTGACTCCGCCCAGCGTTGTGTACGTGATGACAGTCACGCCCATAAGAAAGATGGTGGCCCGCTCCGGCCAACCCAGGATCACGGACAGCACGATGGCCGGAGCGTACAGCGTGAGCCCGGCGGAAAGCCCACGTTGGCACAGGAAGATCACAGAGGCCAGTGCCCTGGTTTTGGAATCGAAGCGCTGCTCCAGATATTCATACGCGGTAAAGACCTTGGCGCGGTGAAAGACGGGAACCACCGTGGCGCACAATATCACCATGGCAATCGGTAGGCCGAAATAAAACTGCACGAACCGCATGCCGTCCACATAAGCCTGTCCGGTCGTCGAAATGAAGGTGACAGCGCTCGCTTGGGTCGCCATGATGGACAGCGCCATGGCGTACCAGGGCATGGTTTTTCCGGCGAGCAAGAAGCGGTCCACGGTATTGCTGCCGCGGCTGCGATAAAGACCGTACCCGACGATCACCGCGAGCGTGGCGAACAGGACCACCCAGTCCAGAGGCGTCATTCGAAGGCCCGCGTGAAGCCGTAACAGGCCGCAATTATCAGCGCCAGATAGAGCAGCACGGCCGCGTACACGCGCCGCCAAGAGCCCAGAAACGGCGGCGGCTCGTCGCCCACCTCGCGGAGGTCCGGCATGAGGGGAGTGTATCACGGCCTGGCCCACCAGCCTCTCCGCGGTCCGGGAGGGTGGAGTGCAGTCGCCCTCCGGCGCTGGCTGCGATCCGCGCCGAAGATCCATCACGATGGGCGCGCAGCACCCTCTCAAGGCGAAATCGCATTTCGGCAGCCTGCTGGTATTCGATGGCCGGCGAGAGAGAGGAACCCCAATTCCGCCTATCCGCAACGCCTGATGTCCGACGGCTCGCTTAGCGTCGGGCGTTGGTTCTTCACTGGTCAAGCGCGCTCTGGGGCCAATCGCTTCTCCGGTCGGCTCGTCTGCCGCCTCCGATGGCCGAGACTCGAACGCTCCGCTCCTTCGCTCACCGCACTCGCCGGTTCGTGATAGGCTACCAACTATGTCTGTCATCGATTCGAACCGCCGGGATTTCATCAGTCTGGCCAGGTGCGCAGCAGGACTGTCGGGAAGGTGAGTTCGAAATGAGGTGCACACGGCCTACCGTCGTCGCATTTCTCGCAGCCTCGCTACCTCTCGCTCGGTTTGCGGCCGCGCAGAAGGTGACGCGCAAGGCGCCCACTGCCCAGGACTGGGCAGCCATCGCGAAGCTTCCGGACTTCAACGGTGTCTGGGAAATGGTTTTCGGTGGCGGGGCCGCGAGGGGCGGTGGCCGCTCAGCGCGCGTCGCCGGCCCGCCGCTCACACCCGCCTAC
>Ga0306926_10005259_pt1 | contig 13754 bp, 14 predicted proteins | sample flu12Cox44000178_FD_203759 | JGI IMG/M metagenome (GOLD analysis project Ga0306926, IMG submission 203759) | Lab enrichment of tropical soil microbial communities from Luquillo Experimental Forest, Puerto Rico - flux8day.12C.oxic.44.000.178 (v2)... | ecosystem: Environmental > Terrestrial >... | reverse complement strand
GCCTGCTCTCTGCCCTGCATGTAAAGATCATCCCAGATGATCGAACACACTGCCGGCAGAAGCGCTAGAGCGAGCCCTCTTTATTCAGCGCGCTCCTAGGGCATAGCCCGGCTGTCCGGGGTCGCTCACTTCTATGATCACGTCGGTTTTTGGCCGTATGCCGGTCAGGACCCGACGTGATCATGGCTGAACCCAGTGCTGCGCGCCGTTCGGAGCGTCCCGCGGCGCCGCGGGTCGGCTGATACCGGCGCCCTGGCCGTCTCGTGACGTTGTCCAGCAGCTTTGATTTGACTTAGCCGCCAGGGAATATACAATCTCAGCTATAAGTTCTGTGTAAACGAGGACCTAGGTTACCTAGATAACCGAATCCTGGTACTCACTTGGAGGTGAAACGCATGCTGCTTACCACTTTTGATCCCTTTGCGCAGCGGGCCGACTACCGTCGGCTGGCTCGGATGGACGCCATCCGGCGCGAGAACGAGGTCGAGCTCCGGTTCGACCTGCCGGGCATCGACCCGGAGAGCATCGACGTCTCGGTGGACCACGGTGTGCTGACCGTCAAGGCCAGCCGCAACGAGGAGTACACCGAGGGCGAGAAGCCGGTCATCCGCGAGCGGGTGATGGGCTCTTACGTCCGCCGGGTCCGCCTGTCGGACGCGGTCGACGCCGAGAAGATCGAGGCCGGCTACACCGACGGTGTGCTGACCGTGCACGTCCCCGTCGCCGAGGCCGCCAAGCCGCGCAAGATCGAGGTCCGTTCCGACGCCAAGGCCATCGCCGCCTGACGCAACGGTACGCAGAGGTACTCTGTCCGGGCCCGGCGCGGTTTCCGCCCGGGCCCGGAACCATTCCCGGAGCTAGCCATGCCGTCATTGCCACTTGATGATGAGAACCTGCCGCTGTTCACCGTCGGCCAGGTGTCGGAGATGCTCGAGATCCAGCAGGCCTTCCTGCGCCGGCTCGATGAGTACCGCGTCGTCCGCCCGTCTCGGTCAGCCGGCGGCCAGCGCCGTTACACCCGTCGTGAGATCACGGTTGTCCAGTACGTGGTCAACCTCGTCGACGAGGGGATGACGCTGACCGCGGTCCGCCGGGTGCTCGAGCTAGAGGAGCGCGTCAGGGAGCTCGAGACGCAGCGCGATGCCCTCCAGGCCCAGCTGGAGGCGCATCGTGAAGCCCTCCGGGCCGCCGTCGCCGAGCGCGACGCGCGGCTTGCCCGGCTTACCGCCGGCCGCCGGGAGGACGACAAACCCCCCGACCGGTAACGGCAACACATCAGGCTGGACGTCCCGGGTAGCCACGGCTACCCGGGACGTTCCGTTATGGAAAGCGATCTCAGCCGATATGACGGTGCACGTTCTCGTGCTTCGAAGGCCCGGGCACGGCCTCGGCCACCCAGGGGCCGGGGATCGACGGGTCGATGATCCCCTGCTCGAGCCAGGTGTAACGGCCGGACATGACCCGCCGGGCGAGCGCCGCATCGGCCGCGTCCGCGTTCTTCCACAGCTGGCCGAAGAGCTCCTCGCACCGCAGCCTGGCCTGCACGCAGAACGCGCCGGCCAGCTCGAAGCTGGTCCGGCTGCGCGCCCCGGCGTCGTCGGCCGTGTCCATCTGGGCGCGCACGCAGACCGCGCTCATCGCGAACAGCTCGGCGCCGATGTCCACGAGCCGGCCGAGGAAGCCCTGCTTGCGCTCCAGCCTGCCCTGCCACCGGGCCATGCCGTAGAACGTCGCCCGGGCGAGCTTCCGGCTCGCGCGCTCCACGTACCGCAGGTGCGGTGCGAGCGGGCCGAACTCGGCGTAGCTGCGGGGGTTCTGGCCGTCGCCGGTCACCAGCGTGGGCAGCCACCGGGCGTAGAACCGGCCTGCCTGGGCGGCCGCGCGGGCGCGCTGCGCCGCTGGCAGCCCGGGCTGGATCATCTCGCCGGCCGCGGCCAGGTGGGCGTCCACCGCCTCCCGGGCGATGAACAGCCGCATGATCTCCGAGGATCCCTCGAAGATCCGGTTGATCCGCAGGTCGCGCAGCATCTGCTCGGCCGGCACCCCGCGCTCGCCGCGCGCGGCCAGCGACGCCGCCGTCTCGTATCCCCGCCCGCCGCGGACCTGCACCAGCTCATCGGCGATCTTGCTGGCCATCTCCGAGCAGTAGAGCTTGGCCAGCGCGGCCTCGATCCGGATGTCCCGCCGCTTGTCGTCGGCCATCTGGCTGGACAGCTCGACAATGGCCTCCAGCGCGTACCCGGTGGCCGTGATGAACGCGATCTTCGTGGCGACCGCCTCGTGCTCGGCGATCGGCCGGCCCCACTGCACCCGCTCGCCGGACCACTCCCGGGCGATCTTGACCGCCACCTTCCCCGCCGCCGCGCAGCTGGCCGGGAGCGAGAGCCTGCCGGTGTTCAGCGTGGTGAGGGCGATCTTCAGGCCCTGGCCCTCCTGGCCGATCCGGTTGGCCGCCGGGACCCGGACCTCGTGGAACCTGGTCACGCCGTTTTCCAGGCCGCGCAGGCCCATGAAGGCGTTGCGGTGCTCGACCGTGATCCCGTCCGAGGCGCCCTCCACCACGAACGCGGTAATGCCGCCCCGGTGCCCCTCCCCCTTCGGCACCCGGGCCATCACCACGAGCAGGTCGGCGACCACGCCGTTGGTCGTCCACAGCTTCACGCCGTCCAGCACGTACTCGCTGCCGTCGGCCGACGGCGTGGCGGTAGTGGCCAGCCGCGCCGGGTCGGAGCCGACGTCCGGCTCGGTCAGCAGGAAGGCGCTGATCTCGCCGCGCGCGCACCGGGGCAGGTAGCGCTCCTTCTGCTCGTCGGTGCCGAACAGCGCCAGCGGCTGCGGCACGCCGATCGACTGGTGCGCGGACAGCAGCGCCGCCACCGCGGGGGAGACCGACCCGACGATGATCAGGGCCCGGTTGTAGTACAGGTTCGTCAGGCCGAGGCCGCCGTAGGCCACCGGGATTTTCATCCCGAACGCGCCGAGCGCCGCCAGGCCCCGGACCGTCTCATCGGGAATCCTGGCTTCCCGCTCGATCAGCGGGCCGTTCAGCGAGGTCGCGCAGAACTCGAGCAGCCGGGCGCAGAACTCCTCGCCGCGCCGGCTCGCCTCCTCCGCCGGGCGCGGATGGGGGCTGATCAGCCCGAGCTGGAAGTCGCCGAGGAACAACTGCTTCCCGAAGCTGGGCAGGGCCCACTCGGATTCCCGGGCCTGCTCCGCGACCTGGCGGGCCTCGGACTCGGTGACCTGCGCGCCGCGCCCCCCGGACGTTCCCGGCTCACCGTCGGTAACGATATTGCTCGGTTGCGTGTCGGTGTAGCCGGCTGCGCCTGATTCCTGGTGCTCGCTCACGATCGCCGTCCCTGTCCTCGTCGGCTGGTACTGGGGTACTGCCCGGTAACAGACGACGGTAACGCGCAGGCCCGCGGTCAGGGCGGGCAGGACGGGCGCGGCCGGGATCGGGCGGTCAGGGCGCGGGCTCGGGTTCTGGCACGTCCGCGCGGCTCACGAACACCTGAGGGCTTATCTGGTGCAGCGCCGACAGCACGTTCACCAGGCCGTCATCTCGCGGAAGCTCGACCAGGATCTCGCTGGTCGTCGCCGATCGGGCCGACCGGCCGGGCAGTTCCCGGAGGCGCGCCGCGGGCTGGGCCGCGAGTACGTCGTTGAGCGCGGAACGGCTTCCGGGGTCATCGGGGACCGCGATCCGGATTCTCCACTGAGGCAAGGGGACACTCCGTCCGTTGGATGTGTACCGACTGTCCGTCCGGACGGTTGCCGTCGTGATTCCGCGCCGTAACGACGACGTGAAATCGCGATCAGACATCGGTCCGGTAGAAATTCAGGTGGGACCGCGACGGGGTCGGCCCGCGCTGGTCCTGGTACCGGGACCCGTACACCGGCGACCCATACGGATGCTCGGCCGGCGAACTGCAGCGGAACAGGCACAGCTGGCCGATCTTCATGCCCGGCCAGAGTTTGATCGGCAGGGTCGCGACGTTGGAGAGCTCCAGCGTCACGTGCCCGGAGAACCCCGGGTCGATCCATCCCGCGGTGGAATGCGTCAGCAGGCCCAGCCGGCCCAGGCTCGAATTGTGGGTCGGGATGAAGGCCGGGCCGGCCAGGAACTGGCCGGTGGGGCTGCTGACCTGGATGCATCGCACCGGGCGCGGGCTGACCTCCCGGACGCCGACGACGGCTCTGGACCGCGGGCGCTCCGGCCGGGCAAACCTCACCCGGAACGCTGGCTGCTCCACCCCCCGGCACCTCACCGTCATCTTCCGTTTCACAGGACGGCAGCTTAGTCCGGCGGCCAGCTCGGCGACGGCATCGGACAAATACTCGTGGATACTGACGAACTCACCACCGCCCCGGCCGTCCACGGTCCCGCCGGAGTCCATGAGGCCCTGCAGCAGCGCGCGCCGCTGCGCGACCGATGACCGCAGGTAGAGCTCGGGTACCCGGTCACCTCCGGGCTGGCTTGACCGGGCGGCGCCCCCCAGCCGGATCCCGAGGCCGTACGGGTCGGCGGGCAGCGGCCGGCTCGGGTACTGCACGGGCCCGGCCAGGTCGATGTGGTGATTCCACGCGTCCCCGGCGCGCAGCGACCCGGCGATCTCTCCCGTCATCCGCACCGACCCGGGCCTGCCGTGCCGGCGCTCGGACCTGGTGCGGGTCACCCAGCCGTGCGAGAGGTCGGCGACCAGGGACTGGCCGTCCGAGAACAGCACTTCCCGGCACGGCCGGCCGAGCAGGACGGGCGTGGCCGCGACAACCGTGGTCGGCTGGCCCGCCGCATCGAAGACCTGGTCGCCGGGCCGGAGCTCACCCAGGCACCGCCAGCCGCCCGGGGTCGGGATGGGCGTGTCGATCGCGAGCGCCTTGCCCTCCAGCCGCCCGGCGATGTCGTCCGGCAGGCTCACCACCTCATAGGTGGAGGCCAGCACGAACTCACCGGGGTGCAGGACGAACGGCTCGGCCCCGGCCGGCTCCACCAGCCTGGTCAGCTCGGGCTGCTCCACCGCCGGGTCGATGTGCGGGTACCGGTGGTTCTCGAACACGCGGAAGTACCTGTCCAGCCGGACGTCGATGCTCGACGGCTGGATGAGCTCGGGGGCGTACGGTTCGAGCTTGACCCGGCCCGACTCGACTTCTTTCTTGATGTCCCGGTCGGAGAGAAGCACCTTGGCAACCTACCCGTTCCTGTACGATGTCGGGGCGGGCTCAGCCAGGCCGCCCGATGACCGGGTCTTCGCGGACCCGGGCCGTCGCGGGCCTTTGCGGACCCGCCGCGCGGGTGTAGTTCAATGGCAGAACGTCAGCTTCCCAAGCTGATAGTGCGAGTTCGATTCTCGTCACCCGCTCCACACGTCTAGGCCCAGGTCAAGGGCCGTGATCCTCAGCCTAGGCTCTGACCGCTTCCGGGCTGTCATCGGTCGTCCGTGCAATTAACGTGCAATTAGCCCACCGGGACCAGCGTGCCCCCGGCGCCATCGTCATCGTCTCGGCCGCGCTCGGTCACGATGTGAATATCTATGGCACTGGTGATCGTCTTGTCCGCGCCGCGCGCCTGGTGCTGGTAGATCATCGCCGCACGCTCGCTGTCATGGCCCATCCGTGCCATCAGATCCTTGATCCCGGCACCGCCCGCTGCGGCGAAGGTATTCCCGGTGTGCCGAAGATCATGAAAGTGCAGCCCTTCGGCTCCAACCGACATGACGGCCTGCGGCCAGGCGGACATCTTGTTGAAGTTGCCACGCCGCAGAGGGCCGCCCTTCGCCCCCGGGAAGACGAGCGCACCCGGATCTGCCCCGGTAAAGATCGACAGGTGCTCGCGCAGCGCCGGGATGATCGCGGCCGGAATGCCGACCATCCGGCGTCCTGCCCTCGACTTGGGCGGCGCGAGCAGGATCTCTCCCGTGGACCTCTCCACGAATGCAGCACGGACCCGCACGATTCCTGCCTCCAGGTCAAGGTCGCAGCGGCGCAGAGCCGTGGCTTCGCCCCACCGAAGGCTGGCGAAGGTGGCCAGCAGCACCAGGGCACGGAAGCGCCGGTCCTGGGTCCAGTCCGCGCGGCCATCATCGGCCATCGTCCAGAGGGCGCGGGCTGCCTCCGCTCTTGTGGCATACACCTCGGGGGACGTGCGCATTTCTCCATGACGACGGAAGCGGAGCCGGCAGCCACCTGCCGAAAGATTGCGGACGTTGCCGACCGGATGACGGCCCACGCGCTCGGCCAGCTCGAAGACCTGAGCAACGGTCAGCACAGGCCGTTCGGGAGTGCCTTCGTCTCCCGCGCCACGGATCCGGCACGGATTCCGGGACAAGATCTTGTCCTCGTTGACGGCCGTCATCAGAACCGCCCGCAGCAGCCGGTACGCCTTGGCCGCGACAGAGACCGACACGCCGTTACTCAGCAAGGTCGCCCGCCACTCGCGAACCATCCCGGGAGAGATCTTGCCGAGAGGGACACCGCCCAGGTACGGCGCGATGTGCTTGTTGAGCAGCCACCGGTAATGGTCAGCCGTCCGCGGCCGCAGCCTCGGATGCTGCGCGATCCAGATACCGGCGTACTCAGACAGCCTGACCTTCGCCCGCTCCGGATCGGTCCAGTCTCGGCGGATGATCTGGGCCTCGATGAGGGACAGCGCCTGGTCGGCATCGGTCTTGCGTTCGAAGGTCTCCTGGGCATACCGTCGCTGGCCGTCTGGCCCCAGGTAGCTGGCCTGATAACGGCCGGAGGGCAGCCGCCGTATGTTGCCGAAACGCCGATGCCCTGGCCTGTTCCCCTTTGCCATCAGGAAGCCCTGCTATCCGCGCACCAGAGCTGGGAGGCGTCCATAGGCGCGATGCGCCCGTCCTCGATGAATGCGCCAAGGTCGGCCTCGGTGATCCGCACGTGACGGCCGATCTTCACATAGGCGATCCGCCGTTCAGCGATCAGACGGCGGATGAAACGGGTCGAAGTGCTCATGCGCTCGGCCGCCGCCTCAACGGTCAGCAGCCGGTCAGCAGACGGAGGACCAGAGACTGTCATGCCGCTCTCCCCGTTGCCGAAACATCACCGGTGGCTTCCTGGGCTCGGCGTTTCGCCTCAGCGAGCGCCTCATGCCATCGGGCGCGGTCGGCCAGGACGTGCAGCAGCCGCCTGCCGTAGGTCATGTGATCACTATCAGCCGGGGTCACCGCCTCCCACCGGTACCGGTGAGCGTCGGCGGGGTCGGGCAGGCCGAGCATGGACAGCAGCCACACTTTGCGGTCGCCGCGGTGGTCGGCCAGGGTCTTGCCTGACCACTTGCGGGAGACCAGAATCCGGCGCCCGGCGTAGCCCAGGTGCTCGGGGAGGTGGGCTTTGCCCTTGCAGGCGCCGGGGCGCAGGCCCTCGCGGGGGTTCTTGGGCTGGATGCCGTAGCGCAGCCAGTTCGCGCAGGTCGGAGAGCAGGGTTCGTAGCGCAGGGCGTCGGCGAACTGGTCAGCGTGGTGCTGCTCGGCGGGGGTGTCAGGGTAGTGGCAGTCGGCGATGTTCTTGGTCAGGTACTTGGTGAGGTAGCGGATGCACCGCTGCGAGTCCTTCGACCCAGCGAGCACGCCCTGGGCGTCGAACCTGGGCCCAAACCGGGCTACATGCAGCGGTGGGTCGTGCGGGCCGATGGCGTCGAGGGCCTGGTCCCAGGCGGGTAGCACTTCCCCGGTGGCCGGGTCGAGGTAGTTGCCGCTGGCTTCGTGCCAGACCGGGAGCTGGTCGGCGTCGAACCGGACCTGATCGGTGGAGGGCCACCAGACCTGGTGGTAGGTGGCGGCCAGGACCTGGCGCAGGTCGGCCCGGGACACGGTGCCGCGCAGGGCGATGTGGGCGTGCGGGGCGAGGCGCTTTTGGGGTTCGATGGCGGCGAAGTACTGCACGTCGTAGCCGAGGAAGCGGCGCAGGTTCTGGATGAACCTGTCAACCAGCGCGGCGAAGTGGATCGCGTCCCGGGCAGCGCGGCGGTAGTCGTAGGTCTCCGGGTCGGCCGGGGTGCCGTCCTCCAGCACCCGGCCGTAGCTGTCCAAGGTCAGGGTGAGAAACATCGACGGGCGGAACGTCTTGCCGTCCGGGGCGGTGTACACCTTGCCGGTGGTGCGGGGGGTGATCGTGCGGCGGGGCAGGGCCGGGGCGTCCTGGCGGCGCCGGGTGGACCGGTGTCGTGGCTTGCGGTTGGCGCCGGGGTCGGGGTTGCCGCGGATGCCGGACTTGGTCAGCTCGGCGTCGACCTCGCCGATCAGCTCATCCAGCCCGGTAGTCTCGTCGGACGCGTCGTGCATGCGGTCGCGGAGTTGCTGGAGCTCGGCGCGCTGCTCTAGGAGCCAGGTTTGCCAGTCGTCCGGGGGCGCGGGCGGAACGATGGGCTCGTTCTCGAGGTGCCAGCCTTCGCGGCACTGGGCGGCGCGCAGCGACCTGGCCCGGTCCGCGCAGGCCGGGCAGAGGGTGGCGAGGGTGGCGCCGCAGGGGATGATGACTTGTTCGACCTGGCCGGTGTCCAGGTCGGTGCGGCGCAGCTGGACCGGGCGGATGCACCCGCCGCTGGCCTCAGCGAGTGTCTTGATCGCATCGGCGGCGCGGGGCTGGGCCATCCGCTCGGCACGGGTGGTTCGTTCGGTCATGCGGCCTCACCGTCCAGGTCATGGACGAGAGACCGGTAGGAGTCGACTTGCGACCAGGCAGGCGAATGCTCAGCACAGTCCTCGGCCAGATGACCCCGGCATACGGGGCACTGGGCAGTCCCGGCCTTCTGGTAGGCGATCGCGTCGGCCAGCATGTCGCGCAGGCAGTCCGACTGGGTAGCGGACAGCACCACCCGGGGAACCTGCCAGGTGGCCGACCAGCCGCACAGCGGGCAGTCCTGCGTGACCGCGGCGGTGCCGTCGTCGGTGGAGTGCAGGCCGGTGCCGCAGACCGGGCACGGGTCATCGGTCCGCCAGGTCGTGGGAGCGTTCATGCGGCCACCTCCTCGGCCTCGGGCACGGCGCACAGCCCGGCCATGGCGCGGATGTCGTGGTCGGCGACCCAGGCGGCGCGGACGCGTACCGGGTCGGGGTCGGATTCCAGCCGGACGAACGCCACCCCCGCCCCGGTCACCGGGTCGGAGGAGATCAGTTCCGCTGCGGCGCCGCGGTCGCGGGCTCCGTCGCCGAGAACCATGTCCACCTGCTCGGGCTCGTCCAGGCGCATGGCGATCCGGTCGGGGAACAGGTTGCGGATGGACATGACTTCCTTGCGCGGGTCTTGCAGCGCGGCGACCACGCAGTACCCCACGGCGCGGCCCTGGGTGGTGAGGGTGGCCAGGTCGGCCTTGATCCGCTCCCTGAGTTGCTTGTCGGGGTGGTAGGCGGTCAGGAACGCGACCTCATCCACGATGATCACCACGAACGGGAACGCCGCGCTCGGGGTGTGATCGCGCTGCCTGCCGCCCAGCTGCTCGGCGCGGTCCTGCATGTCCGCGACGGCCTTGGACAGCATGGCGGCGATATCGGCCGGGTCGGCGGCGTACTGTCCGTGGCTGTCGAAGATCTCCCGTCCGTAGGACAGTTCCATCCGCTTGGGGTCGGCGCCGAGCAGCCGGACCAGCCCGGCTTTGAGCATGGGGAAGATGGCGCGGATCAGGCCCCAGATGATCAAGCGCGGCGCCCGCGGCGCCGCTGGCCCGGCGTCAGCGCCGCCGCTCAGCCTTGGGAGGCCCGCGCGGCGCACGCCGGGCCAGAGCCGTGCGACTCGCTAGATCCGCCCAGCTCATTCGCCACGCGGACCGGATAGCGCTCACGTGCCACGCGTTCCCGATCGGGCTGAGTCCGCAGCGGCCGGGCGCCAGGCTAGCGGGCTCCGCGCCGGATATTGACGGCTGCCGTAGACGGGCGCAGAATGACGGCCTTGGTCGTTGCGAGCACGCGAGGGGGTGCCGAGGCCAGAGCCCAAAACCGTATCCCGTGACTCTGACGACCTTGTCCATGTCCATGAGCACTGGGCCCGTTGGGGCCAGCAAGGAAGCGTAAACCGCGGGAGGGAGTGCCATGCAGGACTTCAACAGGGGAACGGTGCGGGCCAACCGGCTAACCTTCGAATACCTGACGCAGGGAGACGGCCCACTGGCGCTGTGCATACACGGGTTCCCGGATTCGCCCTTCAGCTACCGCTACCTGCTCCCGGCGCTCGCCGACGCCGGATACCGGGCGGTGGCCCCGTTCAACCGCGGGTTCGCGCCCACCGAACTGCCCGATGACCGCCACCACATCCACTCCAGCACGATGGTCGCCGACCAGATGGCGCTGCACGAGGCACTCAACGGCGACGGCAACGCGGTCCTCATTTCGCACGACTGGGGCGCGGTCGGAACCTGGGGCGCGGCCGCCAAGGAACCCGAGCGGTGGCGTCGCGTGGTGGTCCTCAACATCCCGCCGTTCGCGATCTTCGGCGAGAACATCGTCCATTACGACCAGATCAAGCGCTCGTTCTACTTCTGGTACTTCCAGAACCAGCGGGTGGCCGAGGACGTCATCCGGGCCGACAACTTCGCGTTCATCGACAACATCTGGGCGGACTGGTCGCCCGGCTACGACGCCTCCGAGGACCTGCCCAAGGTCAAGGAGTGCATCCGCGACCCGGCCCATTTCAAGGCGGCCCTGGGCTACTACTGGGGACAGTTCGACCCCAACCGGTTCGGCTCAGAGGAATGGGCAGCTGAGCAGGCCGCGGCCTGGGGCAAGGACATCCCCCAGCCCACGCTATACCTGCACGGCACCCAGGACGGCTGCCACGGCATAACCCAGGAGCAGGTGAACCGGGTGCCACAGCATTGTGGCCCAGGATCGCAGTCCGAGCTGATCGAAGGCGTCGGGCACTTCCTGATGGTGCAACGCCCCACCGACATCAACAAGCGGATCCTGGACTTCCTGGCCACATAGCACCGCGCCCCTGCCTAGCAGGGCCAACACAACGGGCACAGGTCTTCTCAGAGGCAACGCGCTGGCTCGTCACGGCGTCATGACCAGGGAAGGTGCAAAGGCCCCCACCGGACTGCCGAAGGATTCTGATACGCCTCCGGTACGGCATCAAGGGCCGATCTGACCGCAGGACAACGGGCACAGGTCAAAGTGCCTGGTCAACGTACACACGAATCGGCCCTTGACACCTCCCTTCCGGCGAATAGGGCGGCAGCAGTCAGTCCGATGGGCGCGTATGTGGCCCTCGTATCGCAGCTTATGATCTGGGGTTGTGTCGCTCGACAGGAGGGAGCAAGCCATGACGACCGCGATCAGTGAGGACCTTCGGGCCCGCCGCAGCGAGATCGTGAATCAGCACACCGACGCCGAGAATCGCCACGACCCCGACGGGGTGGTAGCCAGCTTCGATCGGCCGTACTACGACATCCCGTCGTTCGGCGACGCGGGACAGGTGAACGGCCCCGAGGCGGTGCGTGAGCTGTGGCAAGGGCTGGTCGCCGGGTTCCCCGATCTGCATATCGAGCCCGGGCGGCACCTGCACAGCGATGACGCCGTCTTCATGGAGGTGATCTTCAGCGGCACCCAGCAAGGCGAGTGGGCGGGAATTCCGGCGACTGGCCGGCGGGCCAGTGTCCGCATCGCCTGCCTGTATGAGTTCGAGGAGGACCGACTTGTCTGTGAGCGTGTGTGGTTCGACTTCGCCACGATCCTGCGCCAGCTTGGCGTGCTTACCTCCTAATCGACGGCAGGCGATCGACTGCTCCGGCGCTGGGCGCCTACGGGAAAGACGGTCCATTCCAGGGTGAGGCGGCCGGGCCTCAAGCGCCGTGCCCGCGCCGCTACCAGCTGTCCCCGCGGAGCCGACGCCATCGCCGCGGCCTACGCCGCCCGGACACCGGGATACCGGATCGAGGCCCACCCAGCGGGCTGACACCGCCACGGCCGGGCCGCCGGGCAACTCCGGAACGCGAAGATGATCGCATTGGGCGCCGACGGCTGCGTCGCGTTCCTGCGCGGCGCCAGCCCCGGCACCGCGGCCACCGTCCGGATGGCCAGGGCAGCGAGTATGCCCGTCTGGCTCCACATCCAGCGTGCCTAGCTCGGTTCGCCCTGCAATTAACGTGCAATTAGCCAGGGTCACTAGGGGTCAGCCACGGCTACTCCAGTCCACTCGGACCGGCTGGTCAGCCGCCTGTTCAGGCGTAGCCGCTCTGTTTCCCAAGCTGATAGTGCGAGTTCGATTCTCGTCACCCGCTCCACGAAGAACCCGCAGGCCAGCGGCCTGCACCACATCCAGCCTGCACTACGTCGCATACCTCTCAGCACCGTACGTGCCATTAACGTGCCATTAGCCGACCGGGGCCAGGTCGCCAGCGGGTCCGCCGTCACCGTCATCGCGGCGTAGCTCGGCGTCGGCGTGAGCGTCAATCGCCCTCGTGATCACGGTGTCCGCGCCCCGGGCCTGATGCTGGTAGATGATCGCCGCGCGCTCGCTGTCGTGACCCATCCGGGCCAGCAGATCACGCAGCCCCGCTCCGCTGGTCGCCGCCCAGGCGTTCCCTGTATGGCGCAGGTCATGAAAGTGCAACCCGCTCGCCCCGATGGCGGCCACCGCCTGCGGCCAGTTCGCCTGCCCGTTGAAGTTGCCTCGGCGCAGCGGCCCGCCCTTCGGCCCGGGGAACACCAGCGCACCCGGAGCAGGCCCAGTGAAGACCGCCAGATGCTCGCGGACATCGGGAAGGATCACTCTCGGGATGCCGACCACGCGCCGCCCGGCCCGTGACTTCGGCGGTCCGAGAACAATCTGACCGGTCGACCGCTCGGCGAAAGCCGCACGCACCCGGACGGCACCGATGTCAATGTCCACGTCGCATCGCCGCAGGGCGGTTACCTCACCCCACCGTAGGCTGGCGAACGCAGCCAGGAGCACGAGCACGCGATAGCGCCGATCCTGCGAGCAGTCCCGCGGCCCTCGCTGGCCATCACCCACATGGCCGCCTCAGCCGCAGCCCTGGCGGCGCTGGTCACGCTGACCCTGCCCGAGCAGATCGACGCCGGGCACGTGGCATTCGCCCGCCAGCTGGCCCGGCTCGCGGCCCGGTACGCGATCGAGGTCGAGCGATACGCGCGGGGCCTGCCCGCTCTCCCCGCCCGCGGCGCCGACCGGATAACCGAGATCGCCGCGGCACTCGCGCAGCGAGGTTTGAGCTCAGAACGACCTGCCCGGCCGCTGATGCCGGGCTGATGATGCCGTTGACACGAAGCGTCATGATCTTCACCGGATCTCCACGGTTCCTCCACATGGTCTGCACGCCGTCGCGGCTTCATCTCGTCAGCGAACCGGGTCGGCTTTCAGCCGACCCGGTGGGAGTTCGGCATGGCGCCAATTTCCGAACGAGAGAACCTGGAAGCTGAGGGATTCTCAGATTGGGGCGGGAGAATGTCATGGAGCGCTTCATGATCAACGACCGGGCCATGATCAACCGAAGGACCGCGATCGGCGGGGCGCTGGTTGCACTGTCTCCCCTGGTATTCTCCGGGCGCGCGATGGCCCAAGGAAAGACTGTGCCCAGCAATTCTTTCATCCTCCTGCTGAAGGGCCTCTATCAGCCAGTGGTTCACGGGCCCAACCTCGGCCTGTCTGTGGTGGACCTGAATGATGGTTCGTACTCAACAACGAAGATCTACCCAGTTAGCGGAATTCCGGGCAACAAGAACCCGAACAAGGCTATCGGCAACTTCTATGTGCAGCTCAACGGGGATCTGTGTGCCTACCACATT
>Ga0306926_10005258_pt1 | contig 13754 bp, 13 predicted proteins | sample flu12Cox44000178_FD_203759 | JGI IMG/M metagenome (GOLD analysis project Ga0306926, IMG submission 203759) | Lab enrichment of tropical soil microbial communities from Luquillo Experimental Forest, Puerto Rico - flux8day.12C.oxic.44.000.178 (v2)... | ecosystem: Environmental > Terrestrial >... | reverse complement strand
AAGTAGTCCATTCCATGCGCGCGCATGTAGTCATCGCGAATGCCGCGGAAGTCCACCCACACGTGCGTGTACTGATGACCGAAGAGCGGCCCGAAGCTGAGGTAGGTCTGATCGTAAAGAGTGCCCCAGTGCTTGTCGTATGTGCTGGTCCACATGCTCCAGGCCTGTGGGCTGATCGGGTGCGTGGGTGAGCCGAGCGCCAGCAGGTAGACCAGCATGGCCTCGTTGTAACCCTGCCAGTCGATGCCCGAGAAACCGCTTTCGGGTGTCCAGGCAAGCGCCACCACGGGCGGGCGCGGCTGTGCCCACGTCCAGTCGATGCGTCGATAGATCTCATCGACCAGCTTGCGGATCTGCACCTCGTGCGGGTGCTGCGCGTCGAAATAGCTCTGGCAGAAGAGCATCCCGGCGAGCAGCAGCGCCGTGTCCACCGTTGACACCTCGCTGTCGCCGGCGCGTGCCCCGGTCTTCATATCCATGAAGTGGTAGAAAAATCCGTGCTCGTTCGGCGCGCGCTGGAAAGTCTTCAACGTCGCCAGCACCCGCTCGCGCGCTTCGACGCGCGTGATGTACTGCCGTTCGACGCCGATCGGATAGGCCGTGAGCCCAAAGCCTACCGCCGCGATGCTCGCGAAGGATGGCGTCGGGTAGCGGTCGGGAATGAGGCCGTTCTTCGGGTTGGCGGTCTCCCAGAAGTAGCGGAACGTGCGCTCCTCGAGCTCACTCAGGAACGGGTCGAACAGCACCGCCTGTGGTTCGCGTAGCGCGCCGCTCGTCTCCGGGGTGAGCAACGGCGCAGGCGCACCGGTAGAAGGTGTGGGGGCGGCGGGGCTGGCGACGGCGGGTGCCGTACCCGCCGGAGCGGCGAACGTGGCGGTCGCGGCCCACGCGAGCGCAGCGCCGGCGGCCAGGGCGGGCCCAAGGGCGCGAAGGATGGCCCTCATGCCGCAGCCTCCCGGCGACGCAGTGTCAGACCTCGGCGTTTGCCGGTGCTGCCGAGCGCTCGCAGCACAGGCTCCGGATCACTGCAGATCGCCCACAGCAGGGCACGGGCGGGTCCGGTCGGCTCGCGACGCCCCTGCTCCCAGTTGCGCAGCGTGCTGAGCTCCACTCCGAGCAGCCGCGCAAACTCCGGCTGGCTGAGCTGCGTCCAGGCGCGCAGGCGCTTGATGGTGAGCGCATCGATCTCATCCGGCCGGGTCGGACGGCGCCGGCTACGCGCGCGGGCGCTGACCTGGCGCACGTTGGCCAGCATCAGGTTGAAGCAGACGATCTCGCTCTTCATTGCGTATGTCGGGGGTCCAGGGTGAGCCGCCCGCTCGGATGAGGCAGCGGGGTGATTTTTATATGTCAGCGGCTTACGTACGTCAATGGCGTACACAGGGTACTCCTCCCTCGCCGGCACAGCCAGCTCAGGCGGTTGGGCCTGCCCGCGCTTGAGCGCTGCCGCAGGACCCCCCGCCTATATGTCAAGGAGACCAGAGCCCCACCTGCCCTGCCGTGATGCGCGGCACGCCGAGGCTCATGGGGCCCCCATCCCGGGTCGCTTCCTGTGACGCGCGCCACGCTCAGGCCGCACCGGGTACCGTAACGGCTTTTCTGTGATGCGCGGCACGGCATCAGAGCCGGGCCGGACCGGCCGGCTTGGGCTTTGCGGTTCTCCTCAGGATGACGGTCAGGCGGCCTTGAAAATGAGCTCGCGCGCCCTTCGAAGCCGCCCGGACACCATCGGCACGGTCAGCATGGTGCTCACGACGGCCATGAGAAGCAGTGCCGTGAAGCTCTCGCCGCTGATCAGGTCTTTGTCCAGCAGCACGTTGACGAAGATGATCATGATGAGCCCCTTGGTCTGCAGCAGCCAGCCGACGATGGCGGCTTCGCCGCGCTCCCATCCCAGGATGCGCCCGGCGATGGTGGTGCCGATCAGCTTGCCGCCAACAGCTGCCAGAGTGAGCACACCGGCGGCGAGCAGCACTGCGCTCCCTCCAAGATCCCAATGGGTGCGCAGCCCGGTGGAGAGGAAGAACACCGGCATGAACCCGAGCAGCACGTAGTGACGAAAGCGGTCCATCTCCACCTGCTCGAACCAGGCGGCATCCATCACCGCTCCGGAGAGGAATGCACCCACCATGAAGTGCAGGCCCGACCAATCGGCGGCCCAGCCGCACAGCAGCACCCAGATCAGCGCGGCGTACCAGCGGTCGCGTCCGTCGAGGGCTCGCATCAGCCTGCGGAACAGCACGCTCGCTGCGGCGAATACCAGCAGGAAACCCGCCTGCCGCCCTACGCGTGACCAGTCCATGAGGATGATCGCGAGCACGCCCCAGATGGCGATGTCATCGAGGCTTGCGTAACGGAGCAGTCGCTGCCCCAGCGGCTGGCGAAGAATCTCGAGTTTTTCCATGAGCAGAACCAGGACCGGGAGGGCCGTGACCGCGCACGCCATGCCGATCCCGAGCACGAACTGCCACGCTGAGGCGTGTGCGCCGGTCCAGCCTGCATAGCGCAGGAGGCCAAGTGCCGCGAGGCTGCCGAAGAGCAGCGGCATCCCGAGCGCGAGCGCCGCGGCGGTGACGGACTCCGAGCGGTGCCGCCAGACTTTCTTCAGGTCCAGCTCTATCCCCGCAATGCACACGAACAGCATCACCGCCCACCAGGCAATGCCGTTCAGCGGCGCGATCACTGCCGGGCGGAACACGTAGGCGTAATAGGCGGGGAAGAACTTCCCGAGAATGCCGGGGCCGAGCAGCATGCCGACGAGGATCTGCACGACGACGAGCGGCGCGTAGTAGTCAGTGCGCAGGAAGCGCCAGATCAAATAAGGGACCGTGAAGATGATGCCCATCGCGATCAGGAAGATCTCGGTCGTGGTCGCGGCGGTCATTTGCCGCACTCTTATCGGAATCGACTGGCCGCGTCCAGCCGCGGCGCGGCGTCGACCGCACGGTAACGTGCCGATATATTGTTGTTGTCAGATCCGGAGACGCCATGCGCCTGCTGCTCGCTGTTGGCATCGTCTGCGCGGCCACTGCACTCGGGGCCGAGCCGCGCGCGCCGCAGACTCATCGCCTCGAGGCAACGCCGGCAACGGTGGCCTACGGCTACTACTGGTCGCAGGCCGCGCCGGTGCTGCGCATCGCCTCGGGCGACATCATCGACGTCGACACGCTGGTGACCAACACACCGGCGGGACTCACCAGGGCCGGGGTCGCCGAGACACGCATCCAGCCTTCACTCAAAGCGATCGTTGCCGAGGTCACCGGCGAGCGTCGCGGTCCGGGCGGTCACATCCTCACCGGCCCGGTGTACGTCGAGGACGCGGAGCCGGGCGATGTGCTCGAGGTCAGGATCCTGTCGATCGATCTGGCGATCGACTACGGATACAACGGCTGCAGCGGCGTGTTGCCCGAGAACTGCGAGCCGGGTGTGCCGGTGAGGATCATCCCGCTCGACAGTCGCGCCATGACGGCCGAGTTCGCACCCGGCATCGTCGTCCCGCTGCGTCCGTTCTTCGGCAGTATGGGAGTCGCCCCCACGCCCGAGGCCGGCCGCGTGAGCAGCAATCCCCCCGGCCGCCACGCCGGCAATCTCGATAACCGCGAGCTCATCGCCGGCAGCACGCTCTACATTCCCGTGTTCACGCGCGGCGCGCTGTTCGAAGTGGGCGACGGACACGTGGCGCAGGGCGATGGCGAGGTCGATCAGACCGCCATCGAGACCTCGCTCCGCGGCCGCCTGCAACTCACCGTGCGCAAGGACCTGAAGCTCAACTGGCCGCGGGCGGAGACACCAACCGATTACATCAGCATGGCCACCGACCCGGTGCTGTTCGTGGCAACCAGGAGCGCCATCCAGGAGATGGTGGATTTTCTCATCGCCGAGAAACACCTCACGCGCCACCAGGCCTATCAGCTCACGAGCATCGCCGGCAACGTCGCCGTCACGCAGCTCGTCGACAAGCCGAATGTCGGCGTGCACGTGCGACTGCCGAAGAGCATTTTCCTCGCGGACGAGGACCCTGCCGTGAGATAGCCCGGCGCCGGGCGATCCGCCGGCACCGCCCTCGACAGCGAGCCCGATTGCGCGGGAAGCGCCGGGCGTCTCAGTCGAGTGGCCAGGGCAGTGTCTTCGGGAGCGTTCCGCCGACAAGCGAGCCGAGCGCGCGCGGACGCCCGCGTGTGGCGGCCTCGCGCCACCAGGGCTCGACGCGCTCCGCGTGCGCCGGCTCGGCCGCTTCACCGAGACGCGGCATCATGAGCTGCGCAGCGCTGCGCGGGGCGAGCTGCAGCAGCGTCTCCGCGGGCTGGTCCCAGGCATGCATGCCGAGCGCAAAGGTGCCCCAGTGTATGGGCAGAAACGGCCCGCCGCCGAGGAGCGTGAGCGCCTTGAGTGCATTCTCGGGGCCGAGGTGCATGTCCCCCCAGGCCGGATGAAACGCGCCGACTTCCAACATGACCAGATCGAATGGGCCGCAGCGCTCGCGGATCGCCTGGTACTCGGTGGTAAGCCCGGTGTCACCGCTGAAGAACAGCGTGTGCCGCGCCGAGCGGATGACGAGCGATGACCACAGCGTGCTGTTGCGGCTGCCCGGGGTGCGCCCTGAGAAGTGTTGGGAGGGCGTCGCCGTGACCGTCAGCTCCGCGTTCGGCAGGGTGTACGACTCCCACCAGTCGAGCTCGATGATCTGCTGGGCCGGCACGCCCCAGGCCTCGAGGTGCGCACCCACACCAAGGGAGGTGACGAATGGCATGCCGCGCCGGCGCAGCTGGCGGATCGTCGGGTAATCGAGATGATCGTAGTGGTCGTGCGAAATCAACACCAGGTCGAGGGGCGGCAGTACGCGCAGCGGCACCGGCACCGGCTGGAAGCGCCGCGGGCCGGCGACTCGCAGCGGCGAAGCGCGCAGCCCCCAGACGGGGTCGGTGAGCAGCCGCAGCCCATCGATGTCGATGAGGAGCGTCGAGTGGCCGAGCCAGGTGACACGCAGGCCGCTGGCAGGCGGCTTGGTCCACGACTCGAGCGGGCTGAGTGCGGGCAGCGGTCCCGGCGGCACCCGACGGTCGCTGGTGCACAGGAACTCCCGCAGTGTTGGCGGTGGGGTGTTGGGATCGCGCAATCCGGGGAGGATCGGATGGAGGTTGCGGAACGCCTCGCCCGTCCAGAGGCGCGAGGCTCGAAGACGCTCGAGCCGGGAGCCCTCGGGCCTGCGGCCCAACGACTTCATGACGGCACGATCCTCAAGCGAGCGGCCGGACTTTTCCGGGGACCCCGAGCGCACACTCGAGCGATGCGCGGTCCCAGCGACCACCCTCCGCCGCGGCAGCGTAAGTGCGTGTCAGGAAATCGAGCAGCATGCCTTGCGGATCGGCTGCCTGCCGGACCGGCTCGTACGGCAGGATGAACTCGCCAAGTCCCTTGTCGTAATAGGCCGGAGGCGTCAGGGTTGCGGCGCTGAAGCTGGCGGGCTCGGGGTAAGCATAGGAATAAAAGGCGGCACGCGGAAAGGCGTCGTTGCCCGGCCAGAACCCCGCGCTGCTCACTTCGTGCGAGTACGCCTCGCGCGTCACCGCGTCCGGCAGGCCCGGCACGCCGCCGGGATGGAGCGGTGCCCGGCGTCCCGAGAAACGCGTGACAGCAAGATCGAAACTGCCCCAGAAGAAATGCACCGGGCTCACCTTGCCGAGGAAGCCACTGCGAAAGCGCCTGAACACCGTGTCGATCCGCACCAACGCACGCCAGAAGCGATGGGCAGCCTCCGCGTCATAGGCGCCGTGGGTTCGATCCTGAGGAAAAGGAATCGGGTCCGCCAGCTCCGCGGGTCGCTCGTAGATTGCCACTACCACCCCGAGGTCCCGGAGTGCACCGCGCACACGAGCATAGAAGTCCGCCACCGTCTGTGGCTCGAGCGCAAAGCCGCGCTCCTCGCCGCGGCTCGAGCGCACCACCAGCCGATGGCGCAGGAAATCGAACTCGAGCTCGAGCAGCTCGCCCGCGAACGGTATCGGTGAAGTCGTGAGCCCGCGCGCACTGACGTACAGCGGCACCTGCCAGCTGTGATTCACCCACGGCGTCAGCGACAACCTCACCTTGCCGGCGATCTGCGTCCACAGATGCAGCGTTGCTGCAGTCTCACGCCAGCTCTCGTAGCGGAGCTCGGGCCACCCTTCGCGCTCAGCGTCCATCTGCACCTCGCTCAGCTCGCCGCGCTCCAACCGGGAGCTGCCGAACCAATAGTGTAAGCTCATCGCTCCGGTGAGCGCCGAGGAAGGGCGACATGGGAAAGCACGCCGGTCTCAATACGCTCTGCGTTCACGCCGCCCACGTCCCCGATGCGGCAACTGGCGCTGTGGTGGAGCCGATCCATCTCGCCACGACCTTCGAGCGCGATGCGGACGGCGAATACCCGCGAGGCTACCGCTACAGCCGCGAAGGCACCCCGAACCGTACGGCGCTCGAAGGCTGCCTGGCGGAGCTCGAAGGCGGGAGCGGCGCGGCCGCGTTTGCTTCGGGGCTCGCCGCCAACATGGCGGTGCTCGAGCTCCTCAGTGCCGGCGATCTCCTCGTCGCCTCGCACGAAGGCTACTACGGTTCCCTCAAACAGTTCAGCGTGTTCGCCGAGCGCCGCGGAGCCGGCATCGAGCTCGTGGACCTTACCGATGCGGCAGCCATCGAGAAGGCACTCGCCCGGCGGCCCGGCCGCGCACGGCTGCTGTGGATCGAGACACCCACCAACCCCTTCCTCACCGTCATCGACCTGGAGAGGGTCGTTGCGCTCGGCCACAACGCCGGCGCGCTCGTGGTGTGCGACAACACGTTCGCAACGCCGGTTTGTCAGCGGCCCTTCGATTTCGGTGTGGACGTGATAGTGCACAGCGCTACCAAGTATCTCGGCGGGCACGGCGATGTCTTGAGCGGTGTGGTGGTGGCGCGCGAGGGCGGAGCCCTGCTCGAGCGGCTGCACGAGTGGCAACGTATGGCCGGCGCCGCGCTCGCACCGTTCGATTGCTGGCTGCTGCGGCGGAGTCTCACGACCCTCGCACTGCGGGTACGCGCGCAGTGCGCCGGCGCACTGGAGGTGGCTGGTTTCCTCGCACGGCACGCCGGCATCGAGCAGGTGTTCTATCCGGGACTGCGCACCCATCCCGGCCACGCCCTCGCCGCCAGGCAGATGCGCGGAGGGTTCGGCGCGATGCTGTCGATGCGTGTCGCCGGCGACCGGGCGGCAGCGATGCGTGTGGCGGGCCGCACGCGGCTCATCACCCGCGCGACCAGCCTCGGGGGAGTCGAGAGCCTGATCGAGCACCGCGCCTCGATCGAGGGAGCCGGCACGCGCGTGCCGGAGAACCTGCTGCGTCTTTCGGTCGGCATCGAGGAGCCCCAAGACCTGATCGACGATCTCGACCAGGCACTCAAGTGAGGCGCCTGCGAGCGCCAGGCCTGCCCGCATGAAAGAGTGCGACGTCATCGTGATCGGGGCGGGCGCGGCGGGTCTCGTGGCCGCAGGAGACCTGCTCCAGGCCGGGCGGCGGGTCACACTTCTCGAAGCGCGCGACCGAATTGGCGGACGCATCTGGACGCGCCGCGAGCCGGGCGTGGCGGTGCCCATCGAGCTCGGTGCGGAATTCATCCATGGGCACGCCCCGGTAACCGAGGCACTGCTCGAGCGGTCCGGGACAGCGATCATCGAGGCGAGCGGCACCCACTTCGCCCTCGAGCGCGGCGAGCTCGTGCCAAGCGACGGGGACTTCCCCCGGATCCGCGCCGCGATGCAGGCAAGCCATGCTCTCGAGAGCCACGACATGTCCTTGGACGCATTTCTCGAGCAGCACCTGGCTTCGATGTTGACTCCGGCACAGAGGCAGTACGCCCGCATGATGGCCGAGGGCTTCGATGCTGCCGATACTTCCCGCGCGAGCGCCCGCGCCATCGCAGAGGAATGGAGCGGCGATACGCTCGGCAACGCTCCGCAGGCGCGTCCCGGCGAAGGCTATGAATCGCTGCTCGCAGCGCTCATGGCACGCTTGTCCGGTGAAGGCCTGCGCGTGCAGCTGCAGTCTCCGGTGCACAGCCTTCGCTGGTCGCGGGGCTCGGTCGAAGTCACAGGCGAATTCTGTGGCGCTCCCTTCGCGCTCCAGGCGGCGCGTGCGCTCATCGCGCTGCCGCTGGGGGTATTGCAGCAGCGAGCGAGCGGCGCAGGCGCGGTGAGCTTCAGCCCCGCGCTCGAGTTGAAGCACGCCGCGCTCGCTGGGCTCGCCTCAGGCCCGGTGATCAAGCTGCAGCTGCTCTTCGCTCACTCCTTCTGGGAAACGCTCGACGGGGATCGGTATCGCGACGCCGGTTTCTTTCACGTGCCGGAGGCCGAATTTCCGACTTTCTGGACGCCGGCGCCCGCACGGGCGCCACTCCTGGTTGCCTGGGCCGGCGGCCCGCGCGCGCAGCGCCTCGCCGCCGGGGCGGCACCGGCGGAGATCGCGCGCAAGGCGCTCGCGAGTCTGGAGCTGCCCTTCGGCAAGAAGATCGACCTCAAGACTCAACTGCGGGCTTACTACTACCACGACTGGCAGCAGGACCCTTACGCGCGCGGCGCCTACAGTCACGTCACCGTCGGGGCGAGCGATGCTCGCGCTGCGCTCGCGCGGCCGCTCGAGGACACATTGTTCTTCGCCGGCGAGGCGACCGATGAGGAGGAAGGCGGCACCGTCGCGGGAGCGCTCAAGAGCGGCCAACGTGCGGTGCGGGAGCTTCTCGCCGCGGCAGGTAAGCGCTAGGGAGGCACCTCATCCATGAGGCGGCGTGTGCACCCTCGAGCGAGCGCGACCGACGAGGTAGCCCGCGGCGAAGGGCAGCCCCAGCAGCACCAGAGCCAGTAGGATAAGGAGCAGCACCGCCTCGCGCGTGAAACGACGGACTTCCTCCCCCGAGGTCCGCACCACCGTGTCCGCGATCCGGGCGGCATCGGCGGTCAGCGCCTTGCGCTGAGCATCCGTTGCCGCAAGGAAGGCCTCGCGCTGCTCCTGGATCTGCTCGAAGAGCGCCAGCCGCTCGGTGTGCACCGCGGCGGCCGTGGCGCGCGCCGAGGCGTCCAGCCGGTCGAACGCCTCGCGCAGGCTTGCCCGCAGCTCCTGCGCAGCGTCGCGCACCAGCTCAGGTGCGTTCTCGGCAACGGCGGTCAGGCGATCTACGCGCTCATCGAGCCGCGCGAGCGCCGCGCGCAGCTCGGCCTGCGAGTAGCCGGATTGCCGCAATACCAGCTGCGTACGAAGCACGGCCTGCTGCGGCACGGTGTCACCGTAGATCTCGACCCGCTGGGCGCCGTCCGCGAGTGCCTGCGGGATCGTACCGACCTCATCGAGCAGGGCCAGCTCGGTTCCCTTTTGCTGGCTCCATTCGGTGAGCACAGATGCCCGGGTAAACCGCAAATCCTGGAGAGGATGGGCATGCACATAGCCGGTGACGAAACCCTGGTAGTCAGCGAGCTCTTTGGATGAGAGCAGAGTTTTCGCGAGCCTCTGTGCACCATCGGCGTAGTTGTCGGTGAGCTCCCGTATCGCCGCCTGGTGCGTGCCGAAGAGCCGGCCGCCCGGCCCTCCTTCGCCCGCGAATGCCTGCAGCTGCAGCGAGAGTGCCCAGGTATCGAGCAGGCTCATCATGGGTGAGAGCTGCGACTCGGCACTGCGGCAGCTGTCGATGACCCCGAGCTCCCAGCGCAGCGTGTGCTCGATGACGGCCGGATCGGACTCGGTCGCGAGAATGTTGTCGGTGGTGCGGGCGCTCAACTCGAGAAAGTGCGTGGTCAGCTCGCGCGTGAGCACGCGCGCGCTCATGTCGCGCGTGGATAGCGGCCGCTCGGGGCTCTTGATGGAAATGAGTGAGCAGCCGGCGACGCCCGCAACCAGCAGCAGCGCGGCGACGGTTGCGCGCAGGGCGCGACTCCAGGGACGCCACCGCCGGTCAGTCTGGCAGCCGGAATCGGGTGAGCCTGGTGTCATGCGAATGGGGCGCCTAGGCTCGCTCACCGATGAGCCGCACCTCTCGCTGCGGCGGCGGTATCACGATCCCACGCGCACGCAGCTCCGCGAGCAGCGCTGCGTACACCTCGCCGGTGGCCGCCACCTGGTCCTGAACCGCGACCCAGGGTTTCACCGCGATGCTGACGGCCGAGTCCCCGAGCTGCATCGGTTGCACGACCGGCTGCGGCTCCCGCAACACCCGGGGGTTCGCGACCAGGACGGCGCGGATCAGATCGACCACCGCCTTCACATCGGTGTCGTAGGCCACTCCGACGTTGACCTCCACCTGACGGATGCGGCCGTAGTTATGGAGGATCTCACCGACCACCTTGCGGTTGGGAACGACCACCCGCGAGAGATCCACGTGTCCCAGTGTGGTGTTGAAGAGCGTGACCGACTCGACCAGCCCCTCGACTCCTGCGATAGCGATGTACTCGCCCACGCGGAAGGGCTTGGTAAAGATGATCGAGAGTCCCGCGACGAGATTACTCAGGACCCCCTGGGTGGCGAGCGCCACGCCCGCACCCACTACGCCGAGGCCCGCCAGGAGCGGCAGCAGCTCGACACCGAGATTCTGCAACGCCATCAAGGCAAAGATCAGGAAACAGAGCGTCCAGGCTGCGCGGCTTAGCAGCAGCCGCAAGGGAGGCTCGAGATCGCGCCGCGCGAGAAACCGAGTTACCCAGCTGCTGACCCACGCGCTGATGAAGAGCCCTGCGACCAGGATCAGCACCGCGGTCAGCAGCCGCGGACCGAAACGAATCGCCAGCTCGATAAGGGTGTCTTTCGTGTGGCTGATGCCCGCCACTTCATCGTTCATCGTATGCCTGCCTCCCCGGCCCCCACGGGGAGTGTATCAAGCCGTGGCAAGCGGCAGCATCAGCGCAGCACCCATCCTGCCGGACAGGCGGGCCCGGGCTGCGCATGGGGCTCTGTTGAAGCGTGCGCGCTGCTGTGTGGCGCCGTGTGTCGCTGTCTGGCGCTGTAGCTGTATCAGCGCACCGGTACCGGCAGGTCGCCGCTCCTCAGGTGTCGCGGTCTACCCAGCGTGGACGCTTGCGCGCCGCGCGCGCCATGAAGGCAAGGCCTGAACGGGCGTCCGCGTGCCCAGCGTACCTCGGATTGGCCGCCAAGCCCGCGTGCGACTTCTGCGGCGCACGCGATCCGCCCTCCGCGTGCGTCGCGCCCGCCCGCGAATCGGTCTTACGCTGCCGCCTGCGGGAGCGTGCCCGGCCGAGGACCCATTGATTGTTGAACGGGGTGCTCACGAGCTGTGCCTCTAGATTCGCGACCGACCGACCAGGAAGGTGATGATCGCGCCGATCAGAAACACGACAAAAAGGATCTTGGCGATGCCGGCAGCGCCGGCCGCAATGCCACCGAAGCCGAGCACGGCGGCGATGATCGCGATGACGAAAAATACAACGGCGTAGTGCAGCATGTGATTCCTCCGCTTGCGCCGACCTATTGAACGTTGGTGCGAACTGTGGACGCTCGCGAGGTCATGCGCACGGGGGCGGAGACTGAAGCGCGTGTAGGATTTGGGCTACGCGGCGGGATGACAGCTTACGGCTCGTGCGAATAGGCTCGCACCTGTCCCCGAGGTCTTCGTGTATTGCGTTGCGGCATCTGCGGAGGCGCCATTGGATACGGGTATCACGCGCATTACTTCGACTCACTCGGTCGCGCAGACAATGGAGCGGCTCGAGTCACTCCTCAAGGAGCGCGGCGTGATGATCTTCGCGCGCATCGATTTCAGCGGGGACGCCGCACGCGCGGGACTCAGCCTGCGACCGGAGCAGCTGCTGATCTTCGGCAATCCGAAGGCCGGGACACCGCTCATGCAGAGTGTCCCGGCCGCCGGCCTCGACTTACCGCTCAAGGCACTCGTCTGGGAGGACGCCGAAGGGCACACGCAGATCGCCTACAACGATCCGCATTACATCATCCGGCGTCACGGCCTCGATGCCGCGCTCGCCGCGAACCTCGCCGCGGTGGTGCCACTCATCGAGCGCGCCGCCCAGGAGTAGCGCGCCAGGCGTAGCCAGGTCGGTCCCTAAGAAGAACAACCTCCGGCCGTGTACGAGAATTTCTGGCCGCCGACGGAAGCCTCGGCCATCGCGCCGCCCTTGACGATGATGAACACGGCGGCGCCCTTGTAGTACTTGCCGGAAGTGGTCGCATCCTTCTGCCCGCCACTCGCATCGGCGCTGGTACCGGTCGTGCCGGCAGTGGCCCCGGCCGCAGCAGTAATGGCCACCGCCCTTGCATCGGCGCCGAATTCGAAACTTCCCTTGGTGAAATCATCGAACGCGCGCTGATCCTCGAAGAAAATGATCTCGCGAAATGCCTCACCGCCCGCGAGCAGTCCGACGCTCACCTGTGTCATGGACACACCGCCGGTACACGCACCGTGGCGGTATACGCGCCCGTTGCCGTGGGCGCCGCCGACGATGAAGCCGCCCTTGCCGATACCCGGAAAGACCGCATAGCCATAGCTCTTGTTAAAGAAGCTGCTGCTCGCTCCGGCATTCTTGAAGAGCTGAATGGTATCGGTGTAATCGTCTGCCCAGCTCGCCGCTGCGCACAGCAGCAGCCCGGCAGCGGCGAGAAAAGTAACACTACGCTTCATCATGATCTCCTGTTCGGTCAACTACGCATCGTTTACACTCGACCCGGGCTGCGGCGGACACTCGGCGTGCGCCCCGCGCGAACGGCGCGCGGCGTCGGGCCGGCCGGCGTGGTCAGCTCAAGCTTTTGGCTTGTACTTGTACTTCTGACCGCCCAGCGTCGCCTGGTACATCGCGCCGCCCTTCACGATGGTGAAGATGGCCATGCCCTTGTGATACTTGCCCTTCGTTGTCGCGTCCTTCGCCCCGCCGCTGGCGCCGGCACTCGAGCCGGTCGTGGTGGCACTCGCCCCGGCGGCGGCCGTGATCGCGACGGCACTTGCGTCGGCCGCGAACTCGAAATTTCCGTTGGTGAATTCATCGAACGAGCGCTGATCCTGAAAGAAGATGATCTGGCTGTAGGCCTGCCCGCCGGCCTGCAACCCAACGGTCACCTGCGTCATGGACGCATCGCCAACGTAGGTGCCCTGCTTGAATACCCGGCCGTTGCCGTGGGCGCCACCGACTCCCAGTCCGCCCTTGCCGATCGTCGGAAACACAGCGTAGCCGTAGCAGTCCTTGAAGAACGACGCGCTCGCGCCGGCATTCTTGAACAGGTCCACCGTGTCACTGTACTCATCGGACCAACTCGCGGCGCTGCACAACAGCAACAACACGCCTGCGAGGTACACAAAACTGCGCTTCATGAGTGCACTCCTTGGTTATTGCGTCCGCATCCCCGCCGTCCCCCGTCCGCGGGATCTTCCATTATCGCATCAACCCGACTTGCGCTGTGGTGGATAGTAAGCAGGCGGCCGGACGGGAGGGGGCACAACCGGCGGCGGCACGAGGGGTTCGGGAGTCGAAACCAACCGCAGTATGTCCTCGCCCGCGCGGCTCAAAGCCACGAGCTCAGGTGGCGGTGCGGTCTCCTCCGGTGTCAGGAGCAGGCCGGTGCGCCGCAGCAACCTTCCGGCACTCGTGCGGCTGGTCCAGACGGTGAGCGGAATACCGACGAGAAGTCCCACCAACACCGGGGTGAGCCACCAGAAGAACTGTGGCGCGAGATACAGCATGGCCGCACCCCAGGCAACTCCGAGTGCCAGATGCCACTTCTGCCGGCGGAAGGCTTCGC
>Ga0306926_10005254_pt1 | contig 13756 bp, 9 predicted proteins | sample flu12Cox44000178_FD_203759 | JGI IMG/M metagenome (GOLD analysis project Ga0306926, IMG submission 203759) | Lab enrichment of tropical soil microbial communities from Luquillo Experimental Forest, Puerto Rico - flux8day.12C.oxic.44.000.178 (v2)... | ecosystem: Environmental > Terrestrial > Soil... | reverse complement strand
GGTATTGCCTTCTTTCTGTGGACCCCGGCGGCTCCGACCGCGCCAACGCCGCGCAGCATCGCGGCGACCGCACCGGCGCCGCGCAGCCTCGCAGCGCCCGCGACCGCGCCGGCAGCCGTTGCGCCGGTTGCCCGCGCGGCGGCTCCCGGGCAGGACACGGTGGAATCGACCGGGTCGATCAGGCCCGCGCGGGCACTGCCGTCGGCACCGCCGCCCGCCGCACGGGCGCCGGTGGCGGTCGCGGCCGCGCCTTCATGTCGGGGCAATCCCGATGCGCTCGGCATCTCCCGTACCGTCGAGATCGACACCACGGGCGGGCCGGGCTTCGGCTTCGAGCATTTCAAGCAGCACGATTTTCTGCAGCCGGGCGAGGTGGTGCTCACCTTCGACGACGGTCCCTGGCCGCACCACACCCCGGCCGTGCTGGCGGCGCTCGCCGCCAACTGCACCAAGGCGGTCTTCTTCCCGATCGGCGAGCACTCGATGTGGGCGCCGGAAATTTTGCGGCAGGTGGCGGCTGCCGGCCACACCATCGGCAGCCACACCTGGTCGCATGCCGATCTGTTGAAGAAGAGCCCGGAGGAGGGCAAGGACGAGATCGAGAAGGGCATCAGTGCCGTGCGTTGGGCATTGGGCGCGCCAGCGGCGCCCTTCTTCCGCTTCCCGGCGCTGCGGCATCCGCCCGAGATGGTGACCTATCTGGGCGAGCGCAACATCGCCATCTGGTCGGCCGACATGGATTCGCTCGACTTCAAGATCCGCAAGCCCGACCAGGTCATCCAATCGGTGCTGACCAAGCTCAAGAAAGACGGCAAGGGCATCGTCCTGATGCATGATTTCCAGCGCGCCACCGCCGAGGCCGCGCCCGAATTGCTGCATCAGCTCAAGCTCAACGGCTACAAGGTGGTGTTCGTGCGGGCCAAGGCGCCGGTGACGACGCTGCCCGCCTATGACGAGATGATCGTCAAAGACGTGAAGCTGCCCACGGTCAGCGATCGCCCCACGACCGACGTCGTGCGCACGGTGGTGGAGTAGCCACGGCCCGGTCCCGGGCTTGAGCCGGGACCATTGCAAACTCCGTATTTGGAACGGGCCCGGGTCAAGCCCGGGACAAGGGTCAAGCCCGGGACAAGGGCGCTGGATTATCCCCCATCACTACCGCCGATAGGCATACCAGGGGTGCGCGTAAGCGGTCGCCACCCCCTTACTCCCGGGCGCGCCATTGGATAGCCTAGGGAACATCCGCTCCGGCCGGCGCTCGCGCCACCGGGGCGGCACAAGATCGATTGCTTCGGCATCAAGCACGAAGCGACGGGGAGGGGACGCGGCGGTTCTACACAAACAAGCCAGCAAGGCTGACCCGGGCGGGTCCGGGAGGGAGGATTCTTGCAATGTATCTCATTCCTCATTCGTGGTCGCACTTGCATATGCTCGCAAGCGTGTTCCCGCCGTTCGGGCTTCTATTCACGCTCGGCTTCTACATCGCCGGCTTGCGCAGCGGCAACGAGGGCATCAAGCGAACCTGCCTCGTCGTGTTCATCGGCCTGGCGCTCTTGAGCGTACCGATCTACCTCAGCGGCGAGGGCGCGGCATCGCCGGCGAGCCCCAAGATCGCCAAGGAGATGCTGGGCGCTCACACCATTGCCGGGATCGCTTCGCTGATCGCGCTTCTGGTGACCGGGCTTGCCGCGCTGGTCGAGCTGTGGCGCGCGCGCCGCTCGCCGATCGATCCGCGCTATGTGGTGCTCGCGCTCGCCGTCGTCACGCTGGGTGTGATGGCGGTGGCGAGCGAGCTCGGTTTCGAGACCTCTCACCGCGAGCTGCAATCGAGCGTCGTCATTCCCGACGTGACGACCTCGCCGATCTGGCCGCATGCCCATGTTATCGTGAACCACGTCCCGACCGTCGGCTTCGCGTTCGCGATCTTCTTCTATCTCGTCGCGCTTCTCATCAACAACGCCGGCATGAAGCGCGGCAGCCTCGTGCTGTTCATCATAACCGCCATCGTCGGCGTGCCGACCTATGTGAGCGGCACCGCATCGATGTGGGCGCTGACGCAGCCGCCGCAGCCCGACATCTCCAAGGCGGTGATCAACGCCCATCGCGACATGGCCTTGTGGACGCTGGTCGGCCTTACCTTCACCGGCGGCGCCGCCTGGATCGAGCTGTGGCGGTACCGCCAGCTGGGGCGCTTCTCGCGCCTGTCGCTCGCCTTGGTGCTGCTCTTGGCGCTGGTCACGCTCGGCGTCATGACCGAGACCGGGCATCGCGGCGGTTTGGTCACGCATCCCGAGTTCCGCAGCGCCACCGAGATCGTGCCGGCCGATCCCGATGCCGGAGTCTCCATGGCGCTCGAATCGGAGATGAAGAGCATCACCTGGTTCATGCCCTGGCAGATCGTGCACTTCTTCGGCTACTCTTTGATCTTCGGCTCGTTGCTCGCGGTCTCGCTGCGCGTGCTCGGCTTCTGGAGGTCGCTCTCGTTTGCGGCGGTGCATCGCCTGCTGGTGCTCGGCTTCGTGGGCGTGCTGATGAACGTGCTCTCCGGCATGCTGATGATGCTCGCCGACAGCTACCGCTATGTGGTGAGCGACATCCTGTTCGCCCCGAAGGTCGCCTTGATTCCGCTCGGCGTCATGGCGGCGCTTTATTTCTCGGTGTCCGAGCCGCTGTGGCGGCTCAAGCCGGGCGAGGCGGCGCCGGCGGCCGCCAAATGGGTTACGGTAGGCTCGCTCCTGGCGTGGGCCGGGGTCATCGCCTGCGGGCGGCTGTTGCCGTATTTGTGAGCGGGAAGTCGATGGACGAGGTCAAGCTGTTGGTGGCGGTGGTCGCGATCAATGCCGGCGTGCTCGGCGTCGCGTTCCTGATCGCGTACGCGCTCAATAATGCGGTGCGCGGAAGCGGCCGATGATTAGGTTGCTACTGCGAGGTCCGCATGGTCCGATAGCGGCCCTCATCCTGAGGAGGCCGCGCCTCTTGGCGCGGCCGTCTCGAAGGATGGCCACCGGCACCGACATCACTTGCGGCCATCCTTCGAGACGCCGCGCTATGCGCGGCTCCTCAGGATGAGGGTCAGGGAGCTGGGACAGCAGAGGGAGGGTTGAGCCGTGCTGGGATGGTTGGAGAACACGCAGTACTCGGCTTGGATTCGCGACCAGATCTGGGGTTGGCCGCTCGCGCTCACGCTGCACGCCTTCGGAACGGCGGTCACCGTCGGCTTCATCATCATCATCAGCCTGCGCCTCTTGGGCCTGTTCGAGACGATCCCTTATGGCTCGCTCAAACGGCTGTTCCCGGTTTTCTGGGCGGCGGTGGTGCTGCAATTCTTGAGCGGCTTTGCGCTCTGGATGGCGAAGCCGACCCAATATGCGGATGACGTCGCCTTCCTGCTCAAGTCGCTGCTGGTCGTCGTCGGCATCGTCTTGGCGATGGCCTTGCAGGGAACGATCGCCCGCGAGGCGGACGCGTGGGAAGAGGCCAAGCCCGCCCCCTCGCGCGCGACCAAATCGGTCGTGTTTGCAGCTCTGGTCTGGTGCGGCGTGCTCGTGGCGGGGCGACTGACCGCGCATCTGGGGTCGCTGCTGTAGCGCGTCAACGCACAGCCTTGTCCCGGCCGTGAGCCACCCGCGCTAAGATAACGGTGCATTGCGCGTGCCCGCCTTCGTAGGAGTGGCCCTTGTGGCCGCCCTCCAACCTTTCCCCGCGCGGGGGCACTGCGGGCGCCCACAAGGGGCGCCCCTACGCAGCGGCCTTGAGCCGGGACAAGAAGGTGGGCACGCGCGGATCATCGACGTGCCCGATCCTTCGCGCCGTGGCCGCGCTTTGCCCACCCTACAATTCGGCGGGCAAAAAAATCATGGCCGGGATTGCTCCCGGCCATGATCGGTGAAGGCTCTAGCTTGCGCTATTCGCCGGCGACCAGGTCGCCGTTGCGCTGCAGGACGACGTGCACGCCGGATCGCGCGAGCGGCGTGGCGCCGAGCTTGAGCAACAGCTCGGCGGTGTCGCCGCGGTAGCGGCGCGGGATCTGCAGGCGGCGGGCGCCGGCCTCTTTGGTGAGGACGGAGAGCGAGACGGAGAGCGGTGTCTGCCCGAGCTCGTCGAATGCGTCGATCTTGGCGCCGTGTTTGACCAGGAACTCGACCTCATCGTTCAAGCCCTGATAGGTGGCGGCATGCAGCGCGGTCCAGCCGAATTGGCCAGCCGCGTTGATGTCGGCGCCGTGGTCGAGCAGATAGGCCGCGGTCTGCACCGCCATCGCGCGCTCGTCGGGGGCGCGCGCCCGCTGCACGTCGGTGCCGGCCCCGGAGGCGAGGATCAGCGGGGTCGTGCCCTTCTCGGTCGGAATGTTCGGGTCCGCTCCCGCATCCACCAGCGCCTTTATGGCGTCGAGGTTGTTGACCTCGGCGGCGAGCGCGAGCGGAGTGGCGCCTTCGAGCTCGACCTCGGTGATGGTGATGGCGGTGCGCTTGGTCCGCGCCCCGGCATTACCGGCTTGCGCCTTGATCTCGGCGGCAACCTTCTCCTTGTCTAGCTGGAGCCGCGCGTTCGGATTGGCGCCGTGCGCGAGCAGCGTTTTCACGACCTGCACCTGAACCGCTTTGGTAGCCGGGTCGATGCCGTAATCGGAATCGCGCACGGCGTGATGCAGCGGGGTGAAGCCGTTCGCGTCCTTGACGTTGGGATCGGCGCCGTTGTCGAGGAGCAGGGTCGCGACCTCGGGAGCGTCGATCGAGCTCGCGATGATGAGCGGTGTCGCTCCCGACTTCGGCATGACCTCGTTCGGGTTCTCCTTGGCGGCGAGCAGGATGCGGGCGGAGGCCGCGTCGCCCTGCTGGGCCGCAAACATCAGGGCGGTGAAGCCCGTCTTCGAGTGAGCGTTGACGTCGGCGCCCTGCTTGACCAGCTCGGCGACAACGTCGGCGTGGTGTTGCGACACGGCCCACATCAAGGCGTTCTGGCCGCCATTGGCTTCCTGCGCCTTGGGATCGGCGCCGGCGGCCAGCAAGCTCTGCACGGTGGCGAGGTTGCCCTGGCGTGCCGCCTCCATGAGCGGGGTCTCGCCCGACAGGAGGTGCGCATTGGGATCGGCCCCCGCCGCCATGAGCTTCACGGCGATGGCCGGATCGGCGTTGGTGGCGGCGGCGTAGAGGGGCGTCGCGCCGTATTCGTTGGCGGCCTTCGCGTCGGCGCCGGCGGCAAGCAGCAGGTCGACGGTCTGTACGTCGTTGTGCTCGGCCGCCCAGATCAGCGCCGCCGTGCCCTGCGGGCCGGGGACATAGCTCTTGGCCGGGCCATTGAGGAGCGTGCGCACGGCGGCGTGGTCGCCGGCCTTGGCAGCGTCGATCAGCGTCGGAGCCTTGGTCTCGGCGGCAAACGCGGTGCCCGCCAGGAGCGGCAAGCCCAGCGCACCCGCCAGAATCGTTGCCTTAATGCTCATCATCATTCTCCAAATCGTTCTCCAATTGGAGCGGTTGATTTCTCGCGTAGTGACTCTCGCGTAGCGAGCCGGGACGGCTTGTCGATGCTTCGCGTCTTCGATGCTTCGCGTCTTCGATGCTTCGCGTCTTCGATGGTTCGCGTGTTCGATGTCTCGTGTCTTGCGGGTTGCCGCCGGGTCGAGCCCGGCGACAACCAGCACGGAGTTGCCTCAGAGGGTCTTCGCCTTCTGGTTCATTTCCGCCGCCTTCTCGGCGGATACCGTCAGGTCGAGCCTGCCGGTGCTGTCGCCGAGTTGCGCCACCGGCGGAACGTTGGCCTTGTCCAGCATGGTGAGCAGGAGGTTGGTCATCGGCGTGCGGTTCGAGTATTTGATGTGCTGCCCGCCCTTGATGCCGTTGACGCCGCCGGCAAACAGCACGAGCGGAAGGCTCGTGTAGAGGTGCAGGTTGCCGTCGCTCAAGGCACCGCCGTAGAGGACCATGGAGTGATCAAGCAGCGAGCCGTCGCCGTCCGGCGTCGAGCGCAGCTTGTCGAGGTAGTAGGCCAGCATCTTGGTGTGGAAGGCATTGATCTGCGCGGTCTTGGCGATCTTGTCGGGGTCGCCGTGGTGGTGCGTCACGGAGTGATGGGAATCGCCAAATCCGAGCTCCGGATAGGCGCGCCCGCTCATCTCGTGGCCCATCTGGAAGGTGCAGACGCGGGTCATGTCGGTCTGCCAGGCCAGCACCATGAGATCGGCCATCAGCTTGAAGTAGTCGGAGAAGACGCCCGGGATGCCGACCGGGGCGGTGACCTGCGGCAGGTCGCGATCGCCCTGCGTCTCGGCGAGCTGCATGCGCCGCTCGACGTCGCGCACCGCGTCGAGATACTGGTCGATCTTGCCGCGATCCGCTCCACCGAGCTTGCCGCGCAGCCGCTTCACGTCGCTGTTGATGGCATCGAGGATGCTGCGATCCTCCTGCCGCAACGCCGCGCGGGCCTGCGGATCGGTGGTGCCGGAGTCGCCGAACAGCCGCTCGAACACGATGCGCGGCCGGTTCTCCATCGGCAGCGGCGTGGTCTCGTTGCGCCAGGCGATCGTGTTGTAATAGGCGCAGCCGTAGGCCGACTCGCAGGCGCCCACGACCTCGGGCGTCTCCAGGCCAATCTCGAGCGAGGCGAGCTGCGTGTACTTGCCGAACTCCTTGGCCGCGATCTGGTCGGCGGAGACGCCGGCATGCAGGTCGGCGCCGGAGGTCATCTTGGCATGCGTGCCGGTGAGCCAGGCCGTGCAGGCGCGCGGATGGTCGCCGCCGACCTCGAAATTGAGGCCTGCGCTCTGCTGCTGATCGAGGCCGGTGAGCACCAGCATGCGGTCGCGGAAGGAGGCGAGGGGCTGGAGGGTCTGCGACAGCTCCCAATCGGTGCCGACCATCTTGGGCGTGAACTCGCCGTTCAGGTTCATGATCCCGTTGGGGACCTCCATGAACGACATGCGGATCGGCCGCGCCTTCTCGACCGCGAAGGCGGGCGTCATGGCATCGAGCAGGGGCAGCGCCAGTGCCGCGCCTGTCCCGCGCAAAAAGGCGCGGCGGGGAATCGACTTCCTAGTTATTACCATCGCTTACCCTCCTCATCTGGAATGGGCTGCTATTGACGATACCAAGAATGATGGACGACCACCTCTGGTCGTCCGCCGAAGCTTCACGCACGATCCTGCGAATGATGGGAGCGTCGTATTGCTCGACGCCGCGGCCGAGCGCGTAGGTGAGGAGACGCTCGGTGAAGGTCTGCACGAACATGTCGCGCTTGGCGATCAGGATGTCGCGCAGGCCCCTCGGTCCGTCGAACGGGGTGCCGTCGGGCAGCACGCCGGAGGCGTCGATCGCTCCGCCGCCTTCCTCGCCGGTATCGCGCCAGCGGCCGATGCCGTCATAGTTCTCGAGCGCAAAGCCGATCGGATCCATGAGGCGGTGGCAGACCGCGCATTGCGGGCTCGCCCGGTGCTCCTCCATGCGCTGGCGCATGGTCATCGCTTTCTGATTGCCGTCGTCCTTGAGCGCCGGAACATTCGGCGGCGGCGGCGGCGGCGGCGTGCCGAGGAGCTGCTCCAGCACCCATTTGCCGCGGATGGTGGGCGCGGTGCGGTTGGGATAGGAGGTCACCGTCATGATGCTGGCTTGCCCGAGCAGGCCCTGATGGTTCGGGTCGGCGATGGCGACACGGCGGAACTCGTTGCCGTAGATGCCCTTGATCCCGTAGTGCTCGGCGAGCCGCTCATTGAGGAAGGTGTAGTTCGTAGTCAGGAGGTCGGCGACGCTGCGGTCCTCATGCAACGTGCTTTCGACCACGAGCTCGGTCTCCTTCTCCAGCGCCTGGCGCAGGTTGTCGTCGAAGTTCGGGAAGGCGACCGAATCCGGCTGCACGCGCGGGATATTGCGCAGGAACAGCCACTGGCCGACGAAGTTCTGCACCAGCGCCTGCGAGCGCGGATCCTTGAGCATGCGGCGGACTTGGCTCGCGAGCGTCGCGGCGTCGCTGAGGCCGCCGCGCTCGGCGACGGCGAGCAGCTCGTCGTCCGGCATGCTGCTCCACAGGAAGAACGAAAGACGCGAGGCGAGCTCGACATCGCTCACCCGGTGCACGCTGCCGGGGGTCGCATCCGGCGGATCGAACTCCATCCGGAACACGAATTCCGGCGACACCAGGATCTTCTGCAGCGCCAGCCGTATGCCGGCCTCGAAGCCCCCGTTGGTGGCGCCTTGCCGGTAGAGCGCCATGAGCGGCGGCAGATCGTCGGCGGCGATCGGGCGCCGGTAGGCGCGGTGCGCCAGGTTGGTGAGGATCTTCTCGGCGCAGGCCGTCTCGCCGGCGGGCGCGGCCGGCTGGCAGATGAAGATCTTGTCGCGGCTCTCGGTGGTGCCGGGCCCTTGCACGTCGAAGGGGCCGGCGATCGAGATGGCGCCGATGCCTTCGAAGTAGTCCTTGTCGTTGCCGTTGCCGCCGCGGCCGCGCTGCGGAAGGATGTCCTCGGATACGACGGTGTCCTTGAGGAACGTCGCCACCAGCGTATGCGGACCGGCCTTGACCGGCAGGCGCACCTTCATGTCGGCATCGGGATCTTTGCCGCTGCCGAACGAGGCCTGCTGCTGCCTGCTGGCGGCCGCGATGGTGTAGAAACCGAGCCGCTCGCCGTCGAGGCGCAGGTCGACCTTGCGCTCCTTGCCCATGCCGAGGAACTCGTCGGCCTTGCCGCGCGCCAGGTTGACCCAAATCTCGTACTCGCCGTCGACCGGGAATCGATGGGTGACCTCGGTGCCGCCGCGCGAGCCGAGCGGCATGCCCTCGCTCATGCGGTCGGACTGATTGAGCCCGTGCGAGATCGTATAGGTCTGATAGGCGACCGGGATCTTGGTGTCGCCGACCGCGACGCGGCTGATCTTGCCGGCCGCCGCAAGGTAGCGCTCCATCAACAGCGGCGATACCTGCAGCACGTCGCCGATATTGTCGAAGCCATAGCCGGTATCGTCGGCCGGCAGCATTTCCGAGACGTCGACGTCGACCGCCAACAAATCGCGGATCACGTTGGCGTATTCGGCGCGGTTGAGACGGTGCAGGGTGGGGTGGCCCGGATTGGGCCGCACTTGCGAAACGCGATCGCGCTCGGCCTCGATGGATTTGATCAAAGTCTCGTAGGTCGCATCGTCGGGCCGCGGCAGGCCGGGCGGGGGCATCTCGCGGCTGCGCAGCTTGCGCAACAGCTTCTCCCACGTCGCGCCCTTGTCATCGAGATTGGCGAGGTCCAAGCCTTCGAGATTCAGGTTCGCCCGCGCCTTAGGACCAAAATGACAGGTGTCGCAATAGATCTTCCAGGTTCGCCAGACCGAATGTTGATCGAAAGTTTGGTCGAACGGAGCGCTGAACGGACCGGTATGCGGGGGCGGATTTTCTGCTGAAACAGCCACGCGCCAGACAACCGCGCCAGCCACGACGATGCCCACAGTGGCCAGTGCTCGGGTACGAGTCATCGCTCCCTCCCACGTCCAAGCTAAGTCGCATGCTTTGTTGACGAACACACTAACCTATGGGTGCTCTACGTGCAATTAAGCCGCGTGTTCCCTACAAGCTAAATTTGCGTCCCGGAGGCGTCAATCATTGGCGCAAATGAGTCATCACAACTAACAGCACGCGGGCCAAAACATATGCCATCCAAATCTCTTGCCGCAGCGCAATGTAAGGCGAGCCGCTAACACTGACGGGCGGTACGGGCCGGTGGACAACCCCGGCGCGGCAGGCCTCGCGGTCCCGATCGTGTCCCTCTAGATTGTTGTTGGAAATGATCTTTTGCCGAAATCCGACATCGACTTCGCGCACCGGTCCAGGGCTTCTCGCGGCTTCCCTAGTCCGGATTGCGAGAGCAGACATGCATTATCGCTGCCCGATGGACAGGATTGCTGCCCGATTGGCGGCGCCAGCCGGCTGGTTCCGGAGCCCTCATGCACGTTACCTTGTTGGCAGCGCAGGATCTTTTTTTGAGTCCTGCGCCAGGGGCATGGTTGGTCGAGAGCGCCGCGGTGTCCTAGTGCCGACGACCGGGAGGAACCGATTTTCGTACCCTCGAAAGGCGGTCGACCCGGCGGAGCCGGGTCAGTCGAGGTCGGGCGTGGCAAGCACGATCGCATCAGGATCCGTGCGCGAGAGCTCGAAGGCGATCGAATCGACGAAGAGCGCCGGGTCGGGCGAGCCGAAGTCGCCGTTCTGTGGCAATACCGTCGCCTCCAGCGAGATGAGCCGGCCCTTGGTGAAATAGAAAGCGGCGGTCGTGCGGCCCTTGTGGTCGGGCAGCTCGACCACGATCTTGCGGCCATAGACGGCGTCCTTGCCGGGCTCGACGCGCCCGAACGTATCGAGCAAGACCTTCTTGCCCTCCTGGAACATGTATTCGCGCTCGCCCAGAATGCTGGCGCCCTCCGCTTGCGCCTGCAGGAAGCTCATCACGGTGACCTTGTACTCGATGTTGTTGTCCACCGATTTGTAGATGATGGTCTGACGCGGACCCGCGACGGCGCCCCGGAAGGTGCCGATATCGGCCTTGACCTCGCCCGGCGCCCGAAAGGAGAAGCCGAGCTCCCGGTTGATATAGCTCTTCCAGGCGGCCTGTGCCGGCACGACCGCGAGCGTGAGCGCCGCGGCCGCCAATGTGGCCGACATCAGTGTGCGCATGTGGTCCTCCGTAGTTCGTGAGTGGTGATAGTGAGTAGTGAATGGTGAGGAGAGGCAGGCAAACCGTTCACTACTCACCACTCACTATTCACCACTCACTACTCACCATTCACTATGCGCTACTCACCACTCACTACTCACCATTCACTATGCGCTACTCACCACTCACTACTCACGCTACTTCGGCGGCGGCGGCAGCTCGATCGCATCGTCGGCGGCGCGCACCGTGAAGAAGGTCAGCGAGTCGACGAAACGCGCCATCTGCGCGGTGTCGTAGTCGCCGTTCTGCGGCAAGACCGTCGCCTGCAGCGAGATGATGCGGCCGTTGATGAAGTAGAACGCCGCCGACGAGCGTCCGCCATTGTTGGGGAGATCGATCGTGAGCTTGCGCCCGTACTGGCGGTCGACGCGGCCGAATGAATCCATGAGCACCTTCTTGTTGTCCTGGAAGAGGTATTCGGCCTCGCCCAACAGCGAGGCGGAGTCGTTGGCCTTGTCGGCCATGTCGATGACCACGGCCTTGTACTCGATATTGTCGTCGAGGAAGCGGTAGACGAGCGTGGCGCGCTCCCCCGCCACCGCGCCCCGATAGGTGCCCTTCTCGATCTTGAGCTCGCCGGGCGCCGCGAAGGCGAAACCCAACGGATGGCTGATATAGCCGTGCCAGGCCGCCATCGCGGGCGAGGTGCCCACCGAGGTGCCTATGAGCGCGGCGCCGAGCAAGATCGCGGTCGCCGTCGAGCGCACATTCAAACGCACGTTCGGGCGCATGCTCACCTCCCCGTGGATCATGCCTGTCTTACTGCGATGCGGCACTGCGCTTCGCCGGCGAAAATTTACCGCCGGGGCATTTTCTTGAACCGCTCTTTTTTTGCATTAGCGCATGTCCTTTTTCGGAAAACCGGTATCCACCCTCGCCTTCGCGAGGGCATGCTTTTCCGGGACATGCGCCGTGTGCTATCATGCTAGCAAATCAAAAACCGACTGGCCAAATCATTTAGGGAGGCTCTCATGAACTTTAAGGCCGTTGCTCTGAGTGCAGCCGCGGTCACTGCGCTTGTCACCCCCGCGCCGGCGCATCATTCCTTCGCCATGTTCGACGCCGACAGGACCGTCACCCTGCAGGGCACGGTGAAGGAGTTCGAATGGACCAATCCGCATTCCTGGCTGCACATCATGGTCAGGGACGAGGCGACCGGGCAGCAGAGCGTCTGGGCGCTCGAGCTCTCCTCGCCGGCGCGGCTCAAGCGGATGGGGATGAGCGCGGATTCGGTCAAGCCGGGCGATGCGGTCTCGGTGACGTTTCATCCGCTCAAGGACGGGGCGCGCGGCGGACAGTTCCTCCAGGCGGTGCTGCCGGACGGCAAGCAGATCATCCGCGCCAATGCGGGCGACGAGAACGCGCCGTAGCTGGCACGCGCGCTGCTCGCCCCTCTCCACACGGCACGGCGCACACTCCCTCTCCCCGCAGGGGAAAGGGAGTGAAACGCTGTGCCCGCCTGACAGAAATGCGTGCCGCATCACCACCGGTAGCGAACCGTTCCGGTTCCGGCATAGGTCTGCGATCCGCGCGCGAACTCGCCGTCGAATTTGCCGGCGAGCGACCATGCGGACGTGATGGCGACCTCGGCGCTGGTGGAGGTGAGGAGTGAATTGGCGGGTAGGATAGCGCCGTTGACAGTGAAGCTTGGACCGGGCAGCGCCTGGAAGGCGGCGCTGAGCGAAGGCGTCGACACCCAGTCGTGCGCCCAGGCGACGCGTGCGCTCAGCGCCAGTGGTTTGTCGCTGATGAGTGTCAGATTATCGAAGCGAGCGCCGAGCTCGCTGCGGGTGTCGGTAGCGCGCTTGTCCGCAAACGCGAGCGCGACAGCGCCGCCGTTGAGGTCGGTCTCCGTATAGGACGGCGTGTAGAACACCTGTGTCTGTACCGCCCCGTAAGGGGTAACGCCAAAGCTGCCGGTCGCCGCCGGGACGCCGTAGTGGTAGCCGACCTCGAGCCGCGCCCCGAAGCTTTGGCCGCTGAAGCTGGCGCTGAGCTGATCGCCCAGCGCCACTTGGTTGGTGGTGATCCAATGATTGGAAAAGGCCAAGCCGGCTGACACATAGGCCGGCCCGAAAAGCATGCGCGCATGCACGCCCGCCAGGAACGCATCGCTGCGGCCGCTGCCGAGCCCCTGCGCCAGGCCCCAATTGGTGCCGCCGCCGCCGAGCGCAACGCCCACCACCGTCTCGGGCGTGATGCGGTGGTCGATGCCGGCCACAGAACCGAAGTCGCGCGCGATCACATCATGCGTGCCCGCGCCCGCATCGCCATTGGTCCGATTGTAGCCGCCGAAGCCTGCCGCCCACGAGGTCCAGGCCGGTGCTGCCGGCGCCGCCTTGAGGGCGCCCTCATAGGCGAGCGCGATGTCAGGAGGCAGGCTTGCGTCCCGCTCGGGCGCAAACATGCTCACGCCGCCGCCCGCGCCGCCACGGCCCTCGATCGACGGATCGAGCATGAGATCGAGGAACTGGGTCATCAGCCGAGAGGCGCCGTTGCCGGCACCCGTCGCGGCCTCGCCGGTGAGCGGCGTCAGCGCATTCCCAAGATTGCCGCCGGTGAGTGCGAACAACGGGAAGAAATTCGCCGGCAAGGTGCCGCCAGTGTTGAAGAAGTTGTTGATCGTGTTGGCGACGGCCTGTTGGTTGGGATTGAGCGCGCTGCCCGCGCCCAGCAAGGCGGTCAGGTTCAAGAGCACCGAGGTCGGAGTATAGGTCAGCGTTCCGCCGAACCCGGGCAAATTATCGGTAAAGCCGGTGAAGGCGCCGCTGATGCTCGCCGCGTCGAGAATGTCGTAGGTCGTCCGGCCGCTGTAGCTTCCGGGCGCTAACGGTCCGAGGACGCCCCCGGCAAGCGTCGCTGCGCCGCCCACCTTCACGCGCGAGGCGGTGGTCGGGGCGACATTGACGAGATAAGTCGCCCCGGACTGGAAGGTGAGATTGCCGGTGACGCTCATGGTAGTGCCCGCCGTCCCGATGGTGCCGGGCGCGAGCGTGCCGCCGTTGTTGACATTGAGCGCCGAGAGCGTGCCGGTGCCGGCGAGCACGCCGCCATTGACGTTCCATGCCTGCG
>Ga0306926_10005253_pt1 | contig 13756 bp, 10 predicted proteins | sample flu12Cox44000178_FD_203759 | JGI IMG/M metagenome (GOLD analysis project Ga0306926, IMG submission 203759) | Lab enrichment of tropical soil microbial communities from Luquillo Experimental Forest, Puerto Rico - flux8day.12C.oxic.44.000.178 (v2)... | ecosystem: Environmental > Terrestrial >... | reverse complement strand
TCCTCCGGCTTCCGCTCTTTTCGCCTTGCAGGCCTTACAACGTTTCGGTTCGTTCTTGAATCCCTTGTCGGCGAAAAACATCTGCTCGCCGGCAGTAAAAACAAACTCGGCGCCACACTCCGAGCACTTCAGGACCTTATCGTGGAATTCCATGAGCCGCTCCCCCCTGGACCCCTTTGGGGGCAGCGGGGAGGACTCATCGTGCACGGGGGCCTTTCCTGTTTCGCGGACCTGTACGCCGGGGTCGCCGGGCACGGATCCCCTGGGCCAACGGGCGAAGAATCTGAACAACTTCCCAACTTCTCTGCCTGAAAAGGGGCCTGATCCCGGAAGCGCGGCGCCGAAGCGCGTCTCGTGCAGTTTTAATCCTGCTCGCGACGCTGCTTCTTGCGCAGTCGCTTCCGCGAAAGCGCTTCTTTTGCCCGGCGCTTCTCGCCGGGCTTCATATAGAAGCTGTGCTTCTTGATTTCTTTGATGATATCTTCCTGCTGCACTTTGCGCTTGAAACGGCGCAATGCGTTCTCCAGAGATTCACTCTCCTGGATAATCACCTCTGCCAATGAACTTCACCTCTATTCCGGCTCTGAATGGTTGCTTGCAGTGCCTACCGTTGACCTGCGGCACTGCTCCTGTCTCTATTATCTCACGGGGACGCTGGCTTCTTGTAGCCAATTCCTCCTGCGCAAGTCAAGTACTCTTTCTGCGAAGGAGGTAACCCTCCTTTTTCGTACCTTACGAGGTACTGTTCACTTTGCAGCTAACCTTTGTATTCGCTGTTCTTGCCGTCTTCTTTGCTGCCTGCCTCTTGCCTGTGCTGATACACTAAGGGACCTCACGCACCAGTTTCGGGGGTTGACGTGATGCCCGATATGCGCGATTCCATCGCGGTCCTTCTCGCTGGTGGTCAGGGCGAACGACTCTGGCCTCTCACGCGCGATCGCGCCAAGCCCGCCGTCCCTTTCGGCGCGCTCTACCGCATTATCGATGTCACACTTTCCAACTGCATTAATTCCGGCCTGCGCCGCGTCTTTGTCCTCACCCAGTACAAAGCGCTCAGCCTCACGCGCCATATCCGAGCGGGATGGTCGTCGCTCATGGGCCTCGGCGAGTACATCGAAGTTCTTCCGCCGCAGATGCGTGTGTCTCAGCAGTGGTACCAGGGCACCGCCGACGCCGTTTATCAGAACATTTACTCTGTAGGTAGCGAGCGCTGCAAATTCGTGTTCATCCTTTCAGGCGACCATATCTACAAAATGAATTACGCCAAGATGCTTCAGCAGCACATCGATTCTGGCGCTGACGTTACCGTCGCGACCATCGAAATTCCAGCGGCGGAAGCCGCCAAGCAGTTCGGCGTGATCGAAACCGACAAGCATTGGCGCATCTGCGGCTTCGAGGAAAAGCCCGCCAAGCCGAAGACTTCCCCGCACAAAGCGACGCACTGCAACGCTTCCATGGGCGTTTATATCTTCAATACCCAGCTTCTCATTCCCATCCTTCTTGCGGACTCCGAGGATCCGAAATCGGCCCACGATTTCGGGAAAGACATTCTGCCGCGCATTATCTCCAAGCATCGCGTCTTTGCGTACAACTTTGTTGACGAGAACAGCAAGGAATCACTCTACTGGCGCGACGTCGGTACCATCGACGCCTACTACGAAGCCAACATGGACCTGGTCAGTGTTTCTCCGGTGTTCAATCTTTACGACAAGATCTGGCCGCTGCGCGGTTGGCAGCAGCAATATCCCCCGGTGAAATTCGTTTTTGCCGACGAGGATCGCATGGGTGTTGCGCTCGACTCCATTGTGGCGGGCGGTTCGATCCTCTCCGGTGGCCGCGTGCAGAACAGCGTCATCGGCTACGATGTGCGCGTCAACAGCTATTGCGAGATCAACACGTCGATCATCTACAATCACGTCAACATCGGGCGTCACTCCCGCATCAAGCGGGCGGTCATCGACCGCCACGTCAATCTTCCCGAGCACACCGAAATCGGCTACGACCTCGAAGCCGACCGCCGCCGCTTCCATGTAACTCCGTCCGGCATCGTTGTTGTTGTCCGCCAGGAATCCCTCATCGAAGAACCCGAATCGCAGTAACGGGCCGCGCGTCAGGCGCTCGCTCTCAGCTCGTTTGGTACAATTGCCGTTCTCTATATCGCTCAGGAGCCATTACCATCATGTCCAGCAAAATTATCCGCATTCTCGCCCGCCAAGTTCTCGACTCGCGCGGCAATCCCACCGTCGAAGCCGAAGTCAACCTCGAATCGGGAGCCTTCGGCCGCGCAATCGTCCCTTCGGGCGCTTCGACCGGTGAACACGAGGCCCTCGAACTTCGCGACGGCGACAAATCCAGGTATCTCGGCAAGGGCGTACTCAAAGCCGTTTCCCACGTCAACGCCGAGATTGCCAGAGTGCTTTGCGGCTCCGACGCCGCCGACCAGCGTGGGCTTGACCAGAAGATGATTTCCTTCGATGGCACTCCGAGCAAATCGCGTCTGGGGGCCAACGCCATTCTGGCTGTTTCCATGGCCGCGGCTCGTGCCGCAGCGGTTGCGCTGAAGCTGCCGCTCTACAAGTATCTTTCGCGCTATTCTGCCGATTCCTCCGCCAACCTGCTTCCCGTGCCCATGATGAACATTCTCAATGGAGGGGCTCACGCCGATAGCTCGGTCGACTTCCAGGAATTCATGGCCATACCGATTGGCGCTCCGAATTTCTCGGAAGCCCTGCGCTGGGGCGTCGAAGTGTTTCATGCCCTCAAAAGCGCGCTAAAGAAACGCGGCTATTCCACCGCCGTCGGCGATGAAGGCGGCTTTGCCCCCAGCTGCAAGTCCAACGAAGAAGCCATTCAAATCGTTGTCGAGGCAATCGCCTCCGCCGGCTACAAACCCGGCGAGCAGGTCTCGATCGCTCTCGATCCCGCGGCCAGCGAATTCTGCGACAAAACCAGCGGGAGATACGTCTTCAAAAAATCCGACAAATCGACGCACACTTCCCTCGAAATGGCCACCTTTTGGACAAAGTGGGCTGAAAAATACCCCATCGTCTCTCTGGAAGACGGCATGGCCGAAGATGATTGGTCGGGCTGGAAGGCACTCACCGAATTCATCGGCTCCAAGAGTTCGCCTCGCAGAATCCAACTTGTCGGCGACGACCTTTTTGTTACGAATACCCAGCGACTGTCGCGCGGAATCAACGAAGGCGTCGCGAACGCGATCCTGATCAAGCTCAACCAGATCGGCACCGTGACCGAAACGATCGATGCCATCGAGCTGGCCCGTAAGGCAGGGTACAACTCGGTCATTTCTCATCGTTCCGGCGAGTCGGAAGACACCTTCATCGCCGACCTGGCCGTTGCCACCGCTGCCGGACAGATCAAAACCGGTTCCGGCTCGCGCACGGACCGCATCGCAAAGTACAACCAACTGCTGCGCATCGAGGAAGAATTGGGAGGTTCGGCCCGCTTCAGCGGCAAAGCGCCCCTCAAGTAGTGGCGGTCTTGCCGCGCTGCCTCTTCATGCCTAACTCGCTTGGGCGCGTTCGATCAGATGGTTCGAGGGCAAACTTGCATCCGCCAGCTTTTTCGCGGACTCCGCGCCGGCGACGGGCAGCTTTGCCGGATCGAGCAGCCCCAGTTGCACGAGAACCGAAGCCTGATCCCAGTAGATGTGTTCGCTCGAGAGCTTTCCATCGCGGAAATGGACGATGACCACCAGCCCGCATTCCACCTGTTTCCCAGTCGGCGGAACGCCCGGAAGCATCCAGTCCATTTCCAAGGTGTGCGTAAAGCGAAAAATCATTTCGTCGACCAGTCGGTTGCGGCCGATGGTCCGGGAGATCGGAACGATCTCCGTGTCGGGAGGCATCTTGGGGATGAAATGGCGCGAATAGAATTGGCGCAACTGCTCGCGGCCGACACCACCCGTCAGGACGGGGATGTGGTTGACGTAGGCGTCGGGCACCATGGTATCGAGTGTGGCAATGGTGTCATGGGTGGTGAACTCGTCGCGCAAGTGTTCTTCCCACAGGTCATTCAGAAATTGCTGCGCGGGCGTTAGCCCGGCATCTGCATGTCGGTTCTCATTCATTATGAGCGCCTCGCTGTCCAAACCCGGGTTCGGACCCGGCAGAAGTCCGGGGAACACAGCATGCCAGTTTCAGGAGCAAAACTGTAGTGCGGAGGCTGAGGGCAAAGAGGTGCGGCTCCTCTGCCGGCGGCACCCGCCTCCACGTGCAAAGGGTGCCTGGTACGACGAAACGAGAGCTGGGAGCGTGTGAATTACAAATCTGTCGACTTGCTCCTCCTCGCCCCTAAACGCACTTTTCGGCCACCCGACCGAGGTGGTCCGGTCAGCCCCGTGGGGCAGGCCGGGCCACACAGCGGAGGGATCGGGTGACGATGGAACGGCCTGCTACAGTTCCCGCCGGGCTCGGTCTGCATCGGCCGCCAAGTCCTGCAGAAGCTCAAAGAACTGGGGCGTTTGGCCAAGGAATAAGCCATCCGCTGCGAGGCCCTTCACCGCGTTCATGGCCGCGTTTTCAGTCTCCGTTGGTCGAACGATGGAGACCGGCCCGAACTTCTTGTTCAAGAAGAACGTCGGTTCGGGCATGATCAAGTTTGTTTGGAATTCGTCGGCCTGCGCGGGGGTCGCGTGCGGATCGTTGAGGTTGGAGAACGACACGGTGGCCCGGGTCGACCCTGGGAAGCCGGTGTCAACGTCGGTAATCTGCAGGGCATTGCCAGCCTTGTCGTGCCAGGTCTGGAAGTGGGCTGTTTCGGTCGGACCGATGCTCAACAGGATCCGCAGCACTTCGACGTTGCTTACACGCTGCGCGAGTGACGGATAAAGGCTGCTGCCTCCCTGCTCAATAAAACCGAAGTGGAATCCAGCCGTGAACGCGATGGCTTGAGTGTGGAGGCCCACGCCACCCGGTTGACTGGCATCGGCGACGAGGTCCTTGTCGGTTCTCGGAATCGCCGTATGCTTGTTCACGGCGAGCGTCGGAACGGCATTATCGAACTTGAAGGTGGGGTCGAGATCTGGGTTTTCACTGTCGCTGCGATAGCGGGTCCACCAACTCGTGTCCATGGTGAGCTGGGTGAGATTGGTGAGCCGGCCGGTTTGAGGAACTCCACTTACCTTGCTGGGCGGCAAATTAGCGAAGTTCTTGTTGAGGTCGACGGTCGGCTGCCCTTTTGATTGCAGGTAATTCGTGAGAAACGATGCGTGGCTGAATTCATCGTCCGTGTTGTCCACAATGTACTGCGGCATATCCGCGTCCAGCAGCACAAGCCCGGCAACATACAAGGGAGCCAATCCGGTGACCACCGGGTCTCCATTCTGGTCCTTCAGGTCGATGGGTGAAATCCCTTGATTGGTTGCACCGCCCAACTCCGAGTATTGTTTCCACAGATCCGCCTCGATCGTCTCCAAGGCTTCGAGGAAGCGGAGAATCGCTGCATCGCCCCGGGCGAGGCTATCTTCTTGGGCGAATGCCGGAAAATCCTTGCCGAGCAAGCCCGCTCCTACAGTCGCAGCGCCGGCCGCTACAGTTCCATTCTTCAAAAACGAACGCCGATTGGTACTCTTTGAAAAAAGCTTCACATTCTTGTTCATGGTCGATCTCCTCGTTCTTTCGGCCTTAACTTCGTCTTTAACGGTCTTGCGCGACAGATCCGCTTGCTGGGCTTAGATGGCGGGAAGAAATCACGAGAAAGACAAGCTTTTATCAACTCCGAGTGCGCTCTAGGCTAAGGACTTAGAAAACGAAATTAAGGACAGCGCTGGGAGAGGCGGTACTCGGCTCCTGCCTGGAACTTCGATGCTCGACACTGGCAACCGCGCCAAGCTGCCGCCAACGAGATCGCCGATGCCCGCAGGAAAGTCAGCACTACAAGAACAATTGTCCAACACCCTACTTTGCGGAGTCAGTCTTTGACACTCAATGCGAATCCCCATATGCTTTTTGCGTCGTTTTCCGTCGGATTGGCTTGTCATGATTGGCCAAACCATCTCTCACTATCAGATCCTCGAAAAGCTCGGCGGGGGCGGCATGGGGGTGGTGTACTCGGCCCGCGACACGATCCTCGACCGCACCGTGGCCTTGAAATTTCTCACGGCCGAGGCGATTCGCGAAAAGCTTTCCTTCGAGCGCTTCCTGCGCGAGGCGCGCGCCGCTGCGGCGCTCAATCATCCCAACATCTGCACGGTGCACGAAATCGGGGAACACGGGGAGAAGCAGCCGTTCCTGGTCATGGAGCTTCTCGAAGGCGATACGCTGAAATTTCTGATTGCGGGGCGAGCATTGCGCATCGACCGCCTGCTGGATATCGCCACGCAGGTAGCCGACGCGCTCGACCACGCGCACTCTCGCGGCATCACCCATCGCGATATCAAACCGGCAAACATCTTCGTTACGCGTGCGGGCAAAGTGAAGGTGCTGGATTTCGGGCTTGCCAAGCTTTCTCCGCTTGCGTCTCTTTCTCCGGAGGCAGCGCCGAGCAATGCCTCCGGCAGCAGGCCCGCCTCGCCCAACGATACGCTGACCACGCCCGGCGATTCGATGGGAACGGTTGCATACATGTCCCCGGAGCAGGCGCGCGGCGAAGAGCTTGATTCACGCTCCGACTTGTTTTCTTTTGGCGCGGTGCTCTATGAAATGGCAACGGGGAAGCAAGCCTTCTACGCGCACACAAATGCCCTGAGTTTCAACGCGATTTTTCATCACACGCCGGATCGGCCCAGTGCCGTGAATTCGGACCTTCTTGAGACCCTCGATGGGATCATTTTCAAGGCGCTCGAAAAGGATCGCGACCTGCGGTACCAATCCGCGGCGGAGTTGCGCGCGGACCTGAAGCGCCTGAGGCGCGATATCGAATCCGGCAAGCGCGCCGCCGCAACTGGGCCGGCGTACGAATCGCCGAGCGAACGTCCGCAAAACTCCGTGGCGGTCCTTTATTTCGAAAATCTCAGCAGCACGAAAGAAGACGAATACCTGCGCGACGGGATGACTGAGGACATTATCACCGAGCTCGCCAATATCAGGAACCTCAAGCTCTTTCCGCGACCGGCGATGCTGGCCTATCGCGACAAGCCGGTTACCGCGCCGCAGGTTGGGTACGAGCTGAATGCCGCGTACGTGCTAGGGGGAAGCATCCGGCGATCGGGGAACCGGCTGCGCATCACCGCCCAGCTTGTGGAAACAAGCAGCGGCCACACGGTGTGGGCGCAGCGCTTCGACCGGGAAATGGCGGACGTTTTCGAGGTACAGGACGAAATCGCGCGCAGTATCGCACAGGCATTCCGAATCAACCTGTCTCCGCAGGAAGAAAAGAGGATTGCCTCGAAGCCGACCGAAAATTCGCTCGCCTACGACTATTTCCTACGCGGGCGGAGTTATGCGCGCCGCGAAAGCCTGGAATTTGCATTACAGATGTACGAGCAGGCGATTAAGCTGGACCCGAATTTCGCGATGGGGCATGCGGGGGTTGCCTACATCTGCGGGATCATTTACGAGATCCGCGAGCACGATCCGAAATGGGTGGAGCGCGGCGAGGCGGCCTGCAAGAGAGCTCTGCAGCTCGATCCGCAACTTCCGGAAGCGCTGGTCGCCCAGGCGCGTATTTTGTATTCGCAGCGGAAGCACGCGGAAGTCATCGATCTTGCTCACAAGGCCATCGCGCTTAAGCCCGACTGCGAAGGTGTTTATAACGTTCTCGGGCGGGCCTACTTTGCTTCGGGGCGATTTCAGGAGGCCGCCGATTTGATCGAGAAGGCGATCGACGCGAACGGCGACGACTACAACGTCTATATACCGTTCACGAATGCGCTTGAGCGCCTGGGGCGCTTTTCGGAACTGCGACGCTATCGCGAAATGGAAATTCTGATCCTGGAGCGCCAACTCGAGATTGTGCCCGAAGATGTGCGGGCGCGCAGCTTGCTGGCGGCCGATTACGCTTATGCGGGACGGCCGGATGATGCGGTCCGTCATCTTGAGATGGCGGTTGCGTTGCGCCCCAACGACTCCAACGTTCTTTATAACTCCTGCTGTTGCTACGGCGTGCTCGGCAAAAAGGCGGAGGCGCTCGATCTGCTGAAGAGGGCGCTGGCCAATGGCTACGCGAACTTCGACTGGCCGCGGCAGGATCCGGACCTGATCCTGCTGCATGACGACCCTGAATTTCAGAAGATGTTTCCAGAGAAGCGCAGCTGAAGGACCGTTGGAAGCTAAGTCGAATTGATTGTCGAGCCCCGATTGAGCAACCCGACCTCGAAACGAAGTATTGGAGGGAGCTTCTTTGGTCCCCATCGCATTTCGCTGCGAGCTGTGCGGTGGTCGCACCAGGTATTACAGGAGTATATTTGGCCGCAGAAAGCCGCGCTTTAACTTTTCAACGTGGTTAGCGGTGCCTTATGTCCCCGCCCTGAAGGGCGAGGTTTTACGGCACCACGGATAATCTGGAGAAGCGACGGCTCAAAACCGAGTCGTCGTGCTTTCACCGTGATTATGCAGGGCAGGCTCCAGGAGGCGACGATGCGTCGAGCGATAGTTCTGTGTTTTGTCTTGGTTCTGTATGCGTGGATTGTTGTTTGCGCCGAAAGCCCGGCAAACGCGCAGGCACAACTTCCGGCCGAGTTGCAGCAGAAGATGGACAAGGCCGCGACCGAAGCGTTGAACAAGACTGGCGTGCCGAGCGCAGCGGTTGCGATCGTGAAGGACGGACAAATCACCTATCTGCATGCCTACGGAAATGCCCGGCTCGATCCCGCGACACCGGCGAAACCCGAGATGCGTTATAGCATCGGCTCGATCAGCAAGCAGTTTACGGCGACGGCGATCCTTCTTTTGCAGGAGCAGGGCAAGCTGTCGCTTGAGGACAAGGTCGCAAAATTTCTTCCTGATCTGACGCGCGCAAATGAGATCAGCATTCGTCAGCTGCTCTCGCACACTTCGGGGTATCAGGATTACTGGCCTCAGGACTACGTAATGCCCATGATGTTGCAACCCACCACGGCGCAGAAAATTCTGGACTCGTGGGCGCGCAAGCCACTCGACTTTGATCCAGGAACAAAATGGCAGTACAGCAACACGAATTACGTTATCGCTGGGCTTATTGTGGAGAAGGCCAGCGGAGTCCCGTTGCTGCAATTTCTTCAGGAGAAGGTGTTCACACCGCTTGGGATGAAGAGTGTCGCGGACATCGACAAGGCCAAGCTCGGGGATACGGATGCGACCGGCTACGTGCGGTATGCGCTCGGACCGCCGCGGCTGGCGCCGAAGGAAGGGAAAGGCTGGCTGTTTGCGGCGGGCGAATTGGCGATGCCTGCCGAGGACCTGGCGAAGTGGGATATTTCAATAATCAATCAAAGCCTGTTGAAGCCGTCGTCATACCTGGCGTTTGGAACAGAGGTCCTTCTCAAGAATGGGCTGGGAACAGGCTACGGTTTAGGTGTCGATGTGGGTAAACAGTTCGGCCACCGAGCGTTGTCGCATGGCGGCGAGGTCTCGGGCTACACGGCGCAAAACGTTGTGTTCCCCGATGAGCGTGTGGCTGTCGTGGTGCTCACGAACCAGGACGCCGCCAACGCCGCGAGCACTATCGCTCGGGACATCGCGCCGCTGCTTCTTGCGAGCGATGATCCAGCGACACCGGAAAAGCTCGCGCAAGCCCGCAAGATTTTCGAGGGCTTGCAGCAGGGGACCATCGACCGGTCGCTGTTCACCGACAACGCGAATTTTTATTTTGACCAGCAGGCGTTGCAGGATTTTGCGACAAGCCTCGGGCCACTTGGAACGCCGGAAGAGTTTGTCGAAACGTACCAGGCTTTGAGGGGCGGAATGAAGCTGCGGGTGTACTCGATCAAATTTTCGAAAAACAAGTTGCGGGCCTGGACGTACGAAATGCCAGAAGGGAAGCTCGAACAGTTTCAAGTGTCACCTGCCATGTAATCTCGCGCCTTCTCAAGCGCTCGGTGTACTTCGCGCACGGGGGAATCATCGGGTTCGGCAGGTGGGCTAGCCAGTTCTATCTAGGTGAAATGGAGTCCGGCTTCGACTCGGATCGATCGCAATCGTGGGCGAAATCCTCGGGGCTGAATATCTGGCGAACTTCGGTTTCCCCTTCCCAGCCCGGCCAGTATTTGCGGTGGAGCTCCATATAGTGGGTTGCGCCGTCGACGGCGGCTTGCTTGGAACCAAATTCCATAACCGCATAACCGCCGATGACTTCCTTGGTCTCGGCGAAGGGCCCGTCCGTCGCGGTTACTTTTCCTTGCGAAAGCCGCACGCGAGTGGTGGCGGCCATGGGGGCCAGGCCGCCACTTGAAAGTACCGTGCCGCCATTCTTTGGGTCTTGGCTAAGCTTTTCTACGGCCTCCAGCAATTCCTTGGGGGGTAGGCCTGAGAATTTCTCCGCGTGCTTCAGCAACATCATGAATCGCATGGTCCTGTCTCCTTTAGGTTTGGCTTGCGAACGGAGCGCCAGCCCGCGCTCTACTTATGTATCGAACGAGGACCGCTGCAATCGACATCCCCTGGACTGTTCTCGAACCTATCGCCTTAACTCTTATGTGTTGACGTCCGCGCCGCATTGAGCCCTGACCTCGAATTGATCGAGGGCAGGCCCGCGAATCAAAGCGCGAACTCAATTTCCAGCCGGTGCTTGAGCGCTGGGATTGTGCTTCGGCAGATTCGGGGTCAACTTGCGGAGCACGAATTCCTGGAGGAGATTGACGGCAGCAGTCGCGCCGATTCCAATGAGCGTGTTTTCGACTATCAGATCGGCCTCGTTGTGCTCGGGTGGGTAATAGAGCGTAGAGATGGCTCCCGAGGCGAAGCCTCCGAGAATACCGGAGTAGTTCGGCTGCCAGTGGCCGTTGTCGCCCTTGCAGATCACGGCGTTGGCCATCGCGTAGAGGGCCCGCTGCCGCTTGGTGCCGGTGCCTTTGTAAAAGTAACGAGGATCCTGCTTGAGCAGTGAAGGCAGTATGGCGCCGCCGATAAACGTGCTGATCACGGTATCCGCGTACGCGGCGCCGTAGCGCTTGGCATAACCCTGAGCGCCTTGACCGAAACCGTTGAATTCGTCGGTAGCCTGCTCAACTCCGGCGACGGCGGCCGTAACGGCGAAAGTAACGGGGTCCACTGAGGTACGGAAGGCGAGCCTGAACTTCTGTTTCGAAGTGAGCGGAACCGCATCGGGAATGTAGCTGACATAGAAATTTGGAATGATGCCGAGGACGCGCTGTTTTTCTTGCTCCTTCATCTGCTCTTCGGCGATTTCGATTGGTGACAGGACTACCTGTACCTCGGTGACCTCTGTCGCGAGACGGAGAGTAATCTGAGGCACGACCAAGCTTTCGCCCGCATGCACGGTGCCTGAGGTTGTTTCCGTTGCGAAGCCGGCCGCGGTAACGGTGAGTTGGAAAGGGCCGGGGGCGATGGCGGGGATTGAAAATTGGCCGTCGTCACCGGTGAGGATCTCCCGGCCGGAGGACGGACCGGGGGATTGGTCTTGACGGGTGAGTTTCACTTGGGCGCCGACGACTGGGGTTCCTTTTGGATCGACAACCGTACCCGCGATGTTGGCCGGCGATTGCTGGTCAGGCAGCTGAGCCCGGACCGAGGCCGGAAACGCGCAGAACAGGAGGACCAGACTAAGGTAAACAAGGGGCAGCGAACCGAGGAGCGACGGGAGGGAACGGCTCAACGGGTTGCCTTCGGCGGATGTGCGCGCAGGAGTCAGGTCTGTCCCCCCTTTAACAGCCTAGCAAGCCAAGGAGAGGGCCTACAACAACAAAGGCTAGTGAGCGGCGGTTGACATTGACGGGGTGTTCGGATAGATTCCGCGCAAGTCCGGATGGGCCCAGGCAACCAAGCGAGCTCATCATTCCAAGCAGCGAAAGGAAAAATCGATGCAAACGCAACGCATCCTCGGAATATGTCTTGTTGTGTCTCTTTTGCTTTTGGGAGCTTCAGTTTACGCCCAGGTGACCCGCCCGACCCATGAGGGCACGGTGTGGACACTCTCCTTCCTCCATGTGAAGCCGGGCATGAGCCCCGCCTACAACCAGTACCTCGCCAGCGACTGGAAGAAAATGGAGGATAGCCTGAAAGCCGCGGGCATCACTCTGTCCTACAAGGTCATCACGACGGAGGCGCACAGTCCAACGGACTGGGATCTGATGCTGATGGTGGAATACAAGGACATGGCAAGTCTGGAAGCGAACGAAGACAAGGCCGACGCGCTGTTGCAAAAGATGTTCGGCAGCGATGAAAAAGTAATGCAGGGATTCAAAGATCGCTCCGAGATCCGCGAAGTGATCGGGACGCGTGTGGCGCGAGAGATGATTCTCGAACCGAAGAAGTAAAACGCGCCGAGGCTCAGGAGGCGCCGCCCAGCTCCGCCTCCTGAGTGCTGCTGGCGGCGAATCGGGTGTAAGTGTTTCTAATCCCGCGCGCCCTACCTACCCGTCGAGCTGTACGCGATCAAGACGATGACGATTGAAACAGCGCAATTCTTCGGCTGAGTCTTTAGCTCAACCGCTTCACTGGCCGGAGGCGCGCCAACCATGAAGCTCTTTTTGGGGCGGTTAAGCGCTCGGGCGTTGTTGTCCTTCCCTGGTGGCGATGACATAATTCAAGCTTCAGAAAAGAAGTGAAGGGGCCGACTGGGCGCTGGTGTTTTGCAGGGGTTGCCGGCTAGCGGCCACCACTGGTTTTCCTGAGGGGGTTGTCATGGCATTGCGTGATAGCTGGATCGAGAAACGGGAAGCGGCGCAGGCAAGCAGCAACGGCTCGAGAAACATGTCGCAGATGCATCTGGCGCGGCTGGGCGTGGTGACCGAGGAGATAGAGTACGTCGCGAAACGCGAAAAGCTCGACCCCGAACAGGTGCGCAGCGAAGTGGCCCGCGGCCGCGCGATCATTCCGGCGAACATTCATCACCGCAACCTGGAGCCGATGGGCATCGGGATTGCGTTCCGGTGCAAGATCAACGCGAACATCGGCAACTCGGCGACGACCTCGGAGATCAACGAAGAGCTGAAGAAGCTGCACCACGCCGTGCATTACGGCGCCGACACGGTGATGGACCTTTCGACCGGGGGCGACATTCCGGAAATTCGCCAGGCGATCATTGAAGCGTCGCCGGTGCCGATTGGAACCGTGCCGGTATATGAAGCGATTTCGCGCGTGCGGCGTCCGGAGGATCTTACGATCGAGCTGATGCTCGAAGTGATCGAAGAGCAGGCCGAGCAGGGCGTGGATTACATGACGATTCACGCGGGGGTGTTGCGCGAGCAGGTGCCGCTGGTGCGCCAGCGCATCACGGGGATTGTTTCGCGCGGCGGTTCGTTGATGGCGCACTGGATGGAGCATCACAAGAAGCAGAATTTCCTGTACGAGCGGTTCGAAGATATCTGCAAGATCTTCAAGAAGCACGACGTGAGCTTTTCGCTGGGCGATGGCATGCGTCCGGGATGCATTGCGGATGCGAGCGACGAAGCGCAGTTCGCGGAGTTGCGGGTGCTCGGCGAACTGACCAAGCGCGCGTGGGAGCAAGACGTGCAGGTGATGATCGAGGGTCCCGGGCACATCCCGATGGACCAGATCAAGGAGCAGGTGGACAAGGAAACGGAGTGGTGCTACGAGGCGCCGTTCTACACGCTGGGCCCGCTGGTGACGGACATTGCGCCGGGCTACGACCACATCACGAGCGCGATTGGAGCGGCGATGATTGGCTGGCATGGCGC
>Ga0306926_10005248_pt1 | contig 13767 bp, 12 predicted proteins | sample flu12Cox44000178_FD_203759 | JGI IMG/M metagenome (GOLD analysis project Ga0306926, IMG submission 203759) | Lab enrichment of tropical soil microbial communities from Luquillo Experimental Forest, Puerto Rico - flux8day.12C.oxic.44.000.178 (v2)... | ecosystem: Environmental > Terrestrial >... | reverse complement strand
CGGAAGAAGCATGGGGAGGGCAAGCCGGAGACGTTCAACTTTCTGGGCTTCACCCACATCTGTGGGCAAGCTAGGAAGAACGACAAGTTCCTCGTGTTGCGCAAGAGTATCCGAAAGCGACTCCTTGCCAAGTTGAAACAGGTGAAGGACGAGCTTAGGAAGCGCATGCATCATCCGCTGGCGGGAGTCGGGAAATGGTTGAGGAGCGTGATACAGGGCTACTTCAACTATCATGCCGTTCCCGGAAACTTCGCCAGTCTCCAGTGCTTTCGGCGTGAAGTGAGCAAACGCTGGCTGCGGGTACTGCAACGTCGCAGCCAGAAAAGCCGGATGTCGTGGAAGCGCCTGACTGGTTTCGCTGCACAGTGGCTTCCCCGGCCCAAAATCCTTCATCCGTATCCCTACCTGCGCTTCGACGTCACGTATCTGCGGTAAGAACCGCATGCAGGAAACCTGCCCGTGCGGGTCTGTGCGGGGGGCGCTAGGTAACTGGCGTCCCTACCGCGACTCGAAGTTTTGATCGAAGAGATGTCTGGGTCGGACTGAAACCGATCGAAAGATTGCGAACGAGCCGTGGTCGTCGAAGCAGAGTTGACTTTCGTGACTCTTATTGGGGAACCAGGGCGCTGGACGCCGGAACACTTCCTCGTCGCCGCTGTGGCAAGCTGTTTTGTCAGCACCTTCTCCAGTATGGCGGAGAAGTCCCAACTGGATCAGAGCTACTCTTTCAGCGATACTGGGTCAGACTCATTCTTCGGCGAAGTCTTATTCAAGAGAGCGATCCATTCGCTCCCGGCTGCCGGGATTCCCACCTTGCCTTCGCGCACGATCTCTTTTGCGCTCAGGTTGCGCCCATAGAGTTTCCTATTTGCACTTCCATCCGAGCGCAACGTCGAACCCTCCAAGGAAATTCCGGCAAACAATCCGCGTGCTCGGGAATAGGTGAGAACTTCCGCCCTCATCACGATGTCTGTATCCGCTGCGGCAGTGCGACCTTTCGGACCTGCTGCCGCAGACGCGTCTGCACCCAACTTCACCTTGCTGCCCAGGATGGAGTCTGCCCCCCTGGGATTCATCACCAGCAACACAAAGTCAGTCGCTTCACCGCCGATCTGAAAACCTATGTTAGCCCCTTCCAGCGCGAACAGAGCTGGAGCGCTCCAGTGGCCGGTGAAGTGTTGCCCTGTACGGCAGGTAATCGCGCCTCGGCCGAAATCGCCACCAACTCCGAAGGCAAACTTCAGAACCGTGGGAATGACAATGACGCACTCGGCTTTGTTCAGAAGACTTTTGGGAATACCGTCGGGTATATCCATAATCTCCTTGAATACTTGGCCGCACGCTGCGATTCGCTTTTGTTCGCGACTTTCACTCGCGGCGAATGCCGGACTCGCTAAAGAAATACTGATCAGTATGGCGCAGAATTTTCTTGTCATGCGGTTCTCCACAAGCTAGAAGGAAAAAATATCAACGACGACGTTTGTCTTGCGATTCAGAAGCACGATATTGCCACCAACCAGCACATGCCTGGTTTCTGGCGGCGGGGGTGGAAGCTGGCGCTCAAGCTCGACGGGGCAAGGATAGACTTTCTTTTGCAAGCCAGGGGGCAGCGTTCCTTTGCGGACAAGTTGTTTTTCGAGTCCTGGTGGCAGGTGGCCTTCGTTTTCCGAGTACCAACCGCGAATGTCTTTCTCATGATGCTTGTAATAGTGATCGTCGCGGTCATCATCGTCGCCATGGTGCTTGTCTTGCCCCTTCCCGTGGCCATTGCCCTGAGCAAATACGGGGTTGCCAATGGAAAGGACGAGACCAAAGAGGCCGACGAAGAAATACTTCGACAATTTCATCGTTTCTCCTGAAGAGGTGGGCATCTCGAGCATAGGAACGATCCTCGATCTGGGCAAGTCGTTGGCAGCATCAATTTGTCGCATGTGTTACATGTCCGAAAGGACGGGGTCGTCATTTCGGTTTGTAGCCGCAACTATCCGAGCGAATCGAACAAAAAAGATCTGGACAATCGCGAACGCTTTTTAGAGTTTGGTGTCTGGACTCCACGTTCTTGGCCGTTTCTTACACCCTCGGTCAAACCTCCGTTGGCGTTGCCGTTGCCGTCAAGGCACGGTCTATGTTGTTGGCCGGGTCGTGTGAGCGAGGACGCACAGAACACGCTGGCTCGTCCAGTTCCAGTACCCAGGGTCGAAAGAACTATGTTCGCGATCACAGGCGAACTGAAAAGAAAGGGTTTGGTGCTGGGGGAGTGTTCCATTGCTGCACTGGGCTTTCATGGAGTTTCGCGGGCCGAAGGCCCTAAATGACACGTTACGGTGGAAGATATACGCGTATGCGCTGCTCGCATCTGTAGCCTCTTTCGCGGCCTGGAAGCTTTATTCATGGAGGCACCCATCCCCTGTCATTCGTTCCCTGGCTGTCCTTCCGCTAGAAAGTCTTCCGAACGATCCCGCTCAGGAATATTTCGCTGATGGGATGACGGACGAATTGATTTCGGACCTCGGCCAGATTAGTGCGTTGCGGGTGATCTCGCGAACCTCAGTGATGGGTTATAAACACGCCCGGAAGCCTCTGCCCCAGATCGCTCGCGAACTGAATGTGGACGCGGTTGTGGAGGTACAGTGCTGCGCTCCGGAGATGAGGTGCGCATCACGGCGCAATTGATCGAGGCCAATTCTGACAGACATTTATGGTCGCAAAGCTACGAGGGGGAATTGCGAGATACTTTGACGCTCCAGAATAAGGTTGCTCGAGCAATTGTCGACCAAATTCGGATCAATTTGAATCCACAGGAACAGGCCGCACCGAAAAACGTGACTAAGAGAACGGCGGATGGTTTGAGGGTTGCCCTCGCCTATTCAATCGGGCTATCGAAGAATTTGCACCGAATCGGCCTCCGTTTTTGAATCCTCCCCCTGGACAGGATTGATTGCCTGAAGGGTGATCTTATTCCCATTCGGCAACACTTTATTGCGGAGCGGGAAAAGGTTCTCAACCTTTCCCGGAATAAGGAACCGGCGGCGGCAGTCTACACATATGAAACGCGCGTCCAAGGGCGCAGGCAAGCATAGAATCTTTACAACCCGGGCCGCTCCTTACTGAGAAGTGTGTTTAGACGATTGTAAGGAAGGGAAAAAAACAATGAGGACACGTATACGTATTGCAAGTTTGGCGGTGGTCCTGATCGCGATGAGCGTGTTCACACGGTCGCAGAGTGCGACGGCGAATGCTCAACAGGTGACGCCGGCCGCCGCGGAGGTGAAGATCGACAATTTCAGCTTCGGGCCAACGACGCTGGCGGTGCCGGTGGGAACCACGGTGACGTGGACCAACCGTGACGATATCCCCCACACGGTTGTCAGCACGGATGATCCAAGAGCATTCAAGTCTAAAGTGCTCGACACCGATGAGAAGTTTTCGTTCACTTTCGGCAAGGCGGGAACCTTTGCCTACTTCTGCTCCTTTCATCCAAAAATGACCGGCAAAGTTGTGGTCCATTAAGGGCACACCCATTCGATCTGGGCGGGTTTCTCACTGGCGTAAATGGCCCCGGCTAGATGCGCACAGAAGATGCTGTGAAAGGAAAGGTGCCCCAGGAACCGTGGCTCCTCCATACGCCAACCTGATACTGCTCCTTGAGATTGCCATGGGAGTCGGGCTGTTCATCGGCGCGGTGCTCGCGCGGTTGCGGCATTTCCGTGAGCACGCCTGGTGCCAGTCGGTGATCGTGCTTCTCAATCTTGCCGTGGTCGTGCTGACGATGATTCCTTCATTTCGTGTTCATGTATTTCCTAGGATTCCCTCAAGAATTGGAAAGGCTTACTATGCACTGGCGACGGCGCATGCGGCGCTCGGAACGATAACCGAAATCGCGGGATTGTACATTCTGTTGGCCGTGGGCACGCACGTTTTGCCGGAGAAATTCCGCATTACCAGGTACAAGCTCTGGATGCGAACGGTACTACTCCTCTGGTGGGCCGTGCTCGGATTGGGACTGGCAACCTATGCCCGCTGGTACCTCCCACCTTTGTTTCGAAAATGAATTCATGGAGCTTTCATCGCAACGACAATTTTTGCTGATGGCTCCAGCCTCAGCAAACGCTGAGGCCTGTGCCGCACCTATGTGATCGTCAGAAAGCTACTGCTCCGGATAAATCCGGATCCTGGTCAAGAGTCAATCCGGAAACTATCGTGGGCCCGAAGTTCGGAAGTCCGGTTTCCCCGTCAGTCGCCGAGAGTCGTCGGCAAGCAGTCATAGAAAGCCTGTTTACAAACATGGCTATTTCAAGACCAGACTTCGGGAATAGCCTGTTTCAGATGATCAGGGGCCGAGACTGATGTTTGCGTCAGGATTTGATCGGGAATTCGTAGGCTGCAAAAAGCAGCGGACGCCCCTCGAAGGGGCGTCCACTGTCAGTTAAACCGAGCTTTACGGAAGGTTTAGAATGGAACTGCCGGAAGGACGCCCGTTCCTTCCGCAGCCACTGCATTCAGGGCGCTCGGATTCATACCCAAGGCTTTGAGAATGGTAGGCGCTACCTGGGCGGTGCCCACCGTGGCGGTCACCGTCATGGGTTGGAAATTCGGATTGGACAGCAGCAGAACGACATTCGTGTCGTCATGGGCGAACCCGCCGTGCTCGGCCTGTTTCGCGGTGCTCCCGGAGTAAGTAACACCGACATTCGGGGTCACGATGATGTCCGGCGTGCGGGGGTCTACGGTTGGGTCGTTGTAGTTCAGGAAGAGCGAAGGGCCGTAGTAGATTTGCCCGAGCGCGATACCGGTAGTAGCGGAAGCATTTGCTTCGAGCATTGCGACGGCGGCGTCAGTATCGAACGCGCTCTTCAGCCACAACAGCGAGACATCATCTTCCGTCGGGCCAATGCCATTGGGGTTGTTAGTAGATTCCGAAAATGGAAGGAAGCCCGCGTTGGAAAGCACGGTGGCAGGTGAAGTCCCATTGATGGTCTGGCCGACGTAGCGGCTGGGATCGATAGGCGACTGGCCGTGTTTGGCGGTGATGACGATCAGGGTCGAATTAAAGAGCCCCTGTTTATTCAACTCGCTTACGAATGCCCCAATCGAGGCGTCGACGAACTGGAACTCTTTCAGCAGGGCCGCACTGGGGGTGCCGGCGGCATCCAGATACCCGCCCGTCACGCCGTTGCTCTTTTCAATGAGCTTCTGGCCAACGCTCACCGCTTGGAAGTTCATGCCGAAGATGGTGGGAACTTTGGTCGCCTGGGTACCGAGGTGGTTCTTGCCATCGATCTCGTTGAGGATCGCATTCACCTTCAAAGTGTCGTAGCACTGAATGTTCTCGAAGCTGTTGGTCCAGGCCGTCAGGTCAGCGCCTTTATCGCGGACTGTGGCGCAGGAAATGCCTGTCGGCGTTTTGACTCCGGGAAGACCGATCACCTTGGAGTTGATTTCAGGTGCGTAGAAGTCGTCGAGCGCAGCCGGTCCTATACCCGAGGCGACCGAGGCGTAGGCAGGGTGCTTGTCAGACCATGCCGCGTATCCGCCATTGCTGTGAATGACGCTGAAGATACTATTGGCGCGGACGAACTCCCATGGGAAGACGGGCAAGCAGCCATTGCCGGGATCGCGAGGCAGTCTCTTGGGATCGATGGAATTGATGCCGCCGTCAGTCAGCGACGCACCGGGTGCGCCGCCGTTCACCTTGGTCTGATCGATGTCGATGCCTTCTTCATACTCAGTGGTTGTGCCCGTTGGCGGCCCAAAAGGCTCGCAGGGGCCAGCCGCGACGCCGTTGCCGGTGGTCTTCGCGGGCGCGTTGTAATCCCTGGAATAAGCGACGTCGTAATAGACGCCGGTCAGGGCCGGGCTTCCTCCTGTGACGATGGCCGTTAGGCCGGGGAAGGAGTCGGAGGGTTTTGAGGTGCTGGCAGCGACGTAGTTGACCCCAGTCTCGCCCAGGGCCGCAATCGCCGGGCAATAGGGTTGGCCGTCGTTGGTGGTGCTGATACCATTGGCGCAGTTCAGGAAATCGACAGCGTGCATTCCATCGACACTGATAAGCAGAACGCGTTGAATGGTATTGTTCTGGGCGACCGCGGTGCGGCTCACGGTCGTCGGGCGTCTAGGTGGCATGTGTTGTGCGGCACACGTTCCGGCACAGACAGCTGCGAGAGAGAGTACAGTAAGTGTCTTTTTCATTGTGACCTCGCGCAACGAATAATATGAAACGCCGTGTGACTAGAATTTTCCGGAGAAGTAAACTGAGCGTGAAAACTTCCGAGCGGATGTGGAAAATTGGATCTCGTACGGCCCGAGTTTCGTGCCGAGGGTAGAGCCATTTGTGGGCATAATAAGGTTGCGCAGAGGATTCCGACGATTCTCGGTGCATCGTCGGCAACCTTACCTAATCTCATTACGTCATGCGCAGAAAAACGGGAGGGGCTCCTCTTTACTTAATGTAGCGATGAAGAATCTCAACCAAACTCTCGGCCGCCCTGGTTTCAGGCGCACCGGCTTTCAAATCCTTGCTCAGTACGTGAAACTTGATCTCGCCTTCCACAATTTCCACCAATAGACTGCTCAGGGCACCCCGGCATGCTGCGATCTGCTGGAGGACCTCAGCGCACTCCTTCCCCTCCTCGATCGCCTCGCGAATGCTTTGCAGTTGCCCCTGAATGCGATTGACGCGAACGAGAAGTTTTTTCTTTTCCTCGACGGTATGGGCCATGGGTGATCCTCGTTTGACATACTATACCTAGTATAGTATCAACGGACCGGCGTTACAAGCTGTTCATCTTCTCGGGTTCTAATAACCCCGGGAAATCCGACTGTTGGAAGTGGAAAATGAAACTACCTCGCCGGCGCCTTTGTGTCACAGGCTCACTGTTCGTGTCATTGGCATGCGTTTCCGTTGGATGTGACCGGCTCGAAGAGCCCGTTAAGTCAGCCGATAGCACGGCAGTTGTGCACGATGGGAACCGCATCACGGTGCCGTCGAAATCCCCACTTGCCAGCAGACTGGAGGTTGCGGCAGCGCAAACGACAACGATTCATAGGCAGGTTACGGCCCCGGCTTCTGTTGAGGCGGACCCTGCTCGCTACGCGAGAATCCTACCTCCCCTCAATGGCCGCGTGCTGCAACTCTTCGTCCACCCAGGCGATTCCGTCGTCAAGGGACAAGAGCTTCTGGCTATCGACGCACCCGATTTTGTCGGTGCTCAGACGGACTATACAAAGGCACGTAGCGTGTTGGCCCAGGCGCAGCGGGCCGTAACTCGCCAAGAGGACTTGGCAGCACATGGGATCGTCGGACAACGTGATGTGGACCAGGCAAGGACCGACCGCGACTCAGCACTTAGCGATTTCAACAGAACGAAAGACAGGCTTCGGTTGCTTGGAATGGATCCCGAGAAAACAGAGTTAGGGGCACCGCTCATTGTGCGTTCTCCCGTCTCGGGCAAGGTCTTGGATGTTCTCACAGCAACTGGTGAGTTCCGCAATGATCCGACAGCTCCACTTATGACTGTCGCGGATCTTTCGGACATCTGGGTAACCGCAAATGTCCAGGAAAAAGACATTCACTTTGTACATCGAGGTGATCCTGCGGTCGCCACGTTCGCGGCTTATCCCACCGAAGCATTTCAGGGCAATGTGCTTTTTGTAGCCGATGTGCTGGACCCTGATACTCGCACTGCCAAGGTCCGGATTGCTTATGCCAACAAAGACGGTCGTCTAAGACCGGCAATGTTCGCCAACGTGATTCTCAAGACCTGGGACACGCAGGAGCTGACCGTCCCCACCACGGCCCTTGTCATGTCCGGCGACCGCACGACCGTCTTCGTCCAAGTCGCGCCAAATACATTTGAGCAGCGTCCCGTAGTTCCGGGAGAACAGCACGGGGATCGCACAATCCTAAAGAGCGGGGTGAAGGCAGGAGAAATGGTCTTGGCCCGAGAGGGAGCACTTCTCCAATGATCGATCGTTTCGTCGCTCTCTGTCTGAATCGCCGCCAGGTCGTCTGGCTCATAGTCATCGTCATAGCGATTTTTGGCTACCTCTCGTGGCAGGCTTTGGCGATCGAAGCCTACCCCGACATTGCCGATGTGACTTCGCAAGTAGTTACACAGTATCCGGGCCATGCAGCGGAGGAGGTCGAAGAGCAGGTCACGGTTCCACTGGAACGCGAACTGAACGGCATTCCCGGATTGCAGGTGATGCGCTCACACAGCACATTTGGCTTGTCTCTCATCACTTTGGTATTTCAGGATGGGATCGATGACTATTGGGCGCGGCAACGCATCCAGGAACGAATCGCAGGTGTTGATCTTCCGCCGAGCGCGAATCCTGGCTTAGACCCGCTTACGTCCCCGATTGGAGAAATCTATCGATACATCTTGGAATCCACATTTCGCGACCAGCGCGAACTCCGCGAACTGCAACAGTGGGTGGTGATACCGCGCCTAAAACAAGTCACAGGCATCGCCGATGTAACAAACTTCGGAGGCGAAACGACGCAGTTCCAGCTCGTTGTCGATCCAGCAAAACTTGCTCAGTATAACGTCTCCCTCGCGCAGGTAACGGCAGCTGTTCAGGCGAACAATTCCAACGCGGGCGGCAGCATCGTCAACCGAGGGGAACAAGGATACGTCGTAAGGGGTATCGGCCTCATTCGATCTTTGCAGGACCTCGGCAATATCGTGATTCTCGCAAAGAATGGAACACCCGTTTTCCTCAAGAATCTCGGTACTCTGCAGTTGGGTGCGCTGGAACGGCGGGGGATTCTCGGAAAAGACAAGAATCCAGACGGCGTCTCGGGCATCGTCCTACTTCTGCGGGGGATGAATCCCTCTCACGTTCTCGAAGGTGTGCATGCCCAAATTGCTGCGTTGAATAGCGGCATTCTTCCGCCCGATGTAAAAGTAGTACCTTATTCCGACCGAACGGACCTCGTGCACACAACCGTGCACCGCGTGTCGCAAACTCTTCTTGAGGGCATGGGCCTCGTTGTGCTGGTTCTTCTACTGTTCCTAGGCAGCACACGCGGTGCGCTGATGGTTGCTTTAACCATTCCATTTTCGCTGCTTTTTGCTTTCATCTGTATGCGTTTCACGAATATTCCAGCCAATCTTCTCTCCTTGGGCGCGATTGACTTCGGGATCATCGTAGACGCCTCCATCGTCGTGATGGAGAATATCCTTCGTCGTCGCGAAGAGGACCCTGGAAAAACCCTGATTGAGTCCGATGCGCTGGCTCCCGCCGTGCGCGTAGCCCGGCCAATATTCTTCGCCACACTGATCATCGTCACGGCGTATCTTCCCCTCTTTGCTTTCCAACGCGTGGAAAAAAAGCTCTTTTCCCCGATGGCATACGTCGTCGGGTATTCCCTCATAGGAGCCCTGATCTTTGCTCTTGCTGTGATCCCCGGTTTGGCGTATGTCACTTACAGGCGTCCCCGCCGTCCCTTCAACAATAAAGCCTTGGTAGCCCTTGGGCACGCGTATGAACGTGCAGTACACCATCTCACGCATCATCCACTTCATGCGATCATTCCGGGTGTGTTCGCTGCGGTGCTTGCTGTAGTCCTCTTTATTACGATCGGCAAGGAGTTTCTCCCGTACCTCGATGAGGGCTCGATCTGGCTCCAAGTCCAGCTGCCGCCGGGGCTCTCGCTGCCGAAAGCTGCGGCGATGGCGGACGAACTTCGTGAGGCCACTTTAGAGTTTCCGGAGGTTGCCACAATCGTTAGCCAGCTTGGTCGCAACGACGACGGAACGGATCCATGGACACCTTCCCACATCGAGTGTTTCGTGGGACTGAAACCCTATTCCACTTGGAAGGACGGTGGCGACAAGCAGAGACTCATCAAGCGGTTGAACGAGCGATACGGGCGTGTGCCCGGAGTGACCGTAGGCTTCTCTCAACCCATGATTGACGGCGTGAACGATAAAATCTCAGGCGCACACAGCGATCTTGTGGTGAAAGTCTACGGCCATGATTTCGGCGAAATGCGCCGGATCGCTGGAGATCTCGTAGATGCTCTCAACAGGATTCCAGGGGCATCGGACGTCATCATCGATCAAGAACCTCCCCTCCCGCAAATTCAAGTCAAGGTTGACCGGGAAGCCGCCGCAAGATTTGGCATCAATATTGCCGACGTCGCCAACATCATCGAATCCGGCATCGGAGGCAAAGCAATCTCCACGTTGTTCCTTGGTGAGAGGAAGTACGATATTGCGGTCCGGTTTCCAGAATCGGTTCGTGGGAGTCCGGATGCCATTGGAAGTCTAACCGTGACGCTTCCTACCGGCGCGCGCATTCCCCTTTCGCAGCTCGCACAGATTGGGACCGCAACGGGCGAGAGCAGTATCACCCGGGAAATGAACCGCCGCCATCTCACTGTTCGCTTGAACCTACGAGACCGCGACCTCTCGAGCTTCCTGGAGGAGGCCCAAGGGAAAATCAACAACAAGGTGAAATTTGACTCCTCCAAATACCAGATCGAATGGGGCGGCCAGTTTGAGAACCAACAGCGCGCGCAGCATCGGCTCACGGTCATTGTTCCAGCTGTTCTTGCCTTAATCTTCATTCTGCTCTACGCCACCTTCGGCACTCTCCGACACGCTGGGTTGATTCTGACGATTGTTCCGGTGGCTCTGCTTGGAGGGTTAATCGCGCTCATGCTGCGGGGCATGACGCTAAACGTGTCGAGCGCGGTCGGATTCATTGCCCTGTTTGGGGTCGCAGTGCAAAACGGGGTTATCATGGTCGCCAGCCTGAACTATCAGCGCCAAAATGTAAGAGATCTGCATCACGCTGTTGTTCGCGGCGCTGCACGCCGATTCCGCCCCGTGCTCATGACGGCTACAGTTGCCTCGCTGGGACTTCTCCCAGCGGCGCTCGCTCGCGGCGTGGGCAGCGATGTCCAAAGGCCACTCGCCACGGTGATTGTCGGCGGATTGATCACAGCAACTCTGCTTACACTCCTTGTTCTGCCCGCCATGTATCTTCTACTCGAACTCCGAGCCGAGAGAGCACATCCAGCGGTCCCCACCGAATGGGAGAATACGTGATGAGAATCATCTATTGCATCTCCGCGTTGTCAATCTCCGCCTCGTTGCTCTTTGAAATGAGGCCCACTTCGGCTCAAGAAGTAGCTCCTGCTCCAACGCAACTCTCGGAAGACACGCGTCCAAAGATCAACTTCAGCGACTACATTGATGAGGTTGTGCGACACAATCTTGAACTCGCAATCCAACGTTCGACGATTGCGATTACGCAAGCGGGCGTTACATCGGCCAGGACTCGGCCCGACTGGTCGGTTGATGTCGGATTTCCCTCTGCTGATTTATCGAATCAAGGATCACCGACGACTTGGAGCGCGGGGTTGAGTGTACCTTTTGAGTTGGGCGGCAAGCGCAAGGCGCGAGTTCGCGCCGCAACGGCAGACGTCTCTACGACAACTTCTGACTACGACGACGCCATACGGCAGTCCCGAGCGGCTGCGACTAACGCTTTCATCGACTCTCTCGGAGCACGAGATATTCTTAAATCGAAGCAAAAGAGCCTGGGAGAATTCGATCGAATCGTTAAGGTGAATGAGGAGCGCCTGCGTGTCGGGGATATTGGCGAAATCGAGTTGATGCAATCTCGAGTCAATCGCGACCAGTTTCGGGCGGACGTGATCACAGCGCAAGCTGACGTATTCAGCGCAGACCTAACGCTCGGACGACAATTAGGTCAACCTCAGAAACTCTCATCGCAATTGCCTATCCCCGTGGGACGGTTGGACGTAGGCAATCGCGCTTTCAACGTCGAGGATCTGGTCGCTACGGCATTCCAACAGCGGGCTGATGTGATTTCGAAGACTCGGGCTCTAAAAGCTGCAGATCTGCGGATTGACCTTGCCAAAGCGAACTTAATTCCTGACGTAAGTTTCGGCGGGGGATTCACCCACACCGGAGTTGGGACCGGGGGGTTTGCCCAGCCCGAGGATACTACTTTGAGCTTCGGGCTTTCGATGAACCTGCCTGTATCACGTTTACGGTATCAAGGGGAGGTTGAGGCTGCTCGCGCCGCTCACGCCCAGGCAGAGTTTCAACTTCGCTCTGTTCAGTTGCGCGTTGAAGCAGAGGTTCGCGACGCCAATTCCCGTTATCGAGCCAGTGTAGAGCGACTCCAATTGTACCGTGGGGGGATGCTCAAAGATGCCGACCGCGTTCTCGAAGCTCGTCTATATGCCTACCAGCGTGGGGGGGCGACCTTACTCGAAGTGATCGATGCCGAAAGAACGTCCGCCGATGTTTACCTGTCTTATTCGGAAGCCCTCGTGGAACATGCTCATGCACTCGTTGCGGTCGAACAAGCTGCTGGAATTTGGGATGTATCCTTTTAGGCTGCAACTGGTTGCGGGTGAGCAAGGATGATCGCGAGCTGTACGCCCGGACGCTCGATTCCCAGAGCGGCACAGACGGCTTCCTTAGAGCATTCGGCAAATCTTCCCGTTGCGTCCGCCGATTGGTAGGGAGGTTTTCCTTGTCTGCATGTGCTGAGCACAGCGCCATCCACCCAATTCCATTGCGCCTCACGCATTCGAGCCGCTGGAGAATCACTTCGGCGTTCATCGCCTCATGTTGACGCAGAACGAGCCCGGATTCGGGTCAGCAGCATTCATAACCAGTGGGACACTCTATGTATATGGCGGCGGAGTCGGAACGAACGGCGCTGACAAGGGATGCAGGCTCGGGAAGGTGGCTCCGTCGAGTGCTCAAGGCCCGAAAACCTGGACGCTCTTTGCAGGGAACGAGAACTGGTCTTCAAAAACAATCGTGGCTATCTCCATCTTTAGCGGCAACGACATTCTAAGCGTATCGTGGAACAACTATCTTCAGAGCGTACATCGCGGTCTATAGCCAAGTGTTTTCTCGCGATCAGGGCCTAGATCGAGGTGAAGCTCTACTTTAGAGGCTTTTAGACATGGGAAAGATAGGCGAAAAGACAGGCGAGCGGAAGCCAGGCACCCGAACAAAGTCACGCAGTCGATCAGGATTCTTCTGAATACTGTTCTTCCGCCTGAGGAACTCGAGAAGCACTGGCGTTTCTATCTGAAGCACAGAGACATCGAGATTCGCTTCGCGGCGTTCAAGCTGGCGCAGCTGTACCATGTTCGGGCGACCATCATCTGAACCTGAACGAGGAAGATGCGCCGCAGCATCAGGGACCGCAGTTCGATCTGAGCAGCATTGTCACGCGGCATGTCCCGTATGTCCCAGTCACTGAGGAATGACACGTCCGGAAAGTCGGTGCGGTCGGAAAATCTCACATCAGATGATATTTCTCCGGTTTGCGTTGTTCCTTCGTGCGGTTCGCGCGGAAGCGATCCATCGTCGGCTTAAACGCGATTGCCGCGACCGCCGAGAGCAGGATGACGCCAGCTTCGTCGCGCAAGCGTCAACCATCACAGGCTCCGGCTCCCACCGCATCGCCTCCTTGACCCCAGCACGTCCTCATACCACTTCGCAACCACCTCGATGTCGCCGACAAACACCTCCACGTGATCAATCGCCTTCACCGCAAAGCCCATCGTTTTCTCCCGCGCCCAGCCTGAACATTATGGCGACGGGTCACAACTCGCGGTTAGCGGCCAAGTGACCGGTAACGTCGTTCTATAAAGGGGAACGTCAAGAGAAAAATGTCCCCGGCGACTGGAAGGAGCGGAAATGTTCGCTGTGCGTTCCAGCCCATGTCATGTTGCGAGGCTCTGGGGCCTTTCTCTTTTTC
>Ga0306926_10005243_pt1 | contig 13773 bp, 8 predicted proteins | sample flu12Cox44000178_FD_203759 | JGI IMG/M metagenome (GOLD analysis project Ga0306926, IMG submission 203759) | Lab enrichment of tropical soil microbial communities from Luquillo Experimental Forest, Puerto Rico - flux8day.12C.oxic.44.000.178 (v2)... | ecosystem: Environmental > Terrestrial > Soil... | reverse complement strand
CGATGTCGTTGTCGCTATGCAATGGCGACGGAGTCAGCCGCAGGCGCTCGGTGCCGCGCGGCACGGTCGGGTAATTGATCGGCTGAACATAGATCCGGTGGCGCTGCAGCAGCTCGTCGCAGACGGCTTTGCACAACATGGGGTCGCCGATCAGCACCGGGACGATGTGACTGGGGCTCGGCATGACTGGCAGGCCGGCCTCGGCCAAGCGGCGCTTCACGGTCGCGGCACGCTCCTGATGACGCTGGCGCTCGACTTGGCTCTGTTTGAGATGACGGATGCTGGCGAGCGCGCCGGCCCCGATTGCCGGCGGCAATGAAGTCGTGAAGATGAAGCCGGGCGCATGGCAGCGCAGAAAATCGACGAGTGCTGCCGAACCCGCAACATAGCCGCCGATCACCCCCAAGGCCTTGCCGAGCGTTCCCTGGATCACCGTCGGGCGGTGCATGACCCCGTCCCGCTCGGCAATGCCGCCGCCGCGCGCGCCGTAGAGCCCGACGGCATGCACCTCGTCGAGATAGGTCATCGCACCAAAGCGGTCGGCGACGTCGCACAATCCGCCGATCGGGGCGATATCGCCGTCCATCGAATAGACCGACTCGAAGCAAACGAGCTTCGGCCGCTCGGCCGGCACACGATCGAGTAGCCGCGCCAGGTCAGCGGGGTCGTTGTGGCGGAAAATGTATTTCTCGGCGCGGCTGTTGCGGACGCCGGCGATCATCGAGGCGTGGTTGGAAGCGTCGGAAAACACCGCCATGCCCGGCAATTCGCGCGCCAGGGTCGACAGCGCCGCATCGTTGGCGACATAGCCTGAGGTGAAGATCAGTGCGGCTTCGCGGCGGTGCAGATCGGCGATCTCGCGCTCGAGCAAGAGATGGAGATGATTGTTGCCCGAGATGTTGCGCGTGCCGCCGGCACCGGCACCCATCGCCCACAACGTCTCTTGCATCGCCGCGAGCACCGCTGGGTGCTGACCCATGCCGAGATAGTCGTTCGAGCACCACACCGTGACTTCGGCGCCGATGCGGTGGTCGTAGGCGTGCGGAAACCTGCCGCAGCGCCGCTCGAGATCGGCGAAGACGCGATACCGCCCCTCGGCAAGCAGCGCGTCGAGCCGTTCTTTGAAGAAGCCCTCGTAGTCCATGAGGGTATAGCGGTGGGACGATCCTGCTGCTCACACGGCCGAAAGGCGGCGTCGTCTCAGCCAAACGAGGCTCGCTCCCGCAGCCGCTGCAAGCAGTGTCAGGCTCGAAGGTTCGGGTATCGCACCCTGCTCCGGCGTCAGCACTACGTTGTCTACGGCCTCATCAAACAGCGATCCCGAATTAGCGGCATTCGCGTTTAACGTTATATCTAGCTCAGAGATGTTTTTACCGGCCAGTACAGATGCGACTTCTGTGGTCCAATTACTGTATTTCGAATTAGAAATCTTGTTGGTGTTGGCAAGTGTGTATTGATCCACGCCGACAGATGATCCACCGAGGAAGCCTTCGACTTTGAGAGTTTGCGATCCCGTTCCCGAAAGATCAAAGGCCGCAAAGTCAAGACCGTCAAAATCGAAATCTCCTAAGGCGGCCGAGACAATCTTCAGCACGTCGCCTCCAGCGGCGCCTACGACGGCTGACGCGCCCTCAACATCTTGCCCCGGGTTGCCGAGATTGTTTACGAACAGCGCACCATTCAACTTTGAGTACGTAAACCCGGCTTCGGTAATGGGCCCGTTAAAACCCGGCCCAAAAGGAGCTGTCTCGAACGTAATCGTGTTTGCAACAGCCGGTAAGGCCAGCACGCTGGCCGTCAACATCGCTGCTGCGACACTTCCGGTCAGGACTCCAAAGCGATTTGAAAGGGGAAGGTTCACCTCATTCTCCATCAAAATGCGGAGCGGGTCTAGATGCCGAGCGAGAAGAAAGCCGCTGGCTGGAGCGCGGTGAATTGGGGTTCACCGCGCTCCAGCCAGAGAATACGCCGCTGCCTCAAGGGCAGGGGCCAATCGTCCTTATGGCATCCCTAAAGTCGTCTCCATCGGAGCGGAAGGGCACCGTGGTCCCGTCAATCGATTTCAAGAACACCAGCAGATCCGCCTGCTGTTGCAGGGTCAGCGTGTTCGCAATCGTGGTTGTCGGCGGGAACGTCGTCCCTTGAGGCCCCAACCCGTGCAGCGGGAATACCTCTTCTAGTGTCTCAGCCTTGCCGTTGTGTAGGAACGGCGCATGGAAGTTGATGCTGAGCAACGACGGCGGATTGATCCCGTCCGCTCCCAGCGCAGTCGCAGCGGTGGCGTTGTCACGGATCTCTAAGGGATCGCTGGGATTGAACGTCCCCACCTTTTCGAGATAGTTGAAGGTGAGGCTGCTGCTCGCACCGGTGCAGGTGAACGACTTGAACTCGTTCAAGGTGTTGCTGACGCCGGGGTCCACGGGAGCGAGGTTCTGACCGATGGCGCCGGGGTTGGTGCGGTGGAAGATCTGACTCTTCGTCCATTTCGCTCCACCGTGGCACGAGGCGCAGAACATCCCGAACACCTCTCCCCCACGCGTAAAGGCCGCGACATCGGTGGGCTGGGGCTGGTGGAGCGGTCGCACCGCGGTAAAGATCCACAATGTCTGCGCATCGAGGGCGTCGCTCCCTCCTTGTGTGATGCCGTGGTCGTAGATCGCCGGGTTGGCGATTGTGTTCAGGCCGGGTGGCATGTTGTTAACTTTGTTGAAACAATTCCCGGGGTCGAACTTATCGCTGGCGAAACCACACCCCCCCTGAACATTGCGGGAGTTGTTGTTGAATTCGGTGTTACTGTCGCGTATCGCGCTCCAGTTGATGATTCTTTGATCCTCCGGGTCCTGTTTGGAGAACAATCCGTCCAACGGTATCGTCCGGCGCGGCCCATTGTTAAAGATCCAAGTCACGCCGTCGCTTAGCCCATCGTTATGGCACGACCCGCAGCTGCTCCAGGCATCCTTCGACTGCTTGTCTCTGAAGTTCCGCGGGATGATGTCGCGGATATCGGTACCCTGAAAGCCGTTGTCCGGGATGCCAAGGGCGGTGAAGAAGGCGAGATTGCCGACCAGCGAATTGTGCGCAAGGCTGCCAGGGGCTGGCGGATCGCTGGATGAGATGTCGAGTTGCAAGGTCAAGCAATTGTCGGTGTCCATCGAGGTCACCGAGAAATTGACGTCGTTGTCGGCGTAGGCGCGTGTCCCATCCTTGCGCATGGCCACGCCGGTCGGCAGATTTCCCGTCTGAAGGCGGCAATCGACTCTGGTCTTGGCCGCGTTCAGGACGTCGAGCTGTCCCGACGCATCGAGTGTCGCGCGGAAAATCTGGTTGCCGCCGCGGCTGACGATAAGAAATTTGTCGCCGGCGCCGTTGCCGTCGATCGCCACGAGGTCATTGCCGAAGGTTCTGTCGAGACTCGGCGGCGGTTGGGCGGTTTCCACCTTGATCTGGTTATTCAGATTGACGTGTTCGGCGGGCACTTCTTTCAGGGCACTAGTATCTACGTTGTAGACGAGAGCCTGTACGTTCACGTTGAACATCTCAGGGGGTTCGGGCTGGGCGCCGATATTGGGCAGATAGAGGCGGTTGCCGCGAATCAGCCCAGAGGTGAGCTGGTTGGGGAAAACCCCCTGCGGATCAGCCATGTTGATGGGGTTGTTTACGTCAGTCGGGTCCGGGCAGAAGATCAGGGAGTGGGGCGCAGGCGGACCGGGCCCGCAAAAATTATTTGGCATAATCCGGTTAGCGTTAAAGCCGGAATTGGCGAGGGGGGCCAAAGTAATCTTGGTGATCGGTGGATTGCCGTTGGCCGCCGGAAAGGCGTGGACGACGCCTTGTTTTCCTTGATCGCGAGCCTCGCCATTACCGTCAAAGGTGGGATCGGAGAAATTCGGGATAACTTCTGCAAATGCGTCAGTAACGAAGACGGTGTCATCCGAGATGTTGCCGGTGCCTTTATCCGTTATCGCCACCGCCCAAGGCCTGCCGCCAACCGTTACGGTCCCATCAGAGATCGGGTTGAGTGGATTGCTCGTAACTATGATCGACACGGTGCCTTCGGTAAGGTTCGCCACATAGAGCAACGAGCCGTCCGCCGTTAGGGCACAGCCCCGTGGCTCGGTGCCCACCTTGAGCTCCGCCACCTGCGTGTGCCGATTTAGGTCAACAACCGAGACGGTGCCGCTGATCGCGTTGGTGACGTAGGCTGCGCGGTTGCTGGGGTGGACCGCAACGCAGCGCGGCTCTTCGCCGACGGGGATTTCAGCAATCTTGTTGCTGACATCCTTGCCTTTCGCATTTTTGACCCGGATGATCGAGACACTGTTGGCCAAACGATTGACGACGACGACACGCGTCTCGTCGGAGGTCAGCGCGATGCTGGTCGAACGGCCAGGCGCCGCATCAGCCGTCTTTGCCATCATCAGAGCTGTTGCCAGAGCCGCCGTCGTTACTGCCAGCGTTGCGCCGTAGCAAATTGTACTCAGCAGATTACGGGACACCGGGCTCCGTGAATTTTTCATGAATATCCCCTCCGGCATTTCGTTCCAAATCGGCTTCCGAACAATATGCTGAGGTGGCCGAATCTACACTTGCGCCCAGGTTGCACCGTCAGTAATCCGGGATGGCAGGGAGCTTCTCGACTTCCTCCTCCCACCCGGACCCCGGCTGCGCGCCTACGTTTCCATGGTGCAGGATTCCCGAGTGCAAACGGGAAATCTTTGAGATGCGCTTGATTTACCCTTAAGGAGATCTTTTCTTTTCCTTAAGAAATCGTTAAGAAGCGCGCGCTCGGGCCGGGCCAGGGGGCACGGGTGGTTTTCAGGTTTGGCGATCACGTGCTCGATATCGAACGACGCGAATTGCGCCGCGGGGCCGAATTGGTTGCGCTCGAACCGCAGGTGTTCGACCTTCTTGTCTATCTGGTGCGCAACCGTGGCCGGGTCGTCAACAAGGATGATTTGATCGACAGCGTTTGGGGCGGGCGGATCGTCTCAGACTCGGCATTGACAACGCGCCTCAATGCGGCGCGCAGAGCTGTTAACGACAGTGGCGCGACGCAGCGCGTCATTCGCACGGTTGCACGCAAGGGTGTGCGCTTTGTTGCCGAAGTGGAGGGTGATGCAGCCCTCGAAGCAGCGGCGGCTGCCCCCGAGCCATCGCCTGCCCTTCCCGACAAGCCGTCGATCGCGGTGCTGCCGTTTGCCAATCTGAGCGGCGACCCGGAACAGGAATATTTTGTCGACGGTATGGTCGAAGAGATCATCACCGCGCTCAGCCGCATTCGCTGGCTCTTCGTGATCGCCCGCAATTCGAGCTTTGCGTACCGAGGGCAGGCCGTTGACGTGAACCGGATCGGACGCGAACTGGGCGTACGCTACGTCCTCGAAGGCTCGGTTCGCAAGGTTGGCGACCGCGTGCGCATCACCGCGCAGTTGATCGACGCAGCAAACGGAGCACATCTCTGGGCAGACCGGTTTGATGGCTCGCTGGAAGACGTATTCGAACTGCAAGCCAACGTGGCTGCAAGCGTCGCGGGAGTCATCGAGCCGGCGTTGCAGGCCGCCGAAGCCGCTCGCTCGGCTGCCCGTCCGACGACCGATCTTGGCGCCTACGATTGCTACCTCCGCGCGCTCGTGGTCTTCCATCCGATGACGAAGGAGGCGGTTCTCGAAGCTCTGGGACTGCTCGAGCGGGCGATCGCCATCGATCCGCATTATGGGCCGGCGCTTGCCTTCGCGGCGTCGTGCCATATGCAATTCGTCAATTACAGCTGGGCGGAAGATCCTGCGACAGCTGAGCGCAAGGCCGTCGACTTGGCACGACGGGCATTGCAAGTAGCCTCCGACGATCCGGACGTAATTGCCAGAGCAGCATTGGTCCTTGCCGTTTTCGGCGAGGACATCGGTACGATGATGGCGTTGGCCGACCGGGCGCTGGCGCTCAACCCGAGCTCTGCCCGGGGTTGGTACCATAACGGCTTTCTCAGGCTGATGGCCGGAGACCCCGACCGCGCGATCGAATTGGCCGAGGTTTCGCTGCGTCTCAGCCCGCGCGCCCGGATCGGCCCGGTTCATACTGTGATCGGCGCCTCCCACTTTGTCAGCCGACGCTTCGACGAAGCGAGAGCAAACCTGCTCCTCGCGCTCGAGGAGACCCCAAACTTCCCTATACCTTATCGCTATCTCGCCGCTTGCTACGCCCGTATGGGGCGGCTCGTTGAGGCGCGGGATGTCGTCAGGCGGCTGCGCGCCATTACCCTTGCCGTAATCCCGCCGCGAATTTTGTATCTGCGCAATGCCGAGCACCGGGAGCTTTACCTGTCGGGTTTGCGCCTGGCGGCCGCCGGCGAGGTGGCCTAATGGTGACGTTTTCTCTGGCGTCGGGCCCGCCAGACGCCGTCCCGTCTAAATTTGAAGCTGGAACTTATCGCGCCACGACCTCGGAATCTTCGCGAAATGGCGCTAGCGGTCCAACCACGGAATCGGCGTGCTGCTGCCGTAATAAACACCGCCTTCGCCGGGCTGACCAAAAATGCGAGGCCATCCTGCCGATGGCCTCCCCGAACCGATCAAACCGATGGCCAAACCGGCGTCGCCAGCGCGAGATCGGCCGGGAAAACGGTGACCGGCACACCCTTTTGCCACTGCGCGAAGATCATCGGCACATCGACGCGACGGCCCTTCTCGTCAAACTTGATCGGGCCGGGGAAGCAGTGCGCGGCGGGCCCGGTGGTCAGGTTCATCGCTCGGATCGCCTCGGCGACCTTGATCTTGTCGGCGGCACCACAGGCTTCGAGCGCTTCTGCCAGGATCGCCGGATGGCCGTAGCCGCATAGCGCGTCCTGGGTCAGAAACGGCTCGCCGGTCTTTTTCTTGAAGCGTTCGATAAATTCCTCCTGACCTTTCATCGGCCAATTGGCGACGCTGAACAGCATCCCTTCGAGCAGCTCGGGACCTATGGTCTTCAGTAATTCGGGTGAGCCGAATGGCGCGCCGTTGCCGACCAGCGGTATTTTCCCGTGCGACAATTTAAACTCGTCGAGCTTTTCGAGCACCAGCTTGCAATCCGGCATCGCCGAGGTCAGCAATAGCAGAAAGCCCGGCTTGGCCGAGCGCACCTTCTCGATCAGCGGCGTCGCATCGGAAAGCGGCGGCGTGTAGATCTGATCGACGACCAGTTTCAGCCCCGCCTTCTCGAAGCCGCCCTCGCGCAGCGGCCTGGCAAAGCTGGTTGGCGCCGCCGTATTGTCCATGATCAAACCGACGGTGGTCGGCCGCTTGCCGGTCGCGCTTTGCGCCAAGTCGAGAGCGGTCGGCACAGTTTGTGCGGCCTGCCAGTCGGCGGTCGGCGAGGTCTGAAAGACGAATTTGAAGCCGCGATTGGTGATCGCGTCGGAATAGCTGAGCGTCAGCCACGGGATCTGCGCCCGTTCGGTCACCTCGGTGACCGCCAGGGTGAAAGAACTCAGCCACGAGCCGGTTCCGCCGACCAGGTCGGGGTTGTCGGCAACCAGGCGCTGCGCCGCGTTCTTGGCCTTTTCGGTGCTGTCGCCAGCATCGGCGTAGATAATGTCCAGCTTGGCGCCGCCGAGCGATTTGATGCCGCCGCGGGCATTGGTGTCTGCGACTGCCAGATCCGCACCCATGCGCAGCAGCTGGCCTTGTCGCGCCCAGGGTCCCGACATCGGCGCGATCATCGCGATCTTGACCGATTTTGCCTGTGCCCGGCCGATCGTCGGCAAAGCCAAAGCGGCGGCCGAGACGGCGAGGCCCTTGGCCGCGGAGCGTCTGGTCAGTTTATGGGTCATGAATGTTCCTCCTGCAAAAGCGCTGTCATTTCGCCGCCACGGCAACCTGCTCGGCCCATTTCTTACCAAGGTAAGCCTCGATCACTTCGCTATCGCGAACTACCGTCTCGGGTGTGCCGCTGACGATCAGTCTGCCGTGGTCGAGCACGTCAAAATGATCGACCAGCTGGACCATCGCCTGCATCGTGTGTTCGATGATAAGGACGGTGACCCCCTCCGCGCGAACCTGGCGAATGGCCCCGAGGATGCCGTCGAGATCGTCGTGGCCGAGCCCGGCAAGGGTCTCGTCGAGGAGGAGCAGTCGCGGCTGTGGCGCCAGAGCACGGGCGAGCTCCATCAGCCGCAGCTCGCGATTTGTCAACCCGCCGGCGAGCGCATCGGCGCGGGCCCCGAGCCCGACCCGATCGAGGGCCTTCGCTGCCATATGCCGCGCGGTTGTGTCGTCGGCAGCCCCGACAAAGGCGCCGACCGTAACGTTTTCGAGGACGGTCATGCGCGGGAAGGCGCGCACGACCTGAAAGGTGCGGCCGATGCCCTTGTGGCACACCTGGTTTGGCCGCAGCCCCACGAGGCTTTCGCCGGCAAAGCTGATAGTGCCGCGCTCGGGCGCCAAAAAGCCGTTGATGACATTGAAGAGCGTCGTCTTGCCGGCGCCGTTCGGGCCAATGATGCCGTAGAGCCCACCCTCGGGCACGCGCAGCTCGACACCGTCGAGCGCCCGTAGCCCGCCAAACGAGATGCTGACATCGCGCAAAACGAGCAGGTCTTTGCCCGCGGTCGGCAGGCGCGATTGACGCGGCGCAGCGGGGAGCGCAACACCGATCGTCGCCCTCGGAGCCGGCTCGCGCAGCCGCCTGGCAAGGCGGTCACGGATCCGCCAATAGACGCCTTCGGGGGCGAGCAGAATGATCGCGATGATCGCGATGCCGTAGACGACACCCTGGATGCCCGGCAGCACGTCGCCGAGCTTCGCGTTCAGGCCTTCGGCCAGAGGGACCAGCACGACGGCGCCGATCACCGGGCCCCACAAGCTGCCGACACCGCCGAACAGCGCCAGGATCAGCGCCTGCGCCGAGACCAGCATGCCAAACACCGCTTCCGGCGTGACCACCAGCAGCACCACGGCGTAAAGCCCGCCCGCCATCGCCGCCAGCGCGCCGCTCAGCATCAGCGCCAGCATCTTCCAACGCCAGGTGTCGATACCGGCCGCCTCGGCTGCCGGCTCGTTCTGCTTGATCGCAAACAATGACATGCCGAAGCGCGAATTCTCGACCCTGAGCGAGATCAGCAAAGTGATGACGAGCAGGCCCAGTGCCAGCACTACATAAGCGCGCTGGTCGGCGAACTGCATGTAGAGGATCGGCGCTTCCCGCTTCATCGGCAGCGGGATTTCCTGATAGCCGAGCCACTGGAAGACGTAGAGGGTCGCGAGCGGGTAGGCGAGCATCGCGAGCGCAAAATAGTGGCCGCGGAGGCGGAAGGTCGGAAAGCCGATCAAGGCGCCGGCCAACCCGCCGACGACAGCACCTGCCGGGATGGTGAGCCATGGCGACAGGTTAAGATGGATCAGCCCGAGCGCTACCGTGTAGGCGCCCAATCCCCAGAATGCGGCGTGCCCGAACGAAAAATAACCGCTATAGCCGCAGAGAATGTTCCAGGCGAGCGACATCATCGCCCACAGCAGCACCTGGGTCAGCACTAGCTCGAAATAATCGCTGTGCAGCAGCGCCATCAAAATGAGCACTGTGACGCCAAAGCCGAAGATCGCCCAAAGCTGGCGCTTGACCGCGAGCGACGACGTCATGTGCGCTCGCTTAGACGGCCGAACATCCCTTGCGGCCGCAAAAAAATGATCAGCAGAAAGACGATGAAGATCGCGGTGTTCTGCAGTTGATAGGGCAAAATCAAAGTCGACATCTGCTGCACGATGCCGATCACGAGGCCGCCCCAGAACGCACCAAGGATGCTGCCGAGACCGCCGAGCACCACCCCGGCATACATGACGATGACAAAATCGAACCCGGTATAGGGCTGGAACGATTGTGAGCCCGCGACGAGCCCGCCAGCAACCGCTGTGATGCCGACTCCGAGGCTCCAGGCGACCCGGTGCGCCTTGTCGACATCGATGCCCATGTAGAGTGCCGCTTGGCTGTTGTCGGCGGCGGCGCGCAACGCCTTGCCCTGCCGCGTGTGCCCGAGAAACAGATACACCGCCACGGCAAGGCCGACTGAGACCAGAAAGCTGACGCAACGGCCCTGATTCAACAGGATGTCGCCGATCTCCCATGACGAGCGCGACAGCGGTGTGCGGATGCCGGTCGGCGCCGAACCGAACACGATCAGCCCGCCATTTTGCAGGATCAGAGAAATGCCAAGCGTCGTCAGGATCTGTCCATATGCGCCGGCACCCTCGGTCTGGGCGGCACCGGCACCGGTGACGCGGGCGACGATAAAGCGATGGAGTAGCCACCCCAGAGCGAAAACAATCGGGCCAGCGAGAAAGGCGGCGACAATCGGTCCGCCGCTCGGGCCGAGGAATGCCGATAGCCCGCCTGCGGTGGCCAGGTAAAAAGCCGCATACATCCCGACCATCAGGAAGTCGCCCTGGGCGAAATTGATCACCCGCATCGCGCCGAAGATGATGCCGAGCCCGACGCACATCAGCGCGTAGGTCGCTCCGACCAGGACGCCCGCGGCGAGCGCCTGCAGGAAATCGACAAGCGAAAAGGGCATGGCGCGACGATATAGGGCCCCCGCCCCTGGCATGTCATGGATTTTGACGGCGATCGAGCTTGTAAAGGAATCGCGCCGCACGAAAGAGGTCATTCGGGGATGCCCCGAAGGGCAGGCCCGGAACCTATCAACACTGCCGCAAGCCAACCTTGTCGACAGCCAACTTCAGCAACGCCCTGTGTGCATGGGTTCCGGGCTCGCGTCCACGGGCGGCCGGCCCTTGCGGGTCGTCCTGCGGATCGCCTGCGCCCCGGAACGGCACCTCTTGTATTGCGCGAAACTGCTTTCGCGGGAGCGAGACTTTCGTCTGTTGCGATTGCCCATTAAGCTCACTGAGGAGGTCACCAGGTACGCAACGCACGTGCAGATGCTTTTGGCAATCGAGGGGCTTTCGGTCAATTACGGCGGGCTCGCTGCGTTGCGCGGGGTTTCGGTTTCGGTCGAGCAGGGGCAATTCGTCGCGATCGTCGGGCCCAATGGTGCCGGCAAGACGACCTTGTTCAAGGCGATCTCCGGAGTGGTCCCGACCGCAGCCGGTGCGATCACCTACGAAGGGCGCAACCTTCTGACCGTTCCAGCACATGAACGCATGCATCTCGGTATCGCCCACGTACCCGAGGGCAGGCAGGTCTTCGCCGCGATGACGGTGCTGGAAAATTTGGAGATGGGGGCCTATTCGGCGCGCGGCCAATCCACCTGGCAACGGAACCTGGACCGCATCTTCGCGCTATTTCCGGTGCTCGCGGAACGGCGCTCCCAACTGGCCGGGACATTGTCGGGCGGGGAGCAGCAGATGCTCGCGATCGGCCGCGGGATCGCTTCTTCGCCACAGCTGTTGCTGCTCGACGAACCCTCCATGGGTCTCGCTCCGGCCATTGCCGACCTGATCTTCGACCGCATCACGGCCCTTCACCGCGAGGATCGTGTCACGCTGCTCTTGGTCGAGCAGCGTGTCGCCGAAGCCCTCGAATCTTGCGACTACGGCTATGTGCTCGAAACCGGCCGGGTGGTTCTCGAAGGCACTCATCGCACCCTGACCGCCGACGATCGGGTGCGGCGCGCTTATCTCGGCATGTAGGGACCGCGGCGTAGCCATTATCCCGAGTAGATTTTTCGTGAGCCGCTTAGCAACCCGAAACCAAGCAAAGCTCCGCCCAGAAGCATCACTGTGGCCCCTTCAGGGGCCGAAACCGGCTCGCCATATACAAAATCGTCCATGACGACGAGGTCTACTTCGGGCGTCTGATCCGGGCCCAACGCGGCATTGCCGTTGGTGAGTTCGACGCGCGAGACGACGTCGCTGCCGAAATCGACACCGAGGAACGACAGGCTCTGCGCCCCGCCCGGCAGCGCGAAGAACGTGCCGAGCAATACATTGCTCGCATCGAAAAACGCGATGCTGGTGGTGTTTGCGAGCGTCACGTTGGTGAAGACCGAGCCGAAGCCCCGCGTCAGCGCCGGGGTGTTGCTGCCCGCCACAAAAAAGTCCACGTCGAGCACATTGCTGCCGAGAGCGGTGAACAGCCGCTCCGGCGAGAAAGTCTGGAACAGCCCCGGATATGTGGGATTGATATTGCCAAACCTGACCGCCGTACCGCTCGCTGCGGTAGCGCTCACTTGAAACCCGGTGCCGGCCGTCGTGAAGACGACGCCGCGCGGCGAGTTCTTATTAAAGAAGTTCGCGGGCAACAGGTTCGGAGCTGAAAGGGTATCCGGCACGCCGTCCCAGTTGATCTCACGACGGCCGCTACCGAACGAGCCGGGAACATTCGGGTTCAAGGTGCCGAGATCGGCGCGATAAGCATCGACCGTGGCTTGGATGCCAGCCGGCGAGCTACCCGACCCCGAGAAGACGATCGGCGTCGCGACCGCCGGCATAGCGCTCAGCAAAGCAACCGAGACCGTCGCTATCGAAACTTTTCCGATAAGGGCTTGCATGTCGTCCTCCCAGCGTTCGTCCCGTTCTGCGCACTTTCTTGATTCCCTTAGATTGGCGGATATTGTGCCATTCTTGTCAATCCCGATGACCTTGCGCCGAGCGACGCCCGCCGGCCAACCTGACACCGCAATGGAGAAGCGCGATGCTCGGCTGGTTTGCCGAATTGAACCCCAAGGAGCGTCGCACGATGAGCGCCTGCTTTGGCGGCTGGGCGCTCGATGCCTTCGACGTGCAGATGTACAGCTTCGTCATCCCGACGGTGATCGGGCTGTGGGGGCTGTCGCGCGGCCAAGCCGGCCTGATCGGCACGGTGACCCTGCTAATTTCGTCATTGGGCGGGTGGTTCTCCGGCACCCTCGCCGACCGGTTCGGACGGGTGCGGATGCTGCAGATCACGATCCTGTGGTATTCCGTCTTCACCTTTCTCTGTGCCTTCGCCCAGAATTTCGAGCAGCTCTTCGTCTTGCGGGCATTGCACGGCCTCGGCTTTGGCGGGGAATGGGCGGCGGGTGCGGTGCTGATGGGCGAGGTGATCCGCGACAAATATCGCGGGCGCGGCGTCGGCATCGTGCAAACCGGCTGGGCGATCGGGTGGGGCGCCTCGGCGCTGGTTTACACCGGCCTCTACGCTTTTCTTCCCGAGGCGATCGCCTGGCGCGTGCTGTTCGCGATCGGCTTGTTGCCGGCGGTCTTTGTCTTCTGGATACGCCGCCACATCGATGAGCCCGAGATTTTCCGCGACGCACAGCGTACGCGTCCGGCAATCGGCGCTGCCCATCTGTTTTCGGCCTTTCGCGGTCCGCATCTGTGGACCACGGTCAAGGTGTCGCTGATGGTCGCGGGTGCGCAAGGCGGGGGATATGCGTTGGGGATCTGGATGCCGACCTATCTACGCACCGTGCGAGGGTTGTCGGCCACCAGCACCGGCGGCTTCCTTTTGGTCCAGATCTTGGGCGCGTTGTGCGGTTTTCTGTTGGGCTCGTATCTGAGCGACGCGATCGGCCGCAAGCAGACGTTCTTGTGGTCGGCGATCGGGTCGTTCGTGATGATCCTCGTTTACATGTTTGTGCCGATGGACAACACGGCGCTGCTGCTCGTCGGCATCCCGCTCTTCACCGTTTTCCTTGTGAAGTTTCCGCCGATGGGGCCGTTCATGACCGAGCTCTTTCCGACCGCGGTGCGCGGCACGGCACAGGGCTTCTGCTACAATGCCGGCCGCGCCATCGGCTCGTTCTTCCCAACCATGGTCGGGTTTGTCAGCCAGGTCTTGCCGCTCGGAGCGACGATCGCGGTGTTC
>Ga0306926_10005242_pt1 | contig 13774 bp, 10 predicted proteins | sample flu12Cox44000178_FD_203759 | JGI IMG/M metagenome (GOLD analysis project Ga0306926, IMG submission 203759) | Lab enrichment of tropical soil microbial communities from Luquillo Experimental Forest, Puerto Rico - flux8day.12C.oxic.44.000.178 (v2)... | ecosystem: Environmental > Terrestrial >... | reverse complement strand
ACTTGCTCTTCAGCAGGCTTCTTGCCGAGCGCTGACTGGGCTCCGGCCGATTGTGCTCGATGATGCGTCCTGATCGCCCTTGGATCGCGATTCCACGCGAGCGCAGTCAGCTTCTTTCCGGACGCGCGGCCGAGTAGTCGCTCGAGTGAGTAGCCTGGCATCTTCGCTAGCTGCCCGATGGTATGGACGCCAATCTCGGCCAGCCGCGCCCGAGTAACCGGGCCCACTCCCCACATCAATTCGACGGGCAGGTCGTGAAGGAAATCCAACTCGGTCTCGGGATCCACAACAACCAACCCATCTGGTTTGGCCACTTGCGAGGCAATTTTCGCGAGGTGCTTGGTGCGTGCCACGCCGATCGAGATTGGAAGGCTAAGCTCTGCGCGCACGCGACGACGTATTGCTCTCGCGATCTCAGGCGGCGAACCGAAAAGGTGGGTGCACCCCGCAACGTCAGCAAAGGCCTCGTCGATGGAAATCCGTTCGACGAGAGGAGTGAAGTCATTGAGCACATTGATGGCAGCATCGCCCAACCGCTGGTAATCCTCGAAATGCCCGCCAACAAAGATCAGTTGTGGACACAGCTCACGGGCCCGCCGTTCCGACATACCGCTACTGACTCCAAATGACTTGGCTTCATAAGAGGCGGCGAGCACCACCCCGCCGCCAACGGCGATGGCTTTGCCGCGCAAGGACGGGTCGAGCAGTTGCTCGACCGATGCATAGAAGGCATCGAGGTCAGCGTGGAGGATGGTGGCTGTTGTCTCCATCCCGACCGTCCAACCGCGAAATTTCGGAAGTGGTCAATCGTAATCATTACGACTGAGCACACCGCTCCTGACAATGCCGGCCAGGTTGACCTCTAAATCTTCGTCACCGCGCCTTGCGCATCCGCCCGCGCGCGAAGCCTGTCGAGATCCAACGTCGCCTCCCGAGGTCGCAAATCGCTTCGTCGACCTCCGCCCCAAGCAGGGGTGGGCCTCGGCCTCGAATTTTTTTTGAACGTTCCGATGCATTCACGTCTGCATACCCACTGCCGCGCCATGAGAACAAAATGGGAACAGCGAGTCAATGGGAAGATCCATAGGTCGGAGGCTTGGGCTCTTCGTCCAACGGTTCATGCGCGCCACCGAGCCACTGGAGCTTTGGAAAGGCCCCTTGGCTGCTCTCGGGAAGTTCGGGACCAGCCGTTCGGCTAGTAGAAGGGAATTGGTGTCGATGTCATATCGCGAGCAGGCAATTTTTCTTGGAGAAATGGTCATGGTCGAACCCGGCAGTCCCCTTCTCGCATTCTCTGACCACGTCGCGGAGCTTGTCGAACGCACCGCAGGCACCATTGTCGCGGTTCATGGCGGAGGGCGGTGGCCCGCCAGCGGCATCCAGTGGCGTTCCGGAGTCATCGTCACTGCGGAAGAAGCCTTGGAGCGCGACGAGAACATCAAGCTTACGCTTCCCGGCGGGCGCGTCGCCGACGCTTCGCTGGCGGGCCGCGACCCCACCACTGATGTGGCTGTGCTTCGTTTCCAGCCGGACGGGCTTCCGGTAGCGACAACCGCCGAGGCCCCGTTGCGCGCTGGTCAGGTCATATTGGCGGTGGGGAATCATGACGGCGCGCCACTCGCCGCGCTCGGCATCGTCGCTCTCGCGGGTGGGGCTTGGCACAGCCTTCGCGGTGGCACCATCGACAGCCTCATTCGCCTTGACCTGGCACTCAGTCCCGCGGCCGAAGGCGGCGCACTTGTCGACTTGCAGGGCCGTGTCGTCGGGATGACCGTGCTCGGTCCGCGCCGCCGGGCGCTTTCGATACCAAGCTCAACCGTTGATCGCGCCGTCGATCAGCTGTTGGCGAGAGGACATGTCTTTCGCGGCTATCTCGGTGCCGGCCTCCAACCCATGAAGCAGGAACGCGCGTCCGACGGATCGCAGGCTTCGGGCGGCCGGCGCGGCGTTCTCGTCGTGAGCATCGATCCGAACGGACCGTCTGCGCGCGCGGGAATTCTCGTCGGTGATATCGTCACCGCCTGGAATGGGAAGCCGATCGAGCGCGTGCGCGAGATCATGCGGCTGCTCGGACCCGAGAGTGTCGGGAACACCGTTGATCTCGCATTGATACGCGGTGGTGTGCCGACTACGCTGCGGGTTGTCATCGGCGAGCGATCCGTGGCGTAGTCGCGGGCGGCGATTGGAGAAGGCCTGCCTTCATGGTGGCCGTCGCGATTTTCTCCACGGATCCGGTCTTGCGCCGTAACCTCGAACAGCTGCCACGCGACGAGCCGGCGGTCGTCATCGTGGGGGTTTTCGACCAGCCGTCTTCCTTCCCGGAGCCGGTCAGTCGCGATCGCGTCGATGTCCTCCTGGCGGACGCCCGAACACAAGAGCTGTTGGCCGAATATCGCGGCAGATACCGCGGGGTAGCTTTGGTGGTTCTGCTCGACGGAACGGACAGCGAGGACGCCGTTCACGCGCTTAGCGCGGGCGCGCGCGCCGTCCTCGATCGCTCGGCCGGCCGTAATGAGATTATCGCAGCCGTCAAGGCAGTTACCGCCGGGCTTGTCGTCGTGCCACCGGACCTCCTTGCGACGTTGTTCAATGAGGCTCCGTTTGCCGATGATTTGTTCAAGGCCAATGGTGCCGGCCGCGCCCGATTGACGCGCCGTGAGCTCGAAGTGCTCGCGGCAATGGCGGATGGTGCTTCAAACAAAGCGATTGCCCGTCGCTTGGGTATTTCGTTCCACACCGCCAAGTTTCACGTCGCCGCGATACTCGCCAAACTTGACGCAGACAGTCGGACCGAAGCGGTGGCGAAGGCCGCGCAGCTGGGACTCGTGATGCTGTGATATTGGGACCAATTGCGCGTTGCGCGCCTGCGACCGACTGCGCTGATCGGCTCACGGATCTGTCTCCCCTATCAGTGGGGAGGGTAAATCGATCGCAGAATGACAGGTTACGGAATATCGTCCTTTGGGGGATACGGGCCGGGTGGTTCATTCGATGAGTTTGGATCGTTCCCGTCATTTCGGTCCGCAATCGTAGAGCGTGCCGTTCCTACAGGCCCATCAGCCTTGGGTCGGCCTCGCAATGCCCCCGCCATCCGCCTCCCGTTCCTGCGAGAGCAGCACCGCGTAGTCGGCGGGACTAACCGGCGCGAAGCGCGTGATCACCAGCACGTCGAGCGTCGCCGCCAGTTCTGTCTGGATTGCGCCGGACATCAGAGCGCCCCGCAGCAGCTCGACGATGTCGTCCGCAACCGCCGGTGAGGCAACCAGCGGCGGAATCGGGGTCATCGCCGTTGACTCTACCGTTCGAAGCCTGGAGGCCGTCTCCGGCTCGTGGCGCTTGAGCAGATCATGCACGTAGGAGTCCAGCGGACCTACGTCAATCTTTCCTTCGATAACGTGCTCGATCACGCGCCGCGGCGTAATGAGCGGACCAACCCATTGGGCGAACAACGGCTCTTCTTGTTCATGACGCAACAGGTGATAACGAACCGCGTTGTAGCCGGATTGCGAGTGCCCGAGTGTCCAGCCGATGCGCCCGCCAAACGTGTCGCTCAGGCGTGCGAAGGGGCGATCGGCGCGCACGATGAAATCGGTGCAATATCGCGGCAGTCCGCCATAGCGCGGCGGCGAAGGAACCGGTGCCGCGATGAGGCTTGGTTTCCAGGCAGCAGAAGCAAAGGGAAACCCGCACATGAAGGTTGCGCCTAGATCCTCGCGCGCCCAAAGCGTTTCGAGAGGCGCTGGTGCGGCATGGTCGACATATTCGAGGGGAACGCTTGATGTCCTCGCCACCCAGTCAAACAACGTCCGCCAGGCCTCGCGCACTGCTGGCGTGACCGCATACATCCGCGCGTTGGCGACGAGTATCATCGTTTCAGGCGTAGCGAAGTCCATGTCCGATGCCGAGCCGAGCCGCCTTCTCCAACATGGCACGACCGAGAGCGATGTCGGAAAGCGATAGGCCGCGATGCCAGAAGAGAATTGTCTCGTCCTCGCGTTGTCGACCTGGTTTGCGGCCGGCGACGATCTCGCCCATTTCCGCATGCAGCGTTGCCTCCGATAACTTGCCGGCCTCGACATGTGCGCGCAGCGAGCCGAATTGTCCGCTCTTGCACTGGCCCCAATCATCAACGACCATTTTGGACATTATATCGGTGAGCGAGAGTTCAACGGCGCTCATGGTGCCGTAGGGAACGACGAAAGCGCCCTTCTTGATCCACTCAGTCTTCAACATTGCTGCGGGCTCGGGCAAGCGCGAGGCCTCCACCACGATGTCGGCGCCCTCGACGCAGGAATGCCAATCTGGCGTTGCCTTCACGGGCTTGCCGAGATCCTTTGAGAGCCGCGCGGCGAATGCGTTGCGGCTTTCCGGCCGGCGCGAATGAACGCGGATTTCCTCGAAATTGAACAGGCGATCGAGCAGGCGCACGTTCCAGTAGGCCGTGCCGCGGGCGCCGACTTGGCCTAGCACGCGCGAATTCTTGCGCGCCAGATATTTGGCGCCGATCGCGGTTACTGCGCCGGTGCGCATGTCGGTCAGGTGACTGCCGTCGATGATCGCCTTGGGCACGCCGTTGCGCGGGTCCATCAGCAGCAGGAGCCCGACCTCGGACGGAAGCCCTTCCTTGTAGTTGTCGACGTAGTCGCTGATCACCTTGACGCCGGCGAGGTTGATCGGCGCGCGGAACGAACCGCGCAGCACGTTGAAATGCCCCGGCACGCCGGCATCCGGGACTAGATGCACGCGCGGTTCGATGACCGTCTCGCGCCGACCCTGCGCCGCGAGCCCGGCCTCGACGGCTGCCAGAAGTCCGTCGTCGGCAAGCGCAAGCGCTTCGACATCGAGTGCATTCAAGTAGTGCAAATAGATCGGCGGCATCGAACGGGCTTAAGGCGCGACCTTGATATTGGCGTCACGGATCACTTTCGCCCAGCGTGCCGTATCGGCCGCGATCACGGCGGCAAGCTCGGCCGGCGTGTTACCGACGGGCTCTGCTCCTTGCGCCTCGAGCCCAGCCTTTGCTTCGGGCGCATTGATCGCCTCCACGGCGCCGTCGTGAAGCTTGGCCACGATCGCCTGCGGTGTGCCGGCCGGGGCCATTAGGGCATACCAGGACACGGCTTCGAACCCGGGCACGTCGGCTGCCCCTGCAATCGTCGGCACATCGGGTAGGGTGGTGCTGCGTGTCTTGCTAGCAACACCTAGTGCGCGCAATTCGCCGCTGGCAATCAACGGCTTGGCGGTCGAAAGCTGGGAGAACATCATCGTGACCTCGCCGCGCAGCACATCGGTCAAGGCCGGCGTGACACCGCGATAGGTGACTTGCGTCATCGTGAAGCCCGCGCTCCGCGCAAGCAGCTCGGCGGCAAGATGCGCGATGCTGCCAGCGCCGGGCGTCGCATAGGTAAGGTTCGCGCCTTTCGTCCGGCCGAGCGCGATCAGGTCCTTTAGCGACTTGATCGGCGATCTCGCGCTGATAACGAGTACGTTCTCGACATTCGCGATCTGAGTGATAGGCGCGAATTGCCCAAGTTCGTAGGGCAGGTCGGTGAACAGCGACGGATTCACCGCGGCGTTGCCCACCGGCACTAGGGCGAGCGTGTACCCGTCTGGAGGGGACTTGGCCACCGCGGCCATGGCAATATTGCCGTTCGCGCCGGTCCGGTTCTCCACCACCACTGCTTGGCCCCACTTCTTCATCAGGCGGTCGCCGATGATGCGTGCCAGCGCATCGGGCGCGCCGCCGGCGGCGAAGCCGACGATGATGCGGATTTGCTTCGAAGGATAATTGGTCTCGTCATCCAACGCGGAGACCGCGGATGCGATCGGTGTCAGAAGCAGGACTGTTGTCAGCAATCTTGCGGCGATCGTCACTGCTTCACGCATCACATCCGCCGATGACCGGGCCTTATCAGAGGTTGGCTCACGGGCTTGGTCGATTCAACCCCTCGCTGCCAGGCGTGACGGCAGGCACGATGCAAGATCATTACGTCGTTGCTTGATTTGATTTTTCCTATCGGCAATTTCGCTCGATCGGGGTTCGATTTGGGGAGTGTGCTCGTCTAACGTTCCCCCGTGCGATTGCAGCGCGTTGTCCGGCCCCAGATGGCGCTCACAAGCGCCGATGGCCGAGAGGTGCCGAAGCGTCGAAGAGAAGTTTATGGCAGACCAGGTCTTTTTCGGTACGGTTGTCCTTCCAGATCGAATTATTGACGGCGGGTACGTGCTCGTTGGGGATGGGCTGGTGCAGGCCGTCGGGTCGGGGGCGGCACCGTCGGGCGAACGTCATGGCGGCAACGGGTTTCTTGTTCTTCCTGGCGCGATTGACGCTCAGGTGCACAGCCGCAGTCAGAAGGGCCAGGAAGACTTTGTATGGTCAACTCGCAGCGCCGCGGCGGGCGGCGTGACGACGATCGTCGATATGCCCTATGACGACGGTTGTCTGATCGCCACGGCTGAGCGCTTCCGCAGCAAAGTGTCAGAGGCGAGCGTGCAGTCGCGGGTTGATTTTGCCCTCTACGCCACCGTCGATCCTCAAGAGGGAGCGACGCGCATCGGAGAGCTGGTCGACGCGGGCGCGGCCGCCTTCAAATTCTCGACTTTCGGCACCCATCCGCACCGTTTTCCACGCATCCCGCCGCGAACGCTCCACGCCTGCTTCTCGGCTATCGGACCACGCGGGCTGTTCGCTGGCATCCACAACGAGAACGACGAAATGGTGCGCGCCTTCACGGCGGAGATCGAGACGCGTGGCATTACAGATTACCGCGCGCACGGCCTGTCGCGTCCGCCGATTACCGAATCGCTTGCCACCGCCGAGGTCTACGAATTGGGCGCCGATACCGGGTGCCCGGTGCATATCGTGCACTGCTCGATCGGGCGGGGATATCAACTCGCGGCCACCTATCGCGCGCAGGGGCACGCCGCGACCATCGAGGCCTGTATTCATTATCTTACGCTCGACGAAGAGAATGACGTGCGCCGCCTGGTCGGTAAGGCCAAGATCAATCCGCCGCTGAGGTCGCGGCGTGAGGTCGAAGCATTGTGGCATCACCTTGCCGCCGGCAACGTCACCGTTGTTTCGACCGATCACGTAAGTTGGTCGGAGGACCGCAAGTCCGATCCGGACATGCTCAAGAATGCCTCAGGCGTACCTGGGCTCGAGGTACTCTATGCCCTGCTGATTAAGGGGCTCACCGAGCGCAATCTGCCGCTGACGTACGCCGCGCGGCTGCTGGCTCACAACCCCGCCGCGCTGTTTCGTATTGCCCACTTGAAAGGCGCGCTTGCCGTCGGCCGCGATGCCGATGTCGTGCTGATGCGACGCGATTCCTATCGGTATCGTGCCGCCGACAGCGGCAACAATTTCGTATCCTGGAGCCCCTATGACAATATCGAACTGCCGTTTCGGCCAGTTGCCGCCTTCCTGCGGGGGGCCTGTGTTGCCGCAGACGGCCGCGTGATCGCCGAGCCGGGGCACGGACGCTTCGTCAGGCCGCGCCTGCCGGCGCATTGAATGCGGAGCCGAAGTTTGGCTTCGACCAACCTACCGCTCGATGCCGATCGCCTCTGGGGTGACGTGATGGCGCTCGCCGAGATAACCGACCCGGAGCGTCCCTACACCCGTCGCTCCTTTAGCCCCCTATTTCTCGAAGGACGGGCTTGGCTCGCCAAACGGTTTGCGGATGCAGGCCTCGCAGTGCGCATCGATACCGCTGGCAATCTGATCGGGCGGCTCGAGGGCAAGGATTCGTCGCTCGGCGTGATCGCAGTCGGGTCGCACAGCGACACTGTGCCTTCGGGCGGGCGCTTCGACGGGATTGCGGGCCTGGCGACGGGCCTCGAGGTCGTGCGGTCGCTTCGTGACGCCAGCGTGCGGCTTGGTCACCCGATCGAGATCATCGATTTCCTCGCAGAAGAGCCGAGCGAATATGGCCTGTCATGCATCGGCAGCCGCGGCATGGTGGGTGCGCTCGATGCCGGGATGCTCGAGCTGACGGAACCGGGGGGCGAGAAGCTTTGCGAAGCGCTGCGCCGTGTCGGCGCCGACCCCGATCGCCTCGCGGCGGCACGGCGCCACGACATTAAGGCGTTTCTGGAGTTGCATATCGAGCAGGGCATCGTGCTGGAATCGCAATCGCTCGACGTCGGTGTCGTCACTTCGATCGTAGGCATCCGCCGTATCGAAATCGTCTTTGAGGGCGCGGCTGATCACGCGGGCACCACGCCGATGACGTTGCGGCACGACGCGCTGGTCGCCGCGGCTAATACAGTCGCCGCAGTGCGTCGCATCGCCGAACAATTGGCCGCAGAGGGGCCGGATTATTTCGTTGCCACCGTGGGCATTCTCTCGGTAGAGCCGGGAGCGTCGAATGTCGTGCCGGGGCGCTGCCGGCTGGTCATCGATGCGCGGACCACCAATTCGGCGCTGACCCGGCGCTTCGTCGAGGCGCTGGAGCGAGACAGTGCGGCGTTCGCTGCGGCCGCCCACGTCAAACGCACGCCGCTAGTCACGCTGTCCGATGCGCCGCCGGTTGCTTGCGATCCTGTCTTGCGCGCGGCGTTGCGGCGCGCGTCGCAGGAGCTTGGCCTTGGCGAGACCGATCTGGCCAGCGGTGCAGGACACGATGCAGCCTTCCTGAGCCGCATCTGCCCCTCGGCCATGATTTTCGTGCCATGCCGGAATGGCAAGAGTCACGCGCCAGAGGAATGGGCGGACCAGGAAGCGATTGCGCGCGGCGCCGCGGTCGTGCTGCAAGCGGTCAAGTCGCTGGATCAGTCTTGTGCCGCGTAAGCGATAGGCCGGAGAGGAGCGGTTGATGGGGCGCATTCTGGGATTGCAGGACGTCGAGGCGGCGATCCGGGGTGGCTCGGTCTTCGCGGCGGGCGGCGGCGGATGGGTCGATCACGGCCGGATGTTGGGTACCACAGCGGTCACGGTTGGGCAGCCGGAGATGGTGTCGATCGACGAGGTCCCCGATGATGCCTACATCGCAACGGCTGCCGCCATTGGCGCGCCTGCCGGCACGACACAATGGGAGATGCTCGGCGTCGATTACGTCAAGGCGGTTGAGATGATGCAGGACGCCTTGGGGGCGCCGATCTTCGGCCTGATGATCGGGCAGAACGACATGTCCAGTACGATGAACGCATGGCTGCCGTCCGCTGTGTTAGGCACCAAGGTTGTCGATGCCGTCGGCGACATCCGCGCTCATCCGACAGGAGACATGGGCTCGATCGGCATGGCGAGCAGTCCGGAGCAGACCATCCAGGTTGCGGTTGGGGGACACCGCGCCAGCCATTCCTACATCGAGCTGGTGGTGCGAGGCGCGACGGCGAAAATATCGCCGATTCTGCGCAAGGCAGCTGACATGTCGGGCGGCTTCATTGCCAGTTGCCGAAATCCAGTGCGGGCCTCTTACGTCAGGAAGAATGCGGCCCTCGGCGGCATCTCGAAGGCTCTCGAACTCGGCCGCTCCATCATGGCGGCCGAGCCGCAGGGTGGCCGTGCGGTGATCGACGCGATCTGCAAGACGACGTCAGGCACGATTCTTGGCACCGGAACGGTGACACATAAGGCCGTGACCTATACCGAAGGAGCATTCGATGTCGGCACGATCTCAATCCGGTGCGCCGGGCGCGATCTCATTCTGCACGTCATGAATGAATACATTGCGGTTGCCGACGGCGACGGCAAGCGGCTCGCCACCTTCCCTGATGTGATCACGACGCTCGCCGCCGATGGCCGCCCGGTCAGCGTCGGCCATATTAAGGAGGACGCGGAGCTTTCGGTGTTCCACATCGACAAGTCGCATTTGCCGCTGAGTTCGTCCGTAAAGGACCCGGCCGTTTATCCTGTTGTCGAAGCGGCGCTTGGCATTCCGATCACGCCCTATGCACTCCGTTGAACGCTCATGGACAAGAACTTCACCGTCACGTCGGGATCGAATCTGCGCTGCCGGGGATGGCGGCAGGAGGGGCTGTTGCGGCTTCTCGAAAACGTACTGGCGGTCGGTGAAGACCCGGCGAACCTCGTGGTCTACGCCGCACTCGGCAAGGCGGCGCGCGATTGGCCGTCCCACGACAAAATCGTCGAGACGCTGAGGACCATGGCCGAGGGTGAGACTCTGATCGTGCAGTCGGGCAAGCCGATCGGCCTAATCAAGACCCACGAGAAAGCGCCTATTGTCGTCATGGCCAACTGCAACATGGTCGGCCAATGGGCGAAAGCAGAGAACTTCTACGAATGGCAGAAGCGCAATCTGATCTGCTGGGGAGGGCTGACAGCCGGCGATTGGCAGTACATCGGATCGCAAGGCGTCATTCAGGGCACGTATGAGATTTTCATGCGAATAGCCGAGCGCCATTTCAACAATAGCCTCAAGGGCCGCTTCATCCTGACTGCAGGCCTTGGCGGCATGGGTGGTGCGCAACCGCTGGCGGGCCGGATGGCCGGCGCCGTCATCCTCTGTGTCGAGATCGACGAGCAGCGCATCACAAAGCGCATGACCAATGGCTTCCTTGCACACCGCGCCGACGACCTGGAGGCCGCCATCAGCATGGTGGAGGCGGCGCGCCGCGAAGGGCGGGCGACATCGATCGGCCTGTTAGGCAATGCGGCGGATATTTACGAAACACTGCTCGCGCGAGGCATCATCCCCGACGTTGTCACGGACCAGACCTCTGCACACGATCTGATTTACGGCTACGTCCCTGCGGGCCGTAGCCTCGCCGAAGTGCGGCGGATACGCGAGAGCGATCCGAAGACTTTGATGCAGGAAAGCCGCGCTACGATCGTGCGTCACGTGCGGGCGATGCTTGGATTCAAACGCGCGGGCGCCGTGGTTTTCGACAACGGCAACTTGATCCGCACCCAGGCGCGCGACGGAGGCGTCGCGGACGCATTCGACATCCAGATTTTCACGGAAGCCTACCTGCGTCCGCTGTTTGCGCGGGCCATCGGTCCGTTCCGTTGGATATCATTGGCCAATGACAGCGAGGACATTCGGAAGATCGACGACCACCTTCTTGAGGCGTTCCCGCACAACCATATCCTTGCCAACTGGGTGGCGTTGGCGCGCGTACATGTGCCGTTCGAGGGGCTGCCTGCGCGCATCGCCTGGCTCGGTCACGGCGAGCGGACCGCTCTTGCGGTCGCGGTCAATCGCATGGTGCGCGATGGCGAGCTGTCGGGTCCGATCGCCTTCACCCGCGACCACCTCGATGCCGGCGCGATGGCCCATCCCAATATCATGACCGAGCGCATGCGGGATGGCTCCGATGCAATTGCCGACTGGCCATTGCTCGACGCGTTGGCTATGTGCTCTTCGCAAGCGGATCTCGTGGCCATTCATTCCGGCGGCGGCGGTTATTCCGGCTATATGACGAGCGCCGGAGTCACCTTGATCGCGGACGGAAGCCGTGAAGCGGAAGAACGCCTCAACCTTGCCCTGACTAACGATACCAGCCTTGGCGTGATGCGTTACGCGGATGCAGGCTACGAGGAGGCGTTCGACGAGATCCGCGCCAAAGGCCTGCGTCATTTCCGGTTGTCTTGAGGGTCGAGATCTCTTGTATCGGCTAGCCGCGATCGTAACGTGTTGACGAGATCGCGTTCCGGTTCGCTCAGGCTGCGCTCGCCGGAGTAGATCACAAACAGCCGTCGCGCCACGACGGGATCGATGATCGGATGGGCGACCAGCTCGCCTTCGGCCAGCTCATGGCGCACCGCCGAGGGCGGCAGCACTGTACAAATGGGAAGGTGCGCGAGAATCGCGCCGACCATCGTCAACGCATCGATCTCTATGTATGGCTGAATCTCGACATCGCGCTCCTTGGCGGCGGTCTCGAGCAACTGCCGCAGGCCGAAGCGACTTGTCGGGAGGGCAAGCCGCAAACGCGTGAGGTCTGCAAGCCTCACGGCTCCCGGTGGCAGCAGCTTGTGTTTTGCATGGGCGATCGCCGCGAGACTCTCGGTTGATCCGAGCGGCAGCCGGGGCATGTGCGGCAATCCGGTCTCGACGATTGCCACTCCGACAAGCCCGCGTATCACCCAGTCCTGCAGAGTTCCATTTGGCGCCTCCCGAACCACGAGCTTGAGCGCGGGGCGGCGCGCCTGCACGTCGACGATGGCCTCGGTGATCCGATTGACCAGCAGGCCGTGCTGGCTGACCGACGGCAGGATGCCCACCGTGATTCGCCGGCCCGCCGGCGCTGCAGCAGCGGCGTCGCCGGCAGTAAGCCTGCGAAATGCGGCTTCGATCATCTTCGCCATCGCCGCGAACCGGTCGCCGTCGGCGGTCGGAATCACGCCGTCGCTGCGGCGTGTGAACAACTTGGCGCCAAGGATACCCTCAAGTTTGTGCAGTTGCTCGCTCAGGGCCGGCTGGGACACACCGGCGCCGTAAGCGGCCGCGGAGATGCGGCGAAGACGATGCGCCATGTTGAAGTAGTGGATCTGCCGCATGCTGATGGCGGGGTGTGGCGTACTCGCTTGCGCCGACGCCGCCGTCAGCTCGCGCTTCAGGTGACGCATGAATAACGAGGTCAACGCATCGGGGACGGGCGCACGCGCGACGATTTTTGTCATCAGCGGACGGTTAGGCACCACGGCTTTGACGCGCAGAAATCCCAGTCGAGGTGAAATCAGACTTTCGGGCACAAACAAAGCGGCATCGGGATATTCGTCGATTAGGCGCGGCAGCTCGGCGGGATGTTCGTCGACGAAGCGGATACCGCTCATCTTGCGCTCGCGGAGATAACGATCGACCTGCTCGATGAGCGGCGGCGTTAAAGCGGGGACGACCACGCGTCCTACGGCAAGGTCGGCGGCGTTCGCGGCCTTGCGCGTGCCGGCCGGAAGCCGGGTGGCGAAGACCCAGCGATCGCACAGCAGCGCGGCCGCCTTCTGATGTCCTTCGTCAGCGAGGCCGAGAACCAGCCGGCTGTGCTGGATCCCCGGCCACGCTTCGGCCAGACGTGCAGTGCCCACAGAATCCTTTTCGCCGATCCAGACCGCATCGACGAGCACATCTGGACGATCCGCCGCCATTGCATCGATGGCGCGCTGGATAGCCATGGCCACGGTGCCGATGGTGTAGGTGAGCCCGATGTCGACGGTCAGCAATCGCGCTGGACGCTTTCGCGGCGCCGCGAGCCAGCGCCGAGCGAATGCTTCGATTGCCAGCAGCGGTTCGGCCGCGCGCAGCAGCCTGCGCGCTTGTGCGGTCGGATAGAGCCCAGCGTTGATGCGACGGAACAGAGTTGCACCGACTTCCTCTTCGAGCGACTTCAATGCGGCGCTGAGCGTCGACAAGGCGATGCCGTGCGCCCTGGCCGCGCGGGCCAGTGTCTCGCACCGACAGGCAGTAATGAAATAGGCGAGGGTCCGCAATTCGCTCATCGGGGCCGGCCCGTTGCCGCGGTTAGCATAGCGCCGGGATCGGCGAGCGTCACGCGATGCTTCAATTTTGCCTATACCCTGCTTCGAACGTCTGGCGCGTGCGCCGTGCGGAGGCGGCCGATAGGATCAAATTGGGCAAACCATCCCGGGGATGGTTCGTCCGAAGCTGGAGCGTTTCAGGGTATAGTCCGATGAATGGCTACCCTGGCCGCAGGCAAGGACGGCATGAGCCGAACGGCTGAGATTTCCCGACAATCCATGCGGGCTTTTGTGGGCGCGCTCGAACAGGCGGGAGAGCTGGCCACGATTACGCAGCCGGTGGCTCTCGACTACGAGATTGGCGCGTGCCTGGCGCAGGCTGACGGGGGGCCG
>Ga0306926_10005241_pt1 | contig 13776 bp, 12 predicted proteins | sample flu12Cox44000178_FD_203759 | JGI IMG/M metagenome (GOLD analysis project Ga0306926, IMG submission 203759) | Lab enrichment of tropical soil microbial communities from Luquillo Experimental Forest, Puerto Rico - flux8day.12C.oxic.44.000.178 (v2)... | ecosystem: Environmental > Terrestrial >... | reverse complement strand
TTGCGATCGAGAAACAGGATGTGGAATTCCTCGACCGTGTTGTGCACGACCTGGGCGGTGCAATAATCGATCAGCTTGTCCCATGAGCCGACGATCGGCCGCTCCTGCAATTCGAGACGCATCAGCCGCAGCGCCGCCTCGCGCACCGATTTGATCGCGGCAATGCCGGCAAGGCCGAGCCCGGCATCGGACAGCGCGTCGGGGTCGGCGCTCATCACTTCGCCAAAGCCGCCGAAATGCCCGAGGAGCGATTTTGCCGTCGGCTTCACATCGCCTTGCGGGTTGGCGGCGAACAGCAGCATCTCCAAGAGCTCGTAATCGGGCAGGCTCTCGGCCCCGGCGGCGATCATCCGCTCGCGCAGCCTGCGGCGGTGGCCGTAATAGTGCGGCACGGCGCTCACCCCGTCGGCGAACTCGTTACGGCCATGCCCTGCGACGCTCGGGAACGAAGCCGTCCCGTCCTTGCCATTCTCCAGCGCGTCCGTGCCGTATATCTCACGGCACAGCGACCGCACGCGCTCATGGTCGCCCGCGTCGAAGACCCATAGGCGCCGCGCGGCATCCCATATTCCGCCGAGACTGCGGGCTCTGACCGGGAAATTAGGGTGGTAAGGACTGCTGACCGCGATGCGGCCGTCCTCCTCTTCGACAATCGACAGAGGCATGCAGCGCCCCGCTTTCAGCGTACCTAGCCATCTGGATCGTCAATACAATCTTCGAGAACAGGGTTAACATCCGGTAAAGCATCCCCGCACGCTGCCGACCGCGCCCGCAACCTTCGCGGCGCGTCGAGCGACGCCCGCTAGGGCGCCGCTAGACGGCTGCATCCCCCACGCAACCGGTGCCGATTTCAGGTGCGGCTGATCTGCACCTTGCCGGTCGCCGGTTTTGGCGATTCTTTCTTTTTCTGTTTCGGTTTCTTGGCCTCCCGGCTCGACCGCTTCTGCTCTTTGTTCGCCATGAGATCCTCCTTGCATCACGTTGGGCTTGGCCATCTTTTGGCAATCACCGGCGCGTCGGCCGGACGCGCAATACGCTGCAGACATCCGGCGAGCTTGGGGCTCGGCCAGGAGGGGCCGGCTGCCCCTTCATAAGCCTGGCAGGCTTGCAGCACACCGAGATCATCGTATAGCTGCCCCGTCACCATCAATCCGATCGGCAGCTCGTCGGCGAAGCCGCACGGAACTGAACAGGACGGGTTCTTTGTGAGATTGAACGGCGAGGTATAGGGCATCCAGCTCGTAAAGTTGTTCGGGTTCGGCAGCCCGTCCTTCCGGGGATCGGCATAGGCTGCCGGGATCGGCATCGTCGGCGAGAGCAGAATGTCGTATCGATCGAAGAACTGTCGCAGCGCCTGACCAAGTGCTGCACGCTGGCCGACTGCAGCGATATATTGCTCCTGCGTAATTGCTTCCCCGCGGCGGCACATTTCCACAAGACCCGGATCCATCATCGCCGCAGCCTCCGGCGTTTGCGCTCGCAATAAGTTCCAAAAGGCTCCCAGAGCGAGGGTTTGAAAGATCGAAAGTGGGGACTTGGCGAACGGGTCGGCAGCCTCGATAGTGGCGCCGAGCTCGACAAAGATCTCACCTGCGCGTTCGACCGCGGCGCGCACCGCCGGGTTCGGCTCGGCAAAGCCCAGGGTTGGCGACAGCGCGATCCGCTTACCTCTCATCGAGCCTTTCCGTACGCTGTCGTAATAAGAAATTCCGTCATCGGGTAGGCTGTGCCAATCGCGCGAATCGGGCCCTTTACCGGCGTCCAGCATCAGTGCCGCGTCTTCAACCGTGCGCGTCATCGGCCCCATATGGGCGACATCGCCGAATGCCGATGGCGGATAGACCGCCACACGACCGAAGGTTGGCTTCAGTCCGACTATCCCGCAGAAGGCAGCTGGGATACGGACCGAACCGCCGGCGTCGCTGCCGACTGCGAGCGGACAGATGCCGGCCAATACCGCAACGGCGCTCCCGCCGCTGCTGCCGCCGGGCGTGCGGGCAAGATCCCATGGGTTCCGCGTGACTCCGGAAAGCGGCGAGTCTGTCACCGGCTTCCAGCCAAATTCGGGCGTCGTCGTCTTGCCGAAGAATACCGCACCCTCGCTGCGCAGCCGTGCCGTGATGGGCGAATCCTCGTGCCAGTCCTGCTTCGGATCGATCGTGCGCGAGCCGATCCGCCGCGGCCATCCTTTGGCGAGCACCGTATCCTTAAGCGCCACCAGCACGCCGTCGAGGAGCCCTTGCGGCTCACCCCTTTGCCAACGTCCCTCCGACGCGCGGGCCATCGCCATTGCAGTGTGCGGGTCGTAGAGTACGAAAGCATTCGTCGCGCTCTCGTATCTCTCCAACCGGCGCAGGCTTTCCTCGATCACCTCGACGGGCGACAGCTGCCTGCTGCGGTAGAGCTCCACCAATCGGGTTGCCGGCAGAAACGCGATCTCTTCCGCCATGCTAGGGCTCCTCAGGTAGTGATTACGACATTCGCCAGCGGCTCGCCGCGAGCGAAGCGGTCGAGATTGGCAGCGAGATCGCCCCAGCGCCGGTCGGCGGTGCCCTCGGTAAACCCCGAGCAATGCGGGGTCATCAGCACGTTCGGCAGCTCGTGAAATGGAAACCGCGACGGGCGCCGGTCGGGATTCTCCGGGCTCCAATGCTGCCACCAGACATCAAGCGCGGCGCCTCCAAGGCGATTGGCGCTTAAGGCGCTGTAAAGCGCCGCCTCGTCCGCGATTGCAGCACGGCCGATATTGATCAGCAATGCGGTTGGCTTCATCAGCGACAATCGGCGGGCATCGATCAGTCCCCTGGTCTCAGGCGCGAGGCCGGCCGCGATAAGGAGCACATCGCATTGCGGCAGCATCCGATCGAGCTCCGCGAGCGGATAAATCTCCGACGCGTCGCCCTTGTCGGCAATTGGGCTGCGGTTGGCGGCGACGACCTTGCAACCGAAGCCGACCCCGCGCTTCGCGACCTCGCGCCCGATCCTTCCATAGCCGAGGATCCCGAGAGTCTTGCCGAAAATCTCGCCGTGGGGCGAGCCGCCGGCCGGCTGGTGGGCCGCCCATGATCCATTGCGAAAATCTGTAACGGTCTCGAAGAGCCGGAGGGTTAGGGCCAGTGTCGACATCATCACATATTCGGCGATTGCCGGCTCGTGACCGAAGACGTTGCACAGCGTGATGCCGCGCGGCAATGACGGCAAATCGACCATATCTACCCCAGCCGTCGCAGCTTGCAGCAGCTTGAGCCGAGGCGCCTCGGGAAAGTCCGGTCGCCAGATATGGCCGACGACAATCTCGGCCTCGACCAGCGCAGGCATCAGTCGCTGCATGTCGGTGAGGTCGGCAAGGAGAGCCGCGTCCGGTTTTTCCGTCATCTTGCCGATGACGCGCGGCGCCACACGCGCGGCAAGCCCGCCGAGAAACAGTGTTTTCATGTGCTCTTCAGTCTCAGGTCCTCGTGACGATGTTCATTAAGCTTTCGCCGCGCATGAAACGTCGGATGTTCTCGGCGATTTCATCCCAACGCCGCCGCACCATGCCGCTCGTCCAGCCGGAATTGTGAGGCGTGACGATGACGTTGGGCAATTCGTGGAACGGATAGCGCGAGCCGCGCTGCTCGGGCTCGTCCGCGGTCGGGTATTGCCACCACACGTCGAGCGCCGCGCCCCCGATTGTGCGGTCGCGCAACGCGGCGTAAACCGCGTCCTCGTCGATCACCCGGCCGCGCGCGATGTTGATGAGGAACGCGGTCGGCTTCATCAGCGATAGGCGGCGCGCGTCGATAAGCCCCGTCGTTTCGGGACCGAGCGCGGTGCACAGAGCGACGGTGTCGCATTGCGGCAGCATCCGGTCGAGTTCCGCGAGCGGGTACACGCGTTCGACTCCAGTCCCGTCCTCGCGCGCGGTCCGGTTGGCAGCGAGGATGCGAGCGCCGAACCCCGCCGCGCGATGCGCCACCTCGCGCCCGACCCGGCCGTAGCCGACGATCCCGAGCGTCGAGCCGCGCACCTCGCCGTGGGGTGCCCCGCTCTCCACCCAGCTGGTGCGCCAAGAGCCGTGCTCGCGGAATTCGCCGGAGATTTCCATAAAGCTATGATGCAGCGCCAGCCACGTCATGATGATGTATTCGGCGATCGCGGTTTCGTGTCCGAAGGCGTTGCAAATCGCGACGCCGCGCGGCAACGCCGCGAGGTCGATCAAGTCGATGCCGGTGGCGACCGACTGCACGAGCCTCAAACTGGGCGCGGGCGGATACTCGGCACGCCAGTGGTTGCTGACAAGAATGTCGGCATTGGCCGCACCCTCCGGCGACTGTAATAATTGTTGCGGGTCCGGAAGTATCTCGACGCCCAGACCGGGCGGCAGCTCGGCCTTGATGCCGTTCGCCGTATCGGCCGCCACGTTGCCGAGGAACAGCGCCTTCATCGTACGGTATGATCTGCGAGGAAACCCTCGCGCACTGTGATGCCGAGCCCGGGCCGGTCGGGGATCTCGATCTCCCCATCCTGCAAGGCCGAGATCGTGATGCCGCGCCGTCCCAGCACCGGAAAGACCCGCCTTTCCCGCAAGGGATAATGGGCACGGCTGCCATTATACAAGGTCTCCCACAGTCGGGTGATGTCGCGCGGATCTTCGCCGACCAGCAGCGGTGTGAACTCCTCGTTGATCATCGCCGTCAACGCCTGGTTCGCGGCCATGCTGCCGACCTGCGCCTTGGCCTCCCCCCACCCGGTCAGGCCGCACTCAGTGTCGATGCGCACGAGGGTTGCGTCGAACGAGGTGGTAGGGCCGAAATCGCTGGTGGTGCTTTTCATGCGATATCGGGATGTGCACCCAACAACCCTGGACCGATCGGATCTTCATGGCCGTCATTGACTGTTGTCCTCGCGGCAGCTTAGCTCTCGGATCGGCGATACACCACCCGACAGCCTCTGTGTACCCAACCTTGGCGTCAGCCCCTGCTATCCTCCTTTGCACAGCCCTTCGAGCATGTGGCCGTGGTCTTCCGGCCGCTGCCAGAGCGGGCATTGTCGAAGGAGACCGATGCGAAAACAAAGCGCCTTCTCCAGCGCTTCCTTAACGGTGGGGACGTCGGCGTTCATCGCCAATAGTTCGCACAAGGCTCTAGTTCCTCCGTCCGGCTGATATAATGTCTATTCGAGCAAGTCGCTTAGCGAGGTATGGGATGCCTTCCGCACCAAAGCCCTTCAATCCGTTCCCGCACGACTGGCACTCGACCGACTATGTTGCGGGATGGATCACCCATGATGTAGCTCGCGATTCCGACCGGCGGCCGCTTCTGCGGCAAATGTTGTCGCTGGCGCCATTCCCGCGCGAATCCGAGTTGGAAGTGTTAGATGTCGGCGCAGGTTATGGCGTCGTCACCGAAGAGTTATTGCAGGCGTTCCCAGGGGCGCGCGTCACTTTGCAGGATTATTCGCAGCCAATGCTCGACCAGGCTCGCCGGCGCCTCGCCGGTCGATCCGATCGGTTCTCCTTCGTCCTCTGCGACCTGACCGATCCGTCATGGCCGCAGCAAGTTGGCGGGCCCTTCGACCTCGCAGTCTCCGCTATCGCGTTGCACAATCTGCGGGACCCCGACAAGATCTTCGCCTGCTATCGGCCGATCCACGATCTCCTCAAGACGGGCGGCTGCTTTTTGAATTGCGACCGTTTTGTCGAAGGCGTGGACCGGCATGTGGTCGCGCTGCGCGACGCCGGATTCGGCCGCGTCGAATGCGCTTGGCAGGAACCGCCTCGCGCCATTGTCGTCGCCAGTCGAACCGAACGCTAAACCTCAGCCCTGCCAGCCGGCCTTACGCAGTCCTTCGAGCATGTGGACGTGGTCTTCCGGCCGCATCCACGGCACGCGCCCGCGGACATACATGTCTAACCAGCCTGGCCGCATCGTGATTGCCTTCTCCAGCGCTTCCTTCGCTTCGTCGATCCGACCGAGCTGGCCGAGCGCAGCGGCGAGCCAGCGGTAAGTAGCCGGAAAATCGGGGTATGACCGGATCGCCCGTTTCGCCGCCTCGACCGCGGCCGCGTATTCCCGGGAGTAATAAAATCCCACGGCCATTCGCATCAAACGGAGCGGCTGTCCCGGGTCGCGCGGGTCGAGCCTGATGCTTCTCTCAAGCGCCGCGAGGCCTTCCTTCGGGCGTCCCGAGAACATCAGCGCTGCGCCGAGCGTACCGCCGGCAGCGGGGAGATTCGGCGCCAGCGACAACGCGCGCTCAGCCTCGGCCAGCGCGCCTTCATGGTCACCGCGCCTCATCAAGACCATAGCGAGACACGCCCGAGCTCCCGCATCCGCGCCATCGAGCGCAACCGCCCGGCGCGCCAGCAGTTCGGTCGAGCTCATCGTTTCGGCAAACCCGCGCGTTTGAAAGTCAGCCGCTTGAACTTGAGCATTGACCAAGCCCACATGGGCGCCCGAGAAGGTGGGGTCGAGATCGATGGCCTGCTGAAAGAACTTTTGTGCGAGGTCGTTGTCATCTGCGGTGAATTTGGTCAGATGCCAGAGGCCACGCTGATAGGCGGCCCAAGCGTCGAGGCTGCCTGGCGGCTTGCGTAGCGCGCGTTTTAGCTCCGCCTACGCGACCGCCGGGGCGACAGCCATAGTGACCGCCTCGGTGATCTCGTCCTGCAATGCGAAGATGTCGGCGAGATCGCGGTCGTAGCGCTCGGCCCAGACGTGCTTGCCGGTCTCGGCCTCGACGAGCTGCGCGGTGACGCGGATGCGGTTGCCGGATTTGTGAAGACTCCCTTCGAGCACGTAGCGCACACCCAGCTCGCGCCCGATCTGCTTCACGTCGACCGCCCAGCCCTTGCAGGTGAAACTCGAATTGCGCGCGATGACGAACAAGGACGGATAGCGCGACAATGCCGTGATCACATCCTCGGCGATACCGACGGCGAAGAATTCCTGCTCGGGGTCGCTCGACATGTTGGCGAACGGCAGTACCGCGATCGAGGGCTTGTCGGACAAAGGCAGCGCCGGCGAGCCACCCTCACCCGCCTCACACCTTCGGCGCCCGGCCCCCTCTCCTGCAATGCGGGAGCGGGGGGACCCCGGCGCATTAGCGTCGGGGTGGGTGAGGGTTGGGCTCATCCAGAAGACATGCACCGGCTCGGCGATGTTCTTGACCTGCTGCGCCCCGGTATCGGTGAACGCGGCGGGAACGCGGTTTCCGGCGTGCTCGCGCACCGCCGCCGAAACCGAGATCCCGCCCGGCTCGGCGAGCGCCTGCAGTCGCGCGGCGACATTGACCGCATCGCCAAAGAGGTCGCCGTCGCGAACCATCACGTCGCCCAGATGAAACCCGATTCGGAACCGCATCCGCCGGTCGGCTGGCACACCCTCGTTTTCCTCACCGACGGCCTCCTGGATCGCGAGCGCGCAAGCAAGCCCATCGGCGACGCTCGGGAACTCTGCCAGCACTGCGTCGCCCGCGGTGTTGGCAATGCGGCCGCGATGCTCGGCGATTTGCGAGGCGGCGCCTTCCCGACAGCGGGTTAGCAAGGCGAGCGTGCCGTCCTCGTCGGCCCGCATCAGCCGGCTGTATTCGGCGATATCGGCCGACAGGATCGTCGTCAGCCGCCGCTCGATCCGTTCCGCCATTTGGACGCCTCCGCCCACTCTTCCGTGCCGAGAGATTTAAATTACCATGAGCCAACCGCAGAACCTCGCGTTGATGCGGGTGTTAGCTGAACAATATGTGTTTTATCGGCTCACCCATTGTTGGCTGGCGGCATGGCGCTGGAGGAATACAGACGCAAACGGGATTTCCGGAAGACCCCGGAGCCGGCGGGCGCCGTGGCGTCGCATCCACAGGCGGGAGCCGGGCTCTCCTTTGTCATTCAAAAACACGCGGCGCGGCGGCTGCACTACGATTTCCGGCTAGAGCTTGACGGAGTCTTGAAGAGCTGGGCGGTGCCGAAGGGGCCGAGCCTAGATCCGGGGGAGAAGCGCCTCGCCGTCCATGTCGAGGATCATCCGCTCGACTACGGCGCATTCGAAGGGGTCATCCCAAAAGACGAATATGGCGGCGGCACCGTGCTGTTGTGGGATCGCGGCTTCTGGGTTCCGCTGAACCCCGACCCGGAGGAGGCCTACCGCAAGGGGTCGCTCAAATTTACTCTAAACGGCGAGAAATTGCACGGCAACTGGGCATTGGTCCGGATGGGCGGCAAGGCCGCCAGCGAGCGGCGCGAGAACTGGCTCCTGATCAAGGAACGCGACGACGACGCGGTGCCGCATAGCGGCGACGCCGTCGTCGCCGACAATCCGCTCAGCGCCGCGAGCGGCCGGTCAATGGATGCGATTGCCGCGGATCGGGATTGGGTGTGGCATTCGAACCGGAACCAAGGCGGTGTCGATGCGCCCCCTGTGCCGCGGGGGGTAACGGCAAAACCGGGTCCCCCCGAGAAGATCACCGGGGCGCGAAAAGCGCCGCTGCCCGGGAAGCTGCAGCCTCAGCTCGCAACGGTATCGCTCAAAGCGCCCAAGGGCGACGGATGGCTGCATGAGATCAAATATGACGGCTATCGGCTGCTTGCCCGCATCGAAGGCGGCAAAGTCCGCCTGATCACGCGCGGCGGTCTCGACTGGACCGCGAAATTCCCGGCGTTGGCGCGCCGTCTCTCCGATCTGCCGGTCGATACGGCACTGATCGATGGCGAGCTCGTTCACCTCGAGGCTGAGGGCACGACCAGCTTTTCAGGGCTGCAGGACGCGATATCGAGTGGGCGCACTGATACGCTGAACTTCTTCGCGTTCGACTTGCTCTACCGGGATGGCTGGGACCTGACCGGCGCTGCCCTAGAGGACCGCAAAGCCGCTCTCGCCGAAATTATTTCGCCGCAGGCGCAGGGCATGCTGCGATACAGCGACCATCAGATCGGCCGCGGCGCGGCCTTCCTCGACCAGGCCTGCAGTTATGAGCTCGAAGGCATCGTCTCAAAGCGCCGGGGCGATCCCTACCGCCCCGGGCGGAGCCGCAGCTGGCTCAAATCCAAATGCCGCAATCGCGAGGAATTCGTCATCGTTGGTTACACCGATCCCGAAGGGAGCCGGGAGGGGTTTGGCGCGCTCCTCGCAGGCTACTACGACCCTCGAGGCAAGTTGCGCTACGCGGGCCGCGTCGGCACCGGTTTCAAAACGAAGCAGCTGATTGAGCTCCACGCTCGGCTCAAATCTATTGCGCGCCACGAGCCTACCGTCACATTGCCCAAAGGGGTCTCGCGAAAAGGAGTCCATTGGATCGAGCCCAGCCTCGTCGCCGAGGTCGAATTCGCGACCTGGACCGCAGACGCCATTGTGCGACAAGCTTCTTTCCAAGGCTTGCGCGAGGACAAGGACGCCAAGGAAGTGGTTTACGATCCGCAATCAAGAGCCGCTATCACAGAGGCCGAGCCGCAGCGGAAGAAATCTGCCGCACGCCCGAAGGCGCCGCCGGCAAAGCCGGCGAAGGCTGCCGAACCGGAACGTGCCCGGGACGGCAGCGTGATGTTCGAAGGGGTGCGGGTGACACACCCCGATCGCATCCTTTACCCCGACACTCAGCTCACCAAGCTCGATGTGGCCCGCTATTATACTGCGATAGAGAAGTGGATCCTGCCGGAGCTGTCCCGCCGGTTGCTGACATTGGTGCGCTCCCCGGCGGTCGGGATGAAGACATTCTATCAAAAGCACATCGGCGCCGAAGCGCCCGGCGCGATAAAGCGGTTCCAGCTCGACGGCGAGAAAGAACCCGAGACCTATCCTTATATCGAGGACCTGCCGGGCCTCATCGGGCTGGTGCAGATGGGGGTTCTGGAAATCCATCCGTGGGGTTCGCGTATCGATAAGCTCGAATTGCCCGACCGGGTAACGATGGACCTCGATCCCGATGAAGGGCTGCCGTGGCAGCGGGTAACGGAAGCTGCCATCGATGTGCGCGATGCCTTAGCCGGGATCGGCCTCCAGAGTTTTGCCAAGACGACCGGCGGCAAGGGGCTGCATGTGGTGATCCCGCTGACGCCAAAGCTCGGCTGGGACGAGGCGAAGGCTTTCGCCAAGTGGATCGCCGACAGCTTTGTCGTGCAGCGGCCGGAGGACTTCACCGCAAACATGGCCAAGCGGGCGCGGCACGGCCGCATTTACATCGACTACCTGCGCAACGGGCGCGGCGCGACGGCAGTGGGCGTCTACATTCCCCGTGCGCGATCCGGCGCCCCGGTATCGACCCCGGTCTCCTGGGAGGAGGTCGAAAAAGGGGTGAAACCCGATGAGTTCACGGTCGAGACTGTCCCGCGGCGGCTCGCGACGCTGTCCTCCGACCCCTGGACGGAGATCGGAAAAATCCGGCAAACGGTAAGCGCCGCGGTCCGCCGGCAGGTCGGACTTTGATCTTAGTCATTGCGACGGTCCGCGTGATATGGCTTCGTTGAGACGGGTTTAAGGAGAGTGCCATGCCACGAGCAAGCTGGAACGGATTCCTCCGTCTGTCCCTCGTTAGCTGCCCGGTTGCTTTGGTCCCTGCCACGACCGAGGCGAAACGGATCCGCTTCAATCAGCTGAACAGCGAGACCGGAAACCGCGTGCAGCAACAGCTCATCGACTCACAGACCGGGGACGTCGTCGATCGCGATCAGATCGCCAAGGGATACGAGTACGAACGCGGCCGCTATGTGACGATCGACGACGATGAATTGAAGGCATTGCAGATCGAATCATCGAAGATCATCGACCTCGAGCGCTTTGTCGACCGCGACGAGGTCGATCCCGTCTATCTCGATACGCCTTACTACGTGTATCCGGACGGCGAACTCGCCGCCGAAACCTTTCGGGTGATCGGCGAAGCAATGGCGCATAAGAACAAGGTGGGCGTGGGGCGGGTCACGATGTCGGGGCGCGAGAGGCTGGTAATGGTCGAACCCCGTGACGCAGGGCTCGTGATGTCGACGGTCCGCAGCGCTGACGAAGTGCGCCCCGCAGAGTTCGGCCCCCCTCCCAAGGGCGAAATCGACCCCGATATGGTGGCGATTGCCGAGTCGATCATCGATCGCCGGTCCGGCTCCTTCGATCCGACAACCTTCCGCGATCGCTACCAGGATGCGCTGCGCGAACTCGTGGCCCAGAAGACCGAAGGGAAAGGGGTTGCGCCGCGTGAAGTCGCCGAGCCGCCAAAGGTCATCAACCTGATGGATGCGTTGAAGCGCAGCCTGGCGCAGGAAGAAAAAGAGCCCGCACCGAAGAACGAGGCGGCCGCCAAGCCGGCACGCGCGCCCTCCGTTGCCGACCGCCGTCAGAAGCCCCTGCTGCTTCCGGTTTCGGGGGGGCGCAGAAAAAAGGAGGAGGCTGCCACAGAGCCCGCGCCGGCGCCCGCCGCCTCGCGGCGCCGGAAGGCCTGACCGTCGAGCTTTTCTCTACTCGAGCGGCTCGAACAGGCGATCGATGTCGGCGGCTTCCAGTCCGGGGCCGCCTGCCCCAGCGGTATCGTAAATCGCCGCCGCGAGAGCCTTTTTGCGTTGCTGCAATTCGAGCATGCGCTCCTCCACGGTGCCTTGCGCGACCAGCTTATAGACGAAGGCGGGCTTGTCCTGGCCGATGCGATGGGCGCGATCGGTCGGTCGCCTGATCCTCGACCGCCGAGTTCCACCAAGGATCATAATGAATAACGGTATCCGCCGCGGTCAGATTGAGGCCAGTGCCACCTGCCTTGAGGCTGATCATGAATAGCGGCACCTCGCCTTTTTGAAAGCGCGCGACCGGGTTTGAAAGCGCGCGACCGGGCCAGCCCGGTCCTTGGTGTCGCCGCGCAGCTCGGCATATTGGAACCCTCGCTCGGAGAGCGCCGGTTTGATCAGATCGAGCATGCTGGTGAATTGCGAGAACAGCAGGATCTGCCGGCTGTCTTCGATCAGCGGCGGAAGCATCTCCATCAGATGCTCGAGTTTGGCACCGGCGCTGACCTTGCGCGCCGCAGTCAGCTTGACGAGCCGCGGGTCGCAGCACACCTGGCGCAGCTTCAAGAGCGCGTCGAGCACGACGATATGACTTCGCGCGACCCTTCGCAGCGATCTCGGAGCGCACCTTCTCGTGCATCGCGACGCGCACAGTCTCATAGAGGTCGCGCTGTGGCCCTGCCAGTTCGAGTGGCTGCAGAATTTCGGTCTTTGGCGGCAGATCGGCAGCGACGAGCCTCTTCGTCCGGCGCAGCAGAAATGGCTTCAGTCGCGCCGACAACACGCCACGCCGCTCCGAATCCTGCTTTTTCTCGATCGGGACGCGGAATACCCGGCCGAACCGCTTGGCGTCGCCGAGTAGGCCCGGCATCAGAAAGGCGAATTGCGACCACAGCTCGCCGAGATGGTTCTCCATCGGCGTCCCCGTCAGGCAGAGACGATGTCGCGCGTAGAGGCGACAGGCAAGCTGCGTCGTCTTCGCGTTGGCGTTCTTGATCGCCTGTGCTTCATCCAGCACGGCGATATGCCATGACGCCGCCAGGAGCTGCTCCGCGTCACGCGAAAGGAGTGCGTAAGTCGTGATTACCAGATCGGCGTCGGCGATTTCGCCGAAGCGCTGAGCTCGGTCCGCACCATGCAATGACAGAACACGCAGCTCAGGCGCGAGGCGCTCCGCCTCGGCGAGCCAGTTTGGGACGACGCTCGTCGGACACACGACCAAAGAGGGCCTGTCGAGGCGGCCTTCGCGCTTTTCCACCAATATGTGAGCTAGCGCCTGCACGGTCTTGCCGAGCCCCATATCGTCGGCCAGGATGCCGCCGAGCTCATAGGCGCGCAGAAATTGCAGCCAGTCGAGCCCGTCGCGCTGGTACGGCCGCAACTCGGTTTTCAGCCCCGCCGGCGGCGTGACTTGGTCGATCCCCGAAAACCGCGCCAGCCGCTCGGCGAGTGCGCGCAGCCGGTCGCCGCTCAGCCATCGCAATTGCGTCGCCGTTTCGACTGCCGCGAGACTGGCCAACTCGCCCGCCGATATTCCGAGTTTGCCTCCTGCCGTCACCGTTGCCGGGTCGTACAGTTCGACGAGAGTCGTCAAGATCGCTTTGGTGCGCTCAAGCGGCAGCGCCAGATGCCGGCCGTCAGGAAGCTTGCCGAAGACGACGCCGTTGTGCGCCAGCGCGTCGAGTTCGCCACGCTGGCCCATGTCGCGTAGCCGCCCGAGCAGCGAGGTCAGCACGGGCAGCAGAGGTACGCGCTCGCCGTCGACCTCGATCCCGAGGTCGAGCGAAAACCACCAGCCGCCCGCCTCCTGGAGTTCGGCGCTCCATTCTCCGCCACCATCGACAACGCTGTGGCGAAAGCTGTCCTCGACTTCGACGCGCCAGCCTTCGCGCTCTAGTTGTGGTACGACCTCATAAAGGAAGCTTGGCCAATCCGGCTGTGCGTCCGTACGTGCGAAGGTTATTCGACCGGCGTCGGTTCCACGCACCTCGGAGGCGCTCATCGCCTGCAACCCGAAGGCCTCCAGCCGCTTGGGCGCCGCGCGCTCGGCCTCCCGGTTCCGGCCGCGCACTCTAATCCGACCTTCTTCGAAGCTGCGTACCTCATTGCGCGGGTCGTTTGGATGAATCAGCGTGCCGCCGTAGAAAAGGCCGAGCAGCGCCAGATCTATTTTCTTGTCCCAATCTTTGGGCTATGGACCCCAGTAGGTCCAGCCGCGCTCGCGGCTGGCGAGCGTCAGTGCCGGAACGGGCGGGTCGCTGCGGATCTCCTCGACGATGTCGGAGCGGGGCCGGGGCGGCGCCAGTTTGGGCAAATCGCGGTCG